>WNGF01005311.1_pt1 | contig 18976 bp, 20 predicted proteins | sample 5400641 | NCBI WGS metagenome assembly WNGF01 (sample SAMN13153371, study PRJNA577476) | soil metagenome | isolation source: 80 cm soil or saprolite under grassland replicate 2 | place: USA:California | collected 2016-06-15
TGCTCCACCGCGTGACGCGTCTCGCTCCACCGCGTGCGCGCCTCGTCCGTGGCGGCGGCGGCTCGCTCGGTGGCCTTCGCCTTGCCGGCGGCGATCGAGTCGGTCAGCGCGGCGCGCTGCGACTCGAGCTTCGCCCGGTTCTTCTCCCGTGTCGCGGCGATGACGTCTTCGGTCTTCTTCGCTCGATCGGCCAGCTCGCTGAGCTGCTGCGATAACGGCTTCATCTCTGTCCCCTTCCTGGACGGGATGCTGTCGGCCGGCCGTGTTGGCCAGCCGGCTGTACGGATGTGGTGACCGCCGAGAGGCTGCGCCGGCAAGCGGCGTGTCGCATGGGCGGGTGATCGGTTAAGCGGCCCCTCGGGCGCCGAAGGCGACTGCACTTTCGTGCGTCGTCGTGGTCAGTGGCCAACGCTAAGCAGCGCGAGGGTGTGGGGCTTCGGTCAGTCGACCGCAGTTGCGCGGCCCGTCCGGGCTGCGCGCGTGGCGGCCGGAGATCAACGCGCCTCAGGGGCTCCCGCCCAGGCGACGGATCAGCCAGTCCTTCGTCACGCCGCACCGGGCAAAGACCTCCCGTGACCCGATTGACCTCGACGGGGTACGGAAGGGCCAGGATCGCCTGCTCGTGCTCGTGCTCCTGCTCCTGCTCCGACGTCAGGCCGGCCCGGGCGAGGATGTCGAGGACGTGGTCTCGGGTGATCAGTTTCATCTCGCTCCGACGTTCATCCAGGGGAACGACGTACGGGAAACTGCGGGCCCGACTGCCCCAGATCCGCCGCCACGTCAGCCCGGCCGGCACGGCGGTGTTGGTGAGCATCGAGAACATCACCTCCGGAGCGCAGTCGGCCAGGGCACGGCCTCGGGGTTGAACGACCAAACGAAGAGGAACAAGTGCGCCATGTCTCGATCATGTCGCTGCGGACGCGGCCGAGCATCGGAGCCACCACCGAGCCGTTGCGGGAAATCACTCACCGCGCCGCGAACTGCTCCCAGCACAGTCGCGAACTCGGCACGCGGAGCTCCCGGAAACCGCGACGAGCGAGGGGGTCATCGGCGGCGGAACGCGGAGATAGACCAGACGCCGTCAAGCCGCTTGCGAGTGGCGCCGGGGGCGGCGGCCCTGCGGCCCTCCCCCGCGCGCTTGTGGTGTCAGCTCGACGGCTGTGGCTTCGGCGGTGTGACTAGTGCGCCCACGCCCGGGCCTGGTGAAGATCACGATCCGGAACAAGATCCGTAAGGGGCGTAGGCGCTGATGCCGGGCCAGAGGAGGGTCACGAGGCCGACCGCGATCCGAAACGACGCCCACCCGCGACCGCGAGCTGTCCGCCAGAGCATGCCGATAACACAGCTACGTCCGGTGCTCCTTGCTTCCGTTCTCAGTAGATGACGTTGAGTTGGTCGTCCACGTGGCGCACGCCGGGTGCCGCCCACGCAGCAGCGACGGCGGCATCCCGCTCGTACACGGAGTGGACATTGCCCGTGAGCGTCACGGTTCCAGGGGACGTCGCGACGTCCAGATTCTTGGCCTCGACCTTGGCATTGCGCTCAAGCGCCTTCTTGATCGAATGTTGGACGTCCTGTACGTCCGGCATGGACGGGATCAGTTCGATCTCGTTCTCAACCGCCACGACGCCCGGAACGCTTCCGGTCGCGTGTACCGCTTCGTCGCGCTGGTACTGGTGCTCGACAGCACCGTCGAGGGTCACGATTCCCCCGCTCACGGTTGCATCCACGCTCGCGGGCACCCACGCGTCGAGCATCAGTGCCTGTAACACATCGCCGCGGATATCGGCATCAGCGCGTCGCTGGTCCGTCATGATCTTGACATCAAGTTGGTTGTCGACCTCGACGACTCGCCTGACCCGCTCGGCGGCTTTCGTCGCCTCACGCTTCTGATGAAAGCTGCCGACGGTGCCGCGAAGGGTCACGACGCCGTCCTTCGCCGAAACCGCGACAGCCTCGGCGTCGACCTTGGGGTCCCAGCGAATTTCTTCGCCGACGTCTTCTCGCAGCCTCTGGTCGTTCATTGATCCTCCTAGGGTCTTGGTTTTACCGATCTCGCCCGTCGCGAGTCGTGCGGTAGCACCAGCGATGCCGGGTACGCGCACCGTGGCCCGGGCGTGGTGACGCGAGCTGCTACCGCAGTGCGCCGTGGTCATGGAGTTCTCGCGCTGTGGCCGTTCCTGCGACGGCTCGGTCGAGTTCGGCGGTGTCCCAGTTCCGCTCGCCGCCCCGCCTGCTCCGGTAACCCGGTCGTCTGCGCCGCCCGCAGTGCGCCCGACGGCGCGCAGGTCATCAGCTTGAGCGTCATCGCCGAACGCAGCACCTGCTCGCGCCACCGTCCCGAGTAGGTGGAACGGCCGAGCCACCGCCGCCAGAACGCCATCGTGTCGTTGAACATGCGCAACGGTTCAGACCGCTCGAGCCGATGTGGCCGCACGTCGGGACCCGCGTGGAGCATGACCGCCCCCACATCGCCCGCCTTCAGCGTTGTCCTAGCGCGGATCCTATCGCCGTGCGGCCGTCGTACGCGGACGTCCTGGTCGTGCCAGTCGACCAACAGGCCCGGATGCAGGGTCGGCTGCGTCGCGCCGGCCAGGAAGATCGCGCCGTCCTTGTCTATGTCGAGGGTGTGCTCGCCGCGGCCGTAGTCGAAGCGAGGCAGGCACTCGACGACGAACCACATCTGACCCCGCTCCTGGTCGAGCAGCGCGCCGAGCACGCTGGGCGAGTCGAAGCGAGGCAGACGCAGCCCGCCCGCCGTCTTTTGACCCTGCGCCACGATCGACTCCATCCACCCACCCGTATAGCGCCACCTCACTCGACCATGCCAGCTGTAGCCGGCCGCCGTATCGGCGACGCCGCCGACGCGGTGCGGGAAATCTGCAAGCCATGACCGGCCCGGCAGCCGTCGGATAACCCGGGATCGCGCTGGTCGCACCGTGGTCTATTCAGTCCCGTTCGTGTCAGCTCGTTGCCAACCGCACATTGATCATCGGCGCGTTCTGCTCATTCGCGGTCATCGGGCTGTTCTCCTCGGTCGGCTCGCTGATCGTTCACAGCGAGCTGCACGAGAGCTCCCCCTTCATCTGGGGACTGGCCGGCTTCCTCGTTCTCGGCGCGTCGGCCCTCGCCCAGACGTTGTTCCCGAAACTGGCCGTCGCGCGGATGCTCGTCCTCGGTCTCATCGGCGTGCCCATCGGGATGGCCCTGGTCGTCATCGCTCTCTACAACCCATCGCTGACCCTCTACCTGCTCGGATCGGCGATCGCCGGCGCCGGAGCGGGCCTGCTGTTCAAAGCCGCCATCGGCGTAGCAGTCACCACCGCCGAGCCAAGCTCGACCGCCGGAGTTCTCGCCCTGTTCTTCGTCGTCGCCTACCTCGGAGTGGGCCTGCCTCCGGTCCTGCTAACCGCGGCCACGTACCTGATCAGCAGCCGATCAGCATTGATCGGCTTCAGCGCGGTCATCCTGGCGGTGTCCGTCATTGCTGCGCGGCTCCAAGCGGCCGCGCTGCGCCATTGACGCGAAGTCATCCTGTCTGCACGTCGGCGGTGGGTCCCCTGTCGCCGTACCAGTACCGGCCGATACAGGAACTTCGTAATCCCGTGGTGTTCCGGACAGTTCCAACAGCCTCTGCGCCGGCACGATGTCGCCCCGGCGCTTGTCGTGTCGATGCAAATGTGGTCGTACTCGACGTGATGCAGGCGACATCACGCGTTCGTCGACAGATGCCAAGGGCAGACCGTCCACAGTGGACAGTCAACGGCGGCGCTCAGGGCTGCGCCGTAGCGGCGCAGATCCTTCGCGGACATGACTTCGATGGCCGCAGATCCGTTCCGTTCCTGTAGCGCACAACTGGCGGACGTGGGCAGGTGGCTGCTGATCGTCACTCACACCACCAACGACGCCGTGCGCGGCCGACTTCCTGCTGGCGCAGCACGATCCGGCCCGGCCGGGCGTGAGCTCGCCCGGTGTGTCGAGGCCCACCGCTTCTCATAGTTTCAAAACTGGTCGTTTCGTTTAGTATTTGGGAGAGCGGCTCGTAGCGTAACGGCGAGCCAAGCCTGTCAGGCAAGTGCGAAAGGAGACCGCTGATGCACAAGACGCAGTTGAAGAAGGCCCAACTTGGCCAGACCGGCATGCAGATCACCCGGGTTGGGTTCGGTGCCTGGGCGATCGGTGGTGGCGGGTGGGAATTCGGTTGGGGCCCGCAGGACGACGAGCAGTCCGTCGCCGCCATCCACCGTGCGCTTGATCAGGGGGTGAACTGGGTCGACACGGCGGCGGCGTACGGGTTCGGCCGCTCCGAGGAAATCGTCGGTGCCGCGCTCGAAGGCCTGACCGAGCGGCCCTACGTGTTTACCAAATGCTCGCTGCTCGAAGGCCCCGACCGGACCGTGGTGAACAGCCTCAAGCGCGACTCGGTACTGCGAGAGGCAGAGGCCAGCCTAAAGCGGCTGCGCATCGATGGCATCGACCTCTACCAGATCCACTGGCCCAATCCGGAGCCGGATATCGATGAGGGCTGGGCGGTGCTGGCTGAGCTGAAGGAGCAAGGACTGGTCCGGCACATCGGCGTGTCCAACTTCGACGTCGAGCAGCTGCGCCGCGTCCAGCAGATCGCCCCGGTGGAGACGCTGCAGCCGCCGTATTCACTCGTCGCCCGCAACATCGAGGAGGAGACCTTGCCCTATGTCGAGGGTGAAGGCATCGGGGTCATCGTCTACTCACCGATGGGATCCGGGCTGCTGACCGGCAAGATGACCAAGGCGCGGATCGAGCAGCTCGCCGACGACGACTGGCGCAAGCGCGATCTGCGGTTCCAGGAGCCACAGCTGTCGCGGCATCTGACGCTCGTCAAGCGATTGCAGGCCATCGCCAACCGTTACGACACGACGCCCGGCGCTGTCGCGGTCGCCTGGACCCTGCGCAACCCCGCGGTCGATGCCGCGATCGTCGGCTTCCGCCGACCCGACCAGGTCGACCCGATCCTTCCCGCGGCGGGCCTGGAGCTCACCAGCGAGGACCTCGCCGAGATCGAAGGCGGCACGTCATGACCGTCGTTGGCGTTGTCGGGCTGGGCGCGATGGGCGCTCCGCTGGCCGGTCGCCTGCTCAAGGCCGGGCATCAGGTACACGGCACCAACCGCACCGCATCCAGGGCGCAGGCACTGATCGCGCGTGGGCTGCGCTGGCACGACGCACCGCGCGAGGTCGCGCGCGACGCCGAGGTGGTCATCAGCATGGTCACCGACGACGACGCCCTCGCCGCGATCACCGGCGGACCCGACGGTGTCCTGACCGGGCTCTCGCCCGGAAAGGTCTACGTCGACATGAGCAGCGTCAGCCCGCAGGCCAGCCGGCAGGTAGCCGAGCGGGTGCGCGCACTCGGCGCGCGAATGCTCGACGCGCCGGTCTCCGGCAGCGTCCCGCAAGCCGAACAGGGCACGCTCGCGATCATGGTCGGCGGCGAGGAAGCGACATTCGAGCAGGTCGAGCCGTTGCTGCGTCAGTTGGGCCAGACCGTGACCCGCGTCGGCGACAACGGCGCCGGGACGCTGCTCAAGCTCGCGATCAACATCAGCCTCGCCGTGCAGACACTGGCGTTCAGCGAAGGGCTGTTGCTGGCCGAACGCGGCGGCATAGACCCGCGCTTGGCCGCGGAGGTGATGGCGAGCAGCGCGATCGGCTCCCCGATGCTCAAGGCACGCGTGCCGCTGCTGCTCGACCTGCCGGACACGGCGTGGTTCCCGATTCGGCTGATGGACAAGGACATCCGCCTCGCCCTCGACGAGGCACAGCGCTTGACGGTGGCGCTGCCCTCCGCCGAGGCCGCCGCCGGCACGCTGGCTCGGGCGCGTGACCTGGGCTACGCCGAGCGCGACATCGCCGGCCTGCACGAGGTCCTTGCCAAGATCAGCGGCCGGCAGCGATGACCGCCATTCCGCCGAGCATTCGGCACACTGCTGCATCGCCGACGATGGGACTGCGCGGAGTTCTGCTCGCGCTCACCGCGGCCACCGGGCTGGTCGACGCCGCGTGCTACCTGGGCATGGGGCACGTGCTCGTGGCCAACATGACCGGCAACGTGGTCTTCCTGGGGTTCGCGCTGGCGGGCGCGCCGGGATTCTCCATCGCCGCGTTCCTGGTTGCCCTGGGCTCGTTCCTCGCCGGTGCAGCGGCCGGCGGCCGGCTGAGCGTGGCACTCAGCCACCGGCGGCGCCGATGGTTGACCACGGCCGCTGCCACGCAGATGGCGCTGGCCTCTGCCGCAGCGATCGCTGCTGCGGCCGGCGCGCTCGGCCCGAGCGGACAGGCGCGCTTCGGGCTGATCGCCCTGCTCGGCGTTGGAATGGGCATCCAGACCGCCACCGCCCGCAAGATCGCCATCGCGGACCTGACCACCACCGTGCTCACCCAAACCCTGACCGGACTGGCCGCCGACTCTTCCATCGCAGGCGGCAACAACCCGCGGATGGCACGTCGGTCACCGCGGTCGCGGCCATGCTGGCCGGCGCCCTGACCGGCGGCGCCCTCATGGTCCACGCCGGATTCACCTCCACCCTGGCAGTGACGGCCGGGCTGTTCGCGGCGATCACCATCGGGTTCGCGACCCTGACCGAAGAAGAAACCCAATGACGGCCACGCCCGCCCGCGTGCCCCGCCAGTCCCCGAAGCGCGGCCGGCCGCGCAGCGAGCAAGCACGAGAGTCGATCCTGCACGCCGCCGCCGAACTGCTCCTCAAACGCGGGCTGGACGCGGTGAGCATGGACGCGGTCGCCGAACACGCCGGCGTGAGCAAGGCAACCATCTACCGCTGGTGGCCGACCAAGGAGACGCTTGCGCTCGACGCCCTCTACACCGAGTGGGCCGAACGCGCCGCCGCGGCGCAAGACACCGGATCGCTGCGCGGCGATCTGCTCGCGCTGCTGCGGCCGTGGGCCCGGCTGGTCCGCAGCCGCCCCTATGCCCGAGTGATCGGCACGTTCATCACCGAGGCCCACAACGACCCGACCTTCGCCGCGGAGTACCGCACGCGGCTGGTGACGCCACGGCGCAACAAGGCACGGGCGCTGTTCGAGCGTGCGGCAGAGCGCGGCGAACTCCGTCCTGGCGTGCGAGTCGAGGTGGCCCTCGATCTGCTCTACGGCGCGCTCTACCACCGGCTGCTGCACGGCCACGCGCCCCTGAGTGACCGCTTCGTCGCAGACGTCATCGACATGACGCTGCACGGTGTGAGCGTGTCGGCTGACCCTGCACACGAAAGGACCGCGCCGTGACAGCAGCAACCTGGGGCCTGCTAGTCGCGACCTTTGTCGCGTGCTTCGTGGAGATGGTGGAGGCAACGACCATCGTCATGGCGATGGGTCTCACCCGCAGCTGGAAATCTGCCATGGCCGGCACCGGCACGGCCATCGCCGCGCTTGCCTCCGTCACGTCGGTGGCCGGCTACGCCCTGACCACCTGGCTGCCGCGATCCGCGCTGCAGCTCACCATCGGTGCATTACTGAGCCTGTTGCACAAAGGAGTCGTAGATCATTTCGACCACCGGATGTGCCATCCGTTTGGGCTTTGCTCCGCACATCTGGTGGCTCGGAGCCCGCTGAATCCCTTTGTGCAACAGGCTCTACTGCTCATCTTCGGCCTGCAATGGCTGCGCAAGGCCATCCTGCGCTCCGCGGGCCGTAAGGCTGTCCACGATGAGGACCACATCTACGGCGAGCAGGTCGCCGCTGCGCGCGCTGCCAGCCCGGCGGCAGGCGGCCTGGACATGTTCTCGTTCATGGTGTCGTTCAAGGGCGTCTTCCTGGAAGGCATCGAGGTTGTCTTCATCGTCATCACATTCGGCGCGAACGCCCACGACATCCCGGTCGCGGTCGTGGGCGCAGCGGGCGCGGTCATCATCGTGCTTGCGATCGCCGCGGCCGCGCGCCGACCGCTGTCGATGATCCCGGAGAACCTGCTCAAGTACGGAGTAGGTCTGCTGCTCGCCTCTTTCGGTACCTTCTGGGCAGTCGAAGGTGCCGGCATCTTCCGCGCCGGCCACACCAGCCTGCAATGGCCCGGCGACGAGGCGGCGATTCTCGGCCTGCTCGCCGCCTGGCTCCTGCTCAGCCGCATCTTCGTCTCGTTGCTAGGCGGCCGCCCGCCTGTCTCACCGGCCCGAGAGGAGGTCACCACATGAAACTGCTCAAGGCGTTCGGCCGGTTCTGGTACGACTTCATAATCGGTGACGACCCGAAGATCGCGGTCGCGGTCTCATCGGCGCTGGCCGTGCTCATCCCGGCCATGCAGACCAAGCTGCTCGACGATCACGGCCTCGCCGTCCTCGGCGGCGCCGTCATCATCCTGTTCTTCGCCGCAAGCCTCGCCATCGACTCCCGCCCGACGAGCCGGGCGGGTGCTCGACGCAGCGACGCAGCGCCCAAGTAGTCGACCCGCGCGCCGCCAAGTCGTCGCGGGTGGTCACTGCCGCGTCCCTGGTTGTGTGCGTCGCGATTCTTTCCTGATCAGCAGCGCGCACCGCCCGGTGTGCCGGAACTTCGTCAAGCGTTTGCGCCGCCATCCGCTCGATTTCAACGGATGGCGGCGCCAACGAGTTGTTACGAGACCGTGCCTGCGGCTTGCAGGATGAGATCGGTTGTCACTGCTGGGTGGGAGATCATCGGCACGTGCGAGGCGTTGACTGTGGCGATGTGGGCGTGCGCTCGCTGAGCCATGAACCAGTGGGTCGCCGGTGGGATCGCGTGGTCGTTCGTTGAGACGAGGTACCACGACGGGATCGTCTTCCAGGCCGGGTCGCCGGAGGGCTCGGTGAAGGCGGTGACGGAGAACGGCCGCTGCTCTGCCCACATGAGGTTTGTCGTGGAGAGCGGAAGGTCGCCGGCGAAGGCGTCATGGAACGCGCTCTTCTTGATGTAGAGATCGGTGCCTTCGCCTCCGCCCGGCAGTGGGTATTGCCGTGTGTCGAGGGCAGCCGGGGTGATCATGGTGCCGGGGTTCTTGGTGACCAGCGCCTGCAGGGTGTCACCGGTGTCCGGGGCGAAGGCCGCGATGTAGACGAGGGCCTTGACGTTCGACACGCTGCGTGCGGCGTTCGAGATGACGGCGCCGCCGTATGAATGTCCAACGAGCACGATCGGGCCGTTGATGGTTTGCAGCACGCTGCGCACGTAGTCCGCGTCTGAGGTCAAGCCCCGTAGTGGGTTCGCGGGAGCGATGACTGGATACCCGCGCTTCTCGAGACGGCTGATCTCGCCGTTCCAGCCGGACGAGTCGGCCCAGCCACCGTGCACCAGCACGATGGTGGGTTTCGGGTGGCTGCGCGCCGGGGTTGACGTGCCGCTGGCCGTGCCACCGCTCGTGAACAAGGCAACCGGCACCGCGACAGCGACGGCCACAAGCGTGGCCAGCCGCAGCCTTCTTGATGTGATCAGGCGTGTGAGCAACTGTTTCATGACGGAGCTCCTGACAGCGATGAGGTCTCGTCGTTGGGCTAGGAGACGGTCGCGCCGTGCACGGCCTGCTTGATGACGTCGGCAGTGGCTCGTGGCTGGGAGACGTACAAGGAGTGACTGGCAGCGACCTCGCTGACCGCGGAACCGGCGCGGTCGGCCATGGCTCGCTGTGCCGGCGGCGGGATCATGCGGTCGTCGGTGGCGACCAGGTACCAGCTGGGCTTGATACGCCATGCGGGTTGGGTGATGTGGCCGGCGAGGGCATCGACCCCCCAAGGCACCTGCGAGTCGGCCATGAAGCGCGCCTCGGCTTCTGGCAGGTCTCCGGCGAACGACGCGTGGAACTTGTCGCGGTCCAGGAACAGGAACCCGTCCTGGGGCGGCAGGATCGGCGGCACCGGGGCTCCGGGCGGCGGGTCGGCGATGAGGCTGTTCACCGACTCGCCGGCGTCGGGGGCGAACGCCGAGATGTACACCAGGGCGGCGACGTTGTCGTCGGTGCCGGCCTCGGTGATGACGGCGCCGCCGTAGGAGTGGCCGACGAGGACGACCGGGCCGTCCTGGGCGTCGATGACGCGGCGTGTGACGGCGACGTCGTCTTCGAGGGACAGGGTCGGGTTCTGGACGACTGTGACCGAGAGGCCGTCGGCGGTGAGTAGGTCGTGGACCCGCTGCCATCCGGAGCCGTCCACGAAGCCTCCGTGGACCAGGACCACGTTGTTGATCTCGGACATGAGCTTCTCCTATTGAGTGGGAACGGACTGACGACGCGACGCGAGGTAGATCCGCGACCGGCTGTCGGCCGGTGGCCACCCCTGCGTGCGTCGTTGTTCTGCTGGCGGAGGGAGCGTCTCGCTGGGGGTGCTCGCAAGGCATCGGGGATACCCCTCGACCGAGCGCGGCCGAGACCCTCGCTATGGACATCGGGTCAGTGGATGATGTCGTCGTGCACGGGGTATCGGCCGCGTCCGGGTTGTTCGGCCGCGAGGACGCGCTGCGAGTGGTGAGCGACCTCTTCGGTGGTGGAAGCGCGGTCGCCATCGGCGATCCAGGTACCGGGAAGAGCGCCCTGCTCAAGGTCGCAGCTCAACTGGCGAAGCGCTCGGGGCGGAGGATTCTTTCCATCACTCCGACGCAATTCGAGCGAGGATTGCCATTTGCCGGGCTCGCCGAACTGGTCAGTCAGCTACCTAAGGGCGCAGACGCAGAGCTTCCCGGTCCGCAGCGGCGAGCACTGGCCGTTGCTCTGCAGCGTGTCGAACCCGCCGAAGCCGAAGTCGATGCCTTGGCGGTACCCCTGGCTGTCCGGGGTTTGTTGAAGGGGCTCTGCGAGTCTGAGCCGGTCACGCTCCTCATCGACGACCTGCAGTGGCTGGACCAACCAAGCGTCGGCAGCCTCGGCTACGCGATCCGCGGCCTCTCCGACGAACCTCAACGGTTGAGCGTCCTGGTCGGGACGAGACCGGACCCGGACGCCGGCGCTGACTTCCTCCGAGGTTTGCCTGAGCCGCAACACGCGTTCGTGCTGCCGCCTTTGGAGGACTGGGCGATCGGTCAACTGCTTCGCGAGCGCCTGGGTCCGCGATGGACTCCGCCGGTGAGCGCCGGCGTGGCCCGGGCCAGCGGCGGCAATCCGTTCCTGGCCCTCATGATCGCGCAAGCGATGCAGTCCGACGTCTCCAAATGGTCCTGGAGCGCCCAAGACGGCCACGATCCAGTCTTTCCCGTGCCTCCGAGCCTGGCCGGACTTCTCGGTGAGAAGGTCACGCTGCTCCCGCAAGACGCCCGCGACGTGCTCCTGCTGGTGTCGGCGGCGGGGCGGCTCACTGTGGCACAGCTGCACGAGATCATTGACGACTCTCGCGTCCGGTCGGCCCTGGAAGCCGCCGCCGACTGGGACGTGGCAACCGTCGGCGCGGGGTCGACGGTCACATTCACCCACCCGCTGCTGGCTTCGGCCATCTACGACGCGGCCACCCCGAGCGAACGTCGCCGCGCGCACCGCGTTCTCGCCGAGATGCTCGACGACCCGGTGGAACGTGCCCGCCATCGCTCGAGATCCAGCACCGCCCCCGACGAAGCGGTTGCCGAAGAGCTGGAGCGGGCAGCCGAGATCTCGCGTAGTCGTGGAGCTCAACCACTGGCCGGGGACTTGATGGAGGCGGCTGCTCTGGCCACCCCGTCCGCTGTGAATACCGCCGCCGGACTGGGCCGCTGGCTTCGTGCGGTCGATACGTACATCGCCGCCGGCGATGACGTGGCAGCGCAAGCAGCCCTGGACAAGGGGTCGGCGCTGGCCGGCTTTCCGGAGCAGAAAGCCCAGGTGCTGGTGCGCCGGCTCAGGCTGGTCGACCACTATTCAGGAGTTCGCTCCCTCGCTGAGGAAGCAGTTCGGCTGGCGCCCGAAGGCAGTGAGGTCCGTGCCGAGATCTTGGGGATCCTCGGCCTGCTTCATCGCATGCATGGTCACGGCGAGGACGCTCTTCGGGTGACTCGGATGGCGGTCACAGAGGCTGCCGCGGTCAAGCGGTGGGACGTTCAGCTCGCGGCGCTGAACAACCAACTAGCTGTCGAGTGGCACTGGGCGCAGGGCCAACCCGAGCAGACGTTGCGCGAAGTTGCAGAGCTGGTCGAGAGTGCAGCGCTGGACCGGACGTCGAAGGACGTGGTTTGGACCAAAGGCTTCTTTGCGGTTTGGAATGACGAGACAGCCGAAAGGCACGTGCGGGACGGCATCACGTCAGCTGTCAACGCTGGCCGGTATGGCGACCTGTCACACCTCTACATCTGCCTGGTTCTCTTCCTCATCCGCGCCTCGAGGGTGCGTGATGCCGAGGGTGCCCTGGATGAGTCGGACCGCATAGGCGCGCGGGCGGGGTCCAGCCTCCAAGAAGACATGGCACGCATCCTGGTGAAGGAGTACGCGGGCGACCTGGACCGGGTTCGCGAGTTGGCCCAAGGCGCGGTGGCACGCTCGCGAATCGGCGGGGCAACGTACTGGATAGCAGGTTTCCTGGCCCAGGTCGGTTTCATCGAGACCTCCGCTCGCAACTGGCACGCGGCCCTCGAGCCTCTTCGCGAACTCGCGCAGCTCTTCGCCGACACCAAGATGGTCGACCTGGAACAGCTCTTGTGGGCCGTCGACTACGCCGACGCCGCGCTGCAGTTAGGCGCTACGCACGACGTTGAGGTAGCCATCTCGGTCCTGCGACGCCAAGGGTCGGCCGGTCGGTCGGAAGCGACACTTGCCGCGGACCGTTGCCAGGCGCTGTTGACCGCTGCGCGCGGAGACGTGGACGACGCCATGAGCAAGCTGCGCAGGATTGTCGAACAACCAGGAGCTGAGTGTCCGTTCGAGGCCGCCCGGTCCCGGCTGGCCCTGGGACAGGCCTATCGCCGCGCAGGATACAAAGGCATGGCCACCGAAACCCTGAACATCGCGGCCCGGGCCTTTGACGAGTTGGGCATCCCGCGATGGGCGGAGCGAGCGCGCGACGAAGCCAGCCGGGTGGGACTACACCCCACCACCAACACACTCACCGCGACGGAACGCCGAGTCGCCGAGCTCGTCGGATCGGGCCACTCGAACCAGGAGACGGCCGCGCAACTGTTCATGTCCGTCAAGACCGTGGAAGCCAACCTGACCCGGATCTACCGCAAACTCTCCGTGCGGTCGCGGACCGAGCTTGCAAACCGCCTGAACAACGTCGACTCCGCAACGCACCACGACTGATAGCGCGGATGTGAACCGTTCCGGTTCCGGGCCCGCCGCGCACAAAGCCGCGGGGATATCCTTGAGCAGGCAAGCACGGCCGAGCACAAAATGCAGTTCGTCGGCCCACCCCGCGTCGCTGCGGTGAGCCGGCGCAGGCCGACAGCCCAGACAACTGCGCGCGCTGCGGGGAAACATCGCGCGTCGCCCTAAGGGCGAAGCCTCCAGAGGCCGGGTGCACTGACGCCCGTCCTAAGCCACGCCTTCATGCACACGCGCACGGCGTCGGCGCTGCGACCGCGCACCATGTGGGCAGCTGTTGAGTGTGACGTTAAGGCATCGTCAAGGAGTTTCAGGCCACGAAACAGGCCTCAAATGAGGCAACAACTCGACTCTTCACCGTGCTGTAGCCCCCGGAAATGCTGGACTTGAGGGTGGAGCCGCCTCGGGGAATCGAACCCCGGACCCACGCATTACGAATGCCCCGGACACCGGTCAACCAGTGCTCACCCAGTCCATGTCGGCACTCCTGCACCGCCATCTAGGCACTCCGTGCACACCGAGCGCTCCATGTGCCCGTAGTTCAGTCCACGAACCAGTCCACGCCGGCGCCAAGGGCGGCAGGCTCGATGCCGCGTTCTACTTCGAGATCGCCGGCGGACCTCGGACACGATGCCAGCGGAACGGTTCGAAGCGGCCAGGTTCCGATCTTGGACTAGCCGCTACCGCGTGCCGAACGCCGAATAGGGCGCGGGTGACCGGCTTGCTGCCAGTCTGCGACGCGTCGTTAATGCCCGGCGGGTGCGGTCCGCCGCGGCGGTAGCGCTTTGGTGGCGTCCCCGCAGGCGCCGCCACACAGCGACTTGTCAGGTCGGAGTCGCTAAGCCGCCTCTGAGCCGCGTCCGTACGAAGACGTCGCCCGGCTCCTATGGGGCTACAAGCGCATCAGTGAGCGCGTCGATGCCGGTTAGCGGCGCGGCCTGCTCAGCGTTGAGACGGTGGCGGGCGGCAAGCGCGGCGGGTGCGTCGTAGGAGACCTTGGTCTGCCCTGCGTCGTCCCACACCACTACCTTCAACGGCAGGTCGAGTGCTGCTAGGGGCGAAGCCACCATGACTGGGGTGCCCGCGGCTGGACTTCCGAAGATCACAAGTGTGGTGTCGCGTAGTTCCAGGCCGGCCTGCCGTGCTTCGGCGCTCTGGTCGATCAAGGCGAACAGCTTCATTCCTCTCGCGGCGATCATGTCGACTAGCCGCGAAACGGTGTCGGCAACCGATCGCGGGCTGAGCTTGGTAACAGCGTCTGGCGCGTTTGCGGTTCGGTCTTCGATCATCGTCGTCTCCCGTCGTAGCGACTCGCGGATGCTGTACGGAGCCACCGCGTTTCGGGCCGATCGAACCGCGTGGAACTGCTTCGAGCAACGCCCGCGGCGACGCCGCCACGTGCAAGGGATGCCACTTCGACAGCCGTCGAATGGTGCCAGCTTGACTATGCCGCGTGCGTCAAAGTCGGCTGCTCGGCAGGTGATCATCCGCTGACGATCATCGCCGCGGCGGCCCGCGGTCTCCCGCAGGTCGTGATCGCCAACGATGCCGACCTTGTCGGAGTTCGCATCGCCAACCGGCTCGCCACCCCCCTGCCCGCCGACACCAGACCACCATTCTCGACGCCGGCTTCGTACCACAGCGGCCCGACGGCCGCCCATTCAGCGTCGAGAGCCGTGACGCGCTCGCCCATGCCGCGGCCAGTCACACCCCCGCGGCCAAACTGGCTAGGCGTGCCTGGCCCGCGGCTACCGCGTCGAGCAGGAAGCCGTGATCCGGGCCAGCATCGTCGCGCACCTCACTGCCGTTTAACCGCACGGCACACCGGACCTCTCGCCGCGCGCGTTGCGCGCCTGCTCGATGACGTCGGTTGCGGCGGCGTCGCTGGCGGCGTCTGCTCCCAGTTCGATTGCGTTGTCGCGCTTGGCTCCGGCACGATCAGGTTGCTGGTCGTAGCGGTGCTCAAGGCCTACGCAGCCAGGCGCGTAGTGGTCACCGACACGGCACCATCAGCGCGGCCGACTTCGTCAGCGCCACCCGGCCCCTCGCGCCAAAGCCTTCGAGCTCTCGGCGTCCGTCGCGCACGTCAAGGTCGTCATCGCCGTCACCAGATCGCTGGGTTGGCCAGCGACAAAGTCGCACCGTGACGTCGTCGTTGTACCAGCCTCCGGAAGAGGGGACAGCTACGCGCAGTCAAGCCCCCGCGTGCCACCGTGATACATCGAGCAGCCGCTCGTCGAGTGATCGACCAAACATATGCACGCGCCCGAGTGAGCATCGGACCCGGGGCGGGACGCTCGCCGCAGTGCCTTGGGCGCCTTGGCTGGATACAGAGAAGGCCGCGGTGCGCCAAAGCTAGGCTACTTGCTTAAGCAAGTAGAGTCGCCGCCGTGGCAAAGGTGGAACCGTTGACTGAGACTGAGGAAGTCCTGTGGCGGTCGCTGATGCGGCTGGTGATCACCTTGCCGCGCGCGCTCGGCGACGACCTGGTGCGGGCGCGGGGCATGTCCGCGAACGAGTACACGACGTTGATGCATCTGTCAGAGGCGCCGAAGAGGGAACGAGGCATCACTGATCTGGCTGAAGCTGCGGCGCTGTCGGTCAGCAGGATGTCGCGGCTTCTTGACGATCTGCAGGAACGTCAGCTGATCCTCAAGCGCCGGAGTGAGACCGACGGCCGCGGGAACATCGCGTGCCTGACTCAGCAGGGGCTCGCGGCACTGAAATCGGCGTACCCGGAACATCTGGCGAGCGTCCGCCGATTGGTCATGGACCACATCGACGATGCCGACAAAGCACGGACGGCACGAGTACTCGAGGCCGTGGCGACCAGCGTGGACGAATCGGCGATGCGGCACAGGACGTGAGCGGCACAGAATCAGACCTGACGGCCGCGGGATCATTCGCACTCGGTCGATGGCAGGTGAAGCGGCTCGGCTACGGCGCCATGCAGTTGGCTGGTGACAACGTCTTCGGGCCGCCGCGTGACCGGGACGAGGCGCTGCGCGTGCTACGCGCCGCGGTCGATGGCGGGATCAACCACATCGACACCGCGGAGTACTACGGACCCGGTGTCGTGAACGAGCTGATCCGTGAAGCCCTGTTCCCGTACCCGAGCGCCTTGGCGATCGTGAGCAAGGTGGCCGCACGTCGCGATGATCGTGGTGCTGTGCTGCCCTACGACGACCCGGACCAGCTGCGCGCCGGCATCGAGGAGAACCTCACCACGCTGGGCGTCGACCGGTTGGCGGCTGTGAACCTGCGGCTCCTGGATGGATCGTCGCCCGGGAAACGGTTCGACGCGCAGCTCGCGGCGCTCGTCTCCGCTCGCGACGAAGGCCTCATCGACGGTGTCGGCCTAAGCAACATCTCGAGAGACCACTTGTTGAGGGCGGTCGCGCAGACCGAGATCGTCTGCGTGCAGAACCTGTTCAACCTCGCGGATCAGCGCTCGCTCGATGTACTGCAGGAGTGCACGTCGCACGGCATCGCGTTCGTGCCCTACTGCCCGCTCGGCTGGCCGCGCGACGTTCAGAACGCGCTCCTGACCAGCCCAACCCTCACCAGTCTCGGGACCCGACTGGAGGCAACACCTGCCCAGATCGCGCTCGCCTGGCTTCTGGATCTCGCCCCGAACATCTTGCTCATTCCCGGAACCCGGACCCGAGCGCATCTGGCGGAGAACATCCATGCGGCAGGTGTGCGGCTCGACGCCGCGGCGCGAGCTCACCTAGCCCGGCATTTCCCGGCCGTCACCGGCGATCTCTGATCGGCCGCGCTGCTCAGCAGCTACCGGGACGCCGGCTGCTGTAGAACGGCGCCAAGGTTCGCCAGGACTCCGAGCTGTCCCAAGATCACGGTTCCCGAGGGGTAACAGTCGAACAGCTGGATCCGGCCGTTCTCCAGACGGAAGACGTCGCAGCACGGCGCGTCCATTCGGTTGCCGGTCGGCGGAAGGATCCCCTGCGGCAGCGCGAGCGGTCCGTCGTGCGTCCCCTGCAGCGCCAGCTCGACGACCACGACATCGCTACTCACGTACACGTCGTAGAGCTCGCGATGCATGTCGGAGAACGCTGTCCCGTAGTTCTCTACGGGCTTTCCAACCTCGCTCGGCCCGCGATAGGTCACGCCAACCGATTCGTCGACGAACACTCCGTCCGGGTTGAAGCACCCGACCCACGCGTCGATGTCCTTCACCTCGGCGATTGCGTATGCCTGGCGCACGAACTCTTCGTTTGTCACGTCGTTCCTTTCGGTCGATCGCTATAAACGCTCGGGGTGAGCTCAGGGGAGTCGGATCAGGTTCTGGCCGGCCAGCGGAGCACCGAACTGCTGCATCCGACCTCCTTCGCGCAGGCCGCCAAGGTTGATGACGTAGAAGCCGGCGTCCTCGAACAGCGCCGAGACCTCGCCGTTGGCCTGGGTGTCGTCGCCGGACAGGAAGATCACGCGTTGACCACCGGGCTGGCCGGGGTCGGAACCGAGTACGGCGGCAGCGAGGGTGTTGGCTGCTTTCACCACGCGCGCGGGAGCGACGAGATCGGCGACGACCTCGCTGGAGGTACGCCCGTCGAGGTCGCTGGGCTCGAAGTCGTTGGTCGGGTCGATCACGATTCGATCTGCCAAGTCCAGACCGCCGACGGCCTGGGCAACCTGCGGCCACATCACCGCGACCACGACGATGTCACCGGCCGCAGCCTGCTCGACCGTCCCGGCCGACACCCCGGTGCCGAGTGCCTCGACCGTTGCGGTCAGCGACTCGGGTCCGCGGCTGTTGGCGATGACGACCTGCCGGCCGGCGCGGAGCGCGATCTGCGCCATGGCCTGGCCGATGCGTCCCGCACCGATGATTCCGACGCTAGCCATTGGTTGCCCCCTGGGTTTGCCCACGGCTTCTCAGCTCGCGTCCGAGCAACGTCCCAGCGCCGGCTACGCCCACTGCGACGACGATGGCAAAGCCGAGCACGGTGTCTGGCGCGTCGGCACCTCGATCGAGTGCGATCCCGGCGCCGATCACTGGAATCGAGAGCCCGACGAACAGGGCGATGAGCAAGTCGGACGTGATCGCCAGGCGGCCCTCGGGCGGCGTGGCGGCGAGCACGAGGCCGGTCGTCCCTTTGAAGACGGCACCCGCTCCCGCGCCGATCAGCGCACCGCTGATCAGGAACAGCGCGAGACTGGGTGTGGAGAGGCGGACGGCAGTCACCAGCAGCACCAGACCGACGAGCATAGAGACCGTGCCGAGGACGAGTACGCGGGACGCGGAAAGCCGCGTTGTCGCCAGTTGGGCTATGACGCCCGCGGAGAACACCAGGAACAACGTTGCGCCGGACAAGGCATGCGACGGGTGGTGCAGCGTCGCTGCCAGGAACAGTCCGGACAGCCCGGCGAACAGCCCGTTCGCCGAGAAAGCGGCGAGTGTCGTCGCCGCCGCGGGCACCAGAATCCGGATCGAGTCGGACGACCCGCTCGGCCGATTCTGCGCGGTCGGCGCAGGATTGCGCGTGCCGGTCTCAGGCGCGGCGGCCAGGCCGATCAAAGCGATCACGCCGAGTGCCACGACGAGGAGGTAGGGCACGGTCAGCGGGTGGCTCACCCACTGGGCGAGGAAGCCCGCGACAAGCGGGCCGATGCCGAGTGCGCCGACGTTCACGGCCGTGCCGATGTTGCGCGCCGGGATCGGCGAGGCGCTCGGGTCGTCGCGGAGTCGTAGCTCGATGAGGTAGGTGATGGCCGTCCCGGCGGCCAGACCCACGGACCCGCCG
>WNGF01004221.1_pt1 | contig 18974 bp, 15 predicted proteins | sample 5400641 | NCBI WGS metagenome assembly WNGF01 (sample SAMN13153371, study PRJNA577476) | soil metagenome | isolation source: 80 cm soil or saprolite under grassland replicate 2 | place: USA:California | collected 2016-06-15
CCGACTTCGGGACCGCGAAGGTGCTCTTCGTGCAGGAGTCGAGCACCGGCCGGCCGTTCTTCAAGTCGAGCTTCAAGCAGCCGATCAACTGGAGCATCACGTCGATCCCGCAGACCGATCCTGCGAAGACGAAGACGGTCCAGTACGGAGCCAACATCATCATCTTCAAGAGCACGGCCGAGAAGCAGCTCGCCTCGTGGCTCTTCGTGAAGTGGTTCACCGACAAGGAGCAGACCGCCGATTGGGCCGTGAAGTCGAGCTACATGCCGGTGCGGAAGACCGCCTCCGACACGGACGTCCTCAAGAGCTCCTGGTCGAAGGACGATCCGCAGGGCAAGCAGGCCTTCGACCTCATCGGCACGAGCTACCCGGAGCCGAACGTCCGCGGGCAGCAGGACATCCGGACGGTCATCGAGGACATGCTCACAGCGGTCGCGGCCGGAAAGGTCACCGACATCGAGAAGGCGGTGAAGGACGCCGGGGCGAAATCGAACCAGATCCTCAAGGACAGCCAGTAGGTGGTCACACCGCCACTCCGTGGCTGCGTGACCGTCCTGCTGCTGCGCCTGGCGGCTCCGCAGTAGCCGGCCCCTGAGCCCGGCGGCGGATGAGCGCAGGTAGCTGGGCCAAGGAACCCACGGCGGCCCATCAGGCACGGCGCGTGCGACTCGCGAGCCTCCCCGCTACGGCCGTAGCTGAGCGCCGAACTCCGCGAGCGCGGCAGGCATCTCATCGCGAACGAAGACGTACGCCTCGGGATGGTTCTCGAAGTACGCAGTGAGGAACGTATCCGGATGCCAGAACACGACACTCCGGTACGCATTCCCATGCGGGAAGTCGCTCTTGTTCGTCGTCAGCAAGAAGGACGCATGCGCCGCGAGCGCCCCAGCAAGGATGGGAATGTCGTTCGGATCGGGGATCACGCTCGCCGGGAGCGTTGCATAAGTCGCGGCAAGATCGGCCGGCCCGGGCGAGTGCCAATACTGTTCGTGATCGCCGATCACGCGATCGATCTCATGGCGACGACGCTCGAGTTCGTCTCCCAAGGCCCGCATATCCCCTCCGACGACTGAAAGGGCCTGCTCGCGAGTGGCGACGCGGGCAATCTCCGCAGCGACGTAGGGCGACCAGGTCACGCGCAGCAGGTCGGCGCCGGCGAGGAGCAGCAGCGGCAAGCGACAGTCCGTGCCGTACACGACGTTGGAGTCAACGAAAACGCCATCCCCGCGACTTGGTAGCGGACGCCCAGTTGGAACCGGCGGCGAGCCGTTGGTCAGCCGCGGCGGGCTGTACCCGCCCCACCGGTCATCGAGCGCGACTGACATCTACCGTCGCTTGGCAGCGACGGATGGGGCGAGGTAATCGGCTCGGGGACGTGCGGCACCGGGAAGTGAAGCCGATCTGCGCAGTGCGACGCGAAGCTCAAGCAGATCCGCGACGGCCCGCGCGCTCACCTGGTAGCGCTGCGTGATCGGGTCCTTGTAACCAGCCAGGATTCCCGCATCGATCCGACGCTTCACCGTATTGAGCGCAAGCCCGAGGCGTTCGGCAGCTTCGCTCGCGGGGATGAACTTCGCCTCAGCCATGAAACGAGATCCTACCGAAAACCTGTCCATCATGTCAATCTTGTCCATCTGTCCAAAGTGTCAGGTTATGACACGCCGGTGGGCAAGCGCGCCTCGGAGACGGACGTCCTCAAGAGCTCAGGACGAACGACGACCCCCAGGGCAAGCAGGCGTTCGAACTCATCGGGACGAGCTATCTCGAACCGAGCGTTCGCGGCCAGCAGGACATCCGGACCGTCGTCGAGGACGCCGACGGCTATCGCCGGCTTGGCACGCCCATCAGCGCGAGATCGCATTCAGCCGACGGAGCAGCACGGGTAGATCGCGTCGCACCGTCTCCTGGAGGACCGCAAGGTCCAGCTGACCGTGGTCGTAACAGATGCGCTTCCGCATCGCGGCCATGGCCACCGTCTTGGCCTCACTGATCCAGTCCGCGCCAGCGTCGCCGGCCCAGGCGATCGCCTGCCGGGCGTCGCCCCGCATCGTCTCGAGGATCTCCGGGCCGCGATCATCCATAGAGCGGTACCGCGTCCCGCTCCACGCGATCGCGCACTTCTTCGCGCAGACCGCCCGCTGTTACGACGTCCACGTGACGCTCGAAGAGGCGCTCGAGCTCGGCCTCGATCCGCACAAGGTCGAGGGTCGACAGCGCCGTACCGGGCCGCGGCTCGACGATCACGTCGACGTCCGAATCGTCGCTCAGCTCGCCACGCGCCGCCGAGCCGAACAGTCGGATGCGGCGGAGCCGATGGGCGCGGGCCAGCGAAGCGAGAGCGCGACGCGAGACCGGCGCGATCGAACGCCTCCGATCGTGCGAGGAGCCCACCATGCGGTGTCCGGGAAAGGAGCGTGCCAGTGACCCTTTGAGGCGCGTCGCCCGCTCGGCGCGGCGCCGCAGCGTGGAGTCGTCGCGGAGCGCGTCAACGAGCTCGTGGTGGCCGACGCGATCGATCCGCGGATCGCCGGTGTCGTCTCGACGGATCCGACGGAGCGCGTCCTCGAGCAACACGAGGTCCCGTGGATCGGCGAGTGGAGCTTCGACCAGGAGGTACCCATCGCGGTCGCATGCGGCGTACTCGACCGCCGGATTCGCCTTCAGGACGACGGCCATGGGCCGCTCGGGCGCCGCATAGCGTGCGGCCAGCTGGATGAGTGCGTCCTGAGCCGGATGGTCCGAACGGAGCCGATAACTGGGACGACCGGCCGGCCCGCGCCCGACGACGCCGTCCGCCACCAGCAGCTTCATCGCGGTCTGCGCGCTGCTCAGAGGCGCGCCCACGGCCGACGCGAGCTCCGCGAGGCGCGCGCCGTCGCGGCGCTGCGTGAGGGCCAAGACGATATCGAGCGCGATCGCCGACGAGAGCAGCCTCATGACACGATACTACGTGGGCAACATAGTACCGTGACGGCACGCCTGCGTTCAGCCCGTTTTCGCGAGCTCCGCTTCCAACGTCGCCACCGCCGCCTCGCGCTCGGTCAGCCGTTCGCGCTCCTTCTCGACCACCGGCGCCGGCGCCTTCGCGGCGAAGGTCGACCCGAGGAGCGTGCGCGACCGCTCGAGGAGCGCCCTCGCCTCGCCCAGGTCACGTTCGAGCCGCCCGCGCTCGGCGGCGGCGTCACGCGGGATGGCCAGCCGGATCTCGACCCCGCGGACGATGGTCGGCGCCGCCTCGCCTCCACCGAAACGGATGTCGGCGTTCGCGAGCGCACCGATGAGCGCCTCGCACGAGCGGAGCGGGTCCGCATCGCCGCCGAGCGCCACCGTCAACCGGATGCTCGGCTGGATCGCGGCCTCCTGACGGCGGCTGCGGATCGCTCGCACGACATCGATGACGGTGCCGAACCGGTCCTCGAGCGCCTCGTCGCGCGCGCCGGCCTGCGGCCACGGCGCGACGACGAGCGAGGGGGCGCCATCGGCCGTCGCGCCGCGCTCCCAGAGCTGGAGCGCGAGCGTGTCGGTGACGAAGGGGATGATCGGATGGGCGAGCCTGAGCACCCGATCGAGGACGTACGCGAGGGTCCGGGCCGCGGCGTCCTCCGAGCCGGCCGGCCGCCGGGCGGGCTTCGCGAGCTCGACGTAGAAATCCGCGAGCTCGCCCCACACGAACTGCTGCAGCGCGGTCGCGTACTCGCCGAAGAGGTAGCTCTCGATGAGCCGGGTGAGCTCGGTGACCGCCGCCTCGGTGCGCGAGATGATCCAACGGTCGGCATCGGTCAGCGCCGGGTCGTCCGTCGGCGATCGATCGATCGCGCCGCGCAGCGCACCGGGGCGTGCGTCGATCCGGGCGAGCGTGAAGCGACCGATGTTCCACAGCTTGTTCACGAAGTGACGGCCGTTCTCGAGCTTGCCCTCCGCGAGCTGGCTGTCGGCGCCGGCCGACACTCCGCTCACGAGCGCGAACCGGAGCGCATCGGCGCCGTGCTCCTCGACGATCCCGACGGGGCTCACGACATTCCCCTTCGACTTGCTCATCTTCTCGGTCCCCGTCCGGACGAGGCCGTGCAGATAGACGACGCGGAAGGGCACGTCGCCCATGTTGTGGATGCCCATCATCATCATCCGGGCCACCCAGAAGAACAGGATGTCGTAGCCGGTCTCGAGGACGCTTCCGGGATAGAAGCGCGCGAGATCCGCCGTCCGCTCGGGCCAGCCGAGCGTCGAATGCGGCCACAGTGCCGAGCTGAACCAGGTGTCGAGCACGTCGGGATCGTGCCGCAGGTCGTGAGAGCGGCAGCGCGGGCACTCCGTCGGGTCGGGGCCGTCCTCGTCCGGCACGACGATCTCGTCGCAATCACGGCAGTACCAGACCGGGATGGAGTGGCCCCACCAGATCTGCCGCGACACGTTCCAGTCGCGGATGCTCTCGAGCCACTGGAAGTACATCTTCTCGAACTTCCGCGGCACGATGCGCGTCCGTCCATCCCGCACCGCGGCGATCGCCGGCGCGGCCAGCGGGGCCATCCGGAGCCACCACTGCTTCAGGACGAGCGGCTCGTCGATCGTGCCGCAGCGATCGTGCACGCCGACCGCGTGCGTGATCTGCTCCTCCTTCACGAGCAGCCCGGCCGCCCGCAGACGCTCGACCATCGCGGCGCGCGCGGCGTCGCGGTCGAGGCCCGCGAGCACGCCCGCGGCGGGCGTCATCCGGCCGCGCGTGTCGATGACCGAGAGCACGGCCAGGCCGTGCCGCTGGCCGATCTCGAAGTCCGTCGCGTCGTGCCCCGGGGTCACCTTCAGGGCACCCGTCCCGAAGGCCGGGTCGACGGCCTCGTCGGCGATGATCGGGACGCGGCGCTCGGCGACCGGGACGAGGACCTCCCGGCCGATGAGCGCCCGCCAGCGCTGGTCGGCCGGATGCACCGCGACCGCGGTGTCCGCCACGATGGTCTCCGGTCGCGTCGTCGCGACGATCACGTCGGGCGTGCCCGGCGGCATCGGGTCGGCCCACGGATAGCGCACGTAGCTCAACGCGTCGACGCGCTCCACGTGCTTGGATTCGATGTCCGAATACGTCGTCTGGCAGGTGAGGCACCAGTGGACGATCCGGTCGGCGCGGTAGAGGTGGCCGCCCTTGTACAGCCGGATGAAGTGGATCCGCACCCGCCGTTGCATGTCCGGATCCATCGTGAAGTGGACCCGGGTCCAGTCGAGCGAGCACCCGAGCATCCGGAGCTGGCGGTAGATGCGCGGCTTGTAGTGCTCCATCCACCGCCACATCTCCGCGAGGAACTGATCGCGCGTCAGCCCGTCGCGCGTGTCCTCGTCGCTCGTCTTGCGCCCGTACTCCTTCGCGAGCTCCTGCTCGACGACGATCTGGGCGATGATCCCGGCGTGGTCCGACCCGGGAAGCCAGAGCGTCGGCTCGCCGCGCATCCGGTGCCAGCGGGCCATGAGGTCCTCGTAGCCGCCGAAGCTCAGGGCATGTCCGAGGTGCAGGTCGCCCGTCACGTTGGGTAGCGGAAGCATCATCACGAACGGCTTCTCGCCGGCACGGTCCGGTGGCGGCGTGAAGAAGCCGGAGGCCTCCCACCAGTCGTAGAGGAAGGTCTCCACCGCCGATGGCTGGAACGTCTTGCCGCTGTAACGGAGGACGGCATGCGGGGCCTTCGGTGCGCTGATCGCCTCCGTCATCGCCGTTCCTCCCTGGAAATACAGATCGCCGCCGTCCCTCCTGGGACGACGGCGTCAGCCGCGTGGTACCACCCTGGTTCGCGCCGGCCACGGCCGGCGCCTCGATCACGCGCTAACGGGCGCACCCGATCCGGCTCGCGGGCGACGTTCGCGGCCCCGGCACCGCGGTCCGCTTCCAGCCCCGCTCATCGATGGGGCGGACCTTCTCTCTCGGTCGCGGGTCGCTACTCCTCCCGGTCGCAGCCGGTGTCGCCTCATTCTAGCGAGCGCCGCCAGTGTCGCGTCTGGCGCGGGCTCAGCTCGCGGCGCGCGTCCGGCCCTGCTCCTTCTGTCGGTACATCGCGCGATCGGCCTCGTCGACGAGCGCGTCCACCGATCGCGCGCCGATCGGCGCGGGCGCGATGCCCCAGGCGATCGTCGGCACCGCCTGGCCGCCGGGCAGCGTCGCGGCTGAGATCTCGTCGGCCAGCCGTCGCATGACCCGCTCCGCCACGAAGAGCGACGCGCCGGGGAACACGATCGCGAACTCGTCGCCGCCGATCCGCGCCACGAGATCTCCGTCGCGCACACCCGCCGCGAGCACCTCGCCGATGCGCATCAGGGCCTGATCCCCGACGGCGTGGCCGCAGCCGTCGTTCAGCTGCTTCAGGCCGTTCGCGTCGATGACCGCCACCGAGAGCGGCGCGCCCTCGGCACCCGTGCGCGTGAGGCCCCGGGCCAGCGCCTCGAAGAACGCCCGGCGATTCGGCAGACCGGTGAGCGAATCCGTGGTGGCCGCCGTCTTCGCGGCCTGGTGGAGCCGGGCGACGCGGACCGCGGCCGCGACCTGATGCGAGACGGCCGTGAGCAGCGTCTCATCCTCGTCCGAGAACGCGGCCGGCCGGGTGCTCTCGATGCCGATGACGCCGACCGTCTCCTCGCCGATGCGGAGCGGGACGATGAGGCTCGAGCGGATGTCGGCGGGGCCGACGTAGCGCGTGTCGGCCTGGACGTCGGGGACGTTCTGGAGCCGGCCGTGCTGGATGACCCACGAGCTGATGCCCGTGCCGGCCGGGATCGGGTGGCCGATGTAGGCGACCGTGGGGCCGAAGGCGGCACGGACGCCGAGACCGCCCGCCTCATCGAGCGTCGAGAGGAAGCCGTTCTCGTACCCCATGGCGTCGCACACGATCCGGAGCAAGCGGCTCGCGAGCTCGTCGATGTCGAGCACCGCGCTGATCTCGGATGCGAGGCGCTGGAGGATCGCGAGCTGGCGGGCGTGGGCGTGCGACTGCTCGGCCATGCGCTCGACGATCGGGCCCGGTCCGGGCAGGTCCTCGATGTCCTCCTGCTCCATCGCGCCGACCCGGCTCAGGTACGCGCTGCCGTCGCGGCGGTCGCGCTCGATCACCCGGAGGAACGCGGCGACGACGGTGGGATGGAACTGAGTGCCGCTGTAGCGGGTGAGCTCGGACACCGCGAAGTCGACGCTCTGCGCGGCCTTGTACGACCGCTTGCTGACGATCACCTCGTACGCGTCGGCCGCCTGGACGATGTACGCGCCGAGCGGGATCTCATCCCCCGCGAGGCCGTCCGGATAACCGGCGCCGTCGTAGCGCTCGTGATGCGAGCGGACGATCGGGACCAGGTCGCGCAGCGGCTCGACCGCCTCCAAGATCGACGCGCCGAGCGGGGCGTGGGTCTTCATGATCACCCACTCGTCGGGCGTGAGCTCGGTCGGCTTGTTCAGGATCGCGTCGGGGATCCCGATCTTTCCGATGTCGTGGAGGAGCGCCGAGAGCTGCACGCGCCGGACCTCATCGGCCGGCAGCTGCATCTCCGCCGCGATCGTCCGCGAGAGCGCCGAGACGCGCGCGGAGTGGCTGCGCGTGTACGGGTCGCGCGCGTCGACCGCGGCGGCCAGCGCCTTCACCGAAGCGAGGTACAGCTCGCGCAGCCGAGCGTGGTGCTCGGCGTTGTCGAACGACGACGCGATCAGGTTCGCGAAGGACTGGAGGACCGCGACGTCCTCGGGATCGTAGGCGGCCGGCGCGTACGACTGCACCGACAGGACGCCGACGACGCGCCCTCGCGTCCTGAGCGGGACGTGGATCGCCGACTCGCTGACCCGACGCTCGTCGCCCAAGGACCGCGCCCGGCTCTCGACCGGATCGTTCCCGGCTCGGACGACGTATGGCTCGCCGGTCAGGACGCATCGGCTCGAGGGCCCGGCACCGAGCGGCTGCACCTTCTCGCCGACCCGCGTGACGCGGCCGGCATCGGCTTCGAGGATGAAGTCGAAGAGGCGGCGCTCGTCGTCGTAGCGCGCCACGTAGAACGCGTCGTACGGCATGAGCGCACCGACCATCTCGTGCGCGAGACGCGCGATCTCCGCCGGGTCGTGCACCAGGGCGCCCCGAGAGGCGACGTCGTTGAGCACGGTCAGCCGTTCGATGCGGCGTTCGCGATCGCGCCGCGCGGCGGCCTCGCTCAGGGCGGTGGTCGCGAGCTCGGCCAGACCGGCCAGGCCCTGCCGGTCGATCAGGTCGAACCGGCGGTACGGATCGGTCGTGCCGACGACGAACGCCGCCACGACGGCGTCGGCGACGAGCACCGGCGCGGCCATCGAGGCGTGGACCCGCATGCGCGCGCCGCCCTGCGGGTCGGGCATGAGGACGTGGTCGCGGACGGTGACCGGCTCGCGGCGCTCGACGAGCTGGGTGAGGACCGGGCGCAGCCGCCCGTCGGGATCGCGTACGAGCGTTTCGTCCCCGAGCGCGGATACGATCCGCGGGGCGCCGTCCGGCCCGAGCTCGGCGGCGACGACGAAGTCGGCGTTGAACGAGTGCTCTGCCTCGGCGGCCAGACGCGCGATCGCCTCGTCCGCGGTGCACCCGGCGAGCTCGCGCGACAGGCGCTCGCGTCGCCGGGCCAGCTCGAGCCGGCGCGAGTTCGCGAGGGCGATCGAGGCATGGGTCGCGAAGCCTTCGAGGGTCATCCGATCGCTCTCGTCGAACGGGCGCATCGCGGTCCGGCCGACGACGAGCACCGCGGCGATCTCTCCGTGCGTGAGGACCGGGATCGCGATCACGGTCTGGAGGCCGAGGGCAAGGGCCCGCTCCGGCGCGTCGGCGAGCGCGCGGTAGTCGGCGACCTCCACGACGTTCCGCTCGACGACCACCCGCCCGACGATCCCGACGCTCGAGGGCGCGTGCGCTCCGACGACGCGGCCGCCCAGGCCCGCCCCGGCGACGACCTGGAAGTCGTTCCCCCGATGCACGTTCAGCGTCGCGTGGTCCGCCTCGACGAGCTGCAGCGCGTGGCGCGGGATGAGCGCGAGCACCGTCTCGGGATCCGTCTGCGTGCCGATCGCGGCCGCGGACTCCTCGAGGAGCCTGGCGCGGCGCAGCGCACGCCATGCGCGGTCCTGCTCGCCGCGGTACGAGGTGACGACCACGCCCGTGACGAGGAGCACGACGCAGACGACGATGCCCTCGCGCAGGAGCGGACCCACGTCGACGTCGCCGCCGAGGGCGAGCACCGCGAGCTGCTCCAGGAGCAGCGTGATCGCGAAGACGATCGCGCTCACGACGATGCCGCGCCGGCCGAGCCGGAACTGCACGAGCGCGCTCGCCGCGATGATGAGCCCGAACGCGACGCTGTGCGGGTCCGGTGCGGTCGCGATCGTCCAGAGCGACGCGGTGAAGAGGTCGGCGCAGACCAGGACGATCGGCGCATCCGTCAGGGTGAACGCCCGGCCGCGGCGCACCTGCGCGGACCAGCTGTACACCGTCGCGCCCAGCAACAGACCCATGGCGAGCAGCGCGATGGGGGCGATGACCGCGCCGCTGTAGAAGAGCCATCCCGCGGCGAAGGCGAGCCCGATCAGCCGCCCGTACAACAGCGGGTCGTGCGGGAACAGCCGGCGCCGCGGCCTCACCGTCCGCACGCTAGGTCGCGAGCGCCCGAGGGCATATCACGCCGTCGGGGGAGTTCACCGCCGGTCCCCCATTCGGGGGAGCCGGAGTGGCCGGCGGGTCACCTGACCCGGATCAGAAGGTTCAGCCCTTCTCGCCGTGGAAGCCGACGACGACCTCGTCGCCCTTCACGAAGACCGGGACGGTGCGCTGGTGCGTGAGCCGCAGCACCTCGGCGCGCCAGCGCGGCTCCTCGTCCACGACGCGCTCCTCGAACGCGGTCCCCTGCTCCCGCAGCTCGGCGCGCGCGGCCTCGCAGGTCGGGCAGTCCGAGAGCGAGTACATGACCAGTGGCGTGCCGGCGGCCGGAGCGCTCAAAGGTCGGTCCGCGGCGGGGCCCAGACGTCGATGACCTGCGCCGGCTCTTCGAAGACCCGCGCCCCATGGGAGGCGTTCGGCGGGACGCGGTAGCTGTCGCCGGGGGTGAGGATCCGCTGCTCGCCCGCGATGACCATCACCAGGCTGCCCTTCGTGACGATCCCGATCTGCTCGACCTCGTGCTTGTGCGAGTCGACGACGGTCTTCGGCGCCAGATCGGTGATCGCGATCGTCGCCGCGCTCGCGTTGATGAGCCGCATGAGCATGCCCGGGATCGGCTCCTTGACGGGAAGGTCGCGCGGGGACGCGAAATACACCTTCGGCATCCGGGCATCCTAGCGGGACGCTACGCGCTGCTGGCTTCGTCTCCCTCGAGGACGATCTGCTCGTTCTTGCTGAGCAGCAGCGGCTTGACCTTGCCGTCGATGGCCTCCGCGGTCACGACGACCTTCCGGACGTCGGCGCGGGACGGGATCTCATACATGACGTCGAGCAAGACTTCCTCGATGATCGTTCGGAGCCCACGAGCGCCGGTCTTCCGCTTCGCCGCGCCGGTCGCGGCCGAGTGAAGCGAGTCCTCGGTGAACTGCAGCTCCACCTTGTCGATCGCGAGGAACTTCTGATACTGCTTCACGATCGCGTTCTTCGGTTCTGTGAGGATTCGGAGCAGGTCGCTCTCGTCCAGCGCCTGGAGCGGAACGATGACCGGCATGCGGCCGACGAACTCGGGGATCAGCCCGTACTTCAGCAGGTCGTCGGGCATGACCTGCTCGAGGACGGCCGTCGTCTCCTTGGTGTTCTGCGAGAGCGTCGCGCCGAAGCCCATGGTCTTCTTGCCGATCCGCGCCTCGACGATCTTCTCGAGCCCCTCGAACGCGCCGCCGAGGATGAACAGGATGTTCGTCGTATCGATCTGGATGAAGTCCTGGTGCGGGTGCTTGCGGCCGCCCTGCGGCGGCACGTTCGCGATCGTGCCCTCGAGGATCTTCAGGAGCGCCTGCTGAACGCCCTCGCCCGAGACGTCGCGCGTGATCGAGGGGTTGTCGCCCTTGCGCGCGATCTTGTCGATCTCGTCGATGTAGATGATCCCGCGCTGGGCGCGGTTGAGGTCGAAGTCGGCGGCCTGGATGAGGCGCAGGAGGATGTTCTCGACGTCCTCGCCGACGTAGCCGGCCTCGGTGAGGCTCGTCGCGTCGGCGATCGAGAAGGGCACGTCGAGGATGCGGGCGAGGGTCTGCGCGAGGAGCGTCTTGCCGCAGCCGGTCGGGCCGATGAGCAGCACGTTCGACTTGCCGAGCTCGACGTCATCGACCCGGTGGCCCGCGCCGACGCGCTTGTAGTGGTTGTACACGGCGACCGACAGGACGCGCTTCGCCTTGTCCTGCCCGATGACGTACTGGTCGAGGATCTCGTTGATCCGCCGCGGGCTCGGCACCTTCGAACCGGTGGCCCGGGCTTTCGGCGTCTCCATGAACTCCTCGTCCACGATCTCGCGGCAGAGGGTGATGCACTCGTCGCAGATGTAGACGCCCTGACCCGCGATGAGCTTGCGGACCTGATCCTGGCTCTTGCCGCAGAACGAGCAGCGGTAGGGCTTGCCGCCCTTGGCGGTCGTGGTCACGAGCCGGCTCGGGTCAACGCACGCGCACCGGGAGCTCGCTCGGTGTCTCGGTCTCTTCGGCCTTCGGGAGCGTCGCGTCGGTCGCCTTCCCGACGTAGACGTCGTCGATCAGCCCGTACGTCTTCGCCTCTTCGGCCGACATGAACCGGTCGCGCTCGGAGTCACGGCGGATCTTGTCGACCGGCTGGCCGGTGTGGAAGGCCATGATCTTCGTGAGCTTGTCCACCAGGGTCTCGAGCTCCTTCACCTGGATGAGCACGTCCGGGGTGTTCCCGCGGAAGCCGCCGGAGCCCTGGTGGATCATGATCCGCGAGTTCGGGAGCGCGTAGCGCTTGCCGGGCGCGCCCGCGGACAGCAGCACCGCGGCCATCGACGCCGCCTGGCCGATGCAGACCGTGTTGATCGGGGCACGCAGGTACTGCATCGTGTCGTAGATCGCGAGCCCCGCGGTGACCACGCCGCCGCCCGAGTTGATGTAGACGTGGATGTCCTTCTCGGGGTCCTCGGAGTCGAGGAACAACAGCTGGGCGATGATGAGATTCGCCATGTTGTCCTCGATCAGGTCGGTGATGAAGATGATCCGGTCCTTGAGCAGGCGGGAGAAGATGTCGTAGGCGCGCTCGCCCCGACCCGATTGCTCGACGACCATGGGAACGAGATTCAGCTGCATGACGTCGACCCTCCTCTCACGGCCTCCGTCCGAGTGTACCGCGCATCACGCGGCCCTCAGCGTATAAAAGGGGTCGCGGTGATCACCACGGTGGCGGCCCACTAGCCATCCGGATCCGGTTCTGGGGCGTCCGCGGGTCCATCGCGGCGCCCGGCTCGGAGACCGCGCGCTACGGCGGCAACACGCCGTGCGTCGAGGTGCGCGCCGACGACGGGACGCTCCTCATCTTCGACGCCGGCACCGGCGCTCGCAAGCTCGGCATCGCGCTCGCGCAGGCTGGCCCGGTGCGCGCCCACCTCTTCATCAGCCACACGCACGCCGACCACATCCAGGGCCTGCCGTTCTTCCTGCCCGCCTTCCTCGCGGGCTCACATCTCACGGTCTACGGCCCGGCCGGCATCGATCGCACGTTCCCCGCGGCACTTGGCGGTCAGATGGATTACGCGTACTTCCCGGTGCCGATGAACGATCTTCCGGCGACCGTGGAGCTCGTCGAGCTTGGCGAAGGCGAGTTCGCGATCGGGGCCCTGCGAGTGCGGACGCAGTTCCTGAACCATACCGCGCCATGCCTCGCATACCGGATCACGGCGGGCGAGGCGAGCCTCGTGTACGCGACCGACCATGAGCCCCACGCGGCGGCCTGCTGGCGGCCCGGCCGCCCGGCGGAGTCCTTCGACCCGCTCGACCTGCTGCACGCCGGCGACGTGCAGCACGCCGCATTCATCCGCGGCGCGGATCTGGTCATCCACGACGCCCAGTACCGGGCGGCCGATTACCCGGCCAAGGCCGGCTGGGGGCACAGCACGGTCGAGTACGCCGTGAACATGGCGCGGGTCGCCGGTGCCAAGCGCCTGGCGCTCTTCCACCACGACCCCGGACGCGACGACCTCGGCGTCGATGCGCTGGTCAGGATGGCCCGGGCCCACGCGGGGCCGGTCGAGGTCGTCGGCGCGGCCGAGGGCGACGAGCTCATCCTCGCCGAGCGCGGTGAGGTCGAGGACGCCGCCGCCGGGCCCGCGCCCCGGGCTCCTCGGATGCCCACCCGGGCCCGGATCCTGGTCGCCGACGACGACGAAGCGATCCTTCGGGTGCTCGAGACCGTACTAGCGGGGGACGGATATCAGGTGGTGTGCGTCGACGGCGGCGAGGCGGCGGTCGAGCGGGCGCGGAGCGACGCGTTCGACCTCATCCTGCTCGACGTGCACATGCCCGGGGGCAGCGGGCTGGAGGCGGCGAAGGAGCTCCGGCGCGACGCGCGGCTGGCGTCCGTCCCGATCGTCATGCTGACCGGGCGCACCGCCGAGGAGGAGATCATCGCGGCGTTCGCCGAGGGCGTGACCGACTACATCACGAAGCCGTTCGCGGTGTCGCAGATGCGGGCCCGGGTGCATCTGTGGCTCACTCGAGCGGCGGAAGGGGCGCCGCAATGAGCGGCCACTGGAACGACCTCCAGCGCTACGTCATCGAGGAGCACTTCGAGGACTACGTCGACGGCCGGATCTCGCGCCGCGAAATGCTGCGCCGCGTCTCCCTGGTCACCGGCAGCGTGGCCGCCTCGCTCGTCGCCCTCTCCGCGCTGGGCTGCAACGTCGATCAACCGCGGGCCGCGGCGAGCGCGGCGGCCAGCGCCTCGCCCGCGCCGGTCCCGCCGTCCGCTCGGGCTGCGGATCTCCCATTCGCGACACCCCCGCCGACCGGAAGCGTCACCAACGCGGTCACCGTCAAGCCGGACGATCCCAGGCTCCGCTCGGCCGGCGACGTGAGCATCCCGTCCAGCGACCGCAAGGCGACCCTCATCGGCTATCAGGCGTTCCCGGCGAACGCGGCGAAGCCCGCGGGCATCCTCGTCATGCACGAGAACCGCGGGTTGACCGACCACATCAAGGACGTGATCCGGCGCGTCGCGACCGCGGGGTTCATGGGCTTCGGCATCGATCTGCTGTCCCGCCAGGGCGGTGTCGAGCGGTTCGCGCCCGACGCGTACGCCGGTGCGCTCGCGAACACGACCGTCGAGCAGATGAACGCCGACCTGCTCACCGCGATCCAGTTCATCCAGTCCAACGCGGCATCGGGCTCGACCCAGCCGACGGTCGGCGCGGTCGGATTCTGCTTCGGCGGCGGTACGACCTGGAACATCCTCATCGCCGGCGCGCCGCTCAAGGCCGCGGTCCCGTTCTATGGGCCGCTGCCCACGAAGGTGGACGGCCTCGCCGCCACGAAGGCCGCGGTGCTCGCGATCTACGCCGAGCAGGACACGCGCATCACCCAGAGCTGGCCGCAGGCGGAGGAGCAGCTGAAGAAGGCCGGCGTGCCGTACGCATCCAAGGTCGAGAACGGCGTGGGCCACGCATTCCACAACGACACCGGCGGCAGCCGCTACGGCCCGGCGCAGGCGCAGGACGCGTGGGTCGCGGCCATCGAGTGGTTCCGCAAATACCTCTGAGCCGCTGAGCGGCCCGGCGACCTGCGGTGCGCGTCGGTCGCGGCGAGGTGCGCTTCGCCGCGTGTACCCCTTCAGCGTGGGGTCGCGCAATTGGCGGCTCTCGGTCCTGCTTTGAGGGGTCAGTTCGGGCGGGGCGGCCGGCGGTGGCGTTCGATCGTACGGAGGAGCTCGTCGACGTCGAACGGCTTCGCGATGTAGCCGTCGGCGCCGATCTCGTCGGCCCAGCGGCCGGCGTTCTCGGCCGCGGTCATGACGACGATCCGGTAGTCGAGCCGCCGCTCGCGGAGCGCGCTCGCGAAGGCCCAGCCGTCGAGCACCGGCATCCGCATGTCCAGGAGGATCAGCGACGGGTTGACCTCGCCCAGCGCGCTCAGCGCCTCGGCCCCGTTCGTGGCCGTCCGCACGGCCAGGCCCTCGCTCTCGAGGAAGTCGCGCAGCATCGCGAGGATCCCAGGGTCGTCGTCGACCACGAGGATCGGCGCGGTGCTGTCGGTCCGTCCGCTCGGCTGGGACCGCGGCGACGCGCCCGGAGGCGGAACGCCGGGCATATCCGAGTTCACCTTCACCCCCAGGATCAATTGAGCTTCCTTTCCGCGTCCGGGAGCGTCACGTGGAAGGTGCTCCCGCTGCCGACCGCGCTCTCTACCCAGATCCGTCCGCCGTGCTGCTCGGCGATGCCGCGGCAAATGTAAAGGCCCAGTCCGATACCCGCGTAACGGCGGGCGTCGACGTTCGTCGCGCGACGGAAGCGGTCGAAGACGTGCGGGATGTCCGACGCCGGGATCCCGATGCCCCGATCCCGCACGCTGATCCGGACCGCCCCATTCTCGCGCCAGCCATGCACCTCGACCGGCGTGTTCGGCGGGCTGTACTTGAGGCCGTTCTCGATGAGGTTGTCCACGAGCTGCGCGAGGCGGCGGCGGTCGAACTGTCCGACCAGCGGACCGCTCACCTCCAGCCGGACCCGTTGCCCCTCGGCGCGCGGGCGCTCGGTGACCTCCTTCAGCAGGATGGCCAGGTCGCCGCGCTCGCGTCGCACCTCGAGCTTGCCCTCGTCGATCCGCGACGCGTCGAGCAGGTCCTCGACGAGGAGCGACAGCCGGCGCGCCTCGCGCGAGATGCGAGCGACGGCCGGCACGTGCCGTGCGAGCGATCCGTCCCGGGTGAAGCGCATCTCGAGGATCTGGGCCTGCGCGAGGAGCGTCGTGAGGGGCGTCTTCAGGTCGTGCGCCGCGGCCGACACGAAGTCCTCCTTCAGCTGCGCCGCCTGCTCCTGGGCCTGCACGGCCGCGGCCTCCTCGACGAGCGTCTGGTTCTCGAGGATGACCGCCGCCTGATCGGCGAGCAGCTGCGCGAGGGCGAGGTCGTCCTCCGAGAAGATCGGTCGCCGGGCGGCGAAGACCTCGAGCACGCCGAAGCGCCGCTCGCCGGCGGTGAGCGGCGCGATGAGCACGGGTCCGATCCCGGCCACGCGATAGGCGGCGGCGTGCTCCGGGTGCGCGGCGGTGGCATCCGGGAAGAACGAGGACTGCTGATCCCGGAACACGCGCGCCGCGAGGAACCCGCTGTCGATCGGCATCACGTCCGGCAACGCGCCGCGCGGCGGGCGGAACCGCAGGACCGACGCGTCGCGATCGGCGAGCCCGATCACCGCGACGGCGCCGAAGGATGCCCCGATGCCCCGTTCGAGCTCCTCACGGAGCGCATCCGTGTCACGCAGCCGCGTGAGCTCCGCCGCCCGTCCGATGAACGCGCGGAGCTCGGGCTCCTGCCAGTAGCGTCGCAGCTGGCGCGGAGGCGTGAACCCGACGAGCCACGCGCCCGCCGCGCCGAGCGCGATGAGCTGGGTGAGCGCGCTCGTGAGCGACGTGACCCTGGACGATGGGATGAAGGCCGCGACGCCGGCGACGAGCACCGCGACCCCGAGGAGGATGATGCCCGCGGCCACCGCCTGGGTCCGCCGCCGGGTCACGCCGGACGAGCCGATCGCGAGACGCGCGAAGCCCACGCCCGCGTAGAGCGACACGGCGGCGAAGTACGCGACGACGCCGAGGGAAAGCTCCAGCGGGAGCGGCTGGGCCGAGACCGTGAGCAGGAAGATCGCGAGGATCAGGCCGGCCTCCGTCCCGCGCATGACGAGCCACGGCACCGGAGTGAAGTCGGCGAGCAGCCGGAGCATGAGGTACGGCAACGACATGACGAGGACGATCGCGATGACCTGCACCGTCGCCGGCCCCGCGCCGAGGGCCGGAAGCACCCTGGACACGGTGACCGCGAGCGCGAGCGATCCGAAGAAGAGGGCGATGTCGAGAGCGACGCGCGATCGCTGACGGATGAGCGTGATCGCGACGAGGGCGAAGAGCGCGACGAACAGGACGGTCGTGATGAGCTGGACGAGCTCGAGCGCGTTCACGCGAGGCTGATGCTACCGAGCGCTCACCCGGTCCCGCGCTAACCCGTTCGGGTCACTTCTTCGAGAGCGCGCGGATCGCCTCGCGTCCTTCGACCGTCGGCGGCGGCCCGGCGGGCCGCTCGGGCGGCACGCTGATCGCGGAGGGCTCGTGTGGAGGCTCGACATCCTCGGAGCCGCCGGCGGCCCGGATCAGCTCGCGCTCGGCGTCCGGCGACGCGAGGCCGATGAGCTTGTCGACGACCTTGCGGTTGCGCATCGATCGCGCGAGCGAGCCGAGGACGACCGGGTCGCGGAGCGCCGCCGCGTCCTGCTGGGCGAGCGGGGTGAGCGCGACCTCCTGGGCCAGCTCGGTGCTCGAGATCGTCACGTTCTCGCGCTTGGCGACCGCGTCGAGCACGAGCAACGACTTCGCGCGCCGTTCGGCGGTGGCCCGCCAGTCGGCGCGGATCTCGTCCTCGGTCTTGCGCGCCTGGAGCATGAACTGCTCCCAGGTGAGGCCCTGCTCGCCGATCCGTCCCTTCAGCTCGGCGATGAGATGGTCGAGCTCGTCCTGGACGAGCACCTCGGGGACCTCGACGGTCGAGGTCTCGAGGAGGTGTCCGATCAGCTTGTCCGCGGCCGCGTCGCGCGCCTCGTGGAACGCCGCGTGGGCGAGCTCGGACCGGACCGCTTTGTCGAGATCGGCCATCGTCTCGACGCCCACGGTCTTCGCGAAGGCGTCATCGAGCGACGGCAGGATCTTCTCGGCCACCTGCGACACGCGGGCGGTGAACGAGCCGCCCTTGCCGCGCAGGTCCTCGTCCGGATAGTCGTCGGGGAACGTCCGCTCGAACGTGCGCTCCTCAGCGGCCGAGGCGCCGACGAGCGCATCGGCCAGCCCGGGGATCGCGTAGTCGCGACCGAGCTCGATGTGCGCCTCACGCCCGAGGGGCGGCATGGCCTTGCCATCGATCGTGACGTCGAGGTCGATCGTGAGCACGTCGCCCGCCTTGGCCGGCCGGTCGACCGGTGCGATCTCGGCGTGGTGCTCGCGCATCCCGGCGATGGTCTTCTCGACCGCTTCTTCGGTCAGCGGCACCGGCTGCACCGTCGCCCCATGCGCCGCGTAATCGCCGAGCGCGACCTCCGGCTTTACCGCGACGGTCGCCGCGTATACGAGGGGCTTGTGCGGCTCGAGCTGGCTGACCTCGACCGACGGCCGATCGAGCGGCGTCAGGTCCTCGAGGTCGGCGATCTCCTTGAACGTCTCGTCGACGACGTCGGCGGCGGCCTCCTCCCAGAGGTGGTCGCTGCCGTACGTCCGCTCGTAGAGCGCGCGCGGCGCCCTGCCCGGGCGGAACCCCGGGACGCGCGCGTGCTGGACGTGTTTGCCGAACACCCGGTCCGTCGCGCGCTCGAGCCGATCCGCATCCACCTCGACGGACAGCACCGCGATCGATCCGGGCTTCCGCTCGACGGAGTGCCGGAACGAGCGACCGGCCGTGTCGGTAGGCGGCGTGTCGGTCATGGAGATCATCAGTCTATGCTCTCGACCGCCCATGTACTTCTACGAGATCCACGAAGGCGACGAGGACGTCGGCACCGCGGTGCTCGTGGGGCATGAGGAGCGGTTCGCGCCAGAGGAATTCTTCCGGCTCGTGAAGAGGGCCCGCGAGCTCGTGAAGGACAGCTTCGACGAGGCGTCGCTCTCCGAGGCGATCGCCAACGAGCTCCAGCGCGCGAGCGGTTTCGTCCACGTGACCGACGATCTGCTCGTGGCCTCGGTCAACGTCGACGAGTCCGACGCGCTCACGTACCTGGTCGCGAGCGACGAGGGCGTCCGCACGGTCTACGTGGAGGCCGACGAAACCCGTGGC
>WNGF01004745.1_pt1 | contig 18970 bp, 23 predicted proteins | sample 5400641 | NCBI WGS metagenome assembly WNGF01 (sample SAMN13153371, study PRJNA577476) | soil metagenome | isolation source: 80 cm soil or saprolite under grassland replicate 2 | place: USA:California | collected 2016-06-15
TGGAGTGGCCGCCCCGGTCGGGGCGTGTCGAGACCTTCCCTGAGATCGACCGCGTCGAATGGTTCAAGCTTGATGAGGCGCGTCGCAAGCTGAAGGCGGCGCAGGTTCCATTTCTCGATCGGCTCCAGACTGCCATCGCCGCCGATCGATAGCCAACCGCTCGGTCATTCACTGAGGGACGCAGTGTCCGTGATGCTCTTCGTTGGGCATCCGTGGAGCTACCGGCCAGGGCCCCCTGGACGGCGACGCCCTCATCGCCAACCCCGATCTGATGGCGACCCGGGCCATCACCGTGCGTGCCGTGGCAGACCAGGTCTGGCCCTTGGTCGCTCAGCTCGGGCAGGGGCGGGGCGGCTTTTACAGCTACGACGCGCTGGAGAACCTGGTCGGCTGCGACATCCACAGCGCCGACCGGGTCGTAGGAGCCGGGCCGCGGGCCCTCAGCTCTTCTTGGTGGCACGCGCGATGGCGCCGATGGCCGGAGCCAACGTCAGCCACAACCCGATGGTCACCACCATCGACGTGACGTACCCGAACGGCCGGATGCCGATGTCCTCGTCCACAATGCCGGCGAAGATCATCAGCAGCCACGCGCTGAGGAAGAAGGCCGGGCCAGCGGCCACGAGCCCGAAGAAGCTTCCCATGCTCGCCTCCCCTGTATCCCAGGTTCGTCACCTATCCCAGGTTCGTCACCGCTGGCCTTGGAGGCGCTCCATCTCGCGGTGGATCCGCTTTTCGTCGAAGTCGTCCCTGCGGTATGCGTCCCAGGCGTTCATGACCACGCCGATGCCCCAGCCCACGATCGGGAACACCGGCCAGAAGAAGCCATAAAGGTTGGTCACCGCCCAGATCACCACGAGGAACGCGTTGACCAGAACATAGACGAGAAGATGGCCGCGGAAGTCGCGCTGCTTCTTGAGACGCTTGACAGCCCTCTCCCGAAGCACCTCGTCCTGCGTGGCCTCATCGATGATCGCCATCTCAATCCCTCCTCGCACCGCACGTTACGGGGCCGTGAGATCAGGGCGAAGGGCCAAGGGTCCCGTGTTGACCGTGACATCCAGGACGGGTCAACCCTGGGCAGACTGGTCTGCCGGGGTGGCGCAGTCGGACGGGGCAGCTCGCGCTTCGCCGGCGAGCGGGTGGCAGCTCAGGTAAGCAGCATGCCGCCGTCGACCACTACCAGCGCGCCGGTCATGTAGTCCGACGCCGGGGAAGCCAGGAACACCGCGGCCGCGGCGATGTCGTCGGGGTCGCCCATGCGTCCCAGCGGGACCCTGGCGCGGACGAACTCGGCCTGGAACTGCTCGGCCTTCTCGGCGGTCATGCCGCTGCCCTCGAGCGGGCGGCTGGTGCCTTCGGTGCGCACCCCACCCGGCGCGATCGCGTTGACCCGCACGCCGCGCGGCGCCATCTCCAGCGCGAAGCTGCGGGTGAACATCCACACGCCACCCTTGCTGGCGTCGTAGGCGGCCAGGCCGACCATCGAGGGGTGCAGCGCGTCCACCGAGGCGACGTTGACGATTCTGCCGCCGCCACCCTGCGCCACCATCTGCCGGCCGGCAGCCTTGCTGGCCAGCACCAGGCCGCGCAGGTTCACCCGCAGTACCCGGTCGAGGAACTCCGCGGACATCGCCAGCACAGGCGCCTGCGGGAAGATGCCGGCGTTGTTGACCAGGATGTCCAGCGACCCGAACACCTCCACGCAGCGGGCTGCCATGCGCTCGCCCGCGTCGTCGTCGGCCACGTCGGCCGCAAGCGTCTCCACCTTGCCCTCGGCGCGGGCCAGCTGCTCGGCGGCCACGCGCAAGGCGGGCTCGTCCAAATCGACCAGCAGGACGTCCGCGCCGGCCTGGACGAACCGGCGCACGATGCCAAAGCCGATCCCCATTGCCCCGCCGGTCACGATCGCGTGGCGTCCGGTCAGGCTGAACGGTCCCCAGTCGCTCATGTCAGCCCCCCGGATGGCTCACGATGGGCATCGGCAGGTCTCTGACTGCTCATGACGGCCTCCGTTGCTGCGCCAACCCCAAGACCCAGGCTGGCACGGGGCGGCATGCGCCGGTAGGGCCGTGGGGCCCGCGTCGCAACGGGCGGTCGGGCCTGCCTGGCAGTCGAAGTCCGAGCCCAGCACGGTGATCCACGGGCGAGGCCGCGGGGCGTTCCCCGAGGGCGACTTCCGCGACCGGGCCGAGACCGTCCTGGCGCCTTCCTCGATGGACGGAACCTCCGTCGGCGGGACGCCCGGGACCGGAAGGCGGAACGCTCAGGTAGCTATGGCATCGGGCCGACGGAGGCTATATGCTGTCACCACCGGCCGTCAGTGGCCTTCCGTGGCCGGCGCGCCGATAGTGTAGAGCAGGGTGGCCAGGGCGGCGAGGGCGTACAGCACCAGGACGACGCGGGTCCAGTTGACCGTGCGCTTCATGATCACCTCCTTCATGGTTCCAGCGAGGGTTGGTCGCGGTCGTTTCGGAGCGCGGCGGGACGGGCCGCACTGATCGCGGCTACGTGTCCTGCCGCACCGCTGCGGCGCCGCACGGCGACGGCGACCGCGGCGCTGACGCCTGCGGCGATCAGGAGGTCACCAGCGCTGATGATCTTGTGAAGCGGCGGGAGTGGGATGACGTCGCCCAGGAAGGCCAGTCGCGTGCCATCGCCGGCGGGCTTGTGCTTGGGACCTGTCACGGTCGCGGGGAGGTGCGCCCGCACGGCGGCCTGCGGCGAGTAGGGCATGCGGCCGTTCGCCGCGATCGCCAGGCCGTTGACGATCGCGCCAAGCACGATGAGCCCGGCTGCCACCTGCCGGTACTACCCAGGCGAACTTGGGCGCTCCGCGCCCGGTAAATGAGCACGAACGCGTCTGGGCGCGTCCGCGCCCGGCCGCGACACTACGACGAGCACCGTCGATCGACGGCGTTGCCCCAGAGCTGAGGAGGCGCTGGCACGATGGACGAGCTTCGACAACAACTGGAGCGCTGGCAGGCCAGACGCTTGATCAGCCCCGAGCAGGCGGCGGGGATCCTGGCCGACGCGGCCGGCGGGCCGGCAGAGAGCGGCGCCGGTGGTGGCGCGGCGGACGCCTGGTCGGGGCATCGGCGGCTGGGCGAGGCCTTGGGCTATGTCGGGGCCGTGTGCGCCGTGACCGCCGGGCTGCTGGCCGCCGGACATGCGTGGGCGCACCTGGGCCTGCTGGCGCGCAGCACGCTGCTGCTGGCGACCGTGACCGTGCTGGCGGCCGGCGACCGCACCGGTGCTGCGGGCTGTCGAGCAGGCGGTGCTGGAGCGTCGCGTGCTCTGCCTGGACTACTGCGACAAGCATGGCAACAGCACCGCGGCGCGGCTGGTCGAGCCGCTCGGCTTTATCGGCTCCGAGCGCGAGTGGTACCTGGTGGGGTGGTGCCGCCTGCGCGGCGACGTGCGGGTGTTCCGCCTGGACCGGATCGGCATGGTCGAGGTGACCGCGGAGCGCTCGCCCGCGCGCGAGCCGCCGGGGCTCGGCGACGGCTGCCTGCCCGAGCGGTCGTGGCACCCGGCGATGGTGGACTGATCCGCAGGGCTTGAGGGCGTGGGAGCTGCGCGCCGCTACCTGCCGGCGCGCAGCTCCCACGCTCACGACTGCTCGATCAGCCCGATGCGGTGGCCCTCCGGGTCGAGCAGCATCGCGACTCTCGCGGTCTCCGAGATCGGCGTCGGCGGCTGCACGACCTTGCCACCGAGCCGCTCGACGTGCTCCAGGCGCTCCTCGAGCCCCTGGACCCCCGCGTAGAACGAGACGTACTCGCCGACCTCGCCGCCGGGCGCGTAGATGCCGCCGGGGATGCCGCCCTCGGCGCCGGTGTCGACCATGCCGTAGCGCTGCGGGTTGTCGGCGTCGACCTTCCAGCCGAGCAGGCCACCGTAGAAGCGCGTGAGCGCGTCGAGGTCGCGGCCGGCGATCTCGAACCACACCACTGGTGCCGCCATCTGCATGCCTCCCTTGTCGGATGCCCTGGCGTCCCCAGCGTCGCGTCCCGCAGCGACAGCGTCCTGTCGTGGTTTCCGAACTGACCTTGCCACCCGGCCGTCGACGACGGCGACGGGCTGGATGAAGCCACCACCCGTCTGGACGCGCCTGCCGTAGGCCGGATCGAGGACCAGGCCACGGTCGCGGTAGCCGAGCTGACCCGCCCGTCGCCGACCGCCACCCGCAGCCGCCGGTTCACTTTGTCAAAAATAACAGCTAAGGCTAACTTATCAAATCCGCGACTGAGAGGGTGTATGAGAAGACCGGGCCGGGCCCCGTCAGGTCTGCCTAGCCTCGCGGTACCTGCATATGCCAGGATCACCCCATCACGAATCGCTCTGCGTAGATCGCTCTGGGGGTACCGATGCGGCGGCTTCTGCTCGCGATCGCCGCGGTGCTGCTGGCCGCATCGCTGTTCGCCCTGATCGTCTGGTGGCTGCCGGCACGGTTGTCCCCGCCCGTGCCGGCCTTGCCGACCGGCGAGCTCGGCCGCCGGGGCGTCACCGGCGTGCAGCTCGTCCAACTGGAGGACGACCGGCTCAAGCTGCAGAACGACCGGCTCAAGCTGCAGAACGATACCCGTGGCACGCTGCTGCAGGTCCTGGGCGGCTCGGTGCTGTTGCTCGGCTTGATCTTCACCTGGCTGCAGCTTCGTGCCACCCGAGAAGGACAGATCACCGACCGCTATACCAAAGCCGTCGACCAGCTCGGCAACAGCAAGCTCGCGGTGCGGCTGGGCGGCATCTACGCACTCCAGCGCATCGCTCGTGACTCCGCGGGCGACCGGCTGACCATCTCCGAGGTCTTGTGCCACTACGCCCGCACCGCTGAGCGTCCGCCATTCGCCGAGGAAGCCGGCGAATCCAGGATGCTCGACGGGCGGGCGCCGGATGTCCACGCAGCGTTGGCGATCGTCGGCCACTGGCGAGAACGGGTGGGCAGAGGCCGCCACTGGTTGGACCTGCACGGCGCTGACTTCCGGGGCGCGAAGCTGGAGAACGCGCGACTTCGTGACGTGTACTTCTACGACGCACAGCTCCAGGCGGCACGTCTCATCGGAGCGGAGCTGCAGAACGCGCAGCTCGACCGGGCGGACCTCCGGGGCGCGGACCTCGGGGGCGCCGATCTCACCGACGCCCACCTCTTCGACGCCAAGCTGGAGGGCGCGAAGGCCGACGAGGACACGGTCTGGCCGCCGTATTGGACTGTCAGGCAGCGCCGGCAGGAGGCCGGGATCTTGGAACCCCCCGAAATCGACGAAACCACCGAAATCGTTGGACTCGCAGGCTCCGACCCCTCACCAACCTGACACGGTCCTACTGGTCAGGGCGGTCGGGTGTCTGCTCGGCGTCCGGACGGGGCCCAGGCCAGGACCTGGGCCGCCAGGCGCTGACGATCTTCGTCACGGCGGTCACCAGGAAGAGCTGGCCCGTGAGGGCCTCGAGCACGGCCAGGCTCTGGCCGGGGTTGCCGGCGGGGACGAGGTCGCCGTAGCCGGTGGTCGTGAGCGTGACGAAGCTGAAGAACAGGTCCTGGCTCACCGTGCCGTCGCCCCTCGAGCCGAAAAACGGCGCAGTCTGGACGGCCCCGATGAACCGGTACGCGAAGGCGAACGCCATCCCGATGAACAGATAGGCGGCCAGGGCCCCCAGCATCGTCTCCGCGTCCACCTTCTGGCGGTACCCGATGCGGCGCACGATCGAGAACGGGGCCACGAGGTACAGGATGCTCGCGGGGGTGAACACAAGGGCGACGAAATGCGAGCCGCCGTCGGTGAGCAGGTTCACCACCGCGGCCACCGCGGTCACGATGAACAGCCCGCCGACCGCGAGCCGGAAACCCCGCCGCGCCACGGAGATGCGGAGCGCCAGCCACACCGTGGCCATCTGCGCGAACAGCAGGATGGTCACGCCCCAGCGCCGTGACAGCGTCGTCGCCAGCGCGTAGGTCACGACGATCATCACCAGCACCGGCCCGTAGCTGCCGGTCAAGTGGCACGAGCGCAGCAGGCGCCGGAAGGCGCGGGACCCCCGGACCTGCTCCTGCTCCTGCTCCTGCTCCTGCTCAGCCATCTCGACCATCTGAGCGTCCTCGGTCAGGACCCCGGTACCGGCGCCTCGGCCGGCGGCCGCGTCGTCTCCTCCGCCGCCTCGGCCGGCGCCACCGCCGGGGCCGGGGCCAGGGCCGGGCTGAGCCGCACCGACACCACGTAGCCCACCACGACCGCCACGATCACCAGCGGCATGACGGCAAGGCCGTCCGACAGCATCAGCAAGGTCGCCAGCAGGACGGAGGTCATCGGGAGCTTGAGCATGACCGCGCACATCGTCCCGATGCCCATGGCCGTCCCTGCAACGAGCGGCAGCCCGGGAAGGTGCGACAGCGCGATCCCGCCCGCCGCTCCCAGGAACATCGCGGGGAAGATCGGCCCTCCCCTGAAGCTGCTGAGCGACGCGCTGTAGGCGAGCCCCTTGCAGGCGACAAGCAACAGGAGCGCTCCCACCGAGTAGCCGGCGCTGTGCGCGAGGAGCGGGGCCAACTGGTCCTGCCCCGAGAACAGGACGTCCGATGAGCTCTTTCCGGTGCCCTCGGCGTAGGCGATGGCGAGTCCCGCGACGACCAGGCCCACGATAGCGAACGGGGGCAGGCCGGGCAGCGCCAGCGAGAACGTCCCGAACCCGGTCCAGGCATTCAGGCCGATGAAGATCAGCGAACCGACGCCCGCGGCCAGCAGGCCCGGGACCAGCACCAGCGTCAGCGCGGGCCCGCCGAGCCCCGAGGCCTCCATCAACAGGAATGCCCCGAGAATGGGCGACCCCAGCAGCGTGCTGATGGCGGCGAAGCTCCCCGCCGCGGCCACCACCGCGCCGGTGCTCGCGGGCGCGTCGCGCTTGGCGAGGCGCACGGCACAGACGGCGAGCCCGCCGCCGAGGGCGATGAGCGGTGCCTCGGGACCGAGCACCACACCGAAGCCGAGGGTCGCCAGCGCCGCGAGCGCGATGCCGGGGAGCTCGACGGGCAAGGGTGCGGCCCGCGCCTTGAACCCCTCGGCCGGCGACTCGCCGCCGTTGCCGGGCAGGTAGCGGATGGTCAGCCCCACCAGGACGCCGCCCACGGCGAGCAGCGGAAGCGGCCACCAGACCGGCTCGCCGTGAAAGCCCAGCCCGTTGGGGAGGTCCGTGAAGACCCACCCCTGCATTTCGGTGGTCAGCTTGAGGAAGCCGTAGGCCGCGGCGGAGACCGGCACCCCGAGGACCGCGGCGAACAGCAAGAGCCCCAGGTAGCTCCGGGTCCGGAGGGCCGCGAGGGGATCGGGCGGTGTGGTCACCGGGCGATCGTCACGCGGCCGCAGGTGAGCGCGCATCACCCGGTCGGGGTGATTGCGTGGGAAAGCAATCACGAGGAAACGGGATTTCAGGCCCCTGGCAGACCACGCGATCGCGTGATGCTGCTCGCCCTGTCCCCGGGCAGGCTTGGTGCAGGTTCCCGGGCAACCCTCCCGCCCGCAACGGCCCGGCACGTGGGCCCACTCGAGTGCAGCTTGACCGCACTACTCAGAGGAAGGAGGTGCTATGTCCGATCTGGAGCTGACCGAGGCCCTCGATGAGGTTCTCGCCTCCATGACCGCCGAGCTCGACGACATGGAGGACGAGGTGGAGACGGCCGCCCGCGCCGTCGTCTGGTAGGCGGACGACCGCCTTCCACCTAACCCCTTGTGGGGTCAGCGGCGGGGCAGTGCCATCTGCGGCTGCCTCGCCGCACCCAACAGATTAGTACACACGCCAGTACCGGCCGCGGGAGCGGCCCGACCCCGGGCAGGCAGCGCATGGCACAGACGATGACAGCGGCACCGGCGACCGCGGCGACCGCGGCGCGGTTCCCGGTCCTTGAGGCGGCGGAGATCGCTCTGCCGGCCATGGAGCGCGGCTCCTTCCTCGTCCTCGCCGGGGCGGGCGAAGACGCCTCGGAGGCCGCCTTCGCCGTCGCGCGGACAGTGGCACCCCACGTGGTCCGCGTGGCCGAGGTGGCGCCCGGGTTCCGGACGCTTGACGGGATCGCCGCAGTCTTCGCCGCCGTCCTCCCCGTGGTCGAGCGGGAGGCACCCGAGCTCCTCGAGGCCGGTGCGGCTCCCGGCAGCTTTCTGCTCGATCCCTACCGCGTCAAAGAGATCGGCGTCAGCCACATCGGCGAGTCCGTCACCTTCGCGGTCACCCGTCGCATCAGCCGCGAGTCGCACGACGCCGCCCTGGTCGTGGACCGGATCGCCCGCTCCCTGCTGGAGATCCAGCGCCGCTGCCCCACCTTCCGCGAAGGCCTCGCCCTCTTCGTCCCCAGCCTGGAGCGCTGGGACCGGCCCTCCCTGCGCTGCCTGTACCGCGCGGTCCTCCTCGCCGAGGCCGGCGAGGGGCTGGCCGTGGTGGCCACCGCCACCACCCTGCCGGACGCGGCCAGGCCGGACGCGGCACCGGCGGCAGGCGCGGGGCCGGCGGGTGGCGCGGCACCGGCGGCAGGCGCGGCGGTCCCACCGGGACCGGCCCCGCTGGAGCGGATCGCCTGGGCGCGCGCCCGCTTCTTCCACCGCCTCGGCGAGACCGGGGTGGTGCGCATCCTCCCGGGCGCCGGCGCGCCGCTCCCCAGCCAGGGATGGGGGCGGCCGCCGGTGCCCGGGAGCTTCCCGGACCTGCTCCTCGCCATGGGCGACGCGCTCGTCTTCCAGAACTACGAGCGCGTCTACCACCTCGGCGACGAGGCGCTCCGCCGCGCCCGCGACCCGGAGGAGGCGGCCCAGGCGCACCGGCTGCTCGGCATCGCCCACGCCCAGCTCGAGGACTTCGACGGGGCGGTCGACGAGATCGACCGCGCCGCCGGCCTCACCGCCCGCCCCGCCTTCGGCGCGCACCTCGCCTATCTCGCCGGGCTCATCCAGACCAAACGCCGCTACGACCCGGCCGGCGCCATGCGGCGCTACGGCGAGGGACTGGCCCTCCTCGGCGGGGCGGCCGGCGGGGCGGCCGGCGCGGACCCGGTGGAGGAGCGGGTCGAGCGTGCCTGGCTCCTCAACGGCCGCGCTCTGGCGCTCACCCTCCAGGCCAAGGCCTGCGAGGACGCCGCCGACCGCGAGCGCCTCATGAGCCAGTCCTTCGCCCTCGAGCTGGAAGCCTTCGAGCTGGTCAAGGAGACCGGCGGCGCGGCCTCCTCGTACCTGCGCCACAACCTGCTCGCCAACCTCACCTTCCTGCTGGAGATCTCGGGTCGCTTCAAGGAGGCGGTGCGGTTCTGGCGGCGGGCCTTCGAGCGCTACCTGGCCACCGACAGCCAGTCGTTCAAGAGCGTCTTCGCCGGGCGCCTCGGCCAGCTCCTGTTCAAGAGCGGCGAGCGCGCCGAGGGCACCGCCGTGCTCGAAGAGGCCCGCGACCTGTGCCGGCGGGTCGGCGACCCCTTCCACGAAGAGGAGGTCTGCATCGCGCTCGGCTACTGCTACTCGGCCATGGGCGACCTCGAGCTCGCCCACGCCGCCTACCGCAGCGCCTTCGACATCGCCCGCCGCCTCCGCGACCTCGACATCTGCGACGCCTCGCTCTCCGGCATGCTGTGGTGCCTGGCCACGGCGGGCGCCGCCGCAGAGCTCGAGGCCCTGCGCGAGGCGGTGGTCGCCGCGGTCCCCGGGACCCCCCTGGCGGAGCGTCTGGCGGCGGCGCCCCCCGGCGACCCGCTCCAGGCCCTGCGCGCCTGCGGTGTGGAGCGGCCCCTGCCCTCGCCGAAGCTGCGCGCCTACATCCCCTCGGTCGACCTGGAGGGCACCCCGAGGCAGGACCTCAACCGCTACCTGGTCTGGAGCCGCGGGCCGCTGGGGCGGCACGGACCGGACGACAAGGAGGCACACCGATGAGCCCCGATGAGCGCCGAGGCGCGCCGGTGAGCGCCGAGGCGCGCCCGCCGGCGGCCGGCCCGCCCTTCCTGGCGGTCTGCGGCAGCCGCAAGCCGGCGCCAGGCATCTCGCGCCCCTCCGCCGCGCGCGAGCTGCTCCGCGCCGTGGTGCAGGGCATGGCCGAGGCGGGCGCCGAGGCCGCCTGGCTCGACCTGCGCGACCTCGACCTGCCCCACTTCGACGGCCGGCCGCCCGAGGCCTACGGCAGCGCCGACCTCGAGCGCGCCCGTGCGCAGGTGCTGCGCAGCCAGGTCGTGGTGCTGTCCGTGCCGGCCTACTGGCAGGGCCCGGCGGGCGTGGTCAAGAACTTCCTCGACCTGGTCGGGGGCCCCGCCTACGACGCCCCGCCCGACCAGGCGCCGCCGCTGGCCGGCAAGGTCGTCGCGCTGCTGGTCGTCGGCGCCGACCGCGGCTCCGGCCACAGCGCCCTGGGGGCCATGCGGCTCACCCTCGCCGCGATGGGTGCCTGGACCGCGCCGCGAGCGGCGGTCGTCGGCGACCTCCGGGAGGTCCGCAGTACCGCCGTGCTGCTGGCCTCCCTCAAGGAGTTCGGCCGCTACGTCGCCGGGATCGGCGCGGTCCAGGCACCCATCGCGGCGATCAGGCCTGCGTTCGCACCGGTTCCCGGGCCGAGCGTGGGGGCGGGCCGGTGAGCACGCCGAGCACCCCGACCCGGCTGCCGGCCCGGCTGCCGGCCGCCGTCGCCGATGAGCTGGCGACCCGGACCCTGCGCCGCGCCGTCGAGCGGGGCCTGCTGCCCGACCGGCCGCTGCCGGACTGGGAGCGGTACCGCTCCTTCCGCGCCGAGGTGCGGGCGAGCTTCCACGTCCCCGAGACCTCGATCACCCCGCTGATGGCGCGGGTCCTGTACGGCATCGCCTGGCTCGCGCGGCCGCAGCGCATCCTCGGCATCGGGACCTACTGCGGGAACGCGCTCGTCTGGCTGGCCGCGCCCGGCTTCGGCAGGGGGGCCGCCTACCGGGGCACCCGGGCGGTCGGCCTGGACGTGGACGAGGAGGCGACGGGGATCGCGGCGGCGAACTTCGCCAGGGTCGCGATGGGCGACCGGGTCGAGCTCCGCTGCCTGGACGGGCACCTCGCCGGCAGCCTCGGCGACGCGTTCGACCTGGTCCTGCTCGACGCCGACGACCCGCTGCGCCGCAAGGCCGTGTACCTCTCGCTGCTGGAGGCGGTCCACCCGCACGTCCGCGCCGGCGGCCTGGTCCTCGCCCACGACATCCGCGTGCCCGCCTTCGCCGGGCAGCTCGCCGCCTACCAGCGGCTGGTTCGCACCGACAGCCGCTTTGCCGGCTCCCTGTCGCTGGAGGTCGACCCCTGCGGGCTCGAGCTCACCCGCACCGCCGGAGGTGCCGCATGACCGCGATCAGCGTCGAGGACCTGCGCCGCAGCTACGTCCTGGGCGGGGGGCGGCTGCGCGGGCGCCGCCGGGTCGTCGAGGCGCTCCAGGGCATCTCCTTCGAGGTCGGCAAGGGCGAGCTGTTCGGGCTCGTCGGCCCCAACGGCGCGGGCAAGACCACCACCGTGCGGATCCTCTCCACGCTGCTTTTGCCCACCGCCGGCCGGGCCACGATCCTCGGCCTCGACGTCGTCGGCGACGCCAAGCGTCTGCGCCACCGGGTGGGCATCCTGCTCGGCGGCGAGCGCGGGCTGTACGGGCGCGTCTCCGGGTGGCAGAACCTGCGCTACTTCTCCAACCTCTACGGGCTCGGAGGCGCCAGGTCCACCCGGCGGATCGCCGAGGTCCTCGAGCTGGTCGGGCTCGCAGACCGCGCCCGCGACCGCGTCGACACCTACTCCCGCGGCATGAAGCAGCGGCTCCACATCGCCCGCGCCCTCCTCCACGAGCCCGAGGTGCTCTTCCTCGACGAGCCCACCATGGGGCTGGACCCGATCGGCGCCCGCGAGGTCCGTGAGCTGGCCCTGCAGCTCCGCGGCAGCGGCCACACCATCCTGCTGACCACCCACTACATGCCCGAGGCCGACCAGCTCTGCGACCGCCTGGCCGTCATCGACCACGGGCGCATCCTGGCGCTCGAGTCGCCGGGCGCGCTCCGCGACCGCGTCGCCGACCTCTACGTCGTCGAGGTCGAGCTGCGGGACGGCCACGGGGACGGCGTGGAGGCGGTGCGCCGCCTGGCCGACGGCGCCCTCCTGAGCGTCGGCGAGCGCAACGGCCACCGGGTGCTGCGGCTGCAGTCGGCGCACTGGCGCGAGCTGCTCGAGCAGATCCCGACCGTGGTCGGCCGCGGCGAGGTCGGGCCCATGGTGGTCCGCGAGCCGACCCTTGAGGACGTCTACGTCCGCCTGGTGGGCGAGGCCGGGCGGGACGCGATGGCGGGGGAGCGGAGATGAGCGGGGTGACGCTGGTCTGGCGCGGCTTCCTCGGGGCCTTGAGGATGCACCTGCGCCTGTACACCCTGTGGCAGGCGCGCATCGTCACCACCCTGGCCGGTCCCGCCGTCACCGCGGCCATCGCGGTCATGGTGCTGCGCGCCGGCGCCCACGGCCCCGACGACTACCTGCGCGTCATGGTCGGCGCCGGCCTGGCGGCGATGTGGGGGTCGGTGCTCGGGACGGCCATGCTGACGCTGCGCCGGGAGCGGGAGTGGTACGGCACGCTCGCGCTGCTCACCGCCGTCCCCACGCCGCTCGGCGCGATCTTCGGCGGCTACCTGGTCGCCGAGGCCGCTGCCGGCCTGGCGGGCGTGGGGGTGGGCATCGGCACCGGCTGGCTCCTGCTCGGCGGCAAGGTCGCCCTGGCCGCGCCCGCCGGCTTCGCGGTCTCGCTGCTGGTCGCGGCCGTGGCGATCGCCGCGGTCGCGCTGCCCGTCATGCCGATGGTCGTCCTGGCCCCCGTGCTCACGCGCTGGATCAACGGGCTGGACTACCCGGTGTGGGTGCTCGGCGGGTTCCTCTTCCCGCTCGCGCTCCTGCCGGGCTGGGCCCGGCCGCTCGGCGAGGCGATGCCGGTGTACTGGGCGACCGAGGCACTGCACCGCGCGGCCGCGGGCGACGGCCCCGCCACCCTGGCGCCGTACTGGGGCGCCGCCCTCGCGCTGTGCCTCGCCTTCCTGGCGCTGGCGCTGGCCGGGCTGCGGCTGGCCATGTCCCGCACGCGCCGCGTCGGCGCGCTGGTCTCGGAGTAATGAGCATGGACGCGACCCGTCGGTTCGTCGAGAACGCGGTCATCATCTTCCGCGCGCTGTTCCGCTGGTTCACGCCGAGCTCCTACATCGCCACCAAGCTCGTCACCCCAGTCGAGGCGCTGATCGTCTTCGGGCTGCTCGCCCGCTTCGCCGGAGGCGCCACCACCGTCGCCTTCATGGTCGTCGGCAACAGCATCGTGCAGGTCGGCATCGGCGGGCTGGCCGCCGCCAACACGGTGTCGGAGGAGCGCAGCCAGGCGACCCTGTCCCTGCTGCTGGCCTCGCCCGCCAGCCGCCTGGCCAATTTCCTGCAGCGCGGGCTGGTCCACATCCTCGACGCGCTCGTCTCGGTCACGGTGGCGCTGGCGTTCGCGGCGCTGGTCTTCCACGTCCACCTCTCCCGCGCCGACCGTCCCGCGCTCGCCGGCGCCATCCTCGTCGCCGCGCTCAGCAGCGTCTGCCTCGGCCTGCTGCTCGGCGCGCTCGCCCTCGCCTACGCCAACTTCTTCCTCGTCCACAACCTCATCTGGCTGCTGATCCTGCTGGTGGCGGGCGTCAACGTGCCGGTGGCGAGCCTGCCGGCGTGGCTCCAGCCGGTCAGCGCCGCGCTGCCGTTCACCCGCAGCATCCACGCCGCCCGGCTGGCGCTGGAGGGCGCGTCGCTGGCCTCGGTGGCGCCGGCGCTGCTGGCCGAGACCGCCCTCGCCGGGCTCTACGTGGCGCTCGGCTACGCCATGCTCAAGACCCTCGAGCTGGTCGCGCGGCAGCGCGGGACCCTGGAGCTGACCTGACCATGGGGTCGGCGGCGGGCATGCGGGTCCTGGTCACCGGCGCGGGCCTGGTCGGCTGCCACGCCGCGGCGGAACTGGCCCGGGCCGGGCACGAGGTCACCCTCCTGGACGCTCGGCCCGACCCGGCCTACGCCCGCGCCATCGCCGGGCCTGCCGCCGACGTCGTCACCGGGGACGTCACCGACGTGGCCGCCACGACCCGGGCGCTCCGCCGCGCCCGCGCCGACGCGGTCGTCCACAGCGCCGCGCTCCTCGGCGACAAGGCCAGGCGCGCCCCCCACCTCGCATTCCGCGTCAACGCCTGGGGGACGGCCGCGGTGGCCGAGGCCGCCCGCGCTGCCGGGGTGCGGCGCCTGGTCCACCTGAGCAGCCTGGCCGTGTACGACTGGGAGGCGGTCCGCGGCTGGACCCCGGTCGGCGAGGACTTCCCGACCGCCCCACGGAACGTGTACGCGGCCAGCAAACTCGCCGGGGAGGCGGCCGCCCGCTGCTACCGCGCGATGGGCTGGCTCGAGGTCGCCACGCTCCGGCTCGCCGGGGTCTACGGTCCCGGGCAGTTCCGCGGCGGCTCCCGGATGGGCTCGCTCCTGCAGCGGACGGTCGCGGCGGCGCTGCGCGGGGAGCCGGTCACCGTCCCCCGCTCCCTGGCGGGCCACGAATACCTGCACGCGCGCGACGCCGCCCGCGCGGTCCGGCTCGCCCTCGAGCACGGCGACGCCGCCGGCGGCGTCTACAACATCGGGACCGGCCGGGTCCACGGCGCCGGCGCGGTCGCGGCGGCGCTCCGCGCGGCCCTGCCCACCGCGCAGGTCGACGCGCCCGAGGCCGTGGCGCCGCAGCCACCGCTCGACCTGCGCCGCGCAGCCGTCCACCTCGGCTACCGCGTCACCTGGGACCTGCCATCCGGCATCGCCGACATGGCGGGGGCGCTGCTGCGCCACCCCTTCCTCCTCCAACCGCTCCAGACCAAGGCCCACGCGGAGGCACGCTCATGAAGATCCTGGTGATCAGCGGGAGCCCCCAGCCCGGCTCGCGCACCAGCGCGGTGGCGTCGCTGGCCACCGCGGTGCTCCGCCACAGCGGGGCGGAGACGACGCTGTGGGACCTCCAGCGCCGGCCGCTCCCCCTCTTCGACCCGGCCTTCCACGACAACCCCTGGACCCACCCGCACCCGGACGTGCGCGAGCTCGTCAGCGAGGCCGACTCGGCCGACGGGTTCGTGCTGGCCTCGCCCGTCTACCACAACTCCTACAGCGGCATCATCAAGAACTGCCTCGACCACCTCTCCATGGACCACTTCGAGTACAAGCCGGTGGGGCTCATCGCCTACGGCGGCTCCATGGCCGCGGTGCAGGTCTGCGACCACCTCCGCACGGTCGTCCGCGGCCTGCGCGGGATCGCCCTGCCCACGCAGGTCATCGCGGTCGGCGGCGACCTCGCGCCGGGCGACAACGGCCGGCCGCACGTCGCCCCCGCGCTGGTGCAGCGCCTGCGGCAGCTCGCCGGCGAGCTGGAGCGCTTCACGGTCGCCGCGGCCGAGCGGAGCCCCGCGTGAACGCGCCCGCCGCCGAGCTCACCGTGCTCGACAACGGCTTCCGGGTGGTCACGGTCCCCGGCGGGTACGGCTCGATGTGCGCCATGCTGTTCGTGGCCGCCGGCTCCCGCCACGAATCGCGCCCCACCTCTGGCGCGGCCCACCTGCTCGAGCACCTCTTCTTCAGCGGCACCCCGCGCTGGCCGAGCATGCGCGCGATCGCCGCCGAGATCGACGGCTGGGGATGCCGCTTCAACGCCTTGACCGACAAGGAGTACACCGCGTACTTCATCCACGGGCCCACAGAGCGGGCCGGCGACGCGGTGGCGATGCTCGCCGAGCTCATCCACAACGCCACCCTCCCGGCCGGCGACCTCGAGCGCGAGCGCCGGGTCGTCCTCGCGGAGCTGCGGACCGGCGAGGACAACCCCAGGGTCTACTGCCGCCGGCTCGCCAACCGCGCCCTGTACGGCGACACCCCCATGGGCTGGGACTCGGTCGGGTCCCCCGAGGTGATCCGCTCGCTCGGCCGCGACGACCTGCTCGCCTTCCGCACCGAGCTGTACGTGCCGGGACAGATGATGCTCGCGCTCGCGGGAGGCACCGACCACGCGAGCAATTGCGCCGCCGCCAAGGAGCACTTCCTGGCCGGCGACGGGCACCAGCCGCGCCGCCCGGCGGCGACCGCCTACGCGCCGCTCGAGCACGTGGTGGCGCACCGCGACATCCGCCAGTCGCACCTCTGCCTGACCATGCCCGGCCCGACCTACCGCCACTCCGAGCGGGAGATGTTCACCGCCCGCTTCGTCAACACCATCCTCGGCAGCTCCATGAGCAGCCGGCTGTTCACGTCGGTCCGGGAGCGGCAGGGGCTGTGCTACTCGATCCGCTCGACCCTCGATCCCGCCTCCGACATCGGCGCGTTCGTCATCTTCACCAGCACGGAGCCGGCCAAAAGCGACCAGGTGACCGGCTCCATCGTGGCCGAGATGGAGCGCCTGGCCGCCGACGGGCCCACCGACGCCGAGCTGCGCAAGGCGCGGGCCATCACCAAGGGGACCCACCTGCTCGAGCGCGAGGACAGCAGCGTGCTGGCCCGGCTCTCGGCCTTCGAGCTCATGCAACGCGGCCGCATCAGCACGCGCGAGGAGAAGTTCGCCATCGTCGACGACATCTCCGCCGAGGAAGTGACCGCCGCCGCGCGCCACTGGCTGGTCCCGGGCGAGCTGCGCTGCGCCCTGGTCGGCCCGGCGGCGGCGGAGAAGGTCCTGCAGGCGGAGGGCTCCCGGCGAGCGGGGGGCTCCCTGCCGGCCGCCCCGTGGCGGGAGGTGTGACCGTGCTGCGGGCGGTCGACCTCTCGCTCGGCGACCCCGGCTACGGACCGCCGGAGCAAGCCGTGGCCGCGGGCGCCCGCGCCATCCTGCGCGGCGTCGGCGGCTACGCCCCGCCGGGAGGGCTGCGCAAGCTCCGCGCGGCGGCCGCGGCCAAGCTCCAGGAGCGCAACGGCATCCGGGCCGAGGCGGACGAGGTGGTCGTCACGACCGGCGCGAGCCTCGGCCTGTTCGCCTCGCTCGCGACCTTGTGCCGCCCCGGGGACCGGGTCCTCCTCCCCGACCCGTGCTTCCCGCTGTACCGGCGCATGGTTGCCACGCTGCGCCTGGAGGCCGTGCCGTACCCGCTGGTCGCGGCCGACCGGCACGCGCCGGACTGGGACGCCCTCCAGGCCCTCGCCCGCGGCGCGCGGGTGCTGTTGTGGAACTACCCGTCCAACCCGCTCGGGGCGGTGGCCCGGCGGGCCTGGCTGGAGCGGCTGTTCGCGGTCATGGCGGGCGCGCCGGACCTCACCCTCGTCAGCGACGAGGTCTACGAGGCGCTCGTGTTCGACGGCGCCCACGTCAGCCCGGCGGCCTGGGCCGGCGAGCTCCGGGACCGGGTCCTCTCGGTGTTCAGCTTCTCCAAGAGCCACGGGATGACCGGCTGGCGGGTCGGGTACGTCCACGCCCCCGGCGCGCTCGCAGGGGCGGTCGCGATGAGCCACTGGGGCGTCAGCATGTCCACGCCGACGACCGCGCAGATCGCCGCGCTCGCCGCGCTGGGCGCGCCGGCGACGTACCTGGAGGAGCGGCGCGCCCTGCTGCTGGCCAACCGCGACGAAGCGGTGGCCCGGCTGCGCGGCGCCGGAGTCGCGTGCGAGGTGCCGGCCGCGGGGTTCTTCCTCTGGGGCGACATCGCTGCGCGGCGGAGGCCGGCACCCTGGTGAGCCCCGGCACCGATTTCAGCCCCGTAGCGCGGGACCGCGTCAGGCTCTCGTTCGCACTGGACCGCGAGCGGCTGCTCGAAGGGCTCGCGCGGCTGCACGCCTGGACCGGCGCTCTGGCCGCCCGCGCGGGCGGGCGAGCCGTGTGAGATGCAGCTCCTACGGCCAGCCGACGCCCCGTGCGGGTGCCTCAACGGTGAGCACCTGGCCCGTTCGTGGCGCGTCGCCCGCCATGCTGGCCGCACCTGCGAACTCGGCCGCCATCAGGAACAGCGTTCTTCTGTCCACGCCCCCGAGCGTGCAAGCGAAGCAGCCGCGGTCGAGGTCGATCGTCTGCAGCACCTCACCACCTTCGCGAACGCGCACGCACCGCTTGTTTGGGACGTCCCCGTACCAGACGGCGCTTTCGGCGTCGAGGCAGATGCCGTCGGGGAAGCCGCCGTCGAGGTCGGCCCACACCCGCGGGCTCGACAGGCTGCCGTCGGCCGCGATGTCGAAGGCCGTGAGCCTGTTGGCGTAGGACTCGGCGAGGATCAGCGTGGAGTTGTCGGGCGTCACGACCATGCCATTGGCGAATGAGATTCCATCCGCCACCTCGCGAGCCGAGCCATCGGGGGTGACCAGCGCGAGGATCCCGGGTGCGAACTCGCCGCCTGGAAAGTCGAAGCCGAGGTTGCCGATGTAGGCGTTGCCCCGGCCGTCCACGACCATGTCGCTCCAGGGGTGGGCGGCCAGGCTGGTCAGGTCGGCATGGGTCACCAGCGACCCGTCGGGCTCCCTGCGCAGCAGACGCCCGTCGCGCGACGACACGATGAGCAGGCGCCCGTCGGGCAGCCAGCCGGTGCCCATCGGCATCGCCGGGACGCGGGCGATGACCTCGCTCCTGCCCTCCAGATCGGCGGCAACGACCTGTTGCGTGCCCATGTCGGAGAACCACAGACGGTCATCGTGCCAGCGTGGCGACTCGCCGAACACGAGACCGGTCATCAGGGTTCGCAGTTCAGGCATTGAGACCTCCTCGGCTCGGGCCCCCCGTGTGCGCGCCCTTCGTAGGGATGTAGAAGCTGCGGAGCTGATTTCGACATGCCGCCGGCGTGCAGTGGCCCGCCTGGCGGCTGCGGGCGAGGTTTGGCTCCCGCGCTGGCCGAATGTCGGGTGGGCCGCATATGTTTGGCAAGAATGCCCCATGCCTGTGAGGAGCGACGTGTCACTCGGCGATTCTGAAGTGATCCGCAACCACGCCGGGTTCATCTGGTCGGTGGCCGACCTGCTGCGCGGCGACTACA
>WNGF01009056.1_pt1 | contig 18962 bp, 15 predicted proteins | sample 5400641 | NCBI WGS metagenome assembly WNGF01 (sample SAMN13153371, study PRJNA577476) | soil metagenome | isolation source: 80 cm soil or saprolite under grassland replicate 2 | place: USA:California | collected 2016-06-15
GTCGGGAGCGGGGAGCCCGAGCGCCTGGGCGACGGCGCGGATCTCCGCGAGCGGCGTCTGGAGGTTCTGCTGGATGTCGGCGGCGAGCGCCTTGAGGGGCGAGACGTAGACGACACGGGTCTGGCCCTCGTCGACGCCGTCCGGGGTCGCAGCCTCGCGAAAGAGCCGGTCGACGCCGACGAGGAAGGCGGCCAGCGTCTTGCCGGAGCCGGTCGGCGCGGCGATGAGCGTATCGTGGCCGCTGGCGATCGCGGGCCACCCCTCCGCCTGGGGCTCGGTGGGCCCGGCGGGAAAACGGCGTTCGAACCATGCGCGGACGGCGGGGTGGAAGGACGCGAGCGTGTCCATGAGCCCTCAGTCTACCAGACGCCGCGTAGACGCCGCGCGCGGGTGAGGATGACCTGCCCTGATCTATCGGGATGTGCAGTGACACAGCCGACACCTTCGTGGGCATGCGGAGCCCCATGGCAGGAGCACCGCATAGGATGGCACGTGCTTGGCGATTGCGTGCCGGCAGTGATCGCAGGGCAGACTCATGCTCCAGGCAGTGCTCACCACGACGAGCGCGAAGGCGAGAAGGAGAAAGATCGCATGAACGATGAGTCCAGCGATGGCGAGGGGAAGGCCGAGAAGAATCTGCGTCACGTAGAGCCATCGGGTAGTCCGCTCTGTTTCGCCAGCCATGGCCAGGCCCCGGCTTGATTATCGCATCACGCGGGAACTTGCCGGCATCGGCCGATTCTGGTACCAATCTGCCCCGTGAGCGACGACGTCGACGAGAGCGCGCGGATCGAGCGCCGAGTGGGCGAGGTCCTGGCGGGCCTTGGGCTGCCCTACGAAGTGGTCAGGATCGACCCCGCCTACGCCGACACCACCCAGTTCTGCGAGCGCTACGGCTTCCCGATGGAGCAGTCGGCCAACACCATCATCGTGGGCTCGAAGAAGGAGCCGCGGCAGTACGCGGCGTGCGTGGTCAAGGCGACCACGCGCCTGGACGTGAACCACGCCGTGCGGAAGCTGATGGGGGTCTCGCGCCTCTCGTTCGCCACCGCGGAGGAGACGATGGCGATCACCGGCATGATGATCGGCGGCGTCACCGTCTTCGCGCTTCCCGCGCACCTGCCGATCTACGTGGACGAGGGCCTGATGGCCTGCCCCTACGTGATCCTCGGCGGCGGCAGCCGGTCGTCGAAGATCAAGATCGCCCCCGAGGTGTTCGCGCGGTTTCCGGGCGCGCAGATCATCGCCGGTCTCGCCGTCGGCCCGTAGCCCCCCCGTGAAGCCCGCTCAGATGGCGACGTAGCTGAACCGCCGCGCCGCCCGAACGATGGCCGCGGTCAGCGTCGGGTCGGCCAGAGCACGGTGAAACGTGGGGCGTCTCGGCAGCGCGCTGGCGGCTCGCTCGTAGTTAGTCAAGAGAGAGCGTAGTCCACCCTCTGCCCGGCTGAGCGCTCCCGGCGTCAGGGCTGTGATGTCCGCCGCCGGCGGCCGCGCGCGACCGCCAGGACGGCGTGGATCAGCGGCGAGTCCCGACGCTCGCGGTGATAGGTGAGGTAGATGTTGCGGACCAGCCGCTCGCCGCGGACCCCGAGCGCGCGGAGTTGCCCGGCCTCCACCTCGCGCCGCACGATGGCCGCGGACATGAGGCTCACGCCATTGCCCATCTCCACGGCGCGCTTGATGACCTCGTTGGACCCGATCTCCATGGCGGGCCGGACTTGGACCCCGAGGTTCTGGAGCCGCCGCTCGATGAGCTGCCGGCTGGCGGATCCCGGCTCGCGGAGGATCACGTCTTGATGCCGGAGCTCCGCGAGCGAGATGCGCCGCCGCCGGGCCCAGGAATGGCCCGGCGGTACGATGACGACCAGGGGGTCCTCCGCGAGCAGCTCGAACACCAGGTCCGGGTGCGCGGTCTCCACCCCGAGCAGTCCCAGATCGCCCTCCAGGCCGGCGATGCGTTCCCGCACCCGCTGCGAGTTCCCGACATCGAGGTGCACGCGGACGCCGGGGTAACGCCGCCGGAGACGGGTGAGCAGGGGCGGCAGGTAGTAGGCGGCCGCCGTCGCCGAGGCGACGAGGCGAAGCTGGCCGCCCGCGAAGCCCCGCGTCTCCTCCAGCGCCCGCTCGGCGTCGGCGGCCAGGGCGAAGATGCGCCGCGCGTACTGCTCGAGCCGCTGCCCGGCGGGGGTGAGCCGGACACGCCGGTGCACGCGGTCGAAGAGGCGGACCCCGTGGGCCTGCTCGAGCTGCCGGATCTGGAGGCTCACGGCGGGCGGCGTCACGCCCAGCTGATGGGCCGCCCGCGAGAAGCTGCCGGCCCGGGTCACCGCCTCGAACACCCGGAGCTGGCCGAGGTTGATGGCCATGGTCCTACGGTAAGCGCAACTTACCGGACAGGTAAACATTAATAAGTTTCGCTCCGCGTCGCTCGAGGCTAGGCTCGAGCCATGCGGACCCCGGCGGCGATCCCCCGCGTCGAGGAGGCGCCATCCCGGGAGCGGGTCGGGGCGGCGCGCCGGCCCCGCGCCGTGCTCCTCCTCGCGTGCTGCGCCCACTTCGTCCACGACGGCTTCGCCGACATCCTCTACGTGCTGCTCCCCGTCTGGGCGCGCGAGTTCGGGCTCGCCTTCGTCCAGGTCGGGGCCATCCGGACGGTCTACTCGGGCGCCATGGCGCTGTTTCAGATCCCCGCCGGGCTCCTGGCCGAGCGCTGGGGCGAGCGTCGGCTGCTCGCGGCGGGCACGGCGGTGACGGGCGCCGGCTTCATCGCGGCGGGGTGGACGGGCGGCTTCGCGTCGCTGCTGCTGGTGCTGCTCGTGGCCGGGCTCGGCTCCGGCGTCCAGCACCCGCTGTCGTCCACGCTCGTCTCCACCGCCTACGAGACCGGCCGCCGGCGCGCGGCGCTCGGGATGTACAACTTCTCGGGCGACCTCGGCAAGATCGGCATGCCGGCCGCGGTCGGGCTCGCCGCCGCGCTGGTCGGCTGGCGCGCGGCCTCCGCCGCCTCGGGATTCCTGGGGATGGTGGCGGCCGGGGCGATCCTCCTCGTCCTCGTCCATCTGCGGACGGGCGCGCAGCCGCCTGCCGACCACCCGCCGGCGGCAGCGGGCTGGGGAATCCGCGACGGGCGGGCCTTCGGCGCTCTGGCCGCCATCGGGATGATCGACAGCGGGACGCGCACGCCGTTCCTGACCTTTCTCCCCTTCATTCTGATCGGCAAGGGGCTCACGACGGCCGGCGTCGGCCTGGCGCTGGGGCTCCTCTTCGCGGGCGGGGCCGTCGGCAAGTTCGTCTGCGGGCTGGCGGCGGAGCGCATCGGCGTGATCCGCGCGGTGATCCTGACCGAGGTCGCGACCGCCGCCGGCATCGCCGCCGTCGTGGGCGCGCCCCTGCCCATCGCGCTCGCCCTCCTGGTCCCGCTCGGCATCGCGCTGAACGGCACCTCGTCGGTGCTGTACGGGACCGTGGCCGATCTGGTGTCGGCCGACCGGCGCTCGCGGGCCTACGGACTCTACTACACGATCACCCTGGGCGCCTCGGCGCTCGCACCCACCCTCTACGGGATGATCAGCGACCTCGCCGGCGTCACGGCTACGCTCCTGACCGTGGCGGCGCTGGTGCTCGCGACCGTCCCCCTCGCGCTCGTCCTGCGCACCGCTCTCGCGGCGCCGCCCGGGACATGACCCCGACGGCGACGGTGATCCTCATTCCAGAAGGTGACGGAACCGGAACTCTCCGAGGGCCTCCGCGGCGCACTCCAGGCCGGGGATCGCCGATCCAGGTTCCCCCTTTCTCGAGGTCGCAGACTCCCAGAGTGTTCATCAGTCGATCACGTGGTCCGCCCTGAGCAGCACCGATGGTGGGATCGTGAGACCCAAGGCCTTCGCCGTCTTGAGGTTGCTGACCAGGTCGAACTTGCTGCGTTGCTCGACCGGAAGGCCCGAGGGCCTGGCCCCTTTCAGGATCTTGTCCGCGCCAGCGCGACAGCGGGCCACACCGCAGCGAGCCTGGTCACCGTGAGCCTCACGACCACCCTTCCCCAGGAAGCAATCCGTCGGGCAACCACCAGGCATCCGCGGCTCGCGTTCGTCATCGTTCTGGATCAAGCCCGGGCCTGTCCAACATATCAAGCTAACCGGCGGGCCGCGCCGACACCCGCCAACAAGAAGCCGCGTGCCCGTCCGTCCGGTTGAGCGAGGGTTAGGCATCATGTCATTTCGAGGCATACCGCTCAATCATGAGATTGATTATGCGGGTACTTTCGTGGCGACGCTTTGACGCCTCAGCGATCGACGCACGCCGCTCAGGGGTTTCCTCAGGATCGTGGCTAAGGTATTGGCCTTGAAATGGAGAAGGATTGGCTTTTCGATATTTCGCCAGCGCAACCGCGTAGTCTTCGATGTGATCGATACCCGACTCTGTACCCAGAACAGGCCCAATGAATCGCCGCAGGCGGGAATCGAGCAGGTCGTGCGCGCTGAGAAGGCCACGGTCGACTTGCCTTTCGAGGACAACTCTTGCGCCCTTCGCCTTTTCGTCATTTAGGTCAGTCAGGGCGCGCACGGCCAATACCCCGCGCGACGGATCTTCAACCATCTCACCAAGTTTCGCCCCTTCGCGGACGCCGAGCGCGAAGCCGGCCGCAATGGACACCACGACGGCGCAAGCCAAGAGCGAGCCGATTCGCAGGCGCATCATGACGTGCCTACGGTTTACTTGTCGGGGTCAAGGTCCGGATATTCCCTGATGATCGGGACCATGAGGTCGGTGTAGACACGGCCCATCACCTCACCTATACCGCGCCGCAACTCCAGCCGTTGTCGTTCGTCACCGATCTGCTCGATGAGCGCGACGGCATCATTGAGAGGGGCGGTGAGAGCCAACAGGCGTTCCATCAAGCGCTCGCCGATGGCTCTATCCATCGCGATATGTTCCGCAGACGGCTAGCGGTTCGGCGCTGAGCGGCCGGCGCTGGCCGCTGCGACGTGCGTACGCGAGTTGGTGCCGGGCCGCTCAAGCGGCTTGTTAGACGGCCCGGTATTCATCAGGCGGGCTCTGGGTGTGCGCCGAGCAAGCGCCGCACCACGTAAAGGATCCCGACCACGAGCGGGAACACGGCAAGCAGGCAATACACGATCTCCATCGCGCTTAGGCTCAACCACTGCGATGACCACATACCAGGGCCAGCGTAGAGACCAGCTCGGATAGTCAGACCAATGAGCGCAGCATCGGCTATCAGGCCGCAAACAATCAGGGGGGCGGCGCCACGAGAGTGCGGGCCTTCGATCACTGCAAGCCAAAGCCCGGCAACGCCGGCTAGACCCAGCGCGCCCCACATGAAGAACAGGCCGCCGCTGAGCTCCAGACCAAGCAGGCTACGCAGGCCCCCGAAGCTCATACCTGCGGCCAGGCTACCGAGGATGGTCGCCGGCAAGGCTCCGAAGAGAGCGACGAGCGCCCTGTGCATTCTCATGTCTGTCTAACTCCTATTCGGCAGCCCGCTTCTTCCGTGGACGAGAGCCAGGGACGCGTGATCGCGCGCGCAAGTAAACGGCACCCACTTCGAACGCCTCTTCGGGAGTGCCATAGAAGGTGCCGTTGGGGAATGTGCACGGCTCATAGCGGTCGTTGCTGTAGGTGTAAAACGCCATGCTCCAAATCTTGGGACCGCCGAAGTATCGCAGCCGACAGAGGTGGAGTGGTACCTCGCGTACCCGGTCGAGGTACTGGCCGCGTGTCTCGTCGAGAACGTGAAGGAGTCGACGTGAAGGGCGGTCGGGCTCGACGTAGGCGTCCATGTAGCAGAGCGCTCCGTGGAATCGGATGTCCAATCGGAAGAATGCGCCAGCATAGCGCTTCTCGGCGTACGCTCGGATGCGTCGCTCTGTCTCTTGCCGCACTGCGCTCGGGATCGTCGTCCCTCCGGCATGAGGATTGTGGATCCAGATCTTACCTCGCATGCGGCATGCTCTCATGTTGTCTGTCGAACTAGAATTGGACTGCGAAGCGCTTATCTGCCACGGGATGCCCGGGTCCAACAGTGGATGCCTGCATCTCTACGTAGATGGCGGCCGGGCCCCTGGATGCAGCCTCCGCTCGATCTGGGCATTCACGATCCGATGCCAGTTCGTCGACGATGCGGTTGTTCAGACCGACCGCGACCGCGCGACCGTAGCGCAACTGCCAGAACCCTTCGCTCGGGATTCAACGGCCCACCGGCCTGCTTCACCCGCTTGCGGACTGCGACGTCGGCAAAGGCAACGCGTGGTCCGACGAGTTGGTCGTGAGCGAAGCGAGGGCGTGGCGGTTCCCAATCGCGTTCCACGGTTTTGAAGCGCTTCCTCCGCAGCGCATCCATCCCGCTAGGTCCGCGGCTCGCGCGCCCTCTCCATGTCCACCAGCATGCGGCGCAGGATCTTGCCCGAGGCCGACTTGGGGATCTGGTCGATGAACTCGAGATGCCGGATGCGCTTGTGCGGCGCGACGCGCTCCGCGACCCAGGCCATGATCGCCTCGCCCTTCGTGGCGCGCGCGGCGTCGTCGGGCTTCAGGACGACGTAGGCCTTGGGCACCTCGCCCGCCTCCTCGTCCGCCTTGCGGATGACGGCGGCGTCGAGCACGGCGGGGTGGGTCAGGAGCAGCGCCTCGAGCTCCGCGGGCGCGACCTGGAGCCCCTTGTACTTGATGAGCTCCTTCGTGCGGTCCACGATGAAGAAGTAGCCGTCGTCGTCCACGTAGCCGACGTCACCGGTGTGGTACCAGCCCTCGCGGTCGATGGAGTCGGCGGTGTCCTGCGGCCGGTTGAGGTAGCCCTTCATGATCTGCGGCCCCCGGATCAGCAGCTCCCCTTCCCGGCCCGTGTCGAGCGCCTCGCCCGAGGCGACGTCGGTGATCTTCACCTCGGTGCTGGGGACGACGCGGCCGATCGATCCCGGCCGCATCGGGACGTTGCGCGTCGGGCTCAGGTGGGTGACGGGGCTCGCCTCCGTCATGCCGTACCCCTGCACCACGGGACATCCGAGCTTCTTGCTCAGCTCCCGCGCCATCTCCTCGCCGAGGGGGGCGGCCCCCGAGAACACCAGCCGCAGGCTCGACAGGTCGGCCTGGGCGACCGCCGGATGCTTCACCATGCCGACCACGATCGGAGGCACGATGGGGGCGATCGTCACGCGGTGCTTCTGGATGAGGCTCACGAACTCCAGGAGGTCGAAGCGCGGCATGGTCACGAGCGTGCCGCCCTGGGCCAGGGTGAACTTCATGATGACGACCAGGCCGTAGATGTGGAAGAACGGCAGGGCGGCGATGACGACGTCCCGCTCCCCGAAGCCATCGAAGTTCTCCATGCCCTCGCACTGGCAGAGGTTGGCCACCAGGTTGTGGTGCGTGAGCATGACCCCTTTGGGGAGCCCCGTCGTCCCGCTCGAGTACGGCAGGGCGACCACGTCCCGTCGCGGGTCGATCGCCACCGGCGGGGGAGTCGGCGGGCCCTGCAGCAGCTCGGCGAACGGGCGGGCGCCCTCCGCCGTCCCGAACACGAAGATCTCCTCGACGCCTGTCCTGGCGCCGGCCTCCCGGGCCTTGTCGAGAAACGGCGGGACCGTGACCATCATCCGCGCCCCGGAGTCCCTGAGCTGATTGGCGAGCTCATCGACCGTGTAGAGCGGATTGATCGTGGTGTTGATGCCGCCGAGCGAGGCCACCGCGTTGAAGGTCACCGCGTACTCGGGCACGTTCGGGCTGTAGATGGCGAAGACGTCGCCCTTGCGGAATCCGCGCCCGTCGAGGCCGGCCGCCGCTCGGCGGATGCCCTCCCGGAGCTGCCCGTACGTGATGGTCCGACCGCTCGGACCGTCGATCAGCGCGGGCTTGTCGCCGAGCCGCTCGGCGTGGCGCAGCACGTACTCGGTGATGGAGACCTCGGGGATCGTCACGTCCGGGCTGGTGCTCCTGGTGATCATGGTGGCTCCCTCTTTCTGCCGCGTTGGGCTTGCCGGGATCGCTCGGTCCAGCCGGCACGCCGGCCCGGGTGCCGCGAGACTAGCGCCTCTCCCGGGAGCGGTCAAGCACGCTGCCCCGGCACGGGGGGCGGCCGACGAGTCTTGACGCCATGGGACAACGCGCGATACTTCGGTCCACCCGACATCATATGACGGCCGGAGTGAGGGAAGCCTACCCTCCGCAAGGAGAGCCATGCCTACTCAGAGCGTCAAGATCGACAACGCCCGCTACCTCATCACGCTCGACGGCCAGCGCCGGATCATCCAGGACGGCTCGATCCTCATCGAGGGCGGGCGCATCAGCCGCGCGGGCAAGGCGGCCGAGCTGGCCGGCGCGCGGGCGGACCGCGTGATCGACGCGCGCCGCCTCGTGGTCACGCCCGGCTTCTTCAACGGCCACATGCACATCAGCTACGCCCACGCCGTGCGCGGGATCTTCCCGGACGAGCTGGCCAGTCCCCTCGACCACGTGTTCAACCTCCAGTCCGCCATGACCGAGGAGGAGGAGTACCACACCTCGCTGCTCGCCATCGTGGAGCTGGTGAAGAACGGGACGGTGTGCTTCGTGGACCCGGGGAGCACCAAGTTCCCGGACGCCTGCCTCCAGGCCTACACGGACGCCGGCATCCGCGTGATCCTGGGCGAGTGCGTGACCGACCGCGAGTCCCCCTGGAAGCTGCCGCGCTACGGGACGGACGAGGCCATCGCCCGCACGACCTCCTTCATCGACAAGTGGGACGGGCGCCTCGACGGACGGCTGCGCGCATGGGCGATGCCGTTCTCGCCGGAGAGCTGCAGCGCCGACCTCCTGCGCGGGGTGAAGCGCGTGGCGGACGAGCACGGGACAGGGCTGACGCTGCACCACGGGAGCGGCCCGCAGGCCCGCAAGGAATACCTGGCCCGCCACGGCCTCCGCCCGACGGAATACCTCGAATCGATCGGCGTGCTCGGGTCGAACGTCCTCCTCGCCCACGTGCTCGGCCTGGACGACGCCGAGATCGACTGCCTGGCCCGGACGCAGACCGCCGTGACGATGTGCCCCAGCACGGCCGCCAAGGGCGGGCGCGGCGTGCCGGAGCACGGCAAGATGCCGGAGCTCCTGTCCAGGGGCGTGCGGGTGGCGCTCGGCTGCGACTCACCGAACAACTCGAACTATCTCGATCTGGTCCGGTCGATGAACATGGCGGCGGTCCAGTACAAGGACGCGCGGCAGGACACGCGCCAGATCCCCGCGGAGACGGCGCTCGAGATGGCCACGCTGACCGGCGCCCGGGCGCTCGGCCTGGGCGAGGAGCTCGGCTCGATCGAGCCCGGCAAGAAGGCCGACCTCGTGCTGTTCGACACCCAGCGCCCCGAGTGGCAGGCACTCTTCAACCCGATCAACAACCTCGTCTACAGCGCCGACGGCCGTAGCGTGCACACCGTCATCGTCGACGGCCGCGTCGTGGTGGACGCCTACCGTCAGTCGTTCGTCGACGAGGGGCGCCTCTTCGCCAAGGTCCAGGAGATCGGCGAGCAACTCCAGGCACGGACCGGCATCACCTTCCCCCGCTCCCGCTGGCCGATCGTCTGAGCGCCGCCAGCACCCTTCGAGGCGAGCGGTCTGTCAGAGAAAACCTCGTGCACGTGCCGGCGTTGTTGAAGTGCCGGCTTTGAGGGATCTGAAAGACACGAAGAGCTCGTCCATCGAGTCACGGGAAGAAGCTGGCGCGACGTCAGCGCGTCGCGAGCGCCGGCTTCGCCGATAACCGATCCTGAGGGGAGGGCCTGTGAGGGGGCCCCTCGAGGCCCCCTCCCATTTCCCTAGCCCGTCTCGGCGAGGCGCTTCAGCACGCCTTCCGTCTGCTCGGTCCAGTACGGCATTCCCATCTCGCGGAACATCCCCAGCGCGGTCGCGAGGTGCGCCTCCGATTGCTCGCGCCGGCCGGTCCCGGCGTAGAGCGCGCCGAGGCCCAGGTGGCATCGCGCCGCGTTCGGGCGCAAGCCGAGCGCCTCGCTCCGGGCCAGCGCATCTCCGAGGAGTTGCTCGGACTGCCCGGCGTCGGGCGACGGGCCGCAGGCGGCCACCTCTCCGAGAAGCCGGAGGGCCCGGACCTCGATGCTTCGCTCCCCGGCCGCTCGGGAGAGACTGTGCGCTCGCTCCGCGCATGCGCGGGCGTCATCGACGCGGTCGGCGAGCAAGTACGTCTCGCCGAATCGCAGGACCCCGGCGGCAGGGGTGCCCTGTGTCTCCCTCGCCTCTTCCTCTGCCGCGCGCTGGTGGACGGCGATCGCCTCCGCCAGACGCCCCTGGCGCGCATAGGCCGCGGCGAGGGCCGATGTCATGGTGGGGGACCAGTCGAGAATGTTCCAGCTCCGGCAGAGGGCCAGGCCGCGTTCCAGGGCCGAGATGGCCTCGTGGTGGTCGCCCTGGTGGAGATAGATGAGGCCGAGCGCGCCCAGCGAGACGATCAGATCACCCGGGCGGTTGCCGGATTCGGCAAGCCCGAGGGCCCGCCGGGCGAGCGGGATCGCCTCCGTGAACTCGCCGAGGAACGCGAGCGGATAGGCCAGCCATGCATGCGGTCCGACGCCCCGGACATACCCCAGTTCGTCTGCTGTCCCGGTGAGATTGCCCAGGAGGTCAACGCTCCCGCGCAGCAGCTCGGCCGCCCGGGGATAGTCGCCCACGGCGAAGTAGATCTGTCCCAGGCGGTGGCGCGTGCCCGACCGGAGCAGGGGATCGCCGAGCTCGTCGGCGATGGCGACGGCCCGATGGCCCACACGGAGGGCGCCGTCGTAGCCGCCGTTCAATCTGAGCACCTGGGCCATCCGCACCAGGACTTGCCCGAGCCGGGCCCGATCCTCCAGCGATTCTGCGAGCGGCTCCGCCTCCGTCATCCGTCGGAGGATGTCCCCGTATCGCGCGGATTGGGAGAGGGCAACCGCCAGATCCAATCGGAGATCGACGGCCAGGGCGGTGGTCTCGCGATCCTTGGGGAGATGTCGGAGCGCGGCCAGGGCGTGCTCGAGGTTGACGATGGCTTCCCGGTGAGCGGAGCGCATGACGGCCTTGAGTCCGGCCTGACGAAGGTACGTCACCGCCTTGTCCCACTCCGCGCCCTGGAACGCGTGGTGGGCGAGTCGCTCGACGTGCTCCGGGAGGCGCTCGGCGTGCAGGCGCTCGATGGCCTCGACGATCCGCCCGTGCAGGTCGCGGCGCCGCTCATGGAGCAGGCTGCCGTAGGCCACTTCGTGCGTCAGCGCGTGCTTGAACGTGTACTCGGGATCGGGGAACAGACTCGCCTCGTCCAGGAACTCGGCGGCCGTGAGCCGTACGAGCAGGCGCGGGAACTCCTGCTCGCCGAGATCGGCCACGGCCCGGAGCAGCTCCAGCGGGACGTCCTTGCCTATCACGGACGCGGCCTGCAGGAGATGCTTGTCCTCGGCCGGCAGCCGGTCGATGCGGGCGGCCAGGATCGCCTGCACGGTCGCCGGTACTTCGATGGCCTCGACCGGCTTGGCCAGGCGGTAGGCCCCGCGTTCCTCGAGTGCCGGATCTTCGCCGAGAGGACCGCGGAGGAGGTCGTCGGCGCTCTTCGGGGGCAGCGCGTCGAGGCGGACCTGGGCGTAGTACGTCTTGCCGGCCCAGCCGTGGCTGTACTCCGGACGGTAGTTGACGAGGAGGGCGATCCGCGAGGCGGGCAGGCTCTCGACCAGGGCGTCCAGGACCGCCTGGGTCTCGCCGTCGCTCCAGTGCAGGTCCTCGAAGACCACCACGAGGGGCTGCACCCGGCTCTCTCGCAGGAGCAGCCGCTTCACGGCGTCGAGCGTGCGCTGCCGCCGCTCGCGCGGTTCCAGCGTCTCCCAGGGCGAGTCGTCCGTTGCGACATCGAGCAACGAGAGCACCGCGGGCAGAGTGGGCTCCAGCGCCCGGTCCAGGGTGAGGAGCTTGCCCGTGACCTTCTCGCGGATCTCTCGCTGGTCGTCCTGGGCGCCGATCTTGAAGTAGTCCCGGAGCAGATCGCTCACCGGCAAGTAGCTCGCGGCCCTGGCGTAGGATGCGGAGGCCGCCTCGAGGACCCGCCATCCACGCGTGCGGTGCGAGCGGGTGAACTCGTAGAAGAGCCGCGACTTGCCCACTCCCGGCTCGCCGACCACCGCGACGATCTGGCCGCGGCCAGCCCCCGCCTGCTCGAGCGCCCGCCGGAGCTGCTCCAGCTCGGGATCGCGTCCGACGAAACGGCTGAGCCCGCGCGCCGCGGCGGCGTGGAGCCTCGTCCGCGCGGCGCCCGCGCCGGTGAGCTCGTACACCTCGGCCGGCTCGGCCAGGCCCTTGACGTTCACCAGACCGAGCGGCTTGACGACCACGAACCCTTCGGCCAGGCGCAGCGTGGCCGCCGTCATGAAGGTCGATCCCGCGGTCGCCAGCTGCTCCATCCGCGCCGCCAGGTGCGTGGTCTGCCCCACCGCGGTGTAGTCCATCCGGAGATCGCTTCGGATCGAGCGCACCACCACCTCGCCCGAGTTCAGCCCCGCCCGGATCTCGATGGACACGCCCGACGTCCGCCGCGCGTCCTCCGCGTAGCGCCCCACGCGCTCCTGCATCCGCAGCGCCGCGTAGCAGGCGCGCACGGCGTGATCCTCGTGGGCCAGCGGCGCGCCGAACAGCGCCATGATGCCGTCGCCCATGACCTGGTTGACGGTGCCCTCGTAGCGGTGGACCGCCTCCATCATGAGATCGAGGACCGGGTCGAGCAGCTTGCGCGCCTCCTCGGGATCGCGGTCGGCGAGCATTTCCATGGAGCCCTTCAGATCGGCGAAGAGCACGGTGACTTGCTTGCGCTCGCCCTCCAGCGCGCTCCGGGAGGTCAGGATCCTCTCGGCCAGATGGCTCGGCGTGTAATGCTGCGGCGCTGTGAAGCGCGGCTGCTCCGCGGGCGCGGCGGCTCCCCCAGCTTCGCCCGCCGGCGTCCCACACTGGTTGCAGAACCGCGAGCCGGCGGGAAGCCCGGCGCCGCAGGTGGCGCAGGTCATGCCGAGGGGGGCTCCGCAGCCGAAGCAGAAGTTCGACCGGGGCGGGTTGTCCTGCCCGCACCGGGAACAGGTCATCGGGGGCATCACGGCCTCGGTCGGGTCATCGGGAATTTTCGGCACCCAGTCAGCAGATCGAGCGTAGTCGGTTCGATGGGGGCGGTCAAGGAGCTCGACGATGATGAACTGGTCGACGCGCGCATCCGCGTGCGTGAACCGTCGTGTATCAGATCCGCAGCATTACCCTCCGGCGTCAACCGTGGCTAGGATTTGGCCCCGCGTATGGTAACGCACGTCAGGTTCACGGCGCTCCTGGAGCGCCGCCTCGATTGTCAGCGTCCCCGTCCGGTCGCTGTCACACCGCGCTCGCCGGCCGGTGGACCGGCGCCGGCATGTGCACGTACAGCTCCGCCTTGCTCGGCTTCGCGGCCGCGAGGGGCCGGGGCGGCCGGATCTCGTACTCGACCGGCCGCTGGTGATCGGCGTACTGCCGGTCGGGATTGTAGACCGAGCTCCACTTCCACAGCATGCGCGGGTAGTTCGTCTGGCCGCGCAGCAGGGACCGGATCGCCAGGCTCGAGGCCTTGCGGATGGCGCCCCACCCGAGGTGCTTCCGGTTGAGGACCCCCTGGGTCTTCACCAGCTCCTCGTAGAAGCGCTTGAGCGGTAGCCGGGTCGGCAGCACCGCGTGCTGGACGTCGAAGAGCCGGTAGTCCCGCGTCGCCAGCTTGCGCGACTCGGTGAGCCACGTCTCGGTGCCCGGGTAGGGTGTGCTCACCGTCAGGTGGACGACCTCGGGGACGCTCAGCGCCCACTCCCGGACCACCGCGAAGCGGCGCTCGTCCCAGTCCGGGTCGGCGATGATGTTGATGGCGACGGTGAAGCCGAGCTTGCGCGCGATCTCGAGCGCCTTGAAGTTCTCGTTTGGAGTCACCCGCTTCCGCAGCAGCTTGAGCCCCTCCTCGTCGAGCGCCTCGACGCCGAGGAACATGTAGTGCAAGCCGAGCCGACGCCAGTACGCGAACACCTCCTCGTTCTTGATGAGGACATCGCAGCGCGTCTCGAGGTAGTACTCCTTCCGGATCCGCCGGCGCTCGATCTCGCGGCCGATGGCGAAGCCGTGCTCGGCCTGGATGAAGGCGACGTCGTCGACGAGGAAGACGTTGGGCTCGCGGACACGCGCCAGATCCTCGGCCGCCGCCTCCGCCGACGCCTTGCGGTAGCTCCGGCCGTAGAAGGTCCAGGCGCTGCAGAAGGAGCAGTCCCAGGGACAGCCGCGCGTGAACTCGGCGGAGGCGCAGGGATCGAGGACGCCGATGAAGTACTTGTGGCGCCGGTGGACGAGGTCGCGCGCGGGCGGATAGCGGTCGAGGTCGTCGAGGAGCGTCGGGCTCGGCCCCGCCCCGTGGCGCGTCACCACGCCCGGCAGCGTCTCGAGCCGCGGATCGCCGACCGCGTCGAGCACGCGCGGGACGATCACCTCGCCCTCGCCGCGGACGACGCAGTCGATGGCGCCCCGCGCGTGCTCGAGGAACTCGGAGGCGATGAACGAGGCGCTGTGGCCGCCGACGAGGACGAAGCAGTCGCGGAGCCGGCTCTTGGTCGCCTTCGCCAGATCGACGACCTCGGGCACATTGGCGAGGTAATTCACCGAGAAGCCGACGACCTCGGGCCTGAAGCTCTCGAGCTCCCGCGCGTAATCCCTGGGCGTGAAGATCTGCAGGTCGAGGAGCCGGACATCGTGCCCGGCCGATCGGACGGCGGCCGCCACCCGCTCCAGCCCCAGCGGCTCGAGACGCAGGTACAGCTCCGAGTACATCAACGGACTGGGATGCACGAGCAGCACTCGCATGGGGTTCTCCCACGTAAAGGCCCGGGCTCCGGCCTGTATGATGTGCGATGCGGTGTCTGGTGTCCGAGGGATCGTTCTCTATGATAGAGAACCGCCGCCGTCAATGCCACCCGGAGCGGGGTGGGTCGATCAGCGGAGCCGGGACGAGCCTCGAACGCCGCGCGCGCCGGTGGTGGCTCCGCGAGACCCGCCGGGAGCGCCGACGTCAGCGGCTACTTCAGGGCGCCGGCGGTGAGTCCGGAGACGTAGTAGTCGAGGAAGAAGACGTAGAGGATGACGATGGGCACCGAGCCGAGCATGGCGCCCGCCATCAACGGCCCCCAGAAGTAGATGTCGCCCCGGACCAGGTCGCTGGTCACGCCGACGCTGGCCGTGATCTGGTCCGACGAGGAGGTGAACGTGAGCGCGTAGATGAACTCGTTCCAGGAGAGCGTGAAGGCGAAGAGGGCCGCGCAGACGAGCCCCGGCACCGCGATGGGCAGGACGATCCGCCAGAGCGCCTGGATCCGGGTGGCGCCGTCCACGAGCGCGCACTCCTCCACCTCCTTGGGCACCGTGCGGAAGTAGCCCATGAGGAGCCAGGTGCAGAAGGGCACCAGGAAGGTCGGGTAGGTCACCACGAGCGCCCACTTCGAGTCGCCGAGGCCGAGCCAGTTCACGACCTGGGCCAGCGGCAAGAACAGGAGCGAGGTGGGCACGAGGTAGGTCACGAAGATGCCGGTGCCGAAGCCGTTCACCGCGAAGAACTTGAGCCGCGCCAGGGCATAGGCGGCCACGGTCCCGATGACGAGCGACACCGCCGTCGCCAGGAACGTGACGAGCAGGCTGTTCTTGGTCCAGGTCAGGAACTCGGTTTCCCACAGGAGCTTGGCGTAGTGCTCGAGCGTGGGCCCCTGGCGGATCAGGAGCGGCACCGCCTGCCGGTCGTACAGCTCGCGGTCCTGCTTCAGCGAGGTGAGCGCCATGTGGTAGAAGGGGAAGAGCGCGAAGACCAGGAACGGCACCAGCAACACATGGCTCGCGATCTTCCACGCGCGCCGCCGCGTCTGCGCCCGCGCCATCAGTAGACTTCCCGCCTCACGAACTTGAGCTGCGCGTACACCACGAAGGCGAGCACGGGGAAGAGATAGAGGGAGATGGCTGCGCCCTCGCCGATCCGGCCGGTGTCGAGTCCCACCTGGCGGGCCAGCGTGGCGAAGAGGTGCGTGGAGTTGATGGGGCCGCCGTGGGTGAGGACGTAGACGATGTTGAAGTCGCTGAACGTGATGATGGTCGAGAAGAGCAGCACGATGGCGAGGACCCCCTTGAGCAGGGGCAGCGTGACGTACCAGAACCGGGCCACGGGGCCGGCGCCGTCGGCCTCGGCCGCCTCGTAGAGCTCCTTGGGGATCGAGACCAGCCCGGCCAGGATCGTGATCGCGAAGAACGGCAGGCCGCGCCAGACGTTCACCGTCACCACCGCGGTCATCGCGTAGTACCTCTGGCCGAGCCAGTTGGGCCCGGGCGGGTCCATGAGTCCGAGCGCGATGCCCGTCCAGTTGACCACGCTGTAGAGGGAGTTGAACATCCACGACCAGCCGAGCGTGGAGAGCGCCGTCGGGATCACCCACGGCAGCAGCACCGCGCCCCGGATCATCCGCTTGAACCAGATCTGCTGGTTGAGCAAGAGCGCCAGCGAGATCCCGAGGACCAGCTTGCAGGCGACGGCGGCGCCGGTGAAGACGAAGGCGTTCTGGAAGGTCTGGCGGAAGGCGTCGCTCTGCCAGAGGTGCAGGAAGTTGCGGAGCCCGACCCAGTGGCTCGGCCGGCCGATGAAGGCGTCGGACAGCGCGAAGTAGAGCGCCATGCAGAACGGGTAGGCCACGAGGACGAGGAGGAGCAGCAGGGCCGGGGTGACGAACAGCGGGCCCAGGAACTCCTCGCGGTCGAGCCGCTCCCGGAGCCGCGCTCCGAGGCGCGGCCGGCCGGTCGCCGGGATGGCGCGCGCGCCTCCGATCGCCATTCGTCTACCCGGCCATGATCTTCTTCATCTCGTTCTCCGCCCAGCCGATGGCCTCCTTGGTGGGGGTGCCGGTCACCGCCTTGGCGAACATGTTGGGCATGATGAAGGAGTTCGTGATGAGCTGCACCTTGTCGCTCGGGGGCGCCGGCCAGCCGTAGATGTGATACTGCACGCCCTCGCCCCGGAGGGCCGCGAACTTCGGGTCGGTCTTCAGCACGGGGTGGTCCTGCAGGTTCGTGTACGCCGGCAGGTTGAAGGCGGAGCCCGACATGATGTACTCGTCGTAGACCTCCCGCTTCCCGATCAGGTAGCGGATCCACTCCTTGGCCGGCTCGACGTTCTTGGAGAACTTCCAGATCCCGATGGAGCGGGGCACATCGGTCTCGTGGCGGCCGGCAGGGCCGGCCAGGCTCCGGTGGTGGTTGATCCCATCGGCGCTCACCAGCTTCTTGTCGCGCGCCACGATGTAGGCGCTCACCGGGTTGTGGATCCAGCCCGCCTTGCCCTGCTGGAGCGACTCGTTGTTGCTGGCGTCCGTCCACGACAGCACCTCCGGCTCCATGCAGTCCCGGTACATCTTCTTGAACCACTCCACGACCTCCACCGTCTGGGGCGAGTTGATGGTGACGGTCTTGCCGTCCTTGTCGACCTCCTTGGCGCCGTAGCACCAGAGCACCGCCGAGCCGGTGGAGATCGTGTCGTAGTTCTGGCTGATGGGGATCCCGACCGGGTTGCCCATCTTCTTCAGCTCCTTGCCGGCCGTGTAGAGTTCCTCCCAGGTGTCGGGGACCTTGAGCCCGGCCTTCTTGAAGAGGTCCTCCCGGTAGGCGGCCACGAAGATCCCGTGGTACTGCGGCACGGCGCGCCAGACACCCTTGACGTGGGCCGCCTCGTAGCCCGAGGACAGCACCTTGCCGTGCTTCTTCTCCAGCTCGCCGACCACGTCGGAGACGTCCACGAGCTGCGGCTCGTAGAGCCACGGGAAGTGCATCCGCATCTCGACGAGGTCGTGGCCGGCCTGGGTCTGGACCTCGGAGGCGTACTTGGCCGGCTGCTGCGGATGGGCGATGTGATCGATCCGGATCTTGATGCCGGTATCCTTGGTGAACCGCTGGGCGATCTCGGTCAGCTTCTTGTCCGAGGCGGGGGCGAAGTTGTTCCAGCAGAGGTAGGAGATCTCGCGCTGCTGGCCCCGGGCGGGCGGGATTCCCGTCGCGAGTACACCGGCCACGCCGGCGGTGGTGGTCAGGAATCGGCGGCGGCTGATCGTATCCATGGGCTCTTCCTCCTGGGGAGCGGGCTTTCGCTCGAAGCGATCGCGGCGCGGAGACAGGCACACCCCCGCCTGCCATGGGCATGGCCAGCGAGGGCGGCGAAGAGGTGTCCGGGAACTCGAGCCTGGGGCATCATGCCTCTCGCGGGATGGACGGGTCGATCACCGGAGTCTAGGTCGGCCAGGGGGCAGGTGTCAAGGTATCATGGTGTCAAATATCATGTACGAGCGGATGGGATTCGTCCGCGTGCCGGAGCTCGACTTCCGGCCGATCCGCGGGATTCACGTGATGGCCTACCGGCTGAGCCTGTAGGAGCGGCCGGGAACCCTGCCGCCTCATGTCCGCCGCCTCACGATGAACGAGCGCCGGGCGGCCGCCCAGCGATGGCGAGCACGGCTGCGACTCTGGTCCGGCTGCGTCCTGTTTCTCTACGTGACGCTGCACCTGGCCAATCACGCCCTCGGCCTGATCTCGCTCGACGCCATGGAGGCCGGCCGGGTCTGGTTCCTCCGCCTCTGGCGCAATCCCCTCGGGACGGCGGCGCTCTACACCGCGCTGCTCGTCCATCCCCTCCTGGCGTTCTGGTCCATCTACCGGCGCCGCACGTTGCGCATGCCGGCGTGGGAGGCGACCCAGCTCGTGCTCGGCCTCCTGATTCCTCCGCTCCTCGCCGGCCACATCGTCGGGAGGCGGCTCGCCCACGAGTGGTACGGCCAGGTCGACGCCTATCACCGCGTGGCGCTCTCGCTCTGGGAGCTCCGCCCCGTGCTGGGCGCCCGGCAAGCAACCGTGCTCACCATCGCCTGGCTGCACGGGTGCATCGG
>WNGF01004429.1_pt1 | contig 18959 bp, 17 predicted proteins | sample 5400641 | NCBI WGS metagenome assembly WNGF01 (sample SAMN13153371, study PRJNA577476) | soil metagenome | isolation source: 80 cm soil or saprolite under grassland replicate 2 | place: USA:California | collected 2016-06-15
ACGCTGCGCACTATCGGCGTGCCTACATGAATAGAGGCTCGATACTCGAAAGGATTTGGGTGCTGAATCCAACCTCAGAGAATCGAGCCTTGCGTTGTATCATACCACGGGACTTTCCTGGGATGAGATCGTGGAGCTGTGCGCGTTGATCCACTCGGCTGGGACAGGCCCAGGCGATAAGAGCTGGCCGCCGTCGCTCGGGCTTTTCAAGTCGGTCGTTATCACGCTTACCTACCTGCGCCGGAATCGGGTTCAGGAGGAGCTGGCCGAAACGTACGCGACTTCCCAGCCGACAATCAGCCGGACAATATCGGCCGTCACCCCGCTTATTAAGAAGGTGCTCGCGCCGTACGTTCCCACTGCCGATGACCTGGACGAGCGGTGCCAGCACCTCGTCGACGGGACCCTGCTCCCGTGCTGGTCGTGGGCCTCTCACCCAGAGCTTTACTCCGGCAAGCACAAGACCACCGGCATGAACGTCCAAGTCGCCTGCACCCTCGGCGAAAAGCTCGCCTGGATTTCAGATCCCATTGAGGGCTGTCGGCACGACAACCATTGCTTAAACGAATCCGGAGTCCTCGTAACTTTGAATCCGGCGGACTGGGTCGCGGACAAAGGGTACGTCGGCAACGGAATGATTACTCCGATCAAGAAACCGCAAGGACGCGGCCTGTGAATAAGCCTCATTGAAGTTCCTCGCATCGCTGACCGGCTGCTGAAGCTGGCCGTAGACCAAGATGCCTGCAAGTATCATAACCGCTAGGCCCAACAGGTACGAGAACTTGGCGGCTCTGGAAGTAAGCGGTGATTCCCATGCCCAGGCGAGCAGCGTACTGCGAGAGTGCTCGTCTTCTAGGAGGCAGTATTTAACTTCAGCCCTTCGGAAGCGTCTCCTAAGTGCCTTTGCGAGTACCGTGTTCAAGCTGTCAACCTCGCGAACAAGTACAGTAAACATTCATCCCTGAAGAAGCGGGGCCGTGTCAAGGGGAGCGTGAGCTGGGGTTATGGGGGGATTATGGCGGCTCTGCGGGCGTGCGTGACTGGCGGTCTCCTGTTTCCTGATAGCTGCCATGTCCGTGGCGAGTGGCCGGGCAGGTCAAGGACCGGGCGGAGCCCGGCCGCGTAGCGGCGCCGGAGGCGTCCTTGAGGTGACCGGCTGGGAGCCCGATGATCTGGCTGCGGGGAACAGGAGCCGGGGGCCGTGCCGGTGGGTGTATGCGGTTGTTTTCAGTTCCGTCCCAGGTTCCGGGTGGTCCCGGTGCGGGCAGTGCCGCTGGCTGCGTTCATCCCTTCGCGGGTCCCCGGCCGTGGCCGGGGGGCATGGGGCGGGTTCGCGTCAGGCGGTCAGGCGGGGTCAATCACGGGGCCGCCCGCGCCGCCAGGTTGCGGCGGCGGGGCAGAATGGACCGGCGACCTCGCGCCCGGCCGGCGGGCCTGCGGCCGGGTCATGCTGCCCTGGCCGGTGCGGCCGCGGCCGGCCCGGCGGGCCTGGCCAGGCAGCGGATCTGGTGGTCGCGCATCCCGTAGAACACCAGGGTGAGCAGCCGGCGGGCGGCAGCGACCTTGGCGATGTTCCTGGCTTCCTTCCCGCGGCGGGTGATGATGCCGTCCTTGACGGCGCCGATCACCGAGTCCTTCGGAATGCGCTGGATGGCCTCGATCAGCGCCCAGCGCAGCAGCCGCGATCCCTGCTTGCTGACATGCCCGCGGGCCACCTTGGTGTCGGACTCACGGTGACGCGGGGTCAGGCCGGCCCACGAGCACAGCTGTGCCGGGTTCTTGAACCGGGTGATGTCGCCGATCTCGGCGGCGATGACCGCGGCCAGGACCGGGCCGATGCCGGGCAGCTGCTGGATCACCTGGTAGCCGCGGTGACCGGCCAGCAGGTCCGCGATCACCTCGCCGAGCATGTCGATCTCGGCCGTGAACTCCCCGGCCAGGTGCCGCAGCGAGGTCACCTTCCCGGCATACGGCTGCGGCAGCCGCAGCCCGTCCAGCCACGCCGACCCGGCCGCGCCGAAGATGTCCGAGCAGGTCACCGGGATGCCGAGCTTGGCCAGCACACCGTGCACCTGGTCCTTGCAGCTGGTCCGCAGGCGCACGAGCTTGGCGCGGTAGCGCGTCAGCTCCCGCAGTTCCCGCACCTGGTGCGGGGCGATCCACGCCTCGGGCAGCCGGCCCATCCGCAACAGATCAGCAAGATCCGCTGAGTCCCGGACGTCGTTCTTGACCCTCCGGTAGGTGAACGCCTTCACCCCCAGCGGGTGCGCCAAATGCGCCTCCGCGCCCGCCGCCGCCAGCACGTCAGCGGCCCAGTACCACCCGTAGGTGGCCTCCAGCACGACCCTGGGGCCCTTGCCGGCCCGGGCGATCTCACGGCGCAGCTCCGCCGGGCTGTTTGTGATCCTCACGGTACCCAGGCGCCTGCCGTCCTCGGTCATCCGCACCAGCACGCTGCGGCGCCGGTGCAGGTCCATGGCCACGACCTGCCTGCCGTCATAGTCTTCCACTTGGGGCCTCCCTTGCCTGGTGGAGACGGATGCTTGTCACTTCCAGCATCCGCCAGGGAGCGGGAGGCTCCGCTCCTTCATCGCATCACCATATGTACAAACGGCGGCCGTATATGCTAACTACCTCGCGCGATCAAAAATTCGGCCCAACTCCCGCTCCACCTGCTCGTCACGAACAAGGCCCGCCGGGCGGGTAGACCAATGATCTACCAAAGAATCATACTCATCCGGCATAGCCTCGTCCCGGCCCTCCATGAAAAGATACACAAGCAGAAACGCTTCCTCCAGAAGCTCAGTGGGAGGCGTGCTATGTTCCACTCCATTTAGGCGTTCTAGCCGCCGTAGGTAGCTGGAAAGTGAGACGGCGGGAACGACGCGTCTCACCTCGTCGACCAGACTGCCGCCTACCCTTGCGAATTCCCGCACGGCAGATTGTAGTTCCGCTATCGTTAACCAATGACCACATAGGGCAGCTTCGCGGATCTCATCACGGGCCACATTAATATGGTTCTCGTGCCTCGTGAGAGACTGCTCGATGATTTGCACGCGGCGCGCCAGGTCCGGTGGCAGGACTAGAAACCTTTCATCGATACGCCCCGCGCGCTTTATCGCTTGGTCTATTCGATCGGCATAGTTGGTCCCAATGATAAAGATTACGCTCTCAGCGCGGCGCAAATTGTTTATCTTCGTAAGCATGCTTGGAGTCATGAACTGAAGCATGTCTCCCTGCTGAGAATAATCGGGATTGTCGCGATCAAGGACAAGCCGATCTATCTCATCGAAGAAGACGACCATGTCAGACTGCGCATTAAGTGCCTCGAACAGCTTCTTCGCCCGCGCTTCAACGTGGGCCTCTCCTTCGATAATGAAATCACTCGTAGTTATGGTGAGCAGCGGCCATCCCAGGTCACGCGCTACTCTGCGCGCGAGGGTCGTTTTTCCTGTACCAGGCGGACCATAGAGCAGGCAAGAATAGAGAGCATCTCCTGCTGGTACGTTCAACCGAGCCGCCACGAATGACTCATTCAGCCGACTCACAACACGATACGGGCTCTTCGCGGCTACCTGTAGCGCATCCTCCTCGGCAGCTCGGCAACGGCGAGATTCGGCGTCCTGTGCCTCCCGGTATTCACCTGCGTCGGATCGTAGACCCACAGCAACCAAAGCTTGTCCCGCAATATCGCGTGCCAGTAGGCACTCGTAAGAGCGTAGAAACAATATTATTTGACTCGTAAGCCATATATGAACAGTTCGATCGCCAGTATGGGAGTGCTCCGATTGCCATCCGACATACTCTCGCGGTATATCATGCGGATATGAGTCATCCTCAGATGCTGGCGGAAGCTTAGCCCGACCCGTAAGTACAGTCGCTTGCAGCCATTGCAGATAGTCTCGCAGCGCTGGCTTGACGCGAACAAAGAACTCATTGTCATCAATCTTCGAGCGCAGACTAGCACATCTTAGAAGGGAAGCGGCTACTTCAACGCTAGAAAACAAGTGGACCGCACCCGCACCAGTAGTCTTAAAGGGCGTTACGGCGCGAAATCCAGGATCCAGCTGGCGACTAGCATCGATGGCGGAATGAACGCTATCAACGATAGAGCTCGTCGCGCGGAGAGGAGCGGTCTCAAGTAGACCTTCAAAGCAAAAGACCAGTTCAGTAATGTCGAACCCGCCATGCTCAATGTTTCTGAATGAAAGCTGAAGGTGCAGACGGTCGAGGAAGATATTTGCCACTTCCCGGATCAATTCGTCATCCACTTCACCGCCGAAGAGTTTGGCGAGGTGCACTATGCGCAGCAGGGGCAGCGGATGAGGTACGGCTCGCTCCAAGTCGTAGATCGGTTCGAGTACAGGCTTAGTTGGCTGCTGAAGTGCCTTGCCCACCCGTGCCCTCGCGACCTTCTCAACTAGCTTCAACGCTCTATTGGCGTCACCATTTACGGCCAGTTCCGGTTCGCGCGTCACGAGCCTCAGCAGTTCCACCAGCCAAGTTAGAGTAAATGGATCTTCTCGGCCAAAGGTTCCAGAGTCGAATGGTCCCATTTGCTGGGACCGCCGCGTTCCGGAGCTGCGTCCTCGACTACGGACTGGCTCATCTCCGGCCCGTGCGGCTGCGCTGACGATCACATCGATCTCGTGCGCCAGCGTATTCTTTAGGCACGCTCGGAGCCGCGGTGTCATCATGCGATCGCGGTCTGGCTCGCGGCAGTTGGCCAGCTTACTATCGGGCAAGAGACCGCCTATAGAAGCAATGGCATGACATATCATGCTGTTGGTGCTCATACTGAAATCGCCCAGGCGCAACTTCTCCCCGTCTGTCATGTCATATGGATAGACGCCTTTCTCCGTCTGTACCATGAGCACCACTGCAGCATCCCGCAGAAGCTTCCGCATCAGCGCAAGGTCACTACGGTCAGTCACCGTAACCCCCCAGTGTTCAATCCGTACCTGAGTGTAGGCCGCGCTCGTCCTGCTCGGTCCCAGGATTTGTCATACCGACACGCCATGATGGCGAACAGGTAAGTTAGCCACGCGCTCGGAGGAATTCTGGCATGCTACGAACGCAGCCCCAGCGGGTACCAAGAGTCGTAGGTGCTTCTGGAGACCGCCAGGCACCCAGGGAGGACGCGCCATGGCCACCTTGCAACCATCAGTGGCATCATCACGCTCAGTGGTCACGGCGCAGCCCGGAAGAGGCGCCATGACTCCGCCCACGAGATCCCGGCCGGACCCGGTTCACTACGCGATGTTGAGCTTCGCCAGGTGCCTAGGCGCCCGAGATCGGGAAGAGGTATACGTTAGCACTCCTATTACTACTGGCCACGCTTATGTAACTTGGCGGAATAATGAGTCCGGCCAAATCGATCGAGCTCACCCCCTATACTCGGACCTACATCGCGAGCATGTCATCGAAAAAAACATCGCTCGTGTGCGCCCCGTCATTAGCAACTTTCGAAGTCGCTTCCGCGATCAGTTGGTCATAGACCCGACTGCGCTTCACGACATAGACGACTGGGAGCAGCTTGATTACCATGCTTTTTGGTGCGCTCTTATCGAACAGTACGTGCGAACAGTGATTTTTACGGATGGATGGCAATTTAGTACCGGCTGCGTCCGTGAATTTGCGGCAGCCATAAGAATTCAAGCTCGAATTCTCACTGAAGACCTCAGACCTCTCACGATCCCTGTCGGCATTCAGCTTATAGGGGAGGCTGTCCTGAAGCTAGAGGAACTCGACGTCGACCCTGAGTCGCTAAGATCGGCCTTCACTTTGGTGAAGGAAGCTGCACAGAATCAATCGTGAGTGCCTAATGAATCCGGCTGGGCGAGTTAAGGACCAGCAACTAGCGCATTTCGCCGCTGAAAACAACATCGCGCAATTCGTCAGCTTTGGGCCAGGCGAGGACCCAGTTGCAAGATACAACCGGATCCGTGGCGTTGACGGCGCGTTTGCGAGGCCGGAGGACGCTGTCGCAGCGCTGCTGACCGTTGCGCCCAGTTGCAATATACGTACTTTCCAAAATCCGCCTGTTAAGAGCGCCCCATTTCATTACGGCCTGACGAACGTCGCTGAAATTACCGACCTGGTCCGGAAATATGCCGCCGATGGTTATTACACGATAGTCAACGAAACAATTGACGTAAATGATGGTGGTGTATCCGGTGTAGCGTTGGGTGGCGTAGTCGAATTCGCCCCGCAGGGTACGCCCAGAGCAGTCGAGGAACCCGGGATTTTCACCGCATCATATGAGGTGGCAATTAGTATTCTGCGTATTGTCTATGGCTTTGAACCAGAAGTACCAAAGTATTCGGATAGGCGAGTTGAGTTCAGCATCCATCCCCAAAGGGTGGGCTATAGGCGCTCTCATACGCTTCTTTGGGAGATGGAGGCGGTCAAGGAAGTCGAATTGATCGCCCGTCCAGATTGGCCGAATAGGTTTAGCCGATTCTTGGGCGACAAAGTCTTTGGGCTTCTAATAGCTCACATACTTGGTTTTCCAGTTCCAAGAACCATCGTAATCTCGCGTCGTGTGGCGCCATTTATATTTGGTCAAGAGACGTCCAGCGGTGAGCGATGGATGCGCACATGCCCACCGGAACAAGTTCCAGGAAAGTTTACTACTACGCCGCGGTGGAGCGATCCCTTCCAGATCTTGGCTGAAGAAGATCCAACTGGTGAATCAATCACGAGTGTTCTGTCGCAGGATGCAATAAACGCCGAGTACTCTGGTGCTACTTCGGCCATCGTGGACGGCAGCGATCGTGTCGAAGGCGTGATTGGTCAGGGCGTTCTATTCATGCAAGGTCTTCAGGGCACGGATCAGCTTCCCAACAAAGTAATAGATGATGTACACACCGTGCTCGCCGGACTGAGGCAGCACCTCGGACCATGCCGCATTGAGTGGGTTCATGATGGCAATGTGGCGTGGGTCGTACAACTGCACCTGGCGAGAGGCCGACTGGATCCTGGCGTCCTCAGCCCGGGTCATGCTCATAGATGGCTCGATTACGATCCTTCAGAAGGCCTAGGTCGACTGAGACAGCTTGTTGATCAGGCATTTCGTTCACGTGCAGGCGTGTTGGTCACCAAGAAAGTCGGAATTACCTCGCACGTCGGCGACATCCTCCGTCGTGCTGGGATTCCTGGAAAGTTCAGGAATCACGAATAATACGACAATAGCTGAGCGGTCACTTGGCGCCGTTGTCGCGCCATAGTGAGCCGTCGCGGTTTCTTCTCCATCGCCTGCCTGCAGCGTCGGTAAAGCTAAGAACGACTGTGAATTCCCAAGGTTGGCCAAAAGGATCTTTCGTTGACTCTGCAGCGGGCGATTGACGTTTTATCCAGCCCGTTTGCGATTTCACCCAGGTTTCCCGCAGCCGCCTGGGTAGCTCGCGCTGGAGCAGGCCTGGAGCAAGAATATCTACAATGTCACTCGCTACTTCGTTTCCTTCAGCATCGCAATAATTGATGCCAACGCGGTACACGGGCTCCTTGCTTGCATTGTTTAGTTGCAACTTGGTGTGAATTGTGGTTAGGTTCGCCGCCACTTGCTCTTCTCGAGCAGGCCACGCGGCAACAGAACTGGCCTGAGCCCTTTCCTGGAATAGCTCACGATCGCGGTCCCGACGCAGTTCCCGCAGGAGCAAGGCTCCGCCGCTGGCGAAGGCACCGATAGTTCCCACTGCGGCCAACCATGTGGGAACGTCCACGCCCCAGAAGCTATCCATCGTCTCTAGTGCCCCCTTCGTGTCTTCCTTTGGGCACCGCAACGGTGCTCACGTCCCGGTGGCCACCTAATCAGCGTCCTAGATCACATCCGCCGATCCAACAGTCTCGAATGCGTTCAGCCAACTTTGTTCTGTAACCAAGACGGAGATCAACCGTTCGAATCTTCCCTTTCGAGGGTGACGTCCCGGTGCCCGCCAGGCTGCGCCACCACTGGCGGCCCAGCGTGGTGCGGACGCGCGCGTGGTCTGGTGACAGAGAGCAAGACTATGTTACCGATCGGTCGCTTAAGCGGTTCCGGCTCGCGCGCTGAGTACGACACGCACGATCAGGTGCCCGTTGAGCAGTTAGATCGCCCTGCGGAGGCTCGTCAGCCCCCCAGGCCTCCCGCAGGCCGATCGCCCTCGGCGTGTCGCACGGCCCGGAGACCGCGCTGGCTGCACAATCATATTGTGGTGTCTGCATTGCTTGACGATAAGAAGGCGACGCTTGCGTTCGTCGCCTCTGATACGTCGTTGTGCAGCGAGCTTGAGATCGCGACGCGCTTCACCGCTGCTACGGCAGCGCCGCTGCTGGTCAGCGCGGCAAATGCATGTCGTGGCGTGGGCGCGCTGCGTGCAACTGGGCATCCGTCTCCGCTCATCGGCGACATTCGTCAATGGCGCCATGTAGTTGCGACTGCTGAAGTGCCCACAGAGATACAAGCTGGTCTGCCGCTCTATGACCTGGACGGATGGGGCGCCTCATTCCTGCAGTCGTCGAACGCGGATATCGTATTTACGCCGTCATACTTTGTCTCCTGCGGCGACTGGCCGGCACTGGATGCGGTGCTTGCGGCGACTAGCGCCATTGGAACACCGGGGCTGGTGACGGTGATCCCCGTCGATGCAGCAATGCTGGGTAGCCACTTCCTGCCCGACTTCCTTGGGACGCTGCACCGCAGCCCTCGCCGACGGTTCGCGTTCATCTTCGCGGCCAAGAAGACCCCCTTGCAAAACCCGGATCGCCTTAGTGGTCTTCGTGTCCTTCTCAGTGAGTTCCCTGGTAGCTGGGTGATCGGAGTTGACGCTCTCGTGGCTACTGATGCCCTCGCCCACGGTGCCGGATTCACCGCGGTTGGTACGTCGAGTGGCCATCGGTGGCCGCAACCTCCCGGTGACTGTGGTGGGCCGCCAGCGCGGAACTTCCTTCCTGGTCTGTTTCTTCGGGATCTGCTTGAGTTCCGCAGCCCGGACTTTTACGCCGACTGGTACGCCGACAGTCCGTCACCATGGTGCACACTGTGCGGGCGATGCCTTGATGTCTTCGAGCCGGATGACATCGACAAGCGCCGCATCATCGAGCATAACTTGCACGCCATTCACAGCTTCGCCGAGGATCTGCTGCGCGTTCCCGCCAACGACCGGCCTGCCTGGCTGCGCGATGCGCGGCTGGCCGCCCTCGATGCGCACGGCGCTCTCACATCCCGGGCAACCCCGGTTCGAGCAGATCCGACCCTCCGCTACCTGTGCGAGATGGACGATCCACAGATGCGCAGTACGAGACCGAGCGGCGCGTGGATCTCAGCCATGTAGCGTAGGCCTGCTCTTGAAAGCGCCAGCCAGCGGGCTTCCATCGCCGCCGCTGAAAGACCGGAGGGCGGAGGACCTCCACGATCTCGGCACCATCGCGTACCCATATCGCGACTCCCGCGAGTTGAGCCTCCCAGACCAACGATCCGAGCGCTCCTGGGGCGCGCTCAAGCAACATCACCTGCTGGCAGAAAGGCGCGAAGCTGACGACGCGTGCCATCATCCGCCGCCAGCTCATGCCCGTTACCAGCGCGGCGACTACCGTCACAGACGGCGACAACAAACGGGTAACGGTCGTGCTCTCGCGGTGGAAGATGCCATCAGGCGCGTGGCGCGTGACGGCTTCGCTGTCTGGCCCCAGGTCACACATGTGCACAGGTACATGCAGGGGGAAATTAAGCACGGCGTCCAGCAAGCGTAGAGAAGTTACCGCAGCTAGTCCGGCACGAGCCCTGCGGGCATGTTCGCCGTGGTCGATGAGCGCGAGCGCATCGGCAGTCGCACCGGCTGCCTGGGCACCGCCACCAACGAGGTCTAGCTCGCCGCCGCGTAGATCATCAGGGGTAATCGGTCTCCGCCACACGATCGGGTGACTCACACCGCTAGCTTGCCACCTGCGCACACATGGGTGAAACTGGACACGCAACATGTGCGCATGTGGGATGGGATAATGGACGGCGAGGCTTCAACGGAACGGCTGTACAGCGCAAACGGGCTCGCCAAGCTCGCTGGCGTCGGCGCCACGACCATCCATAACTGGACCATCAGGCCAGCCAGAGCACTCACAACCGTGGAGGCGCCGTCTGGCCGACGTATGTACCGCGTGTCGGACCTGCATCGATTCATCGGCCAGAATCCCGACCTCAGGGGAGCGGCTGCCACCAGGCTACGACTGGCGGCCATGGGTCCGAAGGATGCCGACCCCCAGCGCAGCGATACGCAAGGCACACTAGCTCAGCCCTCTTCAGGGGAGGAGGCCGAAGCATTGCGAGCCGCAGTCCGGGACCTGAAGACAGCGGTCGATGCCAGCATCCAAGCCGTGGCTCGTTCGGCGCAACTCGCTGAGCACACTGCGGTCGCGCACCGTGAGGTCATCGCTGCGCTCCAGGTGGTGGTACGTGCCTACGACTCGGCGATGGCAACGGCCACCGAGTCCCGCACGCTCCATGACTGACGGCTCAGACAGGTCGAACATGTACGGTGATGATGGCGAATCTTCCTGCCGACACGTGACTCTTCACGTGAGGTCTGCTCGCTCAGGCTCTAGAGCGGCAACGATCAGGGCGCGGCCCATCAAGGGATTGACGCCAGCAGCGCTATGCGGCCGGTTGTCATCCACATGATCCAACCGTTCGCCCGCCTGCTCATCGCACACCGCCGAGGACCAGTTCACCGGTGAGGGCCGGTATGTACGTAAGGGTCCGCGCGCGAGCGCCTCTCGATCCCCGCGCCGGGCAATGCGGTCACAATCAGCGGGTCGAGATTGGTCGTCATGATCACCTCGGCACAGCCCCGCTCGACCAGCTCGGCCAGGGCATGATGCGCAGCGCCCAGGATCTTTCAAACCGGGCGCCGCATCGGCCTCGCCATTCAGATCGGCAGTGCGATTGAGCCTGGGCCGCACGCCCACGCGCAAGTAACCGCCCAATTGCGGCTGGCGGAACCCTGGTTCTGGTCGTTCGAGGCACCCAGAGCCGGTTGATCTAGTACAGCTGAACCGCTTGATGGCCTGCCGCGGGGACGCGGTCGCGGATGCAGCGAGGATGAGATCCAGTCCGCTGCCGCCGATACTCAGGTGCGGTAGCCTCGCCGTCCGGGGCACGGGTTGCCGTAGCTGTCCTGGTGCGGGCGTGTCGCTGTGGTTGAGCTGGTCCGGTCGAATTCGCGCTGGCAGTAGGCGCAGCGTACCCGGTAACGGGGCTGCGGGCGGGGGCGCACCCGGGTCAGGTGCTGGATTCCAGGGCGACGGGCGGAGAACGTGGTGCGCTGGCCATACTCCCCGGCCTTCGCCAGTTCGATCTCGAAGCGGGGTTCGAACTTGATCTCGGTGTTGGCCAGCGATGTGATCTTCCAGTTGAACAGGCTCTTCCTGCCAGGACCTGAGCGGCCGCCGGTCTGGTCCCAGACGTATAGATACTCCTGGCCGGTCCCGTCCTGGCGCCATTTGAACGACAGGGCGTACGGCTCCACCAGCCGCGGTATTCCCTCGTAGGTGATGCGCAGCAGTGTCTGCGAGCGTCCGGCCTGCATGATCGGCGTGCGCAGCTCAGGCGGGAAGAAGGCAAGCTGGCTGGCGTCGCCGTACCGGAACGAAGAGAACAACGACCGCAGCTCGTCCTTGAACCGGTCTACCGCCGTGGTGAAATCCATCCGGCTCTCCGTAGCGCAGACGATCTTGCTCCAGTAGCCGCGCATGACCTCGAATGGCACGGCCAGCAGCAGCCTGAGGGCGGCCTGCGGGCTGGGCTCGAAGATCGTCTTGCGGAGGAACGTGGTCACGACCGTCGTCTTGTCCACCGCGATGTCGTTGTTGACGAAGATCGAATAGACGAGGTCGAACAGGTCATTTGAAATATGCCGCTGCAGCAGGCACTTGAGCTTGTCGGCCAGGGCCTCTTCCAGGCTGATGACCTCGAGCGTGGTGGCGCAATCAGCCTGGTCGGAGTAGGGGTGGATGAGCTTGCGCTGCTGGATCGGCAGGTAGAGGCGGCCGAATTCGGTGACGTCCATGCGCAGCGCGATGGTCATCGTGCTGGCCTTGCCGTAGAAGTCCTTGAAGTACCGCGTGAACTTGTGCAGGGTCCTGGTGCTGTCGATGCTGTGCTGCCCCGTCTGGGCGTTCCGGTCGAGGTCAAACTCGACGCCGGTGCGCGCCCGGATCATCCGACAGGCGCAATTCAGTGCGTCCAGCAGCTGGACGGGATGCAGCCCGGCTGGGGCAGTGAGGTCGAGGTCGCCCGAGAACCGGGTGTTGACGAAGTAGCTCTTGCGGAAGGCGTTGCCGCCCTTGAGGACGAGCCGGTCTCGCACCAGCGGGTTGTCACCGTACAGGCCAGCCAGCAGCCACCCATACAGGTAATCACGCTGCACGTCGGAGGTGTGTACGCCAAGAAGCTTGCTCGTCGCCTCGATCTCGTCGCGGTCGATCACCCGAGGATTCTCCCGTTTGCCCGCCCTGTCAGCCACCGGGTTGCCGACGCGCGGCCGCTGGACCTTGTTCCGTTGCGCGTCAACCGGCACGGCAGCTGCGCTCGTCCGTAAGGCGCGATGACTGCGGGAACCGGCGCACGCAATCCCGCTATGCGCTAGTCCAGCGCATACCGGTCAACTGGTGATCCGCATGTGCCAGGAGCCCTTGTTCCAAGGTGCGTCAAGGTCTGCCGTCAGCCTGGCCCTGGTTGCCTATCTCCCGGATGGAGGAGAGCCAGGTCTCCATGTAACGCTCGGGATCATGCTCATCGTCCCCGGCCTGGTGGAGCAGCGGCGGCCCCGCGGCAACCAGCACGGACAGCGACTTGTAGAGCCCCAGGTACGCCGGATCCAGGCACGTGGCGATTGCAAACGCGACGCCCGGCGGACGCATCACCTGCCGGGCCAGATTCATCAGCAGCGGCCCCATCCCGAGTTCGCTGATTCTGCCGCGCAGTGCAGCCAGGCCCGGGGTGTCCGGCATGAGCAGTCCGTGCATTACCAACAGCGCACCGAACCCGGCCAGGCCCGTGGCGACCTCGCGCACCTGGCGCAGCCGCTCGATGCTGGCGGTCTCCACTGCCTTAACCGGGTCGAAGCGCGCCAGCGCGGCAAACTCCTCCGCGTAAGTGCCAGAGGCATGAGCCTCGATCATCACGTCCCGCCACCCGTGCGCGGACAGTTGCGGAAACAGACCGCTGGCAGCAATCGCATCGGCGAACGCCTCGGCACCGACCTCCTCGGCGCCCAGCCCCATCGCGGCGACCAGGTGCACGACGTCGGCGCGTGTCCCGCTGGAAACAGAATGGACATCGCCGCCGCTGAGCAAGGCTTCGCGCACTGCTGAGGGGTCAAATCCGCTGGCGACATCCGGCCCTCGGCGAGCCCGCTCAGCCGCGATCGCGTAGAAATCGTCCCTTTGCGACTCGGTAACCGCGAAACGGGCCCGCTGCAGGATGCGGTAACCGGGATCGGCGCGCACACCCCACGCCAGCGCCGCGGGCACTGCCGCATCCGGCGGTTCAGGGACGGCGGGCTGGCCTGGCAGGGCGGGCCGCCCTGCTTCGAAGAACCATGCGACCACGACGGCGCGCAGGTCACGGCCCTGCACGGCGTGGCGCGCGAGGACCGCGGCGATCTCCACGGTCGCGGGGGCTAGCACGGAAACCGAGCCGCGCCCCCGGCCCGCCCCGCGCCGCTCGTGCCTCGGCAGGAGGCCGACACGGCGCCATCGTTCGTAGCGCGCGCTCGATCCGGTCAGCCCGCGGGCGGCCAGCCGGGCCGTAAGCTCACGGTCGGCTGCGCTGGCCGGACCCCTCGGCACGAGACCTACCCTACGCGTTTGGAACCCCGCGAAGTACCTGCGAGCCGCTCTCGCCGGATGTGGCTCACTTAGTGAAGGTCCGCGCGACCAGTCGCGGCATCGAGCAGGAAGGGGATTCAAGGTGAGGCACTGGCGTGGCCCGCGGTCACACCTGCGGTGGGCCGGCGCCGCGCTGGTACCGCTGGCGATCAGCAGGTATCCGGCAACGGCGATTCTCGCGGCCGCGGCGGTCATCTCCATGCTAGTGCTCGTGCTGGTGGCCGTCATGGTCGCGATGGGCGCAGCATTCGGGCGCAGCGCGGAGCGGCGGCGGGCGTGCCTGCAGACTCTTCAGACGCTGCTACGGCTGGCCCCGTGGACGGACAAGCGGTGACGGCCGCCCAGCTCGCCTCACGATCATTCCCAGGCCGACCGGGCGGCAGACCCGCCGGTGACGCTCACCAGCCGACATCCATCAGCTCCGCCGCCGCAGCGCTCCTGAATGTCCCAAAGATAGCCCAGTACACAACATGACCGCATATAGAGGTTTCATCGCGTCCAAACCGCCGATATGTCGGCAACCCGATCGTCAAGGCGGCGTCCTGGCACCACGCCGAACCGGATGATCTGTGTCCGGCTCGCGATAGTCCGGTCTCCGATCGACGTCCGGATCTGCCGATGAGCGCGCGTTCTCAACTGGGCTAAACCGGTGATCCGGATATGCGGATGTGAGGCGTTCTCGTTGATCTTTGCTGGGCGATTTGAGGTTATATCTGCCGCCCGAGGCGCCATGCAGTCAGGCGAAAGACTTAGCGATGGGCCAGGTCGAAGCACCATTACTCGCTGTGTGACTTCAGCTTTACAACGCACAGGCCCATAAGCCCCTGTTTAGACCTTTTTGGCCACGCGAGTCTGATCCTTGCAGAGCTTAGCGTGGCAATATTGGCCGAACCGTAGACTCAGCCCCTCTCCGGCCCAATACTAGTGCTTCAGTTCCTCTCGGCCGGTGCCGAGCCTATTCCCGTTGGGAGGAAGTATTATGAAACGCTTAGTCCTGCTTGTTGTATTTGCTTGTGTCGCGAGCCAGGGTGTTACCCTCCCTGCCTTCGGCGTCACCTCCAGGCCTTCCGGCCATCCGGTCGCGCCGCGTGAGGCTTCAGGCGAGCCCTCCGCAGCCGCCGGCGGGCAGAAGGCCAGCAAGCCATTACGACGCCTTCCCAGCGCCATCCTCGCCTATCCAGAACAGGACATAGCATCGGCCGGACCGCTCACAGCTGTCGGAGTGGGCACCGACCTCAGCTGCCAGGTCGCATTCGCCGGCGACTCGAGCCTTGAGTTCTATGGTTCTACTGAAGACCCTGCCGACTGCGGCACGATGCTCTCTGTCGGCGGCCAGCTCTATGCACCCGACTTCGCGTCGCACGACTATACTGCGACGGCTAACCTCGGCAGCTACATGTCATTCACTCCGGTCAGCCAGACCGCCGTCACCGGCCACGGGACGGTCGCGGACCCGTACCAGGTTGTTACGGTTGTTACAGCCGGGCGTACCGGTCTGAATCTAACCCAGACTGACACCTACGTCGTCGGGCAATCGTCATTTAACACGAATGTCGCAATCACCAACACGAGTGGCTCCGCGCAAAGTGTAATCGTTTACAGGGCTGGCGACTGCTACGTCGCAAACTCTGATTTCAGCCAGGGATCCTACGATTCAAGTTCAGGCTCGGTCGCATGCTCCGACCCGGCAACAAATCGGCTGGAGCAGTGGGTTCCGCGGACGCCTGGGAGCAACTACCTGGAGACGTACTACGGCTCGGTGTGGTCCGCGATCGGCGCTAACGCTCCGTTGCCCGACATTTGCGACTGCGGCACGTACCAGGACACCGGGGCGGGGCTGAGTTGGAACCTGACGGTTCCCGTCGGCCAGTCCCTCAATGTCTCAAGCGCGCTGAACTTCGGCACAGCCAAGTTGCTGGTGGCATTCGGAGACTCGGTGTCAGCTGCCGAGGGCCTGGGCATGTCGACGGGCTATCCGGGGGACAACGCCGGCGCTTATCCCGCCGTCCTCGCCTCCCATCTCGGCTGGGCTTCCGACAACTTCTCGATCAGCGGAGCATGCGCGGACGGATGCCCTCAATCGATCCTCGGCGACGAACTGCCGACAGCCGAGCGTCTGCATCTCCAGCCGAGCCTCATTACGATAACGGTCGGCGCGGACGACATCCAGTTCGGCAACTGTTTCCTGGCAGTACTCGGCGTAATAAGCAAGAACCCATGCGCAGGCGCGGATTTCACTAGGAGCCTTCACGCCCTTAAGACTCACCTGGGAGTGGTCCTGACTCGGGTACAGGCGGACTATCCCGGCGTGCCGATAGCTCTTACTGAATACTACAATCCGCTTCCACGCGATCCCACGACGAATCGGGCCTCGCTCTGCTCCCTTATGCCAGTACTCTCCCTCATACCACTCATTCGGGCGCGCCACTTTAGGCAGGTCGCTAGGATAATTCTCAAGCATCAGCTTCGTTCTCACGGCGTCCGGTATCAGTCGCACCTATACGATACAGCGACGAGAGTACTGCAAAGGCTGAATGGCATCATCAGCGCCGAAGCATCGCACTTCGATAATGTAACTCGGGTTCCAGTCAGCTTTTCCGGCCACGATTTCTGCGAGGACTATCCCGGTGGCGGTAGCGGCTGGGTGTTCGGACCGAGCGTATTGTTTACCTTCGGATTCACCTGGGGCCTGCTTTCGAAGTTCACCAAGTTCCAGATCTCGCCCACCGACGTGTGCGACTCGAACCAGAGGGGCTGTTACCGGAAGATTGTTCGTACTGGCTCGGGCGGCAGCCTCGGATTTAGGTACAGCTACACATTCATCGCGGGTCCGAACGACTTTCCCCATCCCACTACGAGCGGGCAGGCTACGATCGCAAATCTGATCACGAGGAAACTGGGATTGTAGGCAGCATGACCGTGACCGCTTTCCTGGCATCTGCAGGGCAGCGGTCACGGTCAACCTCTGCCCGCTATGCTGGATCCATCCTCATTTGCCGCGGACAGCGCGGGCAGGCTGGGCAGAGTCTGGCCCACCTGGCCGATCCTGCATCCTCGCGAGATGGCTGATACGTCAGGGCGCAGAACCGTCTCGCCGTTCGTCAGTGGCGAGTCGCGGTGATTGTGCGTGCTCGGTGCCGAACGCACCGGCCTGGCCGGCATTCTTGACGAGCCGGCCCCACCGCTCCTGCCGACCGTGGGCACGGGCAATCGCTTCGCCGCTGGGCAGCGTCCCGTCCTCGCCACAATTGGCCAGCGCCCATTGCCACGCCTGCCGTCGCAGCTCACCGCCCGCGCGCTGGTGGCCCCGGCCTGCCCGGGACAGGCCGACAACTCGCAGCCCAGGCGTCGGCCCGCTCTCCGCCGTTGTCGGCCGCCGGGGCCGCGACTGCCCTTGATGGTCGACATCCTGGCCTGCCGCGCCACGGCGCACCTGCCGTGTCAGCAGCTCAAACGAGGCTGTGAGGGCGAACGACGGCCACGCCGCGATCACCCTGCCGATGAAGGCCGACTCGGCCACGGCCACATTGGCGGCCAAGCTTGCCACGCTGCCCGCCACCAGCAACGCCCACGGAAGCATCCCACCCCGGCGGCCAGACCGCGAGTCCGCCAGCAATGTCGTGGACGCGGCCAGGATCATCCCGTCCACCGACAGGGGCGTGAGCGCCGCGACCCAGCCCGGCTGCCCATGCAGCGCCGCCAGCATGTGCATGTGAAGGTAGGAGACCGTGCCCGCGATCAGCGCCAGCAACGCCACGCAGCCAATCGTGGTCCACCTGATCCACCGATCCGCCCCCGCGCTCACCGCGAGCCTCCAAGGACCAGTTCACCCGTGATAGCCGGTATGTACGTACCTGGCGACTCGCTCCTCGGACACTCGCGAAATGCCAATACGGCGTGTCGGTCAGCCGCGCCTCGGCGCGGACGGTGCGCTCCTGTGGTTGGTAGGTCAGCCTGAGTCCAAGTCGTGTGTAGATCTCGGCCTTGTCGGCCAGGTCGGCGCTGTGCACCACTTCTAGCAGGTCAGCGAATGTATTCACGATTGTCGTGATCTCCTGTCTGCTCATCGACGGCCGCGGCGGCGCCGGACGCTTCAGAGCTTGGTAGCTGGCTCGTTCGGCTTGGGTCTCTGTGATCCAGCGGGCGACGACTGCCGGGTCGCCGCCCGCGTCGAGCGCAGCTCGGTACTGGGTGAGCTTGCGGTCGCACTGGGCGAGCTTTGCCGCGATCTCGTCGTGGCCGTCGCGCGGCGCGTCGATGGTCGCTGCGGCGAGTTCGTCGATTGTCGCGGGCAGGCGGTGGGGCGCGAACTTCCGCGCGAGCCAGGTGTCGAGTGGGTCAAGCACCGCGTCTTGGCGGAGGGTGACGTTGAGCGGGTGGCGGACGCGGTTGGCGAGGGCGTACTCGTTGGGGAACCGGCACCGGTAGTAGGGGGCGTTGTTGGCCCAGTGGCCTTGCATGCGCCGTTCGCAGATGCCGCAAAACAACAGCCCGCCCAGCGCGTAGGCGTGCCGGGACTTGTGCGGTTTGTGGCCGCCCCGCACGCCCCGGCGGGCGGCCAGGAGGTCCTGTGCCCGCCGGAAGGTCTCGTCGTCAATGATCGGCGGGTGGACGATCTCATCGGAGTAGATCCATTTGTCCGCGTCGTTCCAGCGCATCTTGGTTATGTGGCCGAGCGCGACGTCGGTGACGTCGATGAGCACCTCGTCTTTGCGCTGGCGGTTCCAGACCTGGCGCCCGGTGTAACGCGGGTTCAGCAAGATGGCCCGGACCGCGTACTTGTTCCACGCGACCCCGCAGCGGTGCCGGTTGCGGCGTGGGTCGTGGGCGGACGGGCAGGGGATTCCGTCGCGGGTCAGGCCTTCGGCGATGGCGTAGATGCCCTGCCCGGCGAGGAATTCCGCGAAGATCCGCTGGACCACCGCAGCGGCCGCCTCGTCGATGGCGAGCGTGTGGAGCCGTTTCCCGTCGGCGGCCTTGGCGGGGTTGGGATGCGGACCGCGTCGATGAGCAGGTACCCGTACGGCGGGCGCCCGCCGAGGACCCGGCCCTGGGTCTGGGCGAGCGCAGCCATGGTGGCGCGGACCCGGGTCTTG
>WNGF01008024.1_pt1 | contig 18959 bp, 22 predicted proteins | sample 5400641 | NCBI WGS metagenome assembly WNGF01 (sample SAMN13153371, study PRJNA577476) | soil metagenome | isolation source: 80 cm soil or saprolite under grassland replicate 2 | place: USA:California | collected 2016-06-15
GCCACCACGATCAACGCCGGCACGCTCGCTGCGGCGTCGAGTACCGCGCTGCCGAATCAAACCGCTCTCGCCGTCAATTTGGGCGCGACGCTGGCGGTCACCGATGGGGTCGCAGCTCAGATCGGGTCGCTCGCTGACGGAGTTTCGGGTGGCGGCGGGGTTCAGATCGGAGCGTCCGACCCCACCACCCTGCTGACCATTGCAGGCAACAGCAGCACGACGTTCTCCGGCACGTTCTCCGGTCCGGGCTCGCTCGAGCTGGACAGCGGCTCGCTGACGCTCACGGGCGCCAGCAATGGCGGCAATATCGGCACGATCGGCGGCGACCTATCGCTGTGCAATTGCGACAGCGGCGGGCTCACGATCAGCGGCGGCGCGCTCACCGTCAACGGTTTCTCCCAGGGCGTGACGGTTACCGGCGGAACGCTCGCCATCATCAACGGCGGTACGCTGCAGGTCGGCGACACGCCGGCCGCCAACGACCTCCTCGTCGCGAGCAACATGATCGTTAGCGGCGCCGGCTCGAGCGTGACCGTGAGCGGCTTCACCGGCGTCGGTATCTTCGGGCCGGGCTCGCTCACGATCAGCAATGGCGGCGTGCTCAACAGCCAGGGCGGCGCGGAAATCGACACCTTTGTGCCCGTGCTTGGCGTTCCGACGGCGACGGTGACCGGGCCCGGCTCGACGTGGAACGTCGGCGGCTTGGGCCTCACCGTCGGCGGCGGATCCACCATGGGGCCCGGGAGGCTTACGGTTTCCAACGGTGGCGTCGTCAACACGAGCTCACTCACGATCGGCGACCCGTGCGGGTGCGCGGATGGACGCGTTACGATTACGGACGGCGCCGTGGTCAATTCCTTCGGCTTCACGGGTATCGGCCAAGGCAGCACACTCAATCTCGGCACCGGCGGACTGGCAGGCGCGATCATCACCCCGGCAATCGACAACAGGGGGCGCATCGTCGCCGATTTCACCGACACGCTCACACTCGCCGCCCATATCTCGGGCTCCGGCACGCTGAGCAAGGCCGGCTCGGGAACGCTGATCCTCTCCGGCAGCAACTCCTATACCGGCGGCACAACGATTACGGGCGGAACCCTGCAGCTTGGCAACGGCGGCGCGAGCGGATCGATCGCCGGCAACGTTACGAACGACGGCACCTTCGCGATCAACCGCTCCGACACTTTCGCGTTCGGCGGCGTTATTTCCGGGACGGGGAGCTTCGCGCAGATCGGCCCTGGAACGACGATTCTGACTGCAGCCAACACCTATTCCGGAGGCACAGTCATCAACAGCGGTATGCTCGCCGTCACGGCCGACGCCAATCTCGGCGCCGCCACGGGCGGCCTCTCCTTCGGCGGCGGCACGCTGCAATTCCTATCGGGGTTCACCACCAACCGCGCGGTCACGCTCAACGCCGGCGGCGGCACTTTCGACACGAATGGCAACAACGCGACACTCGCCGGCACCATTTCCGGCAGCGGGCCGCTCACGAAGATAGGTGCCGGCGTCCTGACGCTATCGGGCTCGAGCACCTATTCGGGCGCCACGTCGGTCAACGCCGGCACGCTGCAGGCCGGCGCGGCGAATGCCTTCGCGCCGGGGAGCGCGTTCACGGTCGCCTCCGGCGCCATGCTCAACCTCAACGGCTTCAACCAGACGATCGGATCCCTCGCCGGAGCGGGCTCCGTGACGCTGGGTTCGGCCACGCTCACCACCGGGACCGACAACACCAGCACCACGTTCTCCGGGACGATCTCCGGTAGTGGCGGCCTGACCAAGATCGGCAGCGGCGCGCTGACGCTTTCGGGCGCCAATACGTACTCCGGCGGTACCACGATCACCGCCGGCAGCCTGCAGCTCGGCAACGGCGGGGCAAGCGGATCGATCGTCGGCAACGTCACGAATAACGGCACCTTCGCCGTCAACCGCTCCGACACGTTCACGTTCGGCGGCGTGACCTCCGGCAGCGGCGCGTTCCAGCAGAACGGCGCCGGCACGACCATCCTCACTGCCGCCAACACCTATACCGGCGGCACCACGATCACGGGCGGCACCTTGCAGCTCGGCAACGGCGGCGCGGGCGGATCGATCGTCGGCAACGTGACGAATAGCAGCACGTTCGCCATCAACCGCTCCGATATGTTTACCTTCGGCGGCGTGATCTCCGGCAGCGGCGCGCTCCAGCAGAACGGTGCCGGCACGACTATCCTCACTGCCGCCAACACCTACACCGGCGGCACGACCATCAACGCCGGCACGCTGCAACTCGGCAACGGCGGCACATCGGGCTCGATCGCGGGCGACCTGGTCAACAACGGGGCGTTCGCCATCAACCGCTCCGACGTCTTCGCCTTCGGCGGCGTCATCTCGGGCAGCGGTGCGTTCCAGCAGAACGGCGTCGGCACGACGACCTTGACCGGCAACAACACCTATACCGGCGGCACCGCGCTCAATGCGGGCACGCTCGCGGTGGGATCGAACACCGCGCTGGGGACCGGTGCGCTGGCCTTTGCGAGCGGCACCACGTTGCAGGCAGCAGCCAACGGCCTGTCGCTTGCCAACGCGATGACGCTGAGCGGCGCCGACACGGTGGACACCCAAACGAATGCGTTGACCCTCTCCGGCACGATCTCCGGCTCCGGCGGGCTCACCAAGATCGGCAGCGGCGTGCTGACGCTGTCGGGCGCCAATACCTATTCCGGCGGCACCACGCTGGCGGCCGGCACGCTGCGCCTCGCCAGCAATCAAGCGCTCGGCACCGGGGCGCTGACCACCACCGGCTCGGTGGTGGACTATGCCAATGGAGTCACGATCACCAATCCCATCGTGCTCAACAGCAACACGACGCAACTGCAGGTCACGGCGGGCACCGCCACGCAGGCCGGCGTGATCTCGGAGCTCAATGGGCCGCGTCCGCTCGAGAAGATCGGAGGAGGCACGTTGGTGCTCACGGCCAACAACACGTATAGCGGGCCAACAACCGTCAGCGCCGGCACGCTCATCGTGAACGGCTCGATTGCCAATTCGGCGGTGACGGTGAACCCAGGCGCCGTGCTCGCCGGCACCGGTGCGGTCGGCGCGATCACCATCACCAGCGGCGCCACGTTCGCTCCCGGCGCGGCTGCCACGACTGGCGCGATGACCGTCGCCGGCAATCTCGCTTTTCAGTCGGGCGCCCTCTATCTCGTGCAGGTCAACCCGTCGACGGCCTCGAGCACCACCGTAACGGCAGGGGGCGCCGCGGCGCTCGCCGGCACCGTGCAGGCGGTATTCGCCTCCGGTAGCTACGCGACACGCAGCTATACGATCCTCTCGGCCGCGGGGGGACGCAGCGGCACGTTCAGCAGCTTGACCACCAGCAACCTCCCTGCTGGCTTCACGGCTTCACTCGGTTACACCGCAACCGACGCAACCCTAAACCTCACCGCCACCTTGGGCCGCGGGCCGAGCGACCTGGGCACCGGCGGCTTGAGCATCAATCAGAGCAATGTCGCCGAGGCGCTCAATAGCTTCTTCAATAACGGTGGCGCGCTGCCGCCCGAGTTTGTGAGCATCTTTGGGCTCAGCGGCGCCAATCTCGCCAACGCGCTCACGCTTCTCTCGGGCGAAGCCGCGACCGGCGCGCAGCAGGGCGCGTTCCAGCTCACGAACCAGTTCCTCGGGATCATGCTCGATCCTTTCGTCGACGGCAGGAGCAGTGTTGGGGGAGCCAATGGTCCTGCGCTGGGCTTTGCGCCGGAGCGCGAAGAACTGCCTGACGACATCGCGCTCGCCTACGCCAAGCTGCTCAAGGCGCCGCCTAAGCCGGCGACCTTCGAGCAGCGCTGGAGCGTGTGGGGCGCAGGTTACGGCGGCAGCAATCGGACCAGCGGCGATCCGGCAGTCGTCGGCAGCCACGACCTTTCTGCACGCACCGCGGGCGGTGCGGCCGGGCTCGATTATCGCCTCGCGCCGAATACCGTCGTCGGCTTCGCGCTCGCCGGCGGCGGCACCAATTGGAGCCTCGCGCAGGGGCTGGGCGGCGGCAGGAGCGATGCGTTCCAGGCCGGCGTCTACGGCACGACGCGCTACGGTCCGGCCTATCTCGCCGCGGCCTTCGCCTACACCAATCACTGGATGTCGACCGACCGCTTCGCCTTTGCCGGCGATCATCTCACCGCAAGCTTCAACGCGCAGAGTTTCGGCGGGCGTGTGGAGGGCGGTTACCGCTTCATGACGGTCTATGGCGGGCTCGCGCCTTATGCGGCGATCCAAGCGCAGAGCTTCCGCACCCCGAGTTACAGTGAGAGCGATCTCACCGGCGGCGGCTTTGCGCTCGCCTACAATGCGCGGACCGCGACCGACACACGCAGCGAGCTGGGTGGACGCTTCGACCGTCTCCTGCTGCTCAACCCCAATGCCGCGCTGACCGTGCGCGCGCGCGTGGCGTGGGCGCACGACTGGGTGAGCGACCCCACCCTCGCTGCCCTGTTCCAGACGCTGCCGGGCGCGAGCTTCATCGTCAATGGAGCAACCCCGGCGAAGAATTCCGCGCTCACCTCCGCCGGTGCCGAGCTTCGGCTTGCCAACGGCGTCACGCTCATTGGCAAATTCGACGGCGAGTTCGCGTCCCACTCGTCGACCTACGCGGGCACCGGCACGGTGCGATATACGTGGTGAATGCCGTGTAGGTTGGGCAAAGGCGCGAAGCGCCAGCCTTGACCCAGACGCTGTGCACCTTGCCCACGCGATATTGGACACTGGATTAACAGCTCTTTCCGGCTACGGCGTGGGCAACGGCGAAGTCGCCGTTGCCCACCCTGGGCCGGCTGATATGCTCATGCGCGACTGATGGAGACGAGAGCGATGTCCTGGATCTCGCTGCGGCGTCTCATCGCGATTGCCGCAGCGCTGTTTCTGCCGGCGACACTGCATGCGGCGTTGCCGACGCCCGCAGAGACTCCGGAGCGGGCCTTTCTCACCGGCCAACTCTTGATCGCTTCGCCCACAATGGGCGATCCGCGCTTTCTGCAGACGGTGATCCTGATGGTGCGGCACGACCGCAATGGCGCGCTCGGCATCGTCGTCAACCGGCCGCTGGGGGACCGGCCGCTGGCGCGGCTGCTCGAGGCGCTCGGCGACAAGGACACGCCGGTTGCCGGGACGGTGCGCATCTTCGCCGGCGGCCCGGTGCAGCCCGACGTCGGCTTCGTGGTCCATAGCGCCGAATACCACCGCGCCGATACGCTCGACATCGACGGCCAGGTCGCCATGACGTCGAGCCGGGAGATCCTGCGCGACATCGGCAATCATCGCGGCCCGAACAAGAGCCTCATCGCGTTCGGCTACGCCGGTTGGGCGCCAGGCCAGCTCGAGGGCGAGATCGCCCATGGCTTCTGGTTCACCACGCCGCAGGACGTGAAGCTCGTCTTTGACGACGACCGCGACGAGGTCTGGGATCGTGCCATGAAGCGCCGGACGCAGGACCTGTGATCACGGGCTGCGGTCGAATTGTCCCGCGATGGCCTTTCAGCACCGCTGTTTGCAGACAAGCTGCTGAGTCGTACAGCTGAGATTGCAAGTGCCGCTGCTCGCTGCCGTTCCAGGACTTGCCGCCGACGCGGCGGACGTCGGAACGCAGGCATTCAAGCAGGTCATCGCCTGTACGTCACAACCGGTCTGACATGTGCTGGTTGCTGTGTTCACGCTGGGCGGTGTGAGAGGTACGGGATTTATGACCTGCCCGGCCTGAGCAGAAAGCTCGGTTGCAAACGCCGCGCAACTCAGTAACACGAAGGCCGCTAGCACAAAGCGTGTCATCGGACTTCTCCTGTTATCGCCCTGCGGACCGCCGACGTATATAATTGCACAGATCCAACCTAAGAACCACAAGCGGCCCGGAGCAGATTGCTCGACTTCAGAGGCCTGACACAGAGCGTCAGAGAGGAATGAAGGTGCCTCCGCAAGTCCTATTCGGAATCAGTGTCGCCTTCAGCTTCCTCGCCTGGGGCATTGTCGCTGCGCGATACATCTGGCCACACCTGCGCAACAAACCGCGTGTCGACGCCCTGCGCCCGCTACTCATCCTGCACAGCTTCCGGTTTGTCGGCTTGGCCTTCTTGGTGCCCGGCGTTGTCGCGCCGGAGTTGTCAGCCGCTTTCGCCGGCCCAGCCGCATACGGTGATCTCATTGCCGCGGTCCTGGCCTTGCTGGCATTGGCCGGGCTGCGCAGCAAGTTGGGCGTGTTCTTGGTCTGGGTATTCAACCTTTGGGGCAGTGCCGATCTTCTCTACGCTTTCTATCAAGGCAATTCTGTCGGGTTCGTACCGGGTCAGTTGGGTGCCGCCTATTTCATTCCGACCGTCGTGGTACCGCTGCTTCTGATCACACACGGGCTTGCGTTTCGGCTCCTGCTGCAACGCGACAATGTCCGCGCACCAAGCTGAGTACGACCGACGTCGTGCTCACATAGTTCCGGCGAGGACGCGAGCGACCTCGGCGAGAAGCGTCGCCTTATCGGGCTCCGCCATCAGCGAGGCGTTAATGCCGTTGCGGACGAGCGCTGCGACCTCGTCGCGTCCGAGCCCCAACGCCTGCGCGCTGGCGCGATAGTTCTCCTTCACGTAGCCGCCGAAATTGCGCGAGATCATCGACCACGCGTAGCCGGACATTGGAGAGCGGACAGACCGTGAGCGGGATGCGCTCGCGCGCCAGACGATCGACCAACGGCTCGTCCTCGATCGAGCGCACGCCGTGATCGATGCGCGCGACGCCGAGCGCGTCGAGCGCTTCCCAGACGTAGCTCGGCGGCCCCTCCTCCCCGGCATGGGCGGTGAGAAAGAAGCCCGCCTCGCGCGCGCGGCGAAACACGTGCTTGAACTTACCCGGGGGGTTGCCCCGCTCCGATGAGTCGAGCCCGACGCCGACGATCCTGTCCTTGAAGGGGAGCGCAGAATCGAGCGTCCGCTCGGCGTCGGCCTCGTCGAGATGGCGCAGAAAGCACATGATCAAGCTCGCCTTGATGCCGAGCGTTCGGCCGGCGTCGGCGATGGCGCGGGACAAACCTTCGATGACGGTCGCGAACGGAATGCCGCGCGATGTGTGGCCCTGCGGGTCGAAGAACATCTCGACGTGGCGCACGTTGTCCGCGTGCGCGCGCTCGAGATAGGCCCAGGCAAGATCGTAGAAATCCTGCTCCGTGATCAACACGGACATGCCTTGGTAGTAGATGTCGAGAAAGTCTTGCAAATTGCGGAACCGATACGCCTGCCGCACCGCTTCGACCGAGGCATACGGCAGGCGGATGCCGTTGCGGCGCGCCAGCGTAAACATTAGCTCCGGCTCGAGGCTTCCTTCGACGTGAATGTGCAGCTCGCATTTGGGCAACTGCGTGATCAGGACGTCATCATGCATTGAATCGTGTCTTCCCCGAAGCCGTTCGCCAATGTTGACCGGAAATCGTAGGGTGCGAAGGGAAGATGGCGCTCCCTAGGGGACTCGAACCCCTGTTTTCGCCGTGAGAGAGACGCAGAACCGTCCATAGGTGTCCTTGCGTGTTTCGGAAGGCCTTGGATGTGTTGAATAAATGGCCATATCTGTGCACGCTTGTCTCTGGGTATTCTTACCCGTATATTGGACATTTGTTGGACACGAGCGATGGCGCGCAGAACCCCCGACGCAAGGCTCGAGAGCCGAGAAAGCCGAAGCCGTCTCGCCAGCCGGGGCAAGCCACACTACCGGCTGCTCGAGCCTGGCTTGCATATCGGCTACCGCAGGCTGAAAGGCCGCAAGGGAAGGCCCGCTGTCGCAGGGACATGGGTCGCACGCCACTACGTCGGCGGCCGGAGCTACGTAGTTGAGAAGATCGGCGTCGCCGATGACTTTAGTGATGCCGACGGGACGATCATCCTCAGTTTCGCGCAGGCGCAAGATAAGGCTCGCACGCGCATGGTGCTCCGTGCGCAGTCTGCCGATGGCATCGCAGGTCCGCTGACGGTGCGAGCTGCCGTCGAAGGCTATCTCGAATTCCTCGAAGCCCACGGCAAGAGCGCTGTGGATGCGCGCCACCGCGTTAACGCACACATCTGCCCGAAAGTCGGTGATCTTGAGGTATCATCCCTGACGCCGACCATGCTGCGTAAATGGCTTGCCAATCTTGCCAGGGCGCTACCGCGGGCTCGCACCAAGGCCGGCAAGCCGCAGCAGCACCGCACGTTCGACGGATCCGACGAAGCCATCCGCCGCCGCAAGTCGTCAGCAAATCGCACTTGGACGATCTTGCGGGCCGCGCTCAACCACGCCTTTCATGATGACCTTGTCGCGTCGGACGCCGCTTGGCGCAAAGTGAAGGCCTTCCGGGGCGTCGACGCGGCGCGTATTCGCTATCTGACGGTCGCGGAGGCCCAGCGGCTCATCAACGCTTGCGCTCCCGAATTCCGCCCCCTGGTGCAAGCGGCGCTGCAAACCGGCTGCCGGTACGGCGAGCTATGCCGCCTTGAAGTCACCGATTTCAACCGGGACGCCGGCACGTTGGCGATCCGCAAGAGCAAGAGCGACAAAGTGCGCCACGTCGTCCTCACGGATGAAGGCGCTGAATTTTTCAAAGGACTCACTGCCGGACGCGCCGGGAATGAACCGATGTTCGGCAGGCAGTGGGGCGTTTCGCATCAGCTTCGTCCGATGGCTGAAGCCGTCATAGGGGCGAAGATCACGCCCGCTATCAGCTTTCACGGCCTGCGTCACACCTGGGCAAGCCACGCCGTGATGAATGGGGTGCCCCTGCTGGTCGTGGCGAAGAATCTGGGCCATGCCGATACGCGCATGGTGGAGAAGCACTACGGCCACTTGGCCCCGTCCTACATCGCCCACGCCATCCGTGCTGGTGCGCCGCGCTTCGGCATGGTCGAGTCGAGCGGTTTACGCGTGTTGAGGTGAACTATGACGTGCAGCCCGAAAGGACTCATTGCGAACAGTTCGGTAACGTGGGAGCAAGTGGCGCAACTAGCCATGCGTTCGGCGCAAATAGGCTGCCCGGACGTCCGCCAGGAAATAACAAAAATACTGTGGCCGCCAAAGGTCGAGGACGAGCAGATCATTCGGGGGATGGGTCCCACGCTGGGCCAATTGCTCAAGGCGCCGAAGGTGACGCAGGCTGCTCTTGCCGGGTTTCTCGCCATCGTCAAATCCAATTATGAGGCCCTAGGCCACGTGCCTGGCGAATATCAGGGCGCCTGCAATGTCCCGATCCCGGTCGAGGTCATCGCGCTGATCGGCGAGAAGCTAGTCAGCAAGGCGTTGTGGTCCAAGAAGTACGTCGCCGCGCAGACGGAGCAAGCACGCAAACAGGACGCCAAGTGGCAGGCAAAGGCCGATGCCGAATGGCTGAAGCACCCGAAGCTCTCGCCGAGGGCCGTCGCTCAGCGCATTGCGCCCGACAATTGGAATTACGTCCGCCAGCGGATCAGCAAGCCCGCAAAATAAAGGTGCAGAACCCGTTCGGCATCTGCAGCGGCGATGGTGCATTCATAGACGCTCCTGAGTGTATAGGAGCGTCCTCCAGTGTCCGTCGAACACTCCCCAACACGAGCTCATCGCCGGTTCGGCCGCATCCCCGTCGCGACGGCGGAGAGCGGCCTCTCGCGCAGCGCGCTCTATGGTCTCGCCGCCCGGCACAAGGGTCTCTTCAAGAAGGCCGGCTCGGCGACGATCGTGGACCTGAACATGCTCGCCGACATCATCGCCGAGCTGCCTGACGCAGACATCAACATCAGTGCGTCGAAACCCGACCCGGAAGCGCAAAAAACTTGAGATCGATGTGAAGGACTTCGGCGTGGGCAGGTCTAGGGCAAATTTTTCACTGCAGCAAGGGGTCCTGGCGCTGCCGGGGCCGTGCGACGTTGCGCTGCGCGGGGACGCGCTCACGCTACTGCGATCGCTGCCGGACGGCTGCACGCCGCTGGTCTTCTTCGACCCGCAGTACCGCGGCGGCTGCGATATTGCCCATCACAAGGAGGACCAAACCGCCGCCTGACACCATTAAGCGCGCGCCCACCACGACAGCTGGCGACCGAAAGTCGCGGACAAGGTCCAAATCAAAATAGGAGCCAAATCATGGCAGACGAAACTTCAAAGCCTAAACTTGCCGTAGTCGCCGAAGAACTCGACGAGGACGAGATCGAATTCAAAAAACTTCGTCGTGATCTCCCTGGTGTTAAAGGCGCTAGCGCCATTGGCATCGTGTCGATCAACGTCAGCAAAAAACCTGAAACGAACGAGTACTTCAGGACGCATCCTGACTTCATGCCGATCATTCCGATGGTCAACATCGAGGTTGGGATGGAGCGGCAGTACTTCGCCGTGACCGACGACATGGTGGTTGCGCTGGCCGGGATCGGGATCACGGTCTCCGAGCACCGCCTCTACATGATCGTGACCCCGCGCGGTGCTGTACGAATCATTCCCGTCAATGTCGAGTCCGACAACGGGTACGATCGCTCGAGGGAGACAGGGCTGATCGACGGAATCCACCGCTGGGTGCGGATCTACACCGACAGGGAAAACAAAAACTACAGGGTATTCCCTGCGCCAGACGGACGTTTCTCTGATCCGATCTGGCCTGAACTTAAGCCGGCAAGGATTTTCCGAGTAGCGTTCCGTGACAAGGGTCGCATGGTCGACAGCCCAGAGCACCCGCTATTCCTCAAGTGGGCGGCCCTTGACAAGTCTAAGTAACGTTCTTGCGTTGCCGTTCGTCGAGATTTGGGCCGAAGACTTTGAGTGGATTCCAAAGCGCGGCGAACGGCCCAACGTCCTCTGTTACGGAGCGCGTGAATTGCGCTCCGGACGGACCCTGAGATTATGGCGCGACCAGTTGGGTCCAACCTCACCAAATCGCACCGACGACCAGGCGCTTTTTCTCTCTTTCGTCTTCAACGCCGAAGGTGCGTGCCGTCTCTCTCTCGGTTGGCACTTACCCGCGAAGGTCATTGATCTGTCGCCGCTGTTTCGTTGCGTCGTCAACGGACGCATCGTGCCGCAAGGAAAGGGGCTACTCGGCGCTCTCGCCTACTACGGCATCCCCGCGGTCGAGGCGATCTATAAAGAAAAAATCCGCCAACTCATCATGCGCGGCGGGCCATTCACTCCAGAGGAGAAAGAGGAAATTCAGAGATACATGATGACGGACGTCGATCCGCTCCCCGAGTTGCTCTCGCGGCTGATGGAGGAACCTGAGTTTGATCTCGGCACCGCGCTGCACTGGGGCGAATTCGCCGCGGTGTCAGCTCTGATGGAACACCGTGGCATCCCACTCGATATGGATATTGTACCCGATCTCCTCGACAGGAAGGCGTGGACATACGTGCGTGACGCGATCGTACCGAAGATCAACGCGCAATACGATGTCTATGTCCAAGACAAAACAGGCGAATGGCATTTCAACAACGAGAAATTCGACGCACTTTGTGCGCGCCTCGGTATCAACTGGCCGCGAACAGAAAGTGGCAAGCCGGACCTCAAACAAGAAACCCTCAAGAGCATGTGCATGGCATTCCCGGAATTGGAATCGCTGCGTCAGCTCCAGCACGTACGCGACAAGCTTCGTCGCATCAATCTTGCCGTCGGATCGGACGGCCGCAATCGCACAGTGTTGTGGCCGTTCAAGGCGAAGACATCCCGCACGCAACCGAAAGCAGCTGAGTGCATCTTCTCCCCGGCGGTGTGGCTGCGCTTCACCTTCAAACCCGGCCCCGACAGGGCCGTCGCGTATATCGACTGGTCTGGGATGCACTTCCAGATCGCGGGAGTGCTTTCGAACTGTCAGCCCATGATCGACCTCTATGCCACCGGCAGCCCATACGTCGAATTCGCAAAGCGTTTCGATATGGCTCCCCCTACAGCAACCAAGAAGACGCATCCGGAAATCCACGACAGCTACAAGGTCGTTCTGCTCGGTGCTCAATACACGATGCAAGAGGGGACGCTCTCTCAGCAACTAGGCATCTCTACCTTCGCCGCTCGCGAAATGCTCAATCAACATCGCGGCCTCTTCCGCGCCTATTGGGCGTGGTCGGAGGATTGGATTGCGCACTCGCTCAACACTGGCGTGATGCGCTCACCGATGGGTTGGACGTGCCGCACCGGCATCACAGAGTTCAACGCGCGCTCAATCGGAAATTGGGTGATCCAAGCTGTTGAGGGCGACATCATGCGCCTCGCCTGTGTCCTGACCAACAGACGCGGAGTTGAGCTGATCGGCTGCGTGCACGATGCGCTAGTGATCGAAAGCTCTATCGAGAAAATCGACGAAGACGTCACCATCACCAGGGAATGCATGCGCCGTGCCCCTCGAATCGTTCTCAACTCCGAGCACGAGCTTCGCACCGACGCGACGATCGTCAAATACCCAGATCGCTACATCGACAAACGCGGCGTCAAGATGTGGGATGAGGTGATCAGGCTACTTGAGCAATATCACGAGATGCAGAGGCAGAAAGAGGCCGCCGCCAGTGCGTGACGATGATGAAGACGACGAGCGGGAGTTCCTAGCTCTCCAACAACGCTCAGCCGGAGCTCCTGCGCCGGTCAAGGCCAAGGCGCGCGCGCGCAAGACCACCGATCAGTTCGCCATGGTGCCGATATGGTGGGTGGAGCAGGCTTCCAAGGTTACCAGCACACCGGGGGCGCTCGTGCTGGTCTGGATGCTGTATCTGGCCTGGAAGACCGGGAGCAACACCTTCGCGCTCACGAACGTGCAGCTGCGGGGAGTGCACCGGAACACGAAGTACAAAATGCTGCGGGAACTGGAAGCGGCGGGACTGATCCAGGTCCGGAGGGAAGGCAAAAAGGCCCCCATCGTAACCCTGCTTTACGTCTAGCCCTATGCCCTGGTTGGGGCATGTGCATGCCCTGGTTGGGGCATGTGCATGCCCTGGCTGGGGCATCAGGTCCTACTCTTATCTTCTCTCTCTTGTCTCTCTAGAATCTACGGGTGGAAGGTCCAGTCAGTCAGATCAAGCCGCCGAGCCCTGCAGCAGCCCGCTCATCGCGGCCTTGATCGCCCGATCGAGTCGCTATCGGTCGCGAGCGCGAGCTGGTGGTCGGTGAGAGAGAACGGCATGGTCACGCCGCGTCGTCCGATTTGAGATTGGCCACCTCAAACAGTGCACGCTCGCCAGGCAGCCACTGCTTGGTGCGCGTGAGATACTCGTCCTCGCTCTCGTCATCATTGATCGGCGGATGGTCCTCGAGCATCCACCACGCCCAGGGCCGCGTGCCGGGCGCGCCGCGGTACCACAGCCACGGTTTTCTATTCGGCAGCTCGCTGGAATATTGCCCGCTGATCCAGAACGCGAGCAGCGCCGCGCGGTGCCTAGCCCAGTCGGCCCGCATCACCGGGCCGATGAAGTCGGTCAATTCTCGGCCAACGCCGTCGCCGTAACCGTCGTATCCCAGGACCGGATAGTCGATTTTGCCGGTCAGCAGCTCGCTCGCTTGGTAGGCGCTCGGGAATTCGACCCCGAGACGCTCCCGCCATGTGCGCTTGGTTGGCATTCGTCACTTCCTGTCGAACACGGTCGAGCGGCCGCGGTCGCGTAACGGCTCAAGGTCCAGGTTCAGCGCCCGCAAGGCGGAAAGCATGCCCGCCCGCGCATCTCTTTCGAGGAAACAGGCCGGATTTTGCTTCAAGGCGCCGTAACGGTCGGGGACAAGAGCGCCGTGCTTGCGGATCGCAGCTTGCGCCTCACGGATGCGATCCAGAGCCTCCGCCGCCGCCGTCACTAACGCCAAACCAGCAGCGTCGCGGACGCGGTACTGCATGACGATCCCGGTCCAAAGCGCCCGGCCGGCGCTCTTCAGATGACGCGGCGGCCTCAGCGGCCATGACAGCTCAGTGGCGGTCGGTTGCACCAGGGTTACGCTCGGTGGCTTGCCGTTCATAAGCGGCTCAAATTGCTCATATTTTACCACCTCAAGCGCTATAGAACTACTCATTTTCAGTGCAATTCGGCCGCCGCCGCGCTCGAGATTGGGGGACTTAAGAATTTTCTTCCATCCCCCCTGGCCTCTGGGCGCCTTCGCGATTGGCCCAAGGCGCCGCCTCTGGTGTGAGTTTGGAAGGGAGCGGCCCCCAGTTGATCAGACGGCCGAACTCCAGGATTCTGGGCTGACTGGCAGGTGGTCATGTCAACCGCCAACTCGTCCGGCTCCAAAGAGGTTGTCACGGCCGCGCTCCTGGTGATCGGTAGCAAGATCCTGTCCGGCCGCACCAAGGACCAGAACATCGGCTATGTCGCGGAATGTCTGACTGCGGTCGGCATCGATCTCAAGGAAGTGCGGGTGGTCGGCAATGAGGAGAAAGCGATCGTCGATGCACTCAATGCGCTCCGGCATCGCTACACATATGTCTTCACCACCGGCGGAATCGGGTCGACCCACAGTGACATCACTGCCGACTGCGTGGCGAAGGCGTTCGGTGTGCCGATCGACACCGATCCGCGCGCGCTCGCCATCCTGCACGAATGGGTGAAGACGACCGGTGCTGAGATGAACAAGGCGCGCCTGCGCTTGACGCGCATCCCCAAGGGCGCGGATCTCATCCTCAACAAGGTGTCGGGAGCGCCTGGCTTCTGGATTGGCAATGCAATCGTGATGGCGGGAGTGCCCTCGATCATGCAGGCGATGCTCGATGAGGTGGTGACTAAGCTCAAGAGCGGCGTTCGCATGCTCTCGGAAACGGTGCGCGCGGATGCACGCGAGGGCGACATCGGCATGCAACTCGGTGAGATCGCCAAGGCCAATCCTGAGGTCGCGATCGGGAGTTATCCGTTTTTCGATCCGCAGCACGGGCCCAACACCAATGTCGCCCTGCGCGCCCGCGATGCACAGAAGCTCGCACAGGCGAAACGCGAGATCGAGGAGATGCTAAAGCGAGTGCGGCGAGCACAATCAAAATAGTTCCTGAGCCTCTACTAGATTCTCATGACCCGCTTCGTCGACTGGTATGAGAATGGCACCTACCGGGGCAGCGGAGAGGTGTCCTATGATATTGCGGCGGTTGGGCAAGACTGTGCCATATGCACTGTGGGCTCCAATGCGGCGACCCTCCCGCGTGCAGCACGCTCCGCCTCCCACGCGAAGAGATGGCTAAGGAGCCAGTACCGATTGCGTCCGAAGTAGGTCGGCTGCGGGAAGCCGAGCGCGTTTTCTCTGATCGCCAGTTAGCGCTCTAAATGGAGTCGCCGCTCGTAAATCCCGAGCACTAAACTCGTCGCTGTGGGGAACCCGATACACAGTCGGGACGTTGGACAATGTCGGGGCGGTCGCGTACCTCGGTGGAGGTGCCCATGTCTGACCGCGACCAACTCTATCTGCTAGATCAAAGAGCGTGGCTGCTGGCAATTGGACGACGGCTTCGGGTCGAGTACGACGCTATAGCGGAGCCTGTGCCTCCTCGTCTCGCTGCGCTCGTCAAGCAACTCGAAATGCCTGCCCAAGGGATCGGCGGAGAAACCAGTAAGCCAGCCATGGCTGCAGACCATCCGGTCCGGCCACGTTCGGACTGGGATGAAGACTGGGCGGCCTGATCACGGGCCTGTCGATTGAGCCTTACCGGAGCGCGCCTTGCTCGGCACCGCGGTGACTAACTCTCCGCCGCTTGCGGCAGACGCAGCCGGGATCAGAAAGGGCGTGACACTGTCCGGACCCGGACGCGACGTCTGGGATCGTATCACGCGGGAATTCCATATTGACGACTGCGCCGCCCAAGAGGTGCTGCAGCAAGTTTGCGAGGCAGTGAACCGGCTCGAGGCCATCGCGGCGCGGGTGCGCACGGACGGCGAGGTCATCAGCGACGGCAAGGGCGGCCACCGCTCACATCCATCACTGCGTGACGAGATCTTGAACCGTGGTTTCATTTGCAAGACGCTGAGGAATCTGGGCGTACTGAACGGACCACGGAAATTCTGACAGCCGCTTAATGCCGACACCGCCTCCCGACCGCTCGCGTCGCAGCCTCAGCCATGGGCAGCGCATGTTTCTGCTCTATGGCCCGGCGGATCGCTGGGATGGTGCCTTTGCGGACGAGCGGGAGGTTTACGAAGCCTGGAATCAGCACCGCGCTCAGATCCTCAGCTATTACCGCGGCCGGAGGCCATGGGCATGGTGGGCGCTCGAATCGGCAATCCCGTTTCCCGGACACGACCGTGAGCGGGCGGTTTTGTACGAGGCCGGGCTCCTCGGCGAGGAGGAGCGGGCGGAGCTCGTTGCCCATTGGCGCGCGCGTTTCGTTCAGGCGCAGCAGCCGGGGTTCACCTACTGCGTCGGGTTTGCAAAGCCGGGCGACACGACCGCGACTTGGCTCGAAGGCGCGCCGGCGCGCCGTGCGCACTATCGCTGGGCCGGAATTCCGCGTTCGCTTTTGCATGCGCTCCTGAAGGAGTGGCTGCGCGGACGTCCGCGGAGCGTCCGGAGCAAGACTGTTCGCGCGCCCGAGGAGGCGGCTCCGCCGGCAGACCCAACCATTGAGGCCTTGATCGGATGAAAACCGCGTCGAAGTGCTCACCGTGATCGGCCGACTAAACGGATCGATCGTTCCATGACCCCGGATGCGGCGCGCAAGATGTGGACGATCTGCGGGAGCGTGGATGGCGAGGGTGACGGAAGCAGATATCGTCAAGCGCGGAATGTCGCACCGCGCTTTGCGGCGCATTGCCTATGGACGGATGAGAATGACGATACGCTTGACCGTCGTCGGCTTCGCCGCCCTGATGTTGGTTCCGACGCTTGCGGATGCGCAGGGGCTCACCTGGCATTACGAACCCGACAGCCTGGTCGGGACGCCCGACGTGACCTTTGCCCCACAGCAACACCTCGCCCAGCAATATGATCCACCGAGCCTGCCGCCCGAAATCATGGTGCCGGAGCGACGTCCCGTTGGTCGTCAACGCGCTGCTCCGCCCATTACTGTCGTCCCCCTCGATCCGCTCCTGCCTGAACCAACACCAACGGCACCGGCACCAGCGCCGACGGCGCCGGTCGAGAGCAAGCCACATCCGCTCGCCGAATGGTGCGGTCAGGAGGCGAACGCGAAGGCGCCGCTGTGCCGCAACGTAGGATCACCGAGGGTGCAGCGATGATGCGGCTTACTACGGCGACATATACCGAACCGCTGCCGCAGCCCGAGGTCGGCGCCTGCCCGGCCGGCTACCGCGAGAGCGTCGGCTACTGCGCTCCGACCAGCGGGCGAGCGCCGGCGGCCGTGCCCAAGCGCGGTCAGTGTCCCTCGAACTGGACACAAAGCAGGGCATACTGCGTCGAGATGCGGCGGCGCAGGCCGCCCAGCGAGAGCGCCGTCACCGGCTGCCGCAGGTCGGGGGCGGAGTCAATGTAGCCGCGCCGCTCCTCGAAGCTCACGCTCAGCCGCTCGCCGCTCATCGCCGCCGCCTGCGGGCATCGAGCGCCTCGGCCAGCAGCACGACCAGCGGAGCCAATCCTGCTGGCCGCGTTTGGGCTAAACGTCAAAAGAAGGCCCCAAGTGTGCCTTAGGGGTCACGCAACGTCTGAACGGCGGGAGATTGAAATGAGGGTCGTTGCGATAGCTGCGATAATCACATCATTGGCGGTGCCCGCACTCGCTCAGGGAGGAGACCCCTCTAAAACCGAGGCGAACAAAGTTGAGGAGCGAAAGAAGAAAGACTCCGACGAGGTAGAGAGGGCGTACCAGGACATGCTCAAAAGTACGATTCACGGACAACCTGCCAAGAAAACAGTCCCGTGGGACCCGTGGAGAAATTCACGCTAGTCTACCTTTGCGCGCTCAGCCTCCTCGCGGGCCCGCTCGCCCACCTGCATCGCCATTAGCGCGGCGACCGTCGCGTCGTGACCGCTAAGCCAATAAAAAATGTGCTGCGGCCTTGCGAGTTAAGGGTCCCTGGGGACCCTTAATTTTAGGCCCGTTTTGCCTTTCTTAACCTGCGCCAGCAGTTCTCCGCCGCGACGGATTGCACGGTCTCGAATACGAATGGACCGCCCCACGTCACGAGGAACGCGGGGTGGTCCAGTTGCGCGCCCCCATGAGGCGTACAAGGGCCGATGGCGGCGACCAACAAATGTTTGGCGCAGATGAACAAGTCTGGGGACGTGGTCTGAGCGACTAAGGGGTACGGCCCTAGCATGTATGGGAGAAGACAACGCCTCCTGCCACTTCTCTCATACGGACCGGAGCCCATGCCAAACGGCCCTAGCCAGAAGTGGTGGCTGGGGCCTTTTCATCCAGGTGAGTGTCATGACCTCGGACGACAAACTCTTGCTGCTCCAACGCCGCTTGGACGAAGTAGAGCGCAAGCTTGACCGCATGATGGAAGAGCTACAGACCCCCACAGCCATCGGCTATTCAGCACGCAGGGGCAATCGTCCAAGGAAGGACTGAAGAAGCAAATGTTTGGCGTGAACGAAGACGGGGTCAGACCTACTTAAGCGATATCAGCCTGAAGGTGATGTGGGAGAAGCAAAGAACAAGCACCTTCTCCCACCACCGCAGAGTGAAGAGGCTGATTTAATCCGCCCCATAGTGCCGAGCTTGAACAACAATAAGAGGGTCAAATGACAATCGACGAACTGACACGAAAACTGACGCCGCGCGAGCGGCAAGTCGCTGCCTCGCTCTGCGAGGGATACTGCAACAAGAAGATCGCCCAGGCGCTCGGGATAACCGAGGGGACGGTCAAAGTCCACATCGTCAACATCTTCTACAAGCTCGGCGTCACAGGTGGTCGCATGGCGCTCATGGCGCTTGCGGTCACTCACAAAGATCAACTCAGCGCACTGTGAACACTGACTCGCTCCCCAGCCTCAGCAACTTCGCAGACCTCAGCGCCGCGCCCACCCATGCGATGGGCGTCACGCTGCGATCCCGAAGCAAGGAGAAATGGACAATGAGCATACTCACCATCGCCGCGCTCATGCTCGCCGCAATCACG
>WNGF01004231.1_pt1 | contig 18938 bp, 16 predicted proteins | sample 5400641 | NCBI WGS metagenome assembly WNGF01 (sample SAMN13153371, study PRJNA577476) | soil metagenome | isolation source: 80 cm soil or saprolite under grassland replicate 2 | place: USA:California | collected 2016-06-15
TTTCCTCGCGCATGCCCTTGCTGCGTTTCCTCCTGCCGCGTCCACCGCTCGTGGATATGGGGGATGCTGCCGAACATACGGGGAGAGCTATCGGACGAAAATAGGCGTTTTCTTTGGCATGCTGACAAATATACAGATTTAGATGTCAGCGTCAAAGACGGATCACTTGGCCTCCGTCTGCAGCCGAGGGCCTGCGGCGGCGGCCACGGGGCAGCTTGGGGAACGCCCCCGGGGCGATTTTTAGTTGCCCTCCAACGCCTCGGCTCCGGCCGGCCAAAAGCAGGTCGGCGGACAGTCGGCGGACCCCTTGACAAGGATCACCCGTATGGCTTGCCATCATGCGGCACCCCGACCTCGGTGGGGACAAACTGACACAGAACCCCGGCTCCCGCATCGGGTACAATACCGTCCTTGATGGGCCCTGGGTGCTCCCGCCGCCGCTTTCTCGCCCTGCCCTTGCTGGCTCTCCTCCGGCCACGTCTGGCGTTCGGGGATACGACCGAACGCGCGGTCAGAGCCTATGAGGTGAACGTGGGTGTTCTCTTCAACCTCTTGACCTTTACCTTCGCGGGGAACGTGACGCAGGAGATCGACCGGGTGGCGGGGCGGTACCAGGTGACGATGACCGGCACGGGCCCGGGGTTGACGACCCGGACGGAATCCAGCGGGATCATCCGAGCGGGGCGCTTCATGCCGACCGAGACCCGGAGCTCGCACACCGTCCGGGGACGGGAGAATCGGCTGGCGCTCACCTACGACTACGATCACGGCGTGGTGGAGTATCACGGGGTGAGCTACACGCTCCTGCTGGGGCGCCGCCGGCAGGTGGACGATCTGGTCCGGCTCGGCCCGGGGCAGCGGGTGGACGACGTCATCTCGGCCGAGCTCAACTTCGCCGCGAACACGTTGGAGGTGGATCCGGACGGTGCCGTCCGGATCACGGTCGTCCGCCGCGCGCGCCCGGTGAACGAGGGGCCGGACGACGTCTCGTCCAGCGGCTACCGGGCCGAGCTCACGACGGTGCGCTTCCGCGCGACGCCGGACACGGCCACCGGGCGGCTGACGGCGCTGGTGGACCTGACGGGCTTCTCCTCCTGGGCACGCGCGGCCCATCCGGCCCGGGTCGCCTTCGGCCCGGATCGCCGCCTGGAGTCCGTCACCTCCTCGCTGATTCTCGGGACCACGTTCACGCTGCAGTTCGGTCGCGCCTCGTGAGGGTCGGATGACGGGCCACGACCTGGTCGGCCTCGGCGAGGTCATGCTGCGTCTGGCCGCACCCCCGCCGCGGCGTCTCGAGCAGACCAGCGCGCTCGACGTGCAGATCGGCGGGGCCGAGGCGAACGTGGCGGCGGCCTGCGCGCGGCTCGGGCTCCGGACGGCGCTGATCTCGGCGCTGCCGGCCGAGCACGCGTGGGGCGACCGGACGGTGCGCGAGCTCACCGGCCACGGCGTGGACTGCGCGGGGGTGCTGCGCCGGCCGGCGAGCCGTATGGGGCTCTACTTCCTCGAATACGGCGCGGCGCCGCGGCCGGTGCGCGTGCTCTACGATCGGCGCGAGTCCGCGCTCAGCCGGCTCGTGCCCGACGAGGTGGAGTGGGGCCTCGTGCGCCGGGCGCGGCTGCTTCACCTCTCCGGGGTCACGGCCGCGCTCGGGGACAACCTGCGCGACGTGCTCCGGCGCGCGCTCGACGAGGCCGCCGGCGCCGGCGTGCCGGTCTCCTTCGACGTCAACTACCGCTCGCGCCTGTGGACGCCCGAGGAGGCGCGCGAGTTCCTGGAGGAGATCTTGCCGCGGCTGCGCTACCTGTTCGTCGGCTCGGACGACGCGGCGGCGGTCTTCAAGCTCGTCGGTTCGCCCGGGGACGTCTTGAACGGGCTCCGCCCGCTCGCGCCGGGAGCGATCATCGCCCTCACCCTGGGCGAGGCGGGCTCCGCCCTCCTGACCGACGGCGCGGTGGTGCTGCGCCCGTCGAGGCTCTATACGGTCTCGGTGGTGGACCGCGTGGGCGCGGGGGATGCGTACGCCGCGGGCTTTCTCTGGGCGACGCTGACCGGGCGCACGGTGCAGCAGGCCGTGGACGCGGCGACGGCGCTGGCCGCGCTCAAGTGCACGGTCTGGGGCGACGTGCCCCTCGTGACGCGCGCCGAGGTCGACGAGCTGCTGGCCTCCGACAGCACGGAGATCCGGCGCTAGCGGCCCGTTGGAGAAGAGTGACGGGGTCGAGGCTCGAGCGCCGGCTTTGCCGGCGCCACTCTGTCTTTGGGGGAGGCCTCGGAGGCGGTCGTTGAGGCCCCCTCCGATTGGCTAGCGAACGGCGCTCGATGGGGCGCGTGGCCGTCATCTCCAACCCCGGTTCCGGGCGTCGCCGCGATCGGCGCCGGTCGGTATCCGCGATGCTCGAGTTGCTCCGGCAACGCGGCATCAGCGCGGAGGCTCATGAGACCGCGGCGCCCGGGGACGCCACGCGCCTCAGCCAGGAGGCGGTCGAGGCCGGCGCGCAGACGATCGTGGTCCACGGCGGGGACGGCACCGTGAACGAGGCGATGCAGCCTCTCGTCGGGGGTCCGATCCCGCTCGCCGTGTGGCCCGGCGGCACGGCCAACGTCCTGGCCAGAGAGCTGGGCCTGCCCCGGGACCTCGAGCGGGTGGCTGACATGATCGCCGCGGGACGCGCCCGTCGCGTGTCCGTGGGGCGCGCGGGCGCGCGCTACTTCCTCCTGATGGCGGGCGTAGGCCTGGATGCGGTCCTCGTCCGCGCCGTGAGCCCGGGGCTCAAGCGCCTGACCGGCCAGGCGGCGTACTGGGTGGCGGGGCTCCGGCAGTTCGTCGACTGGCGGCCCCGGCGCTTCCTCGCGGAGGTGGAAGAGCGACAGTACGGCGCCACGCTCGCCGTCATCGCCAACGCCGCCTCCTACGGGGGCGGTCTGCGCCTCGCGCCCGGGGCCCGCATGGACAGCGAGGTCCTGGATCTCTGCCTCTTCGACTGGCGCGGGCGCTTTCGCTTCCTCCGCCATCTCCGGGCCGGCTTCTCCGGAGCGCATCTCGGCCTGCCGGGGGTGACCTATCTCCAGGCGCGACGCATCACGGCGCGCGGCGAGCAGACGTGGGTGCAGGTCGACGGCGAGCTGGTCGGCCGTCTTCCGATGACGTTCGAGTGCGTGCCGGCGGCGCTCTCGCTGATCGTGCCCTGATGGTATAGTTTCGCCAGGATGGCGGAGACCCCGCGCGGCGCCGAACGGATCCTCGAGGGCCTGACCGAGGGCCAGGCGGCGGCGGTCACTCACGAGGCGGGCCCGCTGCTCATCATCGCCGGCGCCGGCACGGGCAAGACCACCGTCATCACCCGGCGGATCGCCCATCTGATCGCGACCCGGCGCGCCCGCCCCTCCGAGATCCTCGCGCTCACCTTCACCGACAAGGCCGCCGTCGAGATGGAGGAGCGGGTGGACACGCTCGTGCCCTACGGCTACGCCGACGTGCAGCTCTCCACCTTCCACGCCTTCGGCGACCGGCTGATCAAGGAGAACGCGCTGGAGCTGGGGCTCACGCCCGACTTCCGCGTGCTCACCCGCGCCGAGCAGGTGATCTTCCTCCGCGACCACCTGTTCGAGTTCCCGCTCGAGCACTACCGCCCGCTGGGCGACCCCACGCGCCACCTGCAGGCCATCCTCGGCCAGATCAGCCGGCTCAAGGACGAGGACGTGAGTCCCGAGGAGTATCTGGCGCACGCGGAGACTCTGAGGGCGAGGGCGGGCGACGAGGAGTCGCGCCTCGAGGCCGGGCAGCACCTGGAGCTGGCCCGGACGTACGCGCAGTACCAGACGCTCATGGCGCGGCGGGGGCAGGTGGACTTCGGCGACCAGATCGTCCTCGCCCTGCGGCTCTTCCGCACCCGCCCGCACATCCTGAAGCGCTGTCAGGAGCGCTTCCGCTACATCCTCGTGGACGAGTTCCAGGACACCAATTACGCGCAGTTCGAGCTGGTCAAGCTGCTCGCCGCGCGACATCGCAACATCGCCGTCGTGGGCGACGACGATCAGGCCATCTTCCGCTTCCGCGGCGCGTCGATGAGCAATATCCTCGACTTCGACTCCACCTATCCCGCGGCCCGGAAGGTGGTCCTGCAGGAGAACCGGCGCTCACCGCAAGCCATCCTCGACGCCGCCTACCGGCTGATCCAGTACAACAACCCCGACCGCCTCGAGGTCGCCCAGCGGATCGACAAGCGCCTGATCTCCACGGGGCCCGACGGCGGCCTTCGCGTGGGCAAGGCGCCGGAGCACTTCTGCTTCGACACCGTGTCGAGCGAGTCCGACCAGGTTGCGGCGATGATCGCGGAGGAGCACGCCAAGGGTCGCCCCTACCGGGACCTCGCCATCCTCGTGCGCGCCAACCACGACGCCGACCCCTTCCTGCGCGCGCTCAACATGCGCGGCATCCCGTGGACCTTCTCGGGCAATGCCGGGCTCTACGGCCGTCCCGAGGTCCGACTCCTGATCGCCTTTCTCCGGAGCGTCGCCCACCCCGACGACTCCGTCAGCCTGCACTACGTGGCGTCGTCGGACATCTATCAGGTGCCCATCGTGGACCTGACCAAGTGCGCGACCTACGCCGACCGCAAGCACCGCTGGCTCTTCGACGTGCTGCGGGCCGTGCCCGCCGACCTCGAGCTCTCCGAGGAAGGTGGGGCGGCCGTGGGCCGGCTCGTCGCGGACCTCCAGCGTTTCATGGAGCTCGCGCGGGAGACGCCCACCGGCGAGCTCCTCTACCAGTTCCTCGCGGACTCCGGGCTCATGACCCGCTACGCGAAGGCGCCCGCCGAGCTGGAGCAGGAGGTCCAGAACGTCAGCAAGTTCTTCAAGCGGGTGAAGGACGCCTCGCGGGTCCTCAGGTACGATCACGTGCGCGAGTTCGTCAACCACCTGGATGCGCTGATCGAGGCCGGCGACGATCCAGCGGTGGCCGAGGCCGACACCGACACGCCGGCCGTCCACGTGCTCACGGTGCACAAGGCGAAGGGGCTCGAGTGGCCGGTCGTCTTCCTGGTCAACTGCGTCCAGAACCGGTTCCCGTCCACGCGGCGCTCGGAGCCCATCGAGATGCCGGTCGGGCTCATCAAGGACACGCTCCCCGCGGGCGACTTCCATCTCCAGGAAGAGCGCCGTCTCTTCTACGTGGGGATGACGCGGGCCAAGGAGGCGCTCTATCTCACGAGCGCCGAGGACATGGGCGGGCGGGTGCGGTGGAAGGTGAGCCAGTTCGTGCTGGAGGCTCTCGATCTGCCGCGAGAGGCCGCGCGGCCCTTCAAGGCCCGGCCCGCCGAGGAGCTCAAGCGCCACGCGCCGCCGCCCGAGGCCGAAGCGCTGGGCTTCCGCCCACTGGCCCCGGACGAGCCGCTCGCGGTGAGCCACAACCAGGTGGACGACTACGAGACCTGCCCGCTCAAGTACCACTACATCCACATTCTCCGGATCCCGCTGCGCCAGCACCACGCGGTCGTCTACGGCAGCGCGCTGCACAAGGCGGTCGAGTTCTACCTGCGCCGGCGCGCGGCGGGCAACTTCACTTCGCTCGAGGACTTCCTGCGGGCCTTCGAGGACGCGTGGCGCAACGAGGGCTTTCTCACGCGCGAGCACGAGGAGCAGCGCAAGGGCGCGGGGATCCAGGCCCTCACGCGCTTCTATCACGAGGAGGAAGCCTCGGGCGACAAGCCGGCGGCCGTGGAGCAGGAGTTCGGCTTCGCGCTGGGGCCCACCCGGGTGCGGGGGCGCCTGGACCGGGTCGACGACACGCCCGACGGCCCGGTGATCGTCGACTACAAGTCGAGCGACGTGACCGAGCCGAAGAAGGCCGACCAGCGGGCGCGCGAGAGCCTCCAGCTCAAGATCTACGCGCTCGCCTGGCGGGAGATGACGGGCCGCCTGCCGGTGCGCGTGGAGCTCTCCTTCCTCGAGTCCGGGCTGGTCGGCCGTTACCGGCCGACCGAGGCGGACCTGGCCGAGGCGCGCGAGGCGATCGAGGCCGCCGCCCGGGGCATCCGGCAGCGCCGCTTCGACCCGACGCCCGGCTACCAGACCTGCCGCTACTGCCCCTACAACCAGATCTGCCCGAGCACGGCGACGCAGGAGTGAGGCGGGGTCGACCTTGCGTGCCCTGTTGGTGTGTAGTACACTGACGTCCTACACGATGTCGGTGAGCGAAGGGAGGGCGGCATGCCGACCCGTGTGAGGCTCGACCCGAAGACCGAGAGCCTCGTCAACAGGCTGGCAGGAGGAGAGGCCAGACCAAGTCGGAGGTGATCCGCGAGGCCCTTCTTGCCTTTGCCCGCTCCGCGGAGCAGGCCAAGCCCCACAAGACGGCGTAGGAAGCGCTTGGGCACCTGATCGGCTGCGTAAAGGATGGGCCGGAAGACTTATCGGTGCGCACGGGTGAGAAGGTCCGTGCGATCTTGCTCGAACGGAAGCGCAGATGGTCCTCGTAGACGCCGGGCCGCTGGTGGCGCTGCGGCCGAGGACGGTCTCTCTGCATGATTAGGGAGGGAGCGAGGATGCCTACGAGCGTGCGACTCGACCCGAAAACTGAGAGCCTCGTGAGCCGGCTGGCGCGGAAGAGGGGCCAGACCAAGTCCGAAGTGATCCGGGAGGCGCTGGTCGCCCTCGGTCGGAGTGAGGACCGGACGAAGCGCCGGGGAACCCTGTATGATGCCATCGCGCATGTCGTGGGCAGCGTCAAGGGGCTACCGCCGGATCTATCGGAGCGCACGGGTGAGAAGTTCCGCGCCCTGCTGCTGGCGCGGAAGCGCCGGTGATCCTGATCGACGACGCCCGTTGGTCGCCCTGATCAGCCCGGATGACCGCTCTCACGACCGGTGCCGCGAGGAGGCGCGGGTCATTCGGGATCCGTTAGGGACTGTCTGGCCCGTCGTCACCGAGGCGATGTATCTCTTGGGCTCCTGGCGAGCGCAGGATGCACTGTGGGAATTGATGGAGAGCGCCGAGGTTGAGCTGTTGGCGCTCGGGGCCAGCGACAAACCGAGAATGCGCCAGCTGATGCACAAGTACCGAGATCTACCCATGGACCTGGCCGACGCTGCGCTCGTGAGGATCGCGGAACGCGAGCGCATCAGCAGGATCTTCACGCTCGACCGGCGAGCCTTCGAGGTGTACCGCCCCGCCAAGCTCGGCCGGTTCTCGCTGATCCCGTGACCGACGGGCCGCGGCGGCCCGCGCGAAAGGAGCCTCCATGAAACAGAGCGCCAACGGCATCGAGATCAACTACGTGATCGAGGGCGACGGGCCCGTGGTCACCATGAGCCATTCCCTCGCGTGCAACCTCTCCATGTGGGACGAGCAGGTCCGCGCCCTGCGTGACCGCTATCGCGTGCTCCGCTTCGACACGCGCGGACACGGGCAGACGAGCGCGCCGCCTGGCCCGTACAGTCTCGACCAGCTGGCGGACGACCTCCACGGGCTGCTGAGCGGGCTGGGCATCGAGCGGACGCACTTCGTGGGACTCTCCATGGGCGGCATGATCGGCCAGGTCTTCGCGCTCAAGCGCCCGACGATGGTCGAGAGCCTCGTTCTCTGCGACACGACCAGCCGGTATCCCGTCGCGGCGGCGCCGGTCTGGGAGGAGCGCATCCGCACCGTCGGCGCGCAGGGGATGGCCCCCATGGTCGAGCCCACGCTGCAGCGCTGGTTCACCGCGCCTTTCCGGGCGCGCCACCCGGACCTCACGGGGCGGGTGGCGACGATGATCGGGCAGACGCCGCCCCAGGGCTATATCGGCTGTTGCCACGCCATCCCCAGGATCGACGTGACGGACCGGTTGAAGGAGCTCCACTGCCCGGCGCTGGTGATCGTCGGGGAGGAAGACCCCGGGACACCCGTCGAGATGGCGCGCGAGATCCACGCGGCGCTGCCGGGCGCCGAGCTCGCGATCCTGCGGTCGGCCTCTCACCTCTCCAACCTGGAGCAGCCCGACGAGTTCAACCGCGTGCTGGCGCGCTTCCTCGACAAGGTCACGGGACGGAGTACGCTGTAACGGGAGCGCCCATGAGCCGTCACCTCGACCCCCCGGGGACGCCGGCGGCGCCGCCGGCGCCGGAGCCCACGTACGCCGAGCGGGCCCGGACGCTGGTCGAGCGCGGGCAGACCGGCACGCTCTGCACGCTCTCGCGCCGCCATCCCGGCCATCCCTTCGGCTCCCTCATGCCCTACGCGCTCGACGGACGCGGGCGGCCGCTCTTCCTCATCAGCACGCTCGCCATGCACACCCAGAACCTCGAGGGGGATCCCCGCGCGAGCCTCTTCGTGGCGGAGTCGAGCGCCGCCGAGGACCCGCTCGCGGTGGGGCGCGTCACCCTGATGGGCGAGGCCGGCCGCGTGCCGCCGGCCGATGTCGCCAGCGCGCGGGTCGCCTACCTCGGGCGGCATCCGAACGCGGCGAACTGGGTGGACTTCGAGGACTTCGCGTTCTGGCGGCTGGAGCTTCTCGACGTGTACTGGGTCGGTGGGTTCGGCGCCATGGACTGGCTCCCGGTCCGCGACTTCGCGGCGGCCCGACCGGATCCCCTGGCGGACGCCGCCGCCGGCATCCTCGAGCACATGAACCGGGATCACCGCGACGCGCTCGTGACCTTCGCGCGCGTGCTCGCGGGCGAGGAAGCGGAGGAGGCGCGGATGGTGGCGGTGGACCGGCTCGGCTTCAAGCTCCGGCTCCGGAGCGGCGCGCGGCTGCACAGCTGCCGCATCCCGTTCCCGCGCGAGGTCACGAGCGCTCCGCTCTGCCGGGAGGTCCTGATCGAGATGCTCCGCGAGTGCCGAAGCCGTGGCTGAGCGATCGCGCGCGTTGCGGGTGACCGCCGTGCTTCTCGTGCTCGGGGTGGCGCTGGCGCTCGCCCAGGTTGTCGGGGTGCAGGGGGCCGATCCCCGCGCGACGACCGGCCACGGCCTGTCGATCCACGGCGACCTCAAGTACGGGCCCGGCTTCAAGCACTTCGAGTACGCGAACCCCGACGCCCCCAAGGGCGGGGACGTGCGGCTGCCGGCGATCGGCACGTTCGACAACCTCAATCCCTTCATCCTCAAGGGCGTAGCGGCGGCGGGTCTCGGCCAGCTCTTCGACACGTTGACGCTGGCCTCGTCGGACGAGCCGTCCTCCGAGTACGGGTTGATCGCCGAGAGCGTGGAGGTGCCGGCCGACCGCTCGTGGGTGGCGTTCACGCTCCGGCCCGAGGCGCGCTTCCACGACGGCAGCCCCATCACCGCCGACGACGTGATCTGGACCTTCCAGACGCTCAAGAGCAAGGGCCACCCCTTCTACCGCGCGTACTACGCCCAGGTCGCCAAGGCCGAAACCCAGGGGCCGCGCAAGGTGAAGTTCAGCTTCGGCGCCGGCGAGAACCGCGAGCTGCCCGTGATCGCCGGCCAGCTGCCGGTGCTCTCCAAGGCGTACTGGAGCAAGCGCGACTTCGAGAAGACGACGCTCGAGCCGCCGCTCGGCAGCGGGCCCTACCGCGTGGAGTCGGTGGACGCGGGCCGCTCCATCGTCTACCGCCGCGTCAAGAACTACTGGGGCGCCAAGCTGCCGGTGCGGGCCGGCCAGGACAACTTCGACACCATCCGCTACGACTACTACCGCGACAGCACGGTGGCGCTGGAGGCGTTCAAGGCCGGCCAGTACGATTTCCGCCAGGAGAACTCGGCGAAGAACTGGGCCACCGCCTACACCATCCCCGCCGTCACCCAGGGATTGATCAAGAAGGAGGAGATCCCGAACCAGGTGCCCACCGGGATGCAGGCGTTCGTCTTCAATACCCGACGCCCCATCTTCCAGGACCGCCGGGTGCGCCAGGCGCTGGGCTACGCGTTCGATTTCGAATGGGCCAACAAGAGCCTCTTCTACGGCGCCTACACCCGGACCAGGAGCTATTTCTCGAACTCCGAGCTGGCCTCGAGCGGGTTGCCCGGCCCCGAGGAGCTCAAGGTCCTCGAGCCGTTCCGCGGGCGGGTCACGCCCGAGGTGTTCACCAAGGAGTACCAGCCGCCGGTGACGGATGGCTCCGGCGACATCCGCGCCAACCTGCGCGAGGCGCTCGCGCTGCTCAAGGAGGCGGGCTGGGTCGTCCAGGGCGGAAAGCTCGCCAACGCGCGCACCGGCGAGCCCATGCAGTTCGAGATCCTGCTGGACGATCCCAACTTCGAGCGCATCACCCTGCCGTTCGTCAAGAACCTGGAGCGACTCGGCGTCACGGCGCGCGTCCGCACGGTGGACAGCGCCCAGTACCAGAAGCGCGTGGAGAGCTTCGACTTCGACATGGCGGTGGCCGTCTGGGCCCAGTCGCTCTCCCCCGGCAACGAGCAGACGGACTTCTGGACCTCGGAGCGGGCGGGGATCGCGGGCAGCCGTAACCTGGCCGGCGTCCGCGACCCCGTGGTGGACAAGCTCGTGGAGCTGGTCATCTCGGCGCCCGACCGCCAGAACCTCGTCGCCCGCACCCGCGCCCTCGACCGCGTGCTCCTGTGGGGGTTCTACGGGATCCCGCACTTCCACATCCGGACCTTCCGCGTCGCCTACTGGGACAAGTTCGACCGGCCGCGCGTGTCTCCGAGGTACGCGCTCGGCTTCGACACCTGGTGGGTGGACGCGAAGAAGGAGGCGGCCCTGCTCCGGCACAAGGGCGAAGGATCCCGGTAGTCTCCCGCTCGCCCCGGCTCCATGCTCGCCTACATCGCCCGCCGCCTGGTGCTGATCCTCCCGACGCTGTTCGGGATCATGGTCGTCAACTTCGTCATCGTGCAGGCGGCGCCGGGCGGGCCGGTCGAGCTGATGATCGCGCGGATCAAGGGCACCGCCGTCGAGGCCACCGCCCGCGTCGGCTCGGCGGGCGGGGAGACGTCCGGTCAGGCGGGCGCGGTCACCGCCAAGTACCGCGGGGCGCGCGGGCTCGATCCCGAGCTGATCCGCCAGCTCGAGAAGCTCTACGGCTTCGACAAGCCGGCCCACGTGCGCTTCTTCCAGATGATGCGGCGCTACGCGGTCTTCGACTTCGGCCAGAGCTTCTTCCGCGACCGCTCCGTGATCGCGCTGGTCATGGACCGGCTCCCCGTCTCCATCTCGCTCGGCCTGTGGACGACGCTGCTGATCTACCTGGTCTCGATCCCCCTCGGCATCGGCAAGGCGGTGCGCGACGGCACCGCCTTCGACGTGTGGACGAGCGGCTTCATCATCGTCGGCTACGCCATCCCCGGCTTCCTCTTCGCCATCCTGCTCATCGTCCTCTTCGCCGGCGGCAGCTTCCTCCAGTGGTTCCCGCTACGCGGCCTCGTCTCCCCCGACTGGCACGCGCTCGCCTGGCCCGCCCGCATCGCCGACTACCTCTGGCACGTCACGCTCCCCGTCGTCTCGCTCCTGGTGGGCGGCTTCGCCGGGCTCACCATGCTGGCCAAGAACTCGTTCCTCGAGGAGATCAACAAGCAGTACGTGATCACGGCGCGGGCGAAGGGGCTCACGCGGACGCGGGTGCTCTACGGCCACGTCTTCCGCAACGCGATGTTGCTCGTCATCGCCGGCTTCCCCGCCGCCTTCATCGGGATCCTCTTCACGGGCGCCCTCCTGGTCGAGGTGATCTTCTCGCTGGACGGGCTCGGGCTCCTCGGCTTCGAGGCGGCCATCAATCGCGACTACCCGATCATGTTCGGGACGCTCTACATCTACACCCTGATCGGCCTCGTGCTGAACCTGATCAGCGACCTGACGTACGTGATGGTCGATCCGCGGATCGACTTCGCGAGCCGGAAGGTCTGAGCATGGCCGCGGTCGCCCTCGTCGGCCCCCGGCTGAGCCCGCTGACCCGCCGGCGGCTGCACAACTTCCGCGCGAACCGGCGCGGGTACTGGTCGCTGTGGATCTTCCTCGTCATCTTCGTCGTGAGCCTGGGCGCCGAGCTGGTCGCCAACGACCGGCCGCTCGTGGTGCGCTACGCGGGCCGCTTCTACGTCCCCGTGCTCCGCACCTACCCGGAGACGACCTTCGGCGGCGTCTTTCCGACCGAAGCCGACTACCGCGATCCCGCCGTCGCGCGGCTCATCGCGGAGAAGGGCTGGGTGCTCTGGCCGCCCATCCCCTACCGGTACGACACCATCAACTATCAGCTCCCGGTGCCGGCGCCGGCGCCGCCCTCGCGGGACAACTGGCTCGGCACCGACGACCAGGGGCGCGACCTGGCCGCGCGGCTGATCTACGGGTTCCGCATCTCGGTCCTGTTCGGCCTGACGCTGACGCTGCTGAGCTCGGTGATCGGCATCGTGGCGGGGGCGGTGCAGGGCTACTTCGGCGGCTGGGTCGACCTCCTGTTCCAGCGCTTCATCGAGATCTGGGCGGGGCTGCCCGTGCTGTACCTGCTGATCATCCTGGCCAGCGTCGTGGAGCCCACCTTCTGGTGGCTCCTGGGGCTGATGCTGCTCTTCAGCTGGATGTCGCTGGTGGGCGTGGTGCGCGCCGAGTTCTACCGGGCGCGCAACTTCGACTACGTGCGCGCCGCCCGTGCCCTCGGCGTCGGCGACGCGCTGATCATGTTCAGGCACGTGCTGCCGAACGCCACGGTGGCGACGCTGACCTTCCTGCCCTTCATCCTGAACGCCTCGATCACGACGCTGACCTCGCTCGACTTCCTCGGCTTCGGCCTGCCCCCGGGCTCCCCGTCGCTGGGGGAGATCCTGGCCCAGGGCAAGGCCAACCTCCAGGCGCCGTGGCTCGGCATCACCGGGTTCCTCGTGCTGGCGGCGATGCTCAGCCTCCTCGTCTTCATCGGCGAGGCCGTGCGCGACGCCTTCGATCCGAGGAAGACGCCGTGACGCCGCCGCTGCTGCAGATCCGCGACCTGTCGGTGTCCTTCGCCACGCCCGGCCACACCGTGGAGGCCGTCCGCCACATCTCCCTCGACATCGACGAGGGCGAGACGGTGGCGCTCGTCGGCGAGAGCGGCTCCGGCAAGTCGGTGACCGCGCTGTCCATCCTGCAGCTCCTGCCCTATCCGCTCGCGCGCCACCCGAGCGGGAGCATCCGCTTCCGCGGTCAGGAGATGGTGGGCGCGAAGGAGTCCCTCGTGCGGCAGGTGCGCGGCGACCGGATCGCGATGATCTTCCAGGAGCCGATGACCTCGCTCAACCCGCTCCACACGCTCGAGAAGCAGGTCAACGAGGTGCTGCTGGTCCACAAGAGCCTGAGCCGGGTGGCGGCGCGGACGCGGACGCTCGAACTCCTGCGGCTGGTGGGGTTGCCCGACGCCGAACGCCGCCTCGACGCCTATCCGCATCAGCTCTCGGGCGGCGAGCGGCAGCGCGTCATGATCGCCATGGCGCTGGCCAACGAGCCCGACCTCCTGATCGCCGACGAGCCCACCACCGCGCTCGACGTCACCATCCAGGCGCAGATCCTGACCCTGCTCAGGGAGCTCCGGGCGAAGTTCGGGATGGCGCTCCTGCTGATCACCCACGACCTCACGATCGTGCGGAAGATGGCCGACCGCGTCGGCATCATGACCCAGGGGGAGATCGTCGAGGCCGGCCCCACCGCCGAGATCTTCGAGCATCCGCGCCACGCCTACACGCGGCGACTCCTGGCCGCGCAGCCCCGGGGCGGCCCCCTCGCCGCCGCCACCGGGGCGCCGGTGATCATGGAGGGGGGGGACGTCAAGGTCTGGTTCCCGATCAAGGCCGGGTTCCTGCGTCGGACCGTGGATCACGTCAAGGCGGTGGATGGGATCAGCGTCGCCGTCCGCGAGGGCCACACGGTCGGGGTCGTGGGGGAGAGCGGCTCCGGCAAGACCACGCTGGGCCTGGCCTTGCTGCGGCTCCAGCGCAGCCAGGGGCGGATCGCGTTCCGCGGTCGCGAGATCCAGGGTGTGCCGGAAGGGCAGCTCCGGTCATTGAGACGGGAGATGCAGGTGGTGTTCCAGGACCCCTTCGGGTCCCTCTCGCCGCGGCTGTCGGCGGCGCAGATCATCGAGGAAGGGCTCCGTGTCCACCGGCTCGGGGACACTCCCACCGAGCGCCGCCGCATGATCGACGAGGCGCTGCGCGAGGTCGGGCTCGACCCCGAGTGCCGCGATCGCTATCCCCACGAGTTCTCCGGCGGCCAGCGACAGCGCATCGCCATCGCGCGCGCGATGGTGCTGCGGCCGCGCTTCGTCGTCCTCGACGAGCCGACCTCGGCCCTCGACATGTCGGTCCAGGCGCAGATCGTGGACCTGCTGCGCGAGCTGCAGGCGCGCCACAACCTCGCCTACCTCTTCATCAGCCACGACCTGCGCGTGGTCCGGGCCTTGAGCGACGAGGTGGTCGTCATGCGCGCCGGCCGGGTCGTCGAGCAGGGGCCGACGGCCGAGATCTTCGAGCATCCCACGCATCCGTACACGCGGGCCCTCATGGCCGCCGCCTTCGACATCGCGCCCGTCGAGACGGATGGGGGGCCCGGCTGAGCGCGCGCAATGCAGCGGGTTGGTTGCGGCGGACCACCGCGCGGTTTATGATGCGCCCCGTCCATCGGCGGACCGGCAAACCGGAATCGTTCGACGAGAGGAGATGGCCATGTGGGGGGACAGGCGAGGAGCGTGGTTCCTGGCGGGCATGCTGGTTGCCGTGATGCTGCCGGCGGGCGCGGCCCACGCCCAGAAGAAGACGCTGGTCGTGGCCCTCAACCAGGACCCCGACATCCTCGATCCCACCCTGTCCCGGACCTACGTGGGGCGCATCGTCTACGCCCAGATGTGCGAGAAGCTCTACGACATCGACGAGAACCTGAGGATCTTCCCCCAGCTCGCCGCGGATCTGCCGACCTTCACCGACGGCGGCAAGACCGTCACCATCAAGCTGCGTCCCGGCGTCAAGTTCAACGACGGCACGCCGATGAACGCCGAGGCCGTCCGGTTCTCGCTCGACCGGCACCAGCACATGAAGGGCTCCAACCGGAAGAGCGAGATCGACCTCGTCACCGCCGTCGAGGTCGTGGATCCGCTCACGGTCCGGCTCCGGCTGAAGGCCCCGTTCTCGCCGCTGGTCGCCGCCCTCGCCGACCGCGCCGGCATGCCGGTCTCCCCGGCCCAGGCCAACAAGCTCGGGGAGAAGTTCGGGACCGCGCCCGTCTGCGTGGGGCCGTGGAGCTTCGTCGAGCGCGTCCCCCAGGACCGCATCGTGCTCGAGAAGTCCGGGCACTACTTCGACGCGAGCCAGGCGCGCTTCGATCGGCTCGTGTTCCGCATCATCGCCGATGACAACGTGCGACTGGCGAACCTCAGGTCGGGCGACATCGACTTCATGCAGCGGGTCGCCCCGGCGGACGCCGTCAGCCTGAAGCGGGAGGGCCGGTTGGAGGTGGCGAGCGTCACCGGCATCGGCTACGACGGCATCACGATCAACCTCCACAACAAGACCGGCAAGACGCAGCCCCCCGGCAACCTGTCCACTCCGCTCGCCAACGACCCCCGCGTCCGCGAGGCGCTGGAGCTCAGCATCGACCGCGAGGCGCTGAACCAGGTGGCCTGGGACGGGCAGTACACGCCGGGTTGCGCGCCGATCGCCCCCATCAGCCCCTTCTTCGACAAGAGCCGCAAGTGTCCGACGCGGGACGTGGCCAGGGCGAAGAAGCTCCTCGCCGACGCCGGCCTGTCGGCGGGCTACGGCTTCGAGATGACCATCGTCAACGATCCCCCGCAGCGCCGGGTGGGCGAGGTGATCCAGGGCATGGCCAAGGAGGCCGGCTTCAACATCACATTGCGACCGGCCGAGTTCGCCTCCGCGCTGAACGAGGACGACGCGGGCAAGCTGCCGGCCTTCCTGATCGGCTGGAGCGGCCGCGTCGACCCCGACGCCAATATCCACCAGTTCCAGACCTGCGACGGGAGTCTCAACACGACGCGGTCCTGCGACGAGGGCGTGGACGCGCTGCTGAACAAGGCGCGCGAGGTGACGGATCCGGCGCAGCGCGCCGCGCTCTACCGCGAGGCGATCGACAAGTTCGCCGGCCAGCGGCGCAACGTCATCTACCTCTACCACCAGAACTACATCGTGGCCTACCCCAAGAGCCTCAAGGGATACAAGGCGGTGCCCGACGGGCTGATCAGGATCAAGCGCACGAGCTGGCAGTAGCAGGCCGCCGATAAGGGCCCATCTGCTTCGTTGGCGCCCTCGGCCGCACGCTCAACGTACAGGAGTACGCCTCGCGTGCGGCTCTCGGGCGCCGCCTCGCAGCTGGACCCTTCTCGGCGGCCTGTCTGGAAGCTCCCTAGGGTTCTGGCGGCGTGACGTGATGGAGGCCCGCTGAATACCCGTGTTCGACTTTCTGGTCCGGCGGGTCATCATCTCGATCGTCACGCTGGTCGTCATCAGCCTCATCGTCTTCACCGGGGTGCGCCTGATCCCGGGCGATCCCGCGCGCGTGATGGCGGGGACCGACGCCGATCCGGCGGGGCTCGAGGAGATCCGCGAGAAGTACGGGCTGAACGACCCCATCGTCGTCCAGTACCTCCGCTGGGTGGGCCTCGCCGTGCGCGGCGACCTGGGTGAGTCCATCCGCACCCGGGAATCGGTCGTCTGGACCGTGGCCCGCAAGCTCCCGATCACGATCGAGCTGGCCGGCTTCGCGGTGCTCGTCGCCCTCGCGATCGCCATCCCCGCCGGCGTCTTCTCGGCCGTCCGGCGCAACACGGTCTGGGACCTCCTCGCCAACGCCGTGTCCCTGTGCGGGATCTCCATCCCGAGCTTCTGGCTGGGGATCATGCTGATCCTGCTCCTGGCGGTGCGGCTCCACTGGCTGCCCGCCTCGGGCTTCGTGCCGTTCTGGCAGCACCCGCTCGGCAACCTCGAGCGGATGGTGATGCCCGCCTTCGTCCTCGGCGCCGGCCTGGCCGCGGTCCTGATGCGCCAGACGCGCAACAGCATGATCGAGGTCATGAGCGCCGACTACATCCGGACGGCGCACAGCAAGGGCCTGGCCGGGCGCGTGGTCCTCTTCCGCCATGCCATCCGCAACGGGCTCATCCCCGTCGTCACCATCCTGGGATTGCAGATGGGGGCGCTCATGGGCGGCGCCGTGGTGACGGAGCAGATCTTCGTGGTGCCGGGCTTCGGCAGGCTGATCGTGGAAGCGGTCTTCACCCGCGACTATCCGCTCGTCCAGGGCGTGGTGCTGATCACCGCCGGCTCCTACGTCCTCATCAATCTGCTCGTGGACGTGTCCTACTCGCTCCTGAACCCGCGCATTCGCATCAGGGGGGCGACCGGTGAGCCCTGACGGCGGCCCGGCGAGCGTCACGGCGTCCGGGTCCGCCGGCCTGCGCCGTGGCTGGCGGCGCGCCCTCCGGCGGCCGCCGGCGGTGGCGGGCGCCGTCGTCGTCCTCCTCTTCTCGGCGGCCGCCATCGGGGCGCCCTGGATCGCGGTCGCGGACCCCCTCAAGACCGACTGGGGGCTGATCCGCAAGCCGCCGACGTGGGCCCACCCCTTCGGGACCGACGATCTGGGGCGCGACAGCTTCTCCCGCGTGGTGTGGGGCACGCGCATCTCGATGCAGGCCGGCGTGTTCGCCATCCTCCTTGCCATCGCGATCGGCGTGCCGATCGGTCTCGTGGCGGGCTACTACCGGGGTGCGGTGGACCAGGTGATCATGCGGCTCACCGACGCCTGGCTCTCCTTCCCGTTCCTGATCCTCGCCATCGGGCTCGTGACCATCCTGGGCCCGTCCCTCACCAATGCCACGGTGGCGATCGGGCTCGGCGCGACGCCCACCTATATCCGGCTCACGCGGGGGCTCGTGCTCGGGACCAAGGAGGAGGACTTCGTCCAGGGGGCGAGGGCGCTCGGCGCGGGGGACCTGCGCGTGATGGGCCGCCACATCCTTCCCAACATCTGGAGCGCCCTCGTCGTCCAGGCCACGGTCTCCATCCCCGGCGCCATCATAGCCGAGGCCATCCTGTCCTTCCTCGGCCTCGGCGTCCAGCCGCCAAGCCCGAGCTGGGGCACCATGCTCAACGCGGCCCAGCAGTTCCTCGAGACGGCGCCCTGGATGGCCTGGTGGCCGGGGCTCGCCATCTTCTGCCTCGCCCTCTCGTTCAACCTGGCGGGCGACGGGCTCCGCGATCTGCTCGATCCCCGGGACTACTGACGGAGGGTCAGACTTTGACTCCTCTACATTCGCGGTTGACACCCTCGCGCTCACGCCGGAATGTTGAGAAATCAAAGCCTGACCCCATGGAGGACGCGCCATGACGGAGTCTCGATCACAGCAGGTGGACCTGGCCGGCCTGGCGGCGGCCATCGAGCGCGCGGCGGCCGACCTGGCCCTGGCTGAGGAGCCGTCGCGCTTCATCGCCGCGCTGGAGGAGGCGGCAGACGAGGAGGAGCGGCCATGACGGACTGGACCATCGAGGAGCTCGCCGGCGCCATCCGGCAGGGCAAGATCTCGCCGGTGGAGGCGGCGGAGGCATGTCTCGCGCGGGTCCAGCGCCTGGATGGGCGGCTGCGCGCCTTCATCACACCAGATCCCGAGGGGGCGCTCCGGGCCGCGAAGGAGCTGGAGGCCGAGGCGACCGCGGGCCGGTGGCGCGGCCCGCTCCACGGCGTGCCGCTGGCGTTCAAGGACCTCTGCCATGTCCGCGGGCTCCCCACCTCGTGCGGCACCAGGACGAAGGAATACTTCGTCGCGGCTCACGAGTGCACCGCGGTGAGTCGCCTGGTGGCGGCGGGAGCGCTCACGCTCGGCAAGCTCAACATGACGGAGCTGGCCATGGGGCCCTTCGGGGACAATGCTCATCACGGTCATGTCCAGAACCCGTGGCGCGCGGGGCATGTGTCCGGTGGCTCGTCGAGCGGCTCGGGAGCGGCGGTGGGCGCGGGCCTGGCCCTGGGCGCTCTCGGCAGCGATACCGGCGGGTCCATCCGG
>WNGF01004232.1_pt1 | contig 18938 bp, 16 predicted proteins | sample 5400641 | NCBI WGS metagenome assembly WNGF01 (sample SAMN13153371, study PRJNA577476) | soil metagenome | isolation source: 80 cm soil or saprolite under grassland replicate 2 | place: USA:California | collected 2016-06-15
CCGACGAACTGGAGCTTTATCGCGTCAAAGATCTGACGTTGATCGAGCCGTTTTTCTTTCGCATGTTTTCGCTCGGCAGCGTCATCATCACCACCAACGACGCCTCCACGCCGATGCTGACCATTCATGCGGTCAAAGGAGTGAAGGAATTGCGCGAGGAACTGCGCCGGGCGGTCGAAGTTTGCCGGGACAAGAAGGGGGTGCGGTTGGCGGAGTTGGAGTGAGACGGTCGGCAGCACCGGCGCCGCTCGCTTCGAATCAACGCTGCGTTGCACCAAAGGCGTAGCGGTTTTCACTGCGCCGTCGCCGGCGTCCCGGCCAAATGCGGTTGCGACTTCTGCGGCGGCCGGAAGAGTGTTGCCAGGGCAATCGCCGCGAGGATCGCTGCCCCGCAGGGCAGCAGGAAGAGGCTCTTGAAGTCCACCACGCCGTTGGTGTTGAACGTTTCGCCGATCAGCTTTGGCCCGGCGAGATTCGCCACCAGCGGCCCCAGTCCCAGAATCATCAGGTTGAACAGTCCCTGGGCACTTGCGCGCGCGTCTTTCGGGAAAAACTCATCCACGAAAATGTAAACGGTCGCGAAAAAGAACGCGTAGCAAATGCCGTGCAGTACCTGGACGAGGATAATCAGTTCCTTGTGTTGGGGGAAGAAAGCATACACGGCGAAACGCGCCGCGTGGCCGAGGATGCCGATGATCATGGTGGTTCGCCAGCCAAACGCTTTGAGTGTGGCGCCCAGGATCAGCATCGTGAGGATTTCAGCAATTTGGCCGATGCTCATCACCGGCATGATCCAATTGCCGGGAATGCCGACACCGCCTGTGACAACGGCGCTCCCGAGAAAACGTGCGGTCCAGTTGAAATAGAGGTTGTGTACGGTCGCATCGACGAAAGTCACGGCCCACAAGACCAGAATGAAAGGCCGGGCGAGCAGCCTGAATGCTTCGAGCCATGCGAGCTTGGCCACACCTTCCTCGGCCGGCTTCGGCGGCGTGTGTGGCAGCGTCAGGCTGAACGCGGCAAGCGCCAGCGATGCCACGCCGGCGACGATGAATGTCCACGTTGTGGCCCGCTGAAGCGCGTCACCGGTGAGGCCGGAACCCAATACCGTCCCGAGCCAGTTGATCAATCCCTGGGGGTTGGCCGCCTTTACCTTGTCCCAATCCACCAGGATGAAGGTGAACGGCCAGGCCGCGAGAATCCAGCCGATCGTCCCGCCCATGCGCACAATGCCGAATTCTTTCTGGGCATCCTTCATGTGGGCGAATGCGATGGAGTTCGTGATTGAAATTGTCGGCACGTAGAGGAGGCAGTGGACCAGCATGAGGAGGAAAAACGGCCAGAACGACTGCACCCAGACCAGAGACAGGATCGCGATTCCGCCCACCAGATGGCTGAACGCCAGAAATTTCTCCGCCGCGAAATTGCGGTCGGCGAACTGGTTGCTGAAAAACATGCCTGCAATGGCGGCGATGGGAAACGCGTTCAAAATCCACGATTGTTCCCAAGGCTTGAATCCGAGACTGGGCAAATAGCCGAAGATCAGCGGAAACCACGCGCCCCAGATGAAAAACTCCAGGACCATCATGAGAAAAAGTTTGAAGCGGATTGCTTTGTTCATAGGCGTGATTTGCCGGACAGGGTAGGCAAACGCGCTCTTGGTGGCAAGCAAAGAGCAGGAGATATCGCAACTACTCTCTGGTGAGAACCCTCAGCCTGCCGCCGCTATTGCGCGTCACAAGATTGAACTTGAAAAAGACGGGTGGGTCCAGATAGTTGCTCTCACCGTTGCTGCTTTGTTGTTCGGAAACCATTTTGTACCAGTCAACGGAGACCCGTAAACAGCAATTCAACTCGATTCCTATGAACAAAACCATTCTTACCCTCGTTGCCGCCACGTCTCTGACCCTGAGCGCGCGCGCGGCTTTACTGTTGAGCGACAATTTCAACTCCTATCCCGATGGCTCGCTGGTGGGAGCGCCGGGTTCGCCATGGACTCATCACAGCGGCGCAACCACAGGCCAGGTGGACGTCGTCTCCGGAAAGATGAACTTGACGCGCGCTGAAACTGAAGATGTTAACGCCGCACTGAACGGCGGTCCATACACCACCGGAAGCGGCGTGACGCTTTACGCGAGTTTCATCGTCAATTTCAGCGCATTGCCATCGGCCACCGGCAATTTTTTTGCGCATTTAAAGGACAACACGAACGGATTCCGCGACCGCATCTGGACCAGCACCACCAACGCTGCAGCAAACACGTTTCGGCTTGGCGTCGGCAACGGCTCTTCCGCAATCGCCGCGAGCGGGCAGATTCCTACTGACTTGAGCCTGAACACGACCTATCAGGTAGTCACTCGTTATGATGTCGCCAACGGCTTGAGCACGATCTGGTTGAACCCGACGGACGAAACAGATCCCGGCGTGACGGCCACTGACACACCGGCGCCGCTGGACATATTCTCCTTCGCCTTCCGCCAGGACACAGTCATGGGCATTTTGACCGTGGATGATTTGCGAGTTGGCACCTCGTTCGCCGATGTTGTTGCAGTGCCTGAACCTTCCACTTTCGCGTTGTTCGGGCTGGGCGCAATCGGGCTCCTGGCGCGGCGATTTCGTCGCTGAATATTTCCGGCGGCGGGATTGACCGAGGAGAGCGCGGCCCGGTTTGCGGGCTGCAAGAGGCTTTTACTCGGTATTGGGGTAAGAGCCGAGCACCTTGACGAAACTGCACTGCTGTTCCAGTTCCGAAATCGCCTTGGCGACCTTGTGATCGCTCACGTGCCCGTCGCAGTCGATGAAGAAAAAATATTCCCAGGCCTTGCGTTTGCTGGGACGCGATTCGATTTTCGTCATGTTCAAACGATAACGGCGGAACGCGGCGAGCGCGCGGTGCAGGGCGCCCACCTCGTCCACCAGGCTGATCATCAGGCTGGTGCGGTCGTGGCCGGTGGCCGGGCTGGACTGACGCCCCAGCACCAGAAAGCGCGTCGCGTTGGCGGCGTTGTCCTGAATGTCGTATTCCAGGACGCGCAGTCCGTATTTTTCCGCGGCCAGTTGTCCGGCGATGGCGGCGGAATCCTTTTCCCTGGCAGCCAGCTCCGCCGAGCGGGCGTTGGATGAAGTTTCGATGATCTCCACCCGCGGGAGATTGTTCTGCACCCAGCCGCGGCACTGGGCCAGCGCCTGCGGATGGGCGAACAGTTTTTTGATTTGCGATTTGCGGGAGTTGCTCAGCAGACAGTGCTGCACCCGCAACACAATTTGCGACACAATCTTCAGGTCGCTATCGACGAACATGTCGAGGGTGTGCGTGACGACGCCTTCGGTGGAATTCTCGATCGGCACCACGCCATAGTCCGCGCGGTTTTTGCTGACCTCATTGAACACGTCGGTGATGGTCTTGTGCGGGCAGTAACGCAGGCTGGAGCCGAAGCGCCGGATGGCCGCCTGATGCGTGAACGTCGCCTCCGGCCCCAGATAGGCGATCCGCATCGTCTTCTGCAACGACAGCGCGCTGGACATGATCTCACGATAGATCGCGCGCAACGATTCATTTGCGATCGGTCCTTTGTTCAATCGGCAGATGCGCTGCAGCACGGACAATTCGCGGTGCGGCGCGTAAACCTCCTCGCCCGCCTTCAGCTTGATGGCGCCGATTTCCAGAACGTGCTGCGTCCGTTCGTTGAGCAGTTTGATGATCTTCGCATCCAGCTTGTCGATCGCCTTGCGGTGCTCGGGGATGTTCATTTTAAAGGCGGAAGAAGAATGCACGCTCAAATCAGTACCCTGGTCAGGACGCGTTCACGGCGCAGTCATCCGCCGAAGTCGTCCCGTTGGATGGCGAGGCGGGCGAGCCGCTTTCCCCGGGTTGCGTTCCCCCGGCTTCCTTCAATCGATCCGGCGGGGCAGTGGCCAGCCCGGGTTCAACCGTCAACAATGATTCCGGTTTCTGCATCGGGATGCGGCGCAGCTCATCGGCGGCGGGCAGATCCTCCAGCCTGCGCAAACCGAAGTATTCCAGGAACAACGGCGCCGTGCCGTAGGTCATCGGACGCCCGATCACCTCGGCGCGTCCGATCTGCTCGATCAAACCGCGTTCGAGCAAGGTCTGCATCACGCCATCGACCGACACGCCGCGAATCTGCTCGATCTCGGCGCGCGTCAGCGGCTGCCGATAAGCAATGATCGCCAGCGTCTCGAGCGCCGGTTGCGACAAACGGGGCGGGCGCATTTTTTCGCCGACCAGCGCCTTCAGCCAGGGCGCGTATTCCGACTGGCTCACGAACTGCCACGAGCCGGCGACGCAGACGAGCCGATAACTGCGGGCCGCGGCGGCGTGTTCCTGCGCCAGTTGTTCGAGCGCGGCGTTCACGTCGTCGAGCTTCACCTTTTTGAACGCCCGCGCGGTGTCCTCCTCGGCGTGCTCGGCAGCGTCCACGAGCACCTCGCGCAGTTCGGCCGGGCTGAGCGGTTTTTGCGCGGAAAAAAGGATGGCCTCAAGAATGAATTTCAGTTCCATGCGGCACGGTTGGATTGCCTACGTATGCAGATCGGAGGTCCCGGACGTGGAGTTGGCAACGGGCGCGGCCGATTCCGGCGACGTTGCCGGCGCAGCGATCGCCGTCGGCGCGCGGCGGATTTCAATTTCGCTGAACGGCGCCGGCTGGCAAACGACGACCTGTTTCAGCCGTATCAATTCGAGCAACGCCAGAAAGGTCACCACGACTTCACTGCGGCTGGTAGTCTGCTCGAACAATTCGGAAAACTTCAGCGCCGGTTTGCCGGCGATGGTCTGCCGGAGCAGTTCGATCTTTTGGCTGACCGTCCATTTGTCCTCGAAAACGTCGCGGCCGCTCTCTTTCTGCTGAAAACGTTTGAGGACATTGCTGACGGCGTTGAGGAGGTCGAACAGCGAGACGTCCGGGCGCGGCGGCGGGCTCGCCGGCTCGAACTGCAGTTTGCCCGGCAGGCGGGGGAAGACATTTTCCTGTTCCGCTTCACGCTCCTGCAGCCGGACGGCGGCGTCTTTGAACTTCTTGTATTCGACGAGCTGGCGGATCAGCTCCCAGCGCGGGTCTTCCTCCTCCTCGTCGCCCTCGGCCTGCACCTGCTGGTCCACCGGCAGCAGCTCGCGGCTTTTGATATACATGAGCGTCGAGGCCATCACCAGAAACTCGCCCGCGACTTGGAGATCGAGCTCGCGCATCAACTCGATGTATTCGATGAACTGCGTGGCAATCCGGGTCAGGTTCACCTCGTAAATGTCCACCTCGTCCTTTTTCACGAGATAAAGGAGCAGGTCGAGCGGGCCTTCGAAGACCTCAAACTGGACTTTGTATTCGGCCATTGACTCAACCGGAGGACTCGCCTCAACGGTGACCGCATCCTAACAAGGAACACCGCTTTGGCAATGACGGAACTTGCCGAAGGATGGGCTGAGCCGCAGGGCGCGTTCAAGAAAGTGAGCAATCAGGGGCGGGAACGGCGGGAACGACTCGTCCCCGCCAAACTGCTTGCGGTCGACAAAATGCGGGGACGAGGCCGTCCTCGCCCCATTCTTGAACGCGCTATTGGCCTGGCGCCGCCTGGGCTGGCTTTGCGACGTCAGGCTGCGCGGGCGCGTAGGCCTCGATTGCCTCGATGCGAAAATGTTTCTTGGCCCCGTCCAACTCGAACTCCACTTCCTCGCCCACTTTGCGGTTGAGCAGCGACTGGGCCAGAGGCGTGAGGTAGGTGACGATGCCCTTGTCCGGCTCGGAATCCCAAGCGCCCAGGATGGTGAACGTCTCGGCGTGCTTCGTGCCCAACTCGGTCACCGTGACGCGCGTGCCAATGCCGACCACCTCGATGGACGCGCTGGAAAAGTCGGTGCCGCGCGCGCGAACCAGTTGCGTCTCCAGCTCGCCCTTGCGGCGCATGAGCAGCTTTTGCATCTCCTTGGCCGATTTGTATTCGTGGTTTTCGCGCAGGTCGCCGTAACTGCGCGCCACGGCGATCTCCTTCGAGTTGGCGGGGATTTTCTTGTGCACCAGTTCGTCGTATTCGGCCTTGCGTCGCTCGAGGCTTTCCCAGGAAACCACCAGCGTCGCGTCCTGTTTGCTCTGCTCGCCGGAGATGAGCGCCTGCGCGGCCGGATAACTCTTGACGATGCGCGCCAGCAGCGAGCGTTTGTCCATGTCGTCGAAGCAGGGGGACAATTGCAGCGCGCGGGTGAGGTCCTTGATGACTTCGAGGTCGGCCGACTCGATCAATTCCACGATCAATTCCTGGTCGTCGAGAATATAGTCGCGCAGTTTGTTGGATTTTTTCTCGTTGAACTGGTCGCGTTCCATCGCCGTGAGCATCGCGCGAAAGACTTCCGGGCCGAGAATGTCGGCGAAGGCGTCGGAGCGTTCCTTGGCCAGCCAGAGCAGCAACTCGCTGCTGGCGGTATGCTGGCTGATGACGCGGGCGAGCATCTCCTTGAGCTGTTCCAGTTTGCCTTCGTGAATGAGCAGATGGGCGAATTCGGTGCAGAGTTTGGCCGAAACGGTGTTGACGATGCCCAGCAGCGCTTCATGCCAATGTTCCGAACTGGACTCCTTGAACGACTGCAACGCCTGTTTGTGCTTGGCCGACGGCATCTGCTCCAGCAACTGGCCCAGTTTCAGGTTTTGCGACCAGATGGCGGCGGGCGCCAGCTCGCCTTCGGCGGCGGCGGCCGCGCCGACGGCCGCGCGCAGTTCGTCGCGGACAAAAATCGCTTCGAGCGCCAGCGCCGGCTGCGTGCGCTGGTGGCTGACGATTTCCGTGTTCAACATGTTGATCGCTTCGGCGACCGCCGTGTTTTTGTCGGTCAGATCGGACAGGTTTTTCAACAGTTCGTTGGCGACACCGAGCCGCGCTTTCAACCCTTTGGCCGCGCGGAACTCGCCCATCAACCGTTCCCGCAGTGAAATCTCCTTCGTCTGATAAACAATCGGGTCGGATTTTTTCGCGGGCACCAGGAAATGACCGTCCTTCTTCAGTTCGTGTTTGGCCACCTCCCACCATTTCTTCCAGTCGTCCGCGATAATGTCGGGCACCAGCACCTGTTGGATCTGTTCCAGCGCGGCCTTGCCGCCAGAGCTCTGGAGGACCAACTTGATGAGGTCGAGATGATGCAACGCCGCCATCTGGCGCAGCGACTGGATATCCGACGCCTTGCGCGCCAGCACATGGTCGCTCGGTATGGGTTTGAGCGATTCGGCCGCAAACCCCAGGTCCATCGAATGCCCCGGTTTGTTCTGGAAATCAATGGTTAGCCGCGCAAAGACCGTGTCCACCGCCTTGATCTTGCCGAAGCCCCAGCTTCGGTGCATGGCGAAGCCGCTTTGGACCAGTTGCAGCAAGGGCTCGACGTGTTGACGGCTGATCTTCCCGGCGGCGACCAATTTCTCTAACTCTTCTTTCATAAATCTTCAAAAAACTCGCCCGCAACGAAACGATTGTCATTATTAGGCAGTGCGTGCCCAAAAACCAAGAGAAATTGCCGCGCGCATCCTGCAGCAACAGGAGAAGGCGGCGGATTACGTCGAAAACCTGCTGGAAGCCGGGTTGCCCGACCTCGCTCCCGCCGATCGCGGCCTGTGCCAGGAACTCGTCTATGGCGCCGTGCGCTGGCAAAGAACCCTCGACTGGCTCATCGCGCGCAAAACGGAAGGCCGCACCCAAAAAACGGCGCTGCAGATCCTGCTTCGCCTCGGGCTCTACCAGATGTTCTGGCTGGACCGCATTCCCGATCACGCGGCCGTGCATGAGACGGTGGAACTGGCCAAACGACTCGGGCTCGGTCCGCAAGCCGGTTTCCTCAACGCCATCCTGCGCGCCTGCGCCCGCGAACGCGAGCAGATAAAACAACAGCTCGCCGAATTGAAGGTGACCCAGCCCGGCCTCGGCCACTCCCATCCCGACTGGCTCTGCGACCGCTGGCAAAAACGCTGGGGCGCCAACAGGCTGTGTCAACTGCTCGAATGGAACAACACCCCTCCCAAGACATTCGCCCGCGTCAATACGCTCCGGACCGACGCCGGCCCGCTGGTCGAACAATGGCGCGCCGAGGGAGTCGAATACGATTTTCTCCGGCGCGATTGGCTGGAGGAAAATCTCGTCTTTGAATTGAAGTCGCATCCGCCGCTCTCCGGTCTTCCCAGTTTTCAACAAGGGCTTTTCTATGTGCAGGACCCGAGCACCCTGCTCGCCGTCCGCCAACTTGACCCGCGCCCCGGCGAAACGGTCCTTGACCTCTGCGCCGCGCCCGGCGGCAAGACCGCTTACATCGCTCAACGCATGCAGGACCGCGGCCGGGTCGTGGCGTGCGACCGGGACGGGTCTCGCCTGAAAATGTTGCGCGAAAACTGCCTGCGGCTCGGCGTCACCTGCGTGGAGCCGGCGGTAATTCGCGTGGGAGACAGGGATCCGTCCCGCAGTGCCTCTGATCCGACCGGACCCCGACCCGCCGGAGGGGGGCGCACGTTCGTTCGCACCCTCACCGTTCCGCTCCCGGGAGGGGTCGGGGCTGGGTTCACGGGGCCAGGACGCGAGCACAGTGGTTCCGACCCCGACGCCATGCCCTCGGGTCACGATGAGGGGAAACAAGCTGATCCGATTCCGTTCACCGCGCTCCCCGCTGGGCAATTCGAACGCGTGCTGGTGGACGCTCCCTGCTCCAACACCGGCGTGATGCGCCGCCGCGTGGACCTGCGCTGGCGCATTCGACCCGGGGAAATCGAACGGCTCCACTCCGTTCAGTTGGAACTGCTGCACGTCGCCGCAGGCCAAACCAAACCGGGCGGCGTGCTGGTTTATAGCACGTGCAGTCTGGAGCCGGAGGAGAACAACGAAGTCGTCAAGGAATTTTTGGCGACACACACCGAATTCACAATGGAAAGCGAACGCGACCTGGTGCCGTTCGAGGATGGAGTGGATGGGGCGTATGGGGCGAAGTTCCAGCGGCATGGCCAGCGTACAGCGTCTTAAACCAGGGAGGAGAGATTACTCGCTGTTTCCTTTGGGACGCTTTTTGTATCGCGCCAAAATCTCCGGCAACGCGCTTTCGCGTTCAAATTTGATTTCGGGGAATGCAGCGTTTGTGGTGACTTCGATCACAGCAAGCCCGGACCGAGCGCGTTTTTTGGAATCCCGATAGAACAGCACTGCGGCGGCGATCTTTCCGTCTCCGCCTTCAAAGAGCAGCAAATCGAAGATTTCGATGAGGTTTCTGCTCTCACCGATAAAGGGAGTCTGCTCTCCGGCAAACCAGGCTCGCGTCTTTGCCAGGTCCCAGTCTTCGTCTGCACCCGCGATGGCCAGACTCAACCCTGCCTGCTTCAAGTTGATGAGGAAGGATTCTCTCGCGACATAGACCGGCTCCTTGGAGACCAAAAGCCAGCCGATCTGATGAGCAATGCCCACGGCGCCCATGATTGCGAAAAACAACAGCCATAGTCCAACATAGAGCGAAAAGGTCCACCGCCACGACCAGTGGTGCCTCGCTTCCCCCTGGTGCTTCGCACGTGTGACCTGTTCGTAAACCCAACTGCAAAACCATTGCATCCCGACTACAATCAGTGTCGAAGAGGCGACGACCATGCCTATGCCGCTCCAATTCACGGTGACTTTGGGCAATACCCGCCCAAGAAAAGCAATCCAGCCGAAAGGAAGCCGGAAGACGAGCTGCGTGAGCAATGGCGAGAGAAACGGCAAAAAGATTACGAAAAAAATCAGCAAGACCACCCCGATCACGACTTTTCTAATCATCGTCGCTCCTGGATGCCGAGTGTCCGGCTGATCTCGCTGGAGGCCAGTTTCGTGATTTCTCCGCTGACGAAAAGCGCGAAACGCTGATCACCGAAGTTTACAGGCTCGCACGCCAGAAGGTTCGTGGTCGCGCGGGTTGTCAAGCCGCCTATGTAAACGTAATGCGTGCCGACGGTGTCCGGCGCCTGCCAGATTTTTTCCGGAATTTCAGACACAAAATCATGAGATGGGAAAAGACCGCCGTGACTTTGAGCATAGGTGTTCAAGGCGGCACGTAAAGCCTCCAAGCTCTGCCGGCGCATCGGTTCGCTGGCGGCATCGTTCAAACGATACTCGCTGCCTTGCCGACGCCAGGCGCCGGGCGTCAGCAGCTCGCGAGCCCCGGAAATCATCGAAAGCACCAGCAGCATCAGCAAACTCAGCAATGCAGTCAGGCAGAGCGCCTTCGGATAAGTCAGGCGAGGCCAATTCGGAAAATCCCTGGCAACGTAGTTCCACAAAAGTCGAATGCCCAATCCGCAAACAAGCAACAATGCGGCAAAGAATGAGACCTCCTCCAATCTCAGCCGGACGATGTCGTTCAGATCATAGACCGTCATCCCCGCCCGTGCTTCGTGGGCTTGGGCGAACGTCATGGCAAGGATGAACCAGACGCTTCGCTTTTTCATACCTTTGCTTCCAATCAATAGACAGAACCATCGTTGAAATCTCACAGAGATTCAACCGCCAGGCTCACCGGGCTATCGCTCGTCTGGTTGCTGAAATCAATATCGACCATGATATCATTCTGCTGCCTTGAGTCGAACCTGCCGCCGACGCGCGACGTTCAATTCCTTGACCTCGCGACCGCATTGGCGAGAATTGCGCGACCACATGAGCGCAGCGAAAAAAAACGAAGTGATCGCCGAGACGAAGGCGGCGCCGGCGAAACCACGCAACGGCAAACCGACGAAAATCGAACTGCCGTTGCATCGTCGCGTGGATACCAGCTTTCTTCAGTACGCCTCCTACGTCATCCGGGACCGCGCCATTCCGAATCTGGCCGACGGCCTGAAGCCGGTGCAACGGCGCATCCTGTGGTCGCTGCACGAGAAGGACGACGGGCGATTTATCAAAGTGGCGACGATCTCCGGCCATTGCGCGCAATACCATCCGCACGGCGAGGCGGCGATTTCCGACGCCCTGGTGGTGCTGGTCAACAAACGCTATCTCATCGAGGGCCAGGGCAATTTTGGCAACCTCTTCACCGGCGACCCGCCCGCCGCGCCCCGCTATATCGAGTGCCGGCTCACCGAACTGGCGCGCACCGAAATCTTCAACGATGACCTCACCGAATTCGTGCCGAGCTATGACGGACGCAACAAAGAACCGGTCGCACTCCCGTCCAAGTTGCCGCTGTTGCTCATGCTTGGCACCGAGGGCATCGCGGTCGGCATGTCCTGCAAGATTCTGCCGCATAATTTTCCCGAACTTCTCCAGGCCCAGATCGCCATTCTGAAGAAACAACCGTTCAAACTGCTGCCCGATTTTCCGACCGGCGGCCTGATGGACGCCCGGGAATACAAGGACGGCGCCGGCGCCATAAAAGTGCGCGCGAAGATCAAAACCAGGGACGAGACCACGGTTGTCATCAAAGAAATCCCGCCGACCACCACGACCGACTCGCTCATGGCCTCCATCGAAGACGCCGCGCGCAAGGGCAAGATCAAGGTGAAGAGCGTCAACGATTTCACGTCCGAAGAAGTCGAAATCGAGATCAAAGCGCCGGGCGGCGTCAGCGCCGCGCAGCTCGTGGACGCGCTTTACGCCTTCACGGACTGCGAAGCCACCATCGCCAGCCGCATCGTCGTCATCAGGAACAATCGGCCGGTCGAGATGACCGTCAGCGAAGTGTTGCGGGAGAACACCGCGCAACTCGTGGACACGCTGAAGCGGGAACTTCAACTCAGGGAAAGGAAGCTCGAAGACGAACTGCACTTTCGCACGCTGGAACGCATCTTCATCGAGGAACGGATTTACAAGAAGATCGAGCAGTGCAAAACCAACGAGGCAGTCGTGGCCGCGGTGCGCAACGGTTTCAAGCCGTTCCGGCGGCAACTGTTGCGCGAGTTGACCGATGCCGATGTCGAGCGGTTGCTCGCCGTGCGCATTCGTCGCATTTCACTGTTTGATATCAACAAACACCGCGAAGAAATGGAGCAGGTGAAGTCCGACCTGGCCGCGACCCGGAAGAACCTCAAGAACCTTACCCAATACGTCATCGGCCGCCTCGAAGGGCTGCTGGAAAAATACGCGCCCCTCTATCCCCGCCTGACCCGGTCGAGCCGCTACGACGAAGTGGACGCGAAGGAGGCCGCCTTCAAGGCGTTCAAGGTCGCCTACGACCGCGAAAGCGGTTATGTCGGCTACAAGGTTTCCGGCGAGGAGTTCAACGTCGAGTGCACAAAGTTCGACAAGCTCATCCTCATGTTCAAGGACGGTCACTATAAAGTCACCGAGTTACCGGAAAAAATGTTCGTTGGGCCGGACCTGTGCTACTGCGGGCTGCCCGATCGCGAGCGCGTATTCACGTGCGCCTACACCGACCGCAAGGCGAACTACCTCAAACGATTCAAGTTCGGCGGCACAATCCTGAACAAGGCGTATCTCTGCATCCCGGAGAAATCGCGCATCCTGTTCCTCGCCCCCGACACGCCGAAGATTCTCTATGTCCGTTACAAGCCCGCTCCGCGCCAGAAAATCAGCCAGCAAACCTGCGACCCGTCGCAAATCGAAGTCAAAAGCCCGAAGACACGCGGACGCCAGATCTCGAACAAAGACATTTCCTCCGTCACCGCCGAACCCACACGCGGTTGGGACGAAAAAGCGACGACGACGAAGGTGACCTTTGCGTGATTCGAGGCGCAGAGAAACTTTGTATTTCGGTTCGTTGACAGGGTTATGTCGCGAAAATCGATTCAATCTTTACGACGCGAGAGTGGGGGTTACGACGCGCGACTTGACACTGGACAATCTCGCCTTTCCAAGCCGAGACTTGGCTTGTCAGCAAAGCTTTGTTCCGGCTAGGCGTCTCATGCTTATCCGGTTGTTTCAGCAAGACACCAGGGAAAGACACTCTGGGCGATAACGAGCTGCCCCGCGTACGCTACCGGACCCCCATCAACCACGGTAGCGAGGAGTTGGAATTATCTTGTCTGAATCTCACATGGCCACAGCTTGATGATCATCCACCACTGGAAAATCTGCCGGATCTTCGAGGCTACGTCTACGAGCAATGCATGGCGTACGGTAAGCAAATCGATCTGAACGCAATTCCTAAAGTGGAAAACACGGAACGGTTCTTGCGATTTTTGCAAGGTCATCATCGTAAGCGTCTTTATGGCAAGCCGTGAGATGTGCCCTTGGTAGGGCGGCCGTGGCATTGGTCCGTTAGCGGCAGGAGACGAATTCCCAAACCAACCGAATCGAATGAAAAGAGCGAGACTTTACGAGAATCGAGAATCAGACTTCTGGCATTGAGGTGTGTGGTGCACGACAAGAAAGTTGGCCTCCGGCAGGTTAAGCTGGGAGCTAGAAACGACGCACTGGCGCTGAATTTGACGGTCACGCCAGAAGGCGTCAAAGCGCTCGCTGAGCAGGAGCGTTCGGAAGTTCGGGACACTTGTGGCTCCGGTCTCCGACCAGAACATGCCCGACTGCTTGAGTCGCTTGCCGACGACGATCCGGAACTCCCCGCTCCGGGTGGCGTTCTTCAGGCCGCAGTGTTACTATTTCGAGTCGCGTGAAAACCAATCCGAAATCAGGAGACCATATGAAATGCAAAGCTACCGTCGCCGCCTTGGTCGCCGCCTTCTGGCTCGCTCCCGGCGCTCGTTCCGCTGACACCTACAAAATCGACCCGGTCCACTCCAGCGTCGCCTTTTCGGTCAAGCACATGGTGATCAGCAATGTGAAGGGTAAGTTCCAAGAGTTCACCGGCATCCTCGTGCTGGAGAACAACTCGCTCAAAGAAGCGACCGGCACCATCCAGACCAAAAGCATCGATACCGGCGTCGCGCAGCGCGACGAGGACCTGCGCAGCGCCAACTTCTTCGATGTGGAGAAATTCCCGACCATCACGTTCAAGAGCAAACGGGTCGAGAAAAAGGGCGAGGAACTCCTGCTCGTGGGCGACTACACCATGCACGGCGTGACGAAGGAACTGTCGCTGCCGGTCAAGCTGAGCGGTCCGGTCAAGGATCCGTGGGGCAACCAACGGATCGGGCTGGAAGCCAAAACCAAACTAAGCCGCAAGGATTACGGCATGACCTACAACAAGGCGCTGGAGGCCGGCGGCCTGGTCGTGGGCGACGAAGTCGAAATCGAAATCAATGCCGAGGCGGTCAAGGCCCAAAAATAGAGGCGGTTTGACCGTCGATTCAACGGGAGAACCCGCCTTCGCCCCGTCCCTGTACGGGAAGCTTTTTCGCCATCGCATTATTTGGCGGGCGGCGTGAACAATTCAATCACGTGCCCGTCCGGATCGCGGAGAAAAAGCTGCGTAGCGCCGTCGGGACGGGTCTTGCGCGGGAGATGTTCCGCGCCCAGCGAATCGAAGTGTTGTTCCCACGCGTCGAGGTCGTCCGCTTGCAGGGCGAAATGATTGCCGCGATTGTGAGAGGCGACCGGCTCGGTGCGATCGCCGATGAGGTGCAGTTCCTGGCTCGGGCCGAGGCGGAACCACGCGCCGGGGAAGGTGAAAGCCGGGCGCGCCATCGGCTCGAGTTGCAACACCCGCCGGTAAAACGCGCAACTCTTTTCGACGTCGCGCACGTGAATCGCGACGTGGTTCAATTCCTGAATCTTCATCCTGAATTCCACCGCGCGGAAACCGGATCAGCCGAAGGAGACCACGAATGGACACGAATTCGCAGTTTTAAGCGACACGGATTTCACGGATTCGCACCGATTGAATTTCGTCCGACGCCATTCGTAAAGATTCGTGTCTATTCGTGTTGTATTCGTGGTTCAATTCCGGATTTCAGTTCTTGAACCGTCGGGCAGGTGCCCGGCCCAATGGGTCAACCGCCGGAACATTTCCCAGTTGTCCTGGCCCTTGATAGCGACGCCTCCGACGCCCTCCTCGTTGAATGCCCAGTCGGCGAGCCAGCCGGAATCGGTCACGACAACAACGCGCCCCTGGCCCGGTTCGGCGACGGCCAGCAGGCAACCGGCCTGATCGCGCGCGCCTTTCTCGGGCTTTTGATCGAGATCGTTCATCACCAGCGCGCGCGGTTTCGCCGCATTCGACGGATCGAGCAGCAACAGATTGCCGGTGTAATACGCCCAGCGCAGTCCGCCGATGATTGGCGTCTCCTTCGGCAGGGTGAGCTTCTTGGCATCGGTGTAAAGGTTGGTTGCCTGAATGCCGAATTGCGCCAGCAGTTTGTTCATGTCCGCAACCTCGAGGTTATGGTTTTCCTGGTTGCCGGAGACGATCAGGCCGCCGCCCTTCCTGACGAAGTCGGTCAGCACCGTGATGTCCGCCGCCGTGACATGCGGCGGCGGCGGGTTGTTGCCGGCGGCTTTGTCGCTCGGATTGACGATGAACAACAGCTTTACGTCCGCGAGTGCGCCGGCCGTCAGCGGTCGATCGTGCACGCGCACGTCGAAATCTTCGCGCAACCGCTGAACGACCTGCTTGTAGGTTCCCTCCGGTTCGTAGCGATTCTCGCCCCGGGCATTGTAATAACGGCTGTAGAGCAGGACGGGCTTTGCTTTTGAATCCGCCGCGCGCCCGTCCCAACTCAGGGCCGCCCCCCAGACGACAGCCAGGCCCAACCTGAGCACAAATGGTTTGGTTTTCATCGATTTTGATTTCGTCCGCTGCGAACAAGTTACCGGCGACTCCCGTTGCCATGCGCAAAGAAACCAGGCAACGCATCCCCCGGCGAGCGACGGTGGTCGTTCATGCGGCGCGCCACTAATAACACGACGCCCGGCAGCTCTCCAAGCCGGAATTGAAGCTCAACCGGGACGGCGCAGCGACGTCATCCCGGGGCGCCGGTTTGATTCACATCCAGCGTTGCGACGGGCCGATGGGAAGGTCATCCCGAGGGCGCGCTCTCCCCATGCGACTCCCGGGCGACCGGTTTGACACGAGCGATAACATTCCACCGATGCAAACGCTCGGTCCTCCCGACACCCATTTTCTCTCCGCGGCCATCGGCTGGCTGGAATTGGGCAACCTTGAGGAGGCGAAGGTCGAGTTGGGGAGGGTTGCCGCCCAGTGGCGCGACCACCCCGACGTGCTGGAAGTGCGCTGGCTGATTCACACCCAGGAGACGAACTGGGAGGAAGGGCTGGCTGCTGCGGAAAAACTCCTCGCGATCGCGCCGCAACGCTCGACCGGCTGGCTGCACCGGGCTTACGCGCTGCGCCGCGTGAAGAGCGGCGGACTGCCAGCCGCCTGGAACGCCTTGCTGCCCGCGTATGAAAAATTTCCCGGGGAACCGACCATTCCCTACAACCTCGCCTGTTACGCCTGCCAGATGGGCCGACCGGACGACGCGCGCCATTGGCTCGAACGCGCCGTGAGCATCGCCGGCAAGGAAAAAATCAAATTCATGGCCTTGAACGACGAGGACCTGGAACCGCTCTGGCAGGAGATCCGGAAGCTATGATCGAATGCGTCCTTCACAGCAACGCCAACTGCCGGACGGCAACCTCGCCCAGGCTGCTGACTCCCAGTCCCATCAGGCGCAGCGGGCGGGAAACCAGTTTCTCCTTCGCGAGCAAAAAGCAGGCAAGACGATAAATTTCTTCGGCTTCCCGCACCGGCTCTTCGACCGTGATCTGCCGGGTGATTGTCGTGAAATCGCTGTAGCGAATCTTGACCTGCACCGTCTTCGCCGCCAGCCGCCGGCGTTGGAGCTTCCCGGAAATTTCCCCCGCCTGTTCCCGCAGGCATCTGCGGAGCACCGTCCGGTCCGCGGTATCGCGCAAAAACGTTTCTTCGCTGCTGATGCTTTTCACTTCGTCGCCCTGCTCGAGCGGACGATCGTCGTCGCCGAAAGCGAACCGTTTCAACTTCGGCCCGAATGAGCCGGCCAGCGCCCGCAGATCGCCCGGATAATCCTGCAAATCGCCGACCGTCGTGATTCCGGCCTGACAGAGCGCCTGTTCGGTAACCTTGCCGACGCCGTGCATCGCGCGCACCGGCATCGGGCGAAGGAACCGGACCTTGTCGCGCTCCGGAATCAGGGTCAGTCCGTCGGGTTTGGTGAAATCGCTGGCCAGTTTGGCGAGCAGTTTGTTGGCGGCGACACCGATGCTTGCCGTCAGTCCGCGCTCGGAAAATATCCCGCGCTTCAACTCACGCGCCAGCGGCACGGCGGCGAACAGGCTGGCGTCCGCGTCCTCCCGCTGACAAACCGCCGAAAGGTCCAGATACGCCTCGTCGATCGAGACCTGCTCGATGAGCGCGCCGGTTTGCGCGACCAGGGCCATGATCCTCCCCGATTCCTCCCGGTAATGGTCCATGCGCGGCCGGACGAAAATGCCTTTGGGACAGAGCCGGCCCGCGGTGGCGCTGGGCAGCGCGGAGCGCACGCCGAACTTGCGCGCCTCATAGCTGGCCGCACAGACAACGCCGCGTTGCGTCGGCGGGCTGCCGACGATCACCGGCTTGCCCCGCAACGAAGGGTTGTCGCGCTGCTCGACCGACGCGTAAAACGCGTCCATGTCGAGATGGAAAATGACGCGGAACATGGACGGAAAAGAGGTGCCAGATTTTGCGCGCCGCGCAAGCCGGGAAATCGGCGCCTTGTTCGGTGGAGCGCATGGCACTGCCGCCGGAGCGCCGACCTCCCCACTCCCCCGTCGTCGGGCCAGGGGATCCACCACCGGCGCGGTGGCGGTATCCAGATGCGCCCGACTGGGCCAGGGTCTTTTGGTTTGACGCGCCAATCGGTTGGAGTTCAGCCTTCAGGCTGTTTCGGGCCGCGGACATGCTAAAGCATGAACTCCAACGCCTCGCCTTCGCAAAAGAAAAGATCCTGCCGACTGGGCCTGTGCCCGATTAAAAAACGTGTTCAAACCGGGCTATTCCTGCTTACCCTTGCGGCATGGACCAACTGCTCAAGCTCCTGCGCGACAACGCAGCGCTCACGTCGGATCAGCTCGCCAAAATGTTGAACCGGCCCGAGGCGGAGGTCGCTTCCCGGATAAAGGCCTACGAAAACGACAAAGTGATCCTCGGCTACCGCACAATCTTGAACGAAGAAAAACTGGGCGTGGACCTGGTGCGCGCGGTTATCGAAGTGAAAATTACGCCCGAACGCGGCGGCGGTTTTGACCGCCTGGCCGAACGCATCGCCAAATATACCGAAGTGAATTCCTGCTACCTGATGTCCGGCGGATACGATCTGCTCGTGGTGGTGGAGGGCGCCAGCCTGCGGGAAGTGGCCACGTTTGTCTCCGAAAAACTGGCGACCATTCAAGGCGTCCTTTCCACTGCCACCCATTTCATGCTCAAACCGTACAAAGATCAGGGCGTGTTGATGACGCACGAATGGAACGAGGAACGGCTGGCGGTGGCGCCGTGATGTGGGAGCGTTGAAGCGCTAAATCCTTGAACGGTTGAGCCGTTACCGGGGAGTCCCTGGGATATGCTACACTTTGCGTGTTCGAACGAGTATTTCCCCCTCACCCTGACTCCCTCAGGGAGAGGAAACAGCAGGCGTCTGATTGGTGTTTAGCCGATGGTTGTTGGGCAAACTCCTGCCCCGGAGTGATCGAGAGGTGGCGGATCATTCTCCCTCTTCCCAGGGGAGAGGGCCGGGGTGAGGGGGAACCGAGTGTAGCTCATCCCACGGTCCAACCAGTAAACCGGAAGGGCAGGGATACTGCGTTGGCTCGGACAACATGAGCTGCTCGCAAAAATGGAAAATGACTCACAGAGAACCGAACGGCAGCGCGTGTTGGCCCGTATCAACCCTTCCATGCTTCAACGGTTTTACGGTTCAACGCTCCAGCCCCTTCACACCTGTTTCATCGCCGAGTCCAACGCCGCATAAAGTTGATTCATCGTCGCTTCGGTTTCGTCGCCCATGTTCGAGATGCGGAAGGTGGTGCCTTTGATTTTTCCGTAGCCGCCATCGATCAGGAAACCCTGGTCT
>WNGF01007678.1_pt1 | contig 18936 bp, 19 predicted proteins | sample 5400641 | NCBI WGS metagenome assembly WNGF01 (sample SAMN13153371, study PRJNA577476) | soil metagenome | isolation source: 80 cm soil or saprolite under grassland replicate 2 | place: USA:California | collected 2016-06-15
GGCCGACATCCTCTCGATGCATTCGCCGGCGACCGAGAGCGCCCAGCGGATGATCCGGGAAGAGCATTTCCGGCAGATGAAAAAGACCGCGATCTACATCAGCACCGGCCGGGGGCCGACGACCGACGAGCCGGCGCTGATCAAGGCGCTCGACGAGGGCATGATCGCCGCGGCCGGGCTCGATGTCCTGGAAAAGGAGCCGCCCGGCGGCAACAACCCACTCCTGAAGATGGACAATGTGATCCTGACTGCGCATGTCGCCTCGGCGACGGCGCGGTTCGACCCGGCGCGGCGGCGGCGGGTCGGCCAGGAATTGTCGCTGGTCCTGTCGGGCAAATGGCCGATGTCCTGCGTCAACCCAGCCGTCCTGTCGGCGAGCGGCTTGAAGCGCTGGCAGCCGGTGTCGATGGAACGCGGCCCGAATTCGTAGGACCCTCACCCACCGGCGGCTAACGCGGCCGGCTGACGGCAAGACCTACACCTTCAAGATCCAGCCGGGGGTCAAGTTTCATAACGGCGACCCGCTGACCGCCGCGGACGTCGCGACCAGCTTGCACACGATCGCCTTTCCGCCGGAGGGCGTACTGAGCCCGCGCTCCAGCGATTTCGAAATGGTCGACAAGATCGAGGCACCCGACCCGGCCACCGTCGTCATTCGTCTGAAATACGCGACCAGCGCCTTCCTGCCGGCTCTGGCCGACCCCTTTGCCTTCATCTATCAGAAAAAGGTACTCAACAAGGACCCGCACTGGTACGAGAGGAACATCCTGGGATCTGGCCCGTTCAAATTCGTCAACTACGAGGTTGGCCAGTCGATCAAGGGAGCGCGCAACCCGGATTACTATCACAAGGGGCTGCCGTATCTTGACGAGATCGTCGGGATCTATGCGCCGAAGCAGGCGACCCGGATCGATGCGCTGCGCAGCGACCGCGGGGCGATCGAGTTTCGCGGTGTACCACCGGCCGCGCACGATGAGCTGAAGAAATCCCTCGGCGACCAGATCGCGTTTCAGGAGAGCGACTGGAACTGCGGCAGCGTGGTGACGATCAATCATGCCAAGAAGCCGTTCGATGATGTCAGGATCAGGCGGGCATTGACGCTGGCGATCGATCGCTGGCACGGCGCCGAGGCGCTGTCGAAGATCGCCACGGTCCGCACCGTCGGCAGCATCATCTACCCGGGCGATCCCTTGGCGCCGAGCAAGGAGCAGCTGCATGAGGTCGCCGGGTTCTGGCACGACATCGAGAAATCGCGGACCGAGGCCAAGCGCCTCTTAAAGGAAGCCGGCGCCGAGAACCTGACCTTCGAATTGCTCAATCGCGACGTCGATCAGCCTTACAAATATGTTGGCATCTGGATCACCGACGAGTGGAGCAAGGTCGGCGTCAAGGTCACGCAGAAGATCCTGCCCAGCGGCCCGTGGGTCGCGGCTGAGCGCGCCGGCGACTTCTCGGTGGTGCTGAGGCCAATTGCCACAGCGTCGTCAACCCGCTGATCGACGTGCAGCCCTACCTGTCGAGCTCGATAAGCAAGCAGAATTACGGCAATTACGAAGACCCCAAGCAGCAGGAGATCTTCGACAAGGCGATGCACGAGACCGATCCGGCGAAGCAGAAGCAGCTGATGTTCCAGTTCGCCAAGCACGTCATGGATATCGAGGCCCACAAGCTGGTGCTGCCGTGGTGGTACCGCATCGTCCCCTACCGCTCTTACGTGAAGGGCTGGAAGATCAGCTCGGGCCACTATCTGAACCAGGATTTTGGCGGGGCGTAGGCTGAACATCCGGGACGATCGGGCGAACCCGACACCCACGGTGGGAGGAAGCGATGCGGTCCGGCTTATGGTTTTGCGCGGCGGCTCTATCGGTCCTTCTGGCGGTCGCGGGGGTGGCGGCCGCGGCGGAAACCCCGAAACGCGGCGGCACTCTGACTTATATGATCCCGGCCGACGCGCCGCCGAGCTTTGACGGGCATCAGGAAGGCACCTTCGCGATGCTGCACGCGACGGCGCCGTTCTACAGCACGCTGATCCGCATCAACCCCGAAAACCCCTCTTCGACGACCGATTTCGTCTGCGATGTCTGCACGGAGATGCCGCAGCCGGCGGGCGAAGGCGACACCTATATTTTCAAGATCCGTCAGGGCGTCAAATTCCATGACGGCACACCCCTCACCGCCGCCGATGTGGCCGCCAGCTGGAACAAGATCATCTCTCCGCCGGACGGGGTGCTGAGCCCGCGCTCGAACTGGTTCATGATGGTCGACAAGGTCGAGGCGCCCGATCACGCGACCGTCGTCTTCCGCCTGAAATTCGCGACCAGCGCCTTCCTGCCGGCCCTCGCCGATCCCTTTGCCTTCATCTACAAGAAGGAAATCCTCGACCGGGACCCCCAGTGGTACAAGAAGAATATCCTCGGCTCAGGCGCCTTCAAATTCGTCGCCTACGAGACCGGCCAGTCGATCACCGGCGTGCGCAATCCGGATTATTACCATCCGGGCCTGCCTTATCTCGACGGCTTCACCGGCATCTTCGCCGACAAGCAGGCGACCCGGCTGGACGCGATCCGCAGCGACCGCGCCGCCACCGAGTTCCGCGGTCTGCCGCCGGCGGCCCGCGACGAGCTGACGGGCGCCCTCGGCGACAGGATCACCGTGCAGGAGAGCGATTGGAACTGCGGTAGCATGGTGATCATCAACCACAAACGGAAGCCGTTTGATGACGTGCGGGTGCGGCGCGCCCTGAGCCTGGCAATCGATCGCTGGCAGGGCGCCCGGGGGTTGTCGAAGATCGCCAACGTGCGCACGGTCGGCGGCATTGTCTTTCCCGGCTCGCCGCTCGCCGCGCGCAAGGAAGAACTGCAGCAGATAGCCGGGTTCTGGCCGGACATCGAGAAGTCCCGGGCCGAGGCCAAGCGCCTCCTGAAAGAGGCCGGCGCCGAGGGCCTCAGCTTTGAGCTGTTAAACCGAAATGTCGATCAGCCCTATAAATATGTCGGCACCTGGCTGGTCGACCAATGGAGCAAGGTGGGGCTCAACGTGACGCAGCGCGTCGTGCCGACCGGGCCGCTCCTGGAGGCACAGCGCAGCGGCAATTTTGCGGTCAATTCCGGCGCCAATTGTCATGGCGTCGTAAATCCGCTGCTCGACATACAATTCTTTCTGCCGGCATCGGTCGGCATCGCCAATTACGGCCAATATGAGGACCAGCGGGAGGTCGATCTCTACAACCGCATGCTGCGCGAGACCGATCTGTCGAAGCAGCGCGCATTGATGCGGGAATTCGAGAAATATGTGGTTGACACCGAGGCCCACCAGCTCTGGGTGGCATGGTGGTACCGGATCATCCCGCATCGCTCCTATCTCAAGGGCTGGAAGATCAGTCCAAGCCATTTCCTTAATCAGGACCTCGCGACAGTGTGGCTGGACAGGTAGGCCGTCGCAGCCGGGAGAACCGGTTCAGGGGGAGGATGCGCAGCATGCCGGACGGCGATGATCTGGCGCTGTGGTATGCGCTCAACCGGCTGATCGCGAATTATTGGGCCGAGGTGGACGAAAACGGCGGCGAACAGGCGCACAAGTTTTATCTTCCGGATGGGCATTATGTGATCGGCAACAACCGGTTCGAGGGAGAAGAGCAGATCCGCGCATTCTATGCCCGTCGCCGGTACGGCACGGTTGTGACGCGCCACCTCGTCTGCAATCTTCGGGTGCTCGGCGAAGACGCACGGCATGCCCGGATGGCCGGGGTGATGAGCCTCTACCGGGCCGATGGCAGATCGCCGTTTCAGGGGGCGAGGCCGCCGGCGATGATCGCCGATTTCGAGGCGCGCTGCGTCCTCGGCGACGACCGGCTATGGCGGTTTCAGTCGCACGTGCTGCTGCCGTTTATCGTTGGCAGCGACCTGCCGGCGTCGATCATGATAAAGCCGCAGGCTCTGTGAATAAGCCGCAGCGCCGCAAGAATCCTAGGGATGGGGCGCCAGATAGGAATTAGCCGCGAAAAATTGTATTCTATGCAGTAATTTGGCTTGGAATGGATCCCGGCCTGCACCGGGATGACGATTGGGGCCCTCCGGCGCGGAATTCTGAGCGGAAGCAATGTATCGCTACATCATCAATCGGGTGCTGCTGGTCTTTCCGACGCTGATCGGCGCGGCGGCTCTGGTGTTTCTGCTGATGCGCCTGATCCCCGGCGACATCTGCCTGGTGCGGCTCGGCTCCGGCGGCACCAGCTTTACCCAGGCATCGCTGGCCAGCTGCCACGCCGAGATCGGCATCGACCGGCCGTGGATCATGCAGTTCGTCGATTTCCTGTGGGGTCTGGCGCGGCTCGATTTCGGCAACTCGATGTGGTCGGGGAAGCCGGTCATCGTCGAGATCGCGACGCGCTTTCCGATCTCGCTCGAAGTCGCGATCATGGCGACGATCGTCGCGGTCGTCATCGCGATCCCGCTCGGCACGATCTCGGCCTTGAAGCAGAACAGCTGGATCGATCTGGCGGTCCGCACCTTCTCGATCGCCGGTCTGGCGACGCCGGCCTTCTGGCTCGGCATCGTCTCGATCCTGATCGTGCTCGATTTTACCCAGGCGGTCTTCGGCCACCCCTGGATGCCGCCGATCGACTATGTCCCCCTATGGCAAGACCCGATTCGCAACCTGTCGATCGTGATCCTGCCGGCCGTGACGATCGGCTACCGTTATGCCGCCGTATCGATGCGGATGACCCGCTCGGCGATGCTCGAGGTGCTGCGCGAGGACTACATCCGCACCGCCCGCGCCAAGGGCCTGATCAACCGTCTCATCATCAACCGGCACGCCCTGAAGAACGCGCTGTTGCCGGTCGTCACCGTGATCGGCATCGAGTTCGCCTTCTTGATGGGCGGCCTCGTCGTGACCGAGCAGGTGTTCAACCTGAACGGCATCGGCCGCTTGATGGTGCTGTCGGTGCAGAACCAGGACTACACCCTGACCCAGGCGCTGGTCATGGTAACCGTCACGATCGCGGTGTTGAGCAACCTTGTGGTCGACCTGCTCTATGCCTGGCTCGACCCCCGTATTCGCTTAGCCTGAATGGGTACGTCCGATGACCCTTGAAATTACCCCGACCACAACCACCGTACCCGTCCTCCTAGACGAGCGTGGCCGGACCGCCCGCGGCGTCTTCGGCGTCACCTGGGCCTTTCTGCGGCGCCAGCCGGTCGGCGCCATCGGCATGGTGCTGGTGCTGATTTTCGGCCTGGCCGGGATCTTCGCCGACTGGATCGCCCCCTACAGCCCGACGGCGAACGATTTTTCTTCGATGACCGAGCCGCCGAGCTTGTCGCATTGGCTCGGCACCGATCAGCTGGGCCGCGATCTCTTGTCGCGCATCCTGTTCGGCGCGCGTACCGCCTTTATCGTCGGCATGACCTCGGCGCTGGTCGGCGGGTTCAGCGGTCTCGTACTCGGGGTCGGCAGCGCCTATTTCGGCGGCCAGCTCGATCTGTGGCTGCAGCGCGTGCTCGATGTCGTGATGGCGTTCCCGCTGATCATCATGGCGCTGGCGGTGGTCTCGATCTTTGGCACCGGGGTGCACAACGTCATCGTCGCGATCACGATCCCGCTGATCCCGCGCTGCGCCCGGGTGGTGCGCTCTTCCGCGCTGGCGATCCGCGAAGTGCCCTATGTCGACGCCGCCCGCGCGCTCGGCTACGGCCACACCCGGATCATCCTGCGCCACATGGTGCCGAATGTGATGGGGCCGTTTTTGGTGATCATCACCGCCTTTGTCGGACAGGCGATCCTCGCCGAGGCGGCGCTCTCCTATCTCGGGCTCGGGGTGCAGGAGCCGGTCCCCGCCTGGGGATTGATGCTGCAGGGGGGCGCCGAGGAATACGCCTCGACCGCGCCCTGGATCGCGATCTTCCCCGGGCTCGCGATCATGCTGACGGTGTTCGGCATCAACCTGTTCGGCGACTCGTTGCGCGACGTCCTCGACCCAAAACTGCGCGACCGGTAGGCCGCCGGGGTTCGGCACGCGAAATTCCCTGAGAACAGGGAAAATTACGTAATTCATACAATCCGACCGCGGTTAAGGGCGTTGCGATCGAGCCGTCCTGCGGCTATCCGGCGATTTATTACTCCTGCCGCATTATAAAAGCAGGGAATTTCTTTGCGGCAAAGATGCCGGTAGCAGGGAAGCTGAGATGTGCGCGCCATCACAATTTGTATCTTGACAATCCGGATTAAATATAGTATGGTCAAGCATCATTGCAAGGACCGTCCCAATGCAGCTCGGCAAGTCACCCGCCGAAGCGAGACCCTATGGCTGAGCAGGAGCGGGACTATGCGATCGGTTACGGCAAGCCGCCGGTCCGCAGCCGTTTCAGGAAGGGCCGCTCCGGCAATCCCGGGGGCCGGCCGCGCGGCAAGAGCCTCGCGACGTTCCTGCGCGAGGCGCTCGCTGAAACTGTGACGATCGAGCTGGGCGGAAGGCGCCGGCGCTTCAGCAAGGGCGAGGCGATCATCGCGCGGCTCGTCGACGGCGCGATCGAAGCCGACCCGCGCTGGATGAAACTGCTGCTCGACCTCTTACAGACGCTCGACATCGGCGGCGACGCGCGCGATGACCACGAGGAGGTTGATGCCGAGGAGGCGCGCGAATTCCTGATCCAGGAACTCGACCGTTTGGCCGAAGACACGCCGGAGACCAGCGCGATGCGGGATTTCCTCGCCGGCGCCCAATGACAACCGCGATCAGAACCGGGCCGACGCGTGCTGCTGGGCTTCCTCGCGCTTGATCTGGGCAAAGGCCTCGCGAACGCCCGGTTCGTTGCAACGTGAATCGAGGGAATTGTCGCAGGCATACGATTTGAGCCCGAACATGCTCATCGCCATTCTGACGAGCTCGACCGTGCGGTTCTGGTCGCCCGGGTGGGCCGAGGCGGCCATCGCCAGCATTTTCGCCGCCATCTTGTCGGAGACCCTGCCGGTATCCGCGCGGCTGGCCGCATGGGAGAACAGGATTTGCGGCGTGATGCCCCTTCCCGCGAACTGACCCAAGGCGTTTTGCGCCGCGGCCGGCAGCCTTGACGGTGGAACGTCGCTACCGACAAGCGCGCCGAACAGCGCCACGGCAATCTGTCCGGCACTCTCCTTCACCAGCGGATTGAGCTCCACCTCTCGGCCATTACGATAGGCGCGGCCCTCGCCGTTGCGCCGCGCAATGAAGATGACATTGCCGCGGTCATCGATGCGCAGGTCTTTCGGGTCGCCGCCATCGCTTCGCAGGAACAGGATGCCGACCTGCTCGGCGGTGGCGCCAGCGACCGGGGATTTTGTCGAGGGTCCAACCGCCAGCGACAATTGCTGTCGATTTGATCGGCCGCCAGCTTCGCCGCCGGCATTAACCACTCGATCCGCGTCGTGACGAGGTTGCTCGCTCGCATTTGCGGCAGGCAGCGTAAGAATCAAGGTCAAGAGGAGCAGAGCAGCACCAGAGATACTCCGACCGATCAATCCCGGTCGGGGATCCCCGACAGAGGTCTTTCCAATCATCGAATGTCCCCCAATAGAACCTGGCGTATTTCCCGCTCGCCTGGTCTGATGCCCGCGGATTATCGCAGTTGTCGGCATGCAGCCGACCGCACAATAAAAGTAAGCAGTACAGATCGGTTCGGGTAGAGCCGAATGCCAAAACTGCCGATCAAATACCAAAATCCGGATCGATCGCGCAATAGCTTTGGTGGTCCACTATCGACACTATCGCTTACCTGAAAACCTTTAACATGAAATTAGCAAACCAGAGGCTGATTCAGGGCAGAACAAAGCTCAATTGGGCAAAAGAGCCAGGATTATTCAACCTGTTTTGTCGACCGCATGATCGCGATCGGACGATGGGGAATCCGTTGCGCTTTTCCGCCCCTCAGCCCCCCGACGCCGACGCCGCGTCGATACCGGGGAGGGCGCTCTGCGAGGCGAGTTCGGATCCGGGGTGGTTGCTATCGGCGGGTCGAGACCCGCCCTACGGAAGGCAGCGGGAGACGCTCCCCCATCGCCCTACGTGAAGGCGGCGAAGATCTCCTCGACAGCCTTTAGCTGGTTACCGGAGGCGGAGGACGGCACCAGGGTCGGCGTCGAAACACCGGCCGCGCGCCACGCCGCGACCCCCTCGCGCACCGCCGCGGCCGGTCCGAACAGCGTCGCGTCGGCCAGCCAGCGGTCGCTCATCAGCCCCGGGATGTCGGCCTCGCGGCCGGCTGCGACCGCCGCCTCGATCGCCGCCATCTCCTCGACGTAGCCGGCTTCCTTCCAGTAGTTGCGGTAGTTCGGCAGCATCGTGTAGCGGGTCAGGGTGCGCCGGTTGACCGCCTTGGCCGCCGCGACGTCATCCGAAATGCAGGTCGGGATCATGTTGGCGACGAGGAAATTCGGGTCGCGCCGCTTCTCGGCCAACAGCACCGACAGCGAGTCGGCCATATGCGAACGGCTGGCATTGGCAAAGACGAGCCCTTGGGCGATCTCGCCGGCCAGCGCGACCATGCGCTTGCGCAGCGCGCCGAGGATGATCGGCGGCAACGGGCCGAAGGCCTCATGGGAGCGGAACCTGGTGACGAAGGCGCGGATGTCGGCGAGCGGCCTTCCGACCGTCACGCCCATCCGCAGATGGCTCGGCGCATGGGCGACGCCGATCCCGAAGCGGAACCGCCCGCCGGAGACCTCGTGGATGAAGGCGGCGCTCTGCGCGAAATCCTCGACCGTGCGGGCATAGATTGGCGAGATCGCCGTGGCGAAGGCAATGCGCTCGGTGGCCAGCGCGAGCGCGGTGCACTGCGCCATGTTGCCGAAGATGCTCGGCACATAGATGCCGGAAAAACCGCGCCGCTCGGCCTCGGCCGCGAGGTCAAGCGTCAGACGCCGTCGCCCGAGTACCGCGACGAGGCTCAGGGCCGGCAAGGCGTCTGACATGGCGGGGCACTCCTCCTCTGCTTACCGGGCGTATACGAGGCTCGGCAGCCAGGTGACGATCTGCGGAAACAGAATGCACAGCCCGACGCCGATCCACTGCAACGCCATGAAGTTGACCGAAGAACGGAAGATCGTCGCCATCGAGACTTCGGGGGGCGCGACGCTCTTCAGATAGAACAGCGAATAACCGAAGGGCGGGCTGAGAAACGCCATCTGCATGTTGACCATGAAGATCACGCCGTACCACAGCGGCACATCCTCCGGCCGGACCCCGGCAAAGCCGAGCAGCCCGGTCCAGGTGAAGCTCTTCATGATCGGCAGAAAGATCGGCACGGTTAAGAGCAGGATGCCGACCCAGTCGAGGAACATGCCGAGGACGAACAGGATCACCATCATCAGCATCAATACGCCGTAAGGTGGCAGGCCGATGCCGAGGATCGACTCGGCGACGAAGGTCTGGCCGCCTTTGACGATGAAGAAGCCGACGAACATCGTCGCGCCGAAAAAAATCCACATCACCATCGCGGTCGCCTTCAGCGTCGCGAGCGCGGCTTCCTGGATCGCCGGCCAGGTCAGCCGGCGGTGCAAGGCCGAGACGAACAGCGCGCCGAAGGTACCGATCCCGGCCGCCTCGACCGGGGTCGCGATGCCGATGAAGATGATCCCGAGCACCAGGAGGATCAGCAGGATCGGTGCGATCGTATTCTTGAGCAGCCGCAATTTCTCGCGACCGCTGACCCGTTCCTCGACCGGCAGCGCCGGCCCGAGCCGCGGATTGACGTAGCAGCGCACCAGCACATAGCTGACGTAAAGACCCGACAGCAGCAGCCCGGGAAAGATCGAACCGACCAGCAACTCGCCGAGCGATTGCTGGGCGACCACCGCATAGACGATCGCCATCACCGAGGGTGGAATCAGAATGCCAAGGGTGCCGCCGGCCAGCAGCGAGCCGCAGGCGAGCTTCTGGTCGTAGCCGCGCCGCAGCATCGCCGGCAGGGCGATCATGCCCATCGTCACCTCGGTGGCGCCGACCACCCCGACCATCGCAGCCAACGCGGTGCAGGCGAGGATCGTCGCCGCGGCCAGCCCGCCCTTGACCGCGCCCAACCATTTGTAGACCGCGTCGAACAGCTCCTCGATGATCCCGGCCTTCTCCAACATCGCCGCCATGAAGATGAAGAGCGGCACGGCGGACAGCTGGTAATCCGTCATGAACGGGAAGATGCGGGCCGGCATCATGTTCAGGATGGCGCCGCTGCCGAACACGTAGAGAAAAATGACTGCAAGACTGCCGGTGCAGAACGCCATCGGCAGCCCGAGCGCCAGCAGCAGCGCGAGCGAGCCGAACAGCAGAACGGTCAGCCAGGCGATGTCGATCTCGAGACCCATCGCTCAGGCCGTCAAGTCAGACGAGGATTGGGCGCGCGTCAGAATGACGATGTCCTTGATCAGCTTGGCCAGCCCTTGCAAGGCCAGCAACGCGGCGCCGATCGGGATCATCAATTTGACCGGCCAGTATTGCACGGCCCATTCGGTGAACGAGACCTCGGAGTTGCCAACCGCGTCGAGGGCAAACTTGCCGCCGGTCCACAGCAGCGTCAGTATGAAAATGAAGAAGAACAGCGACGTGAAAATATCGGCAACCGCTTTACCGCGTGCCGAGAACTTTACGTAGATCACGTCGACGCGCACGTGCTGGTCGGCATGATAGGCATAGGCGCCGGCCAGCATGTACTGCATGCCGTACATCAGGAACATGCTCTCATGCACCCAATTGGTCGGCGAATTGAAGGCGAAGCGGGCGATCACTTCGTAGTAATAGGCGAAGACAGAGATCACCGCCCAATAGGCGACAAACTCCCCGACCCGAACATTGACCCATTCGATTGCATCGGTGAACCGGGTGTGCAGGCCCAAGGTCGGGTCCTCACCGGTTCCGATCGGCGGAATATCGGGAACCACGATCTCGGGCGGCGCCGCGTCGCGGACGCGCGCTTCCCGGTCGCGGACCCGGCGCACGGCCCCGGGCAGGAGCATCGCATCGACCATCAGCATCGCCGCCAGCAGCAGCGCGAGCCACCGCGAGGTGGCGCGGCGCGTGCCGAGCTCGGCCTCCATCGCCGCGTAGTCCGCCCTGGCATGATTTTCGGCCGCCTGAGCCTTGGTAAACCGCTCGGCGGCAGCCGGCGACACTTCGGTCCCGGGCAGCGGCTGCGCTCGGCGGGTTTCGATCTGCGCGCTCTCCAGCGCGGCACGTGTCCGCGATACGTCCTCGCGCGCATCGCGGATCTCGGTATTGACGTAGAGGATGCCGAGAAACACCGGGATGAATAGAAAACCCCATCGGCTCTTCAGATAAAACCGATGGAGGCCGAGGAAGCCGGCGCAAAGCCAGAGGAGATAGGCGAGGAACAGCGACGGCCCTCTGGGTTCGCCGAAGCGGCGCTGCCGCACGACCAGAGCCCAGGCGATCACCGGAAAGACGATCAGCGTGCCCCAGTACAGCCAATGCGGCAGCACAAAATACAGGCTAGGCATCGCGTCGCGCCGCCTCTAGCTGACCCCTGCCACGGAGATCAGTCCTATAGCATCCACTCGACGGGTTCGACACCCGCGGCGGCCTGCGGACAAGAGCTCAGAGATCGATCTTCAGGCCTTTGTACATGTCGGGCTCGACATAGCCGAAGGTCGGCGATTGCATGACATCGAGCTGGAGCTTGAAGACGCGGGCCGCGTCCTTGTCCTTGTTGGCCCATTTGAACCAGATCGGCACCGCGATGCGCTGGAATTTCTCCAGGTCTTCGACCGGCAGACGACTGACCTCGGTGCCGGCCTTCTCGAACTTGCCCCAGGCCTCCATGTCCGCCTTTTGGATCGCGGCGTGATGGATCCGCGAATAGACCTCGATCTCGTCCTCCACCCACTGCTTCATCTTGGGCGACAGCTTGTTCCAATTATTCATATTGACGCAGAAATCCATCAGATCGACCGGCTGATAGATCGACTCGAGGCCGCGCGGCCCCATCCATATGTATTTGGTGACCTGCTGGAAGCCGAGGTCCCAGTTGACCGCCGGCCCGACATAGTCGGCGGCCTCGATCGTGCCTTTTTCGAGCGCCGAAAAGACTTCGCCGCCGGGCAATAGTGTCGTCTTGGCGCCGATTGCTGCGAACCCCTCGGCGATCATGCCGCCGGGAACACGCAGCTTCAGATCCTTGAAATCCTCGATCGAGCGGATCGGCTTCTTGGAGTGGATGATGTTCGGTCCGTGATGGATTCGGCCGACATAGTACAGACCCTGCTTGGCGAACACGTCGCGCGCTGCCTGCAACCCGCCGTTGCTGTAGAAGAAGACATCCCATTCATGCGGGTAGCGCAGGCCCATCAGATAGGACGAGAGAAAGGCGGTCGCCGGCACCTTGCCGGCCCAGTATAGCGTGAATGAGTTCATCGCTTCGAGAACGCCGTTCTTGACGCCGTCGATCAGCTCGAAGTCGCCGACGATCTCCTTGGCGGCGAAAGGCTTGAACTCGAGTTCGCCGCCGGTCTTCTCCTTGATCGTGCCGCACCATTGCTTGAAGGTATTGAGGCCGACGCCTGCCGGCCAGGAGGTCTGAACCTTCCAGACCGTCGTGTCGGCGGCAGCGGCATCGCGGATACGCGGCGCGGCGATCGCCGTCCCGGCGACGGCGCCGACGCCGATCTGGAACAGACGGCGGCGCGTGGCCCGCCGATCGATGCGCTCGACCTGCATGACGACTTCCTCCCCACGTTCTACTTTGCTGTGCTTTGATATAGGACGTGACAACATACAATTGCCGGCGACACTAAGGGCGTTCGCGCTTCGAGGACAAGCGGGATTCAGTCCGTCGTCCTTCACGGAGGAGTGAGATTACTCCGCCGCCTGGGCCGGGGCGAGCCGCACCGAATTGGGGCCGTAGCGGTCGCGGAACGGCTGGGTGTCGATTTCCTCCAATTCGATCTCGCGCGCCAGCACCCGCTGTTTCCAGGTCTCCTGCTCGGAGATGCGGGCGTGGAATTCCGGCATGACCTCGCGCGCGAATAGTTCGAGGCTCTCGCAGATATGCTCGTGGGTGTTCTTGCCCGCCTGGTTCAATAGGATCACCGAGTCGATATGCGAAGTCTCGAACTTGCGCAATTTCTGCCGCAAGGTCTCGGGCGAGCCGATCAGCCCGCCCGACAGCGCACGGGCCAACGCGTCGGGGTTGGCGCGCTTCCATTTCTCGTATTCGTCCCACAGATTGACCGTGCCGGGGGCCGGTCGCTCGCGCATTGCGCTCTGGCCGTAGAAGCGCAGCGCGAACTGGAAGAACGGGATGCCGTCGGCGCGGCGGCGCGCCTCCTCGTCGGTTTCGGCGCACATGAAATAGCTGGTGATCGCCAGGTTTGGGTTGGTGACGTAATCGGCCAGCTTCTCCTGCCTTTTGGTGAAGGCGTTGTAATAGGCGTGCACCCAGGCATGCGCCGCATCGGCCGACAGGAACTGGAAGGCGAGTGCGCCGAGGCCGCGCCGTCCGGCCATCTCGATCGTCTCCAATTGCGAGCAGGCGACCCATAACGGCGGGTGCGGCTTCTGCAGCGGCTTCGGGACGACGTTGCGCAACGGCATGTCGAAATATTTGCCGTGATGCTCGCAGCCGCCGTCCCGGAACATCGGGATGATGGCGCGGATCGCCTCCTCCCAGATCGCCCGCTTCTCGTCGTAATCGACGCCGAAGGGCTGCAACTCGGTGATGCTGGCGCTCTCGCCGGTGCCGAACTCGACCCGGCCGCCGCTGACCAGGTCGAGCGCGGCGATGCGCTCGGCGCAGCGCGCCGGGTGGGTCGTCGTCAACTGCATGATGCCGTGGGCGAGGCGGATCTTTTTGGTGCGCTGGCTGGCGGCAGCGAGGAACACCTCGGGGGCCGGCGAGTGCGAATACTCTTCGAGAAAATGGTGCTCGACCTCCCAGGCGTAGTCGTAGCCGAGCCGGTCGGCCAGCTCGACCTGGTCGAGCGCGTTCTGATAGAGCTGCAACTCGCCGCCGGGCAGCCATGGCCGCGGCAATTGCAGCTCGTAAAAGATCCCGAATTTCATTGCACGCCCCTCCTGCGGGCGGCGGGATGATGCCCGCCGTTTCCGGCCAATACAAGGAGCCCCGGGCGACCAACCTCGTAGGGCGGAAAAGCGAAGCGCATTCCGCCGATACACAGGCATTCCGCCGCGGCCAGACCTCGGGCATGCTCCATTGATGCCGGATTACCGACGCAACCGAATCCCGGGAGCCACATACTTTTTCACGGTGAACCTGCACGACCGCCGTTCCAACCTGTTCGTCACCCGTATCGACGCGCTGCGCGAGGCGGTACGCGATGTTCGCCGGCGGGCGTCATTTCGGATCGACGGGTGGGTCGTTTTGCCTGACCACATGCACTGTCTCTGGACTCTTCCTGAAGGCGATCTGGATTTTCCGGGTCGTTGGTGGGCAATCAAGACAGCGTTCTCGAAGTCGCTACCCAAAACAGAGGAGCGATTCGGCCGTCATGGTCCGCAGAGGAGAGCGCGGCATCTGGCAGAGGCGTTATTGGGAGCACACCATCCGGGACGATAGAGACTATGCCGCGCACATGGATTCCTAACCATGACCGAGCAGTGATCGGTGACGCTCGATAAAGGAGCGCAGTCCAGCGCCGAGGCCGCAGCACTCGCCGGGCCGGCGGCCTATTGGCGGCACACGCTGTGGGCGATGGTCGGCATCCAGTTCGTGATGACCGCGGCGTTTTCGATGCTGACCCCGATCATGCCGTTGTTCCTGCCGGTGCTCGGGGTCGAGAGCGAGGCGGCGATCGCCATCTGGGCCGGAATCCTCAACGGCATCACCTCGCTGGTCGCGGCCTTCGCTTCGCCGCTCTGGGGCCAGGTCGCCGACCGCCACGGCCGCAAATTGATGCTGCTGCGCTCGAGCCTGGCGATAGGGCTGTTCGCCGCGCTGATGGGCGCCTCCGGCAATGTCTGGCAGTTTTTCGCCTGCCGCGCACTGATGGGCGTTTTCGCCGGGTTTTCCAGCGCGGCGATCGCGCTGGTGGCGAGCCAGGTGCCGGAAGACCGGCTCGGCTATTCCTTGGGCTGGCTCAGCACCGGCCAGCTGGTCGGCTCGCTGGTCGGGCCGATCATCGGCGGCATCTTGGCGGACGCGACCGGCAGTTATCGCATCCCGTTCTATTGCACCGCGGCGACGATCTTTCTGGCGACCGGCCTCGTCTGGTTCAGCGTGCGCGAGGAGTTCACCCGGCATCACGGCGAGGGTCGGCGCGGCACGCTCGCCAGCCTGTTCGCGCTGGTCACCACCCCGGCCTTGCTGGCGCTGTTTTTCGTGCTGCTGATGGCGCAGTTCGGGGTGCGCACGGTGCAGCCGATCGTGACGCTGTACGTCAAGGAGATGGTCGGCGACCTGCCGAATCTCGCAACCCTCGCCGGCATCGCCTTTTCGATCACCGGGCTCGCCAACGTCATTTCGGCGCCGTTCCTCGGCAACCGCAGCGACCGGATCGGCTATCGCCGGGTGCTGCTGATCTGCCTCGCCGGCGGCACCCTGACGACCTTGCCGCAGGCCTTCACCGACAATTACTGGGCATGACCTCCTCGGCGATGTTTCTCGGCAACTCGGCCGGGCCACTGCTCGGCGGCGCGATCGCCGCCTCGCTGGGTCTCCACTGGGTGTTCCTGCTGACCGCCATCGTGATGGCCGCCAACCTCCTCTGGGTCTATCACCGCGTTCCGGAATATCGCGAGACCTCGTAGGGCGGAAAAGCGAAGCGCATTCCGCCAATACGTCATCTCGGGCATGCTCCGCCGATGCCGGAATACCGCCGCAACCGCGTCCCCGGGGCTACTTATTTCTTCACGGTGAACCTCCTCGACCGCCGCTCCGATCTGCTGGTGACGCATATCGATCCGCTGCGCGAGGCGGTGAGGAAGGTGCGCCGCCGATCGCCGTTTCACATCGACGCTTGGGTCGTCTTGCCTGACCACATGCACTGCCTCTGGACATTGCCGGAAGGAGACAGCGACTTTCCCCGTCGCTGGTGGGCGATGAAGGTCGCGTTCTCGAAGTCGTTGCCCGACGCCGAGCAACGGTCACCGGTCATGCTCCGTCGCGGAGAGCGTGGCATTTGGCAACGCCGATATTGGGAGCACACGATCCGCGATGAACGCGACTACGCTGCTCACATGGACTACATCCACTTTAACCCCGTGAAGCATGGGTTGGTCGAGCGCCCGGGTGATTGGCCCTTTTCCAGTTTTCGCCGATGCGTGGCCGCCGGCCTCTACCCACTCGATTGGCTCGGCAGCGATAGCGAACTACCTGAAACGGGTGAACGACCCTAATGCTATATGGCGGAATGCGCTTCGCTTTTCCGCCCTACGGCGGCCACGGATCGGAGCTCGTGAAGCCGGGAAACTTCAACATCGCATTCATCAAGGCGCGGGCGTCACGCCCACGCTCACGAGCCGGAATGATCGTCTCCAGGTCCACTCCGATGCGGCCCGGCGCCAAGCCGATGATTGCGAGACCATAATATCGATGATGGCTTTCAACAATTAGCGTCGGGATTTCCGGACCGCCGTCCGGACTATGATGATAACGCACATGAAACGAGAATTCCGATTGAGGAGGCTGAGTTTCAAAGAAGCCATACTCGCGCGTTTTTCGATCCAAATAGCTGTCTACGAAGCCGCGTCGATGGTTTGCTTCGACAAAATCATCCAGCGACATTGAATGCAAACTATCGACCAGAAGCAGAAGCAGGTCACCCAGCGATTTTGCTCTGGCTTCGACTTCCCTTCGCCTCCCGAAGCCGAACATCAAAATAATTGAAGCTACGCAGCCAGGGCCTGCCTTGTGGCGGCGGTGATCGCGGCGGCGCCTTTCTCGGCGATCATGATGGTCGGCGCGTTGGTGTTGGTCGAGGTCACCGCCGGCATCACCGAGGCGTCGATCACGCGCAGGCCCTGAATGCCGTGGACGCGCAATTCGTCGTCGACCACCGCCATCGCGTCGTGGCCCATCTTGCAGGTGCAGCTGGCGTGGAACACGGTCGAGCCGGTCTGCCGCGCGTAGTCGAGGAGCTGGTCGTCGCTCTGCACCCCGGAGCCCGGCAAGGTCTCGGCGGTGATGTAGCGCGCCAATGACGGGGCGGCGAACAGGCGCCGCACCAGCTTGAGGCCGCCGATCACGGCGCGCCTGTCGGTCTCCTCGGAGAGATAGCGCGGGTTGATCGCCGGCGCCTCCTGCGGATCGGGCGATTTCGCCTCGACATAGCCGGTCGACAAGGGCCGCATCTGCCACATGCCGCCAGTCATGCCGGGAGTGGCGTCGAGCTTCCTGATCGGGCCGGGCGCGAAGCTGCCATGGGCCAAGAGGCACTGCACATCGGGGGTCGCCGCTTCCTCGAGCACCTTGGCCGAGACCGCCACCAGCGAGGCGGCATAAGTCAGCATGCCGGTGCCGGTGAACAGATAGCGCAGCACCTCGCCGGCAAAGGGCATCCCGCGCGAGCGCTCGTTCAAGGTCCTGACGCCGCTGACCGCGGCAACCACCCGGACGATGAAATGGTCCTGCAAATTCCGGCCGACCCCGGGCAAGGCATGCTGCACCGGGATGCCGGCCCGGGCGAGATGCGCCGGGTCGCCGACCCCGGATAGTTGCAACAGATGCGGCGAGCCAATCGCGCCACCGGCCAGGATCACATCGCGCGCCGCCTCCGCCCGTTCCACCTTGCCGCCGCGCGAGAACTCGACGCCGACCGCCCGCCTTCCCTCGAACAGCACGCGATGCGCCAAGGCGCCGGTGATCACGGTGAGGTTGGGCCGCTTCATCGCCGGGCGCAGATAGGTGCGCGCCGCGCTCTGCCGACGGCGGCCGCGGCGGGTCTGCTGCACCCAGCCGATGCCGTCGGGCGCGCCGGGCGGCAGATGATTGACGTCGTCGCGGTATTCGAGGCCGATCTCCTGCCCGGCCTCGATCATCTTCTGGCACAGAGGCGGTTTGTCGGCGGTGCGTGAGGTTAAGAGCGGCCCCTCGGCGCCGTGGAACTCGTCGGCGCCCTCCTGCCAGCTTTCCGCCCGCTTGAAGTAGGGCAGGACGCCGTCCCAGCCCCAGCCGCGATTGCCGAGCTGGGCCCAATGGTCGAAATCCTCGGGCTGGCCGCGGACATAGATCATGCCGTTGATCGAGCTGGAGCCACCCAAGACGCGGCCTCGCGGGTAGAGGATCGCGCGCCCCGCGACCCCGGGATCGGGCTCGGCCTTGTAGCCCCAAGTGAGCACCGGATGATCGAGCAGCTTGATGTAGCCGGCCGGGATATGGATCAGCGGGTTGCGGTCGCGCGGGCCCGCCTCCAGCAACAGCACGCGGGCGGTGGGATCCGCGCTCAGCCGGTTGGCCAGAACGCAGCCGGCCGAACCGGCGCCGACAATGATGAAATCCGCCTTCATGTACCTTCTCCCTGGACCGCCGGCCTCCGGCCGGCATGCCGGCGGGACGCCGGCGCTCCGAATCACACCCTCAGATTACCCGGTCGGCGCGCAGCGCGGCGATCTCGTTATCCGAAAAACCGCAGTCGCGCAGCACTTCGTCAGTGTCGGCGCCGAGCGCCGGTGCGGCGCGCAACGGCGGCTCGGCGGCGCTGTCGCGCACCGGACCGGCGACCATCCGCACATGGTCGTAATCCCGGATCAGGCCGCGCTCGGCGACAAACGGGCTGTCCAGCGCGGCCTGCAAACCGTTGACCGGCGCCGCCGGCACCTGGCCGGCGAAATGGCCGAGCCATTCGGCGGTAGAGCGCGCCGACAAGACTTCGTCGAGCAGCCGGTTGACCAGCTCGCGGTTGGCGAGCCGGTCCTTGAAGCTGTGGAAGCGCGGATCCTCGGCCCATTCCGGCCGGCCCAGCCGCTCGCACAGCACCGGCCAGAACTTCTCCTTGTTG
>WNGF01015951.1_pt1 | contig 18932 bp, 20 predicted proteins | sample 5400641 | NCBI WGS metagenome assembly WNGF01 (sample SAMN13153371, study PRJNA577476) | soil metagenome | isolation source: 80 cm soil or saprolite under grassland replicate 2 | place: USA:California | collected 2016-06-15
GCCTAGACCGTTTCCGCGAAAAGAGTCTTTGGGGTCCACCATCGGGTCTCTTGATTCTTAGATTTGCCATTGCCAGTGGGAAGTGAACCAAGTGGCGGTGAGTTTTTAGAATCAAGAGTCCTGACCCCCGATCGGCCTTCTGACCCCCGATCGGCCTTAGAGGGCGGTTTCAATATTTTCAGTCGTTCCATCGCTTCGCTCACTTAATACCGCGGCCCGTTCCAGACGTTCCACCGCTACGCTTCGTTCCAGCCGTTCCAGTCGTTCAAATCTTTCAATGACGAGTTAAGCGCCTTTCGCCATTTCAACCTTGAACCTTGAACATGGAACCTTGAACTCTGCTTACGCTACGCTCAGTCGGCAAGGTCGCCGAATCCGGGCGGTGGGCGGCGATGTCGTTTGATGCTTTCAAACGCAGAGGCGATCGCGAAGAGCGTTGTTTCCTCGAAGGGGCGAGCGAGGAATTCCAAAGCAACAGGCAACTCGACTTTTTTCGGCCCTTCCAATCTACTGCCGTTGGGATCGCTATCGTCCGGCACGCGATCATAGACTTCTCGGGTGAATCCGGCCGGTACGACGATGGCCGGAAAGCCGGTCTCGGGGCTCAGACTGACCGCGAAGCTCGAGCCGGAGCCTCTGTAGGTGTCGAGGTCGGATTTCAGCACCGGTTCGCCGGATACAAGGGTCGGATCGGATATGACTGTGCCGGCTTTTAGAATTTTCGGCTCGGTCCGCGTCTCCACGGTTTTCGCCAGGCGGTTGGGCAAGATGATGTGCGGCGGGATCGTCGTGTAGGCGTACACCAGCGCGTCGAGACTGTTTTCCGCCATGACTTGGAGAATGATCTGCCGCAAGGTCTGCATGCGCACCAGATGATCCGTCTGTGCCGGCGTGTCCAAAGTCGCGGCGTCGTCGCTGAACGCTCTCTTGAGATTATCCAGGCTGCCGGAAAACATCGGCATGGCCAGCATGTCTTCAAGATTTTTGAACTTCGCATCGCCGCGCTCGCGCAAGTAGCGGTTGATCGCGTAGTGCGCTTCGTGGCCGCGCGGCTGCGCGGCGAGCATGCGCAGGTTCACGCCGCGGACACCGGAGGGAATCAGCCTGTGATCGAACGCCATCGACACGATCCGGTCGATGGGCTTGGCGGATTCTGGAAACGCCACGGGAAAATTTCTCGCCAGCCAGCCGGGCTCGAGATAGGGAACCAGATCGGCGATCGCGTTGTCGACGTTCACCGGATCGGCGATCGTCGCACCCGCCTTTTTCATATGGGGACGCGTACGAAAGAGGAAAACAGAGGAAAAAGGGGTCAAATCCGCTTTTAGCTTATTTGCACTCGTTTAGCACAAGGGATACGAACCGTTGAGGCAAACGTTTTCTTGATCACCCCGCCCGCATCTTCAGCAGCGTCGGAATATCTATTTTTTCCTGATACAGTCGCAGTTCTTCTTTGCTCTGCGCGCCGAGCGAGCGTGGCCATGCGATCGGCGACTGCGTTGCCGGTGGCGAGCTACTGAGCCCGCAACTCATCTGCGACGTTCCTGTAGTTATCGCCGACTACTGAACCGGACCGGGAATCGGAATGTTGTAAAGCTGGGCGACGTTTTCCCGCACCAGTTTGGCGCGCTGCGGGGCGGGGAGGTCGCCTAGGTCGCGGGCGACAACCTGACGAGAATTTGGCCACGTCGAGTTGCCGTGCGGGAAATCATTGGACCACATGCAGTTGTCGGTGCCCCACCACGACAAGATATGACCGCCGACGGCGTCGTTGAAGAAAGTGGTGTAGATCTGGTTGTGGAAGTATTCGCTGGGGAGTTTCTTGATGGCCAGCCCCTCGCGCTTCGCGCCATGGCGCTTGAAGTAGTAGTCCCACTGCTCCAGAACAAACGGAATCCAGCCAAGCTCGTTTTCGACGAGGACAACCTTGAGCTTGGGGAAACGCTCGAGCACGCCGGAATAGATCAGTTCGTAGAGGCTGTTAACCGACTGGAACAGTTTCATGTTGACGCTGTTGGCCTCCTGGGTGAGACCGGTTGCGGTATCTCCGAGGCCGAAGGAACGGCTTCGGCTGTAGCCGTGCCCGCTCAAGATGTGCAAGTTCACCGGCATGTCGAGATCCTGAGAGGTGGCCCAGAACTTGTCATAATGCGATGAGGAAAACGGTAGCTCTGCTGGCGGTACCTGCCAGATCACCGAGCCGCGCATGCCGGCTCTGCGGCAGCGCTCCAGTTCATTCACGGCACCGTCGATGTCGTACATCGACAGCATGGCGATACCGATAAGCCGTTCGGGCGCGGCGCTGCAGTAGTCGATCAGCCAATCGTTATAAACTTGGCAGCAGGCGGCCTCCAACTCGTGATCGTCGAGGCTCAAGCACTTCAAGCCATGGGTCGGATAGAGCACTTCGGCGCTGACGCCGTCGGCGGCCATCTCGGAGACGCGCTTGTTCTTGTCCTGGGCGCCGCCGGGCGTGTCGTTGGGCCTTTGCCCGCCAAAATCGGGAGCGCGGTCCTGAAAAGCTTTCGGCAGTTGTTTTTGCCAAAGACCCGCGGGCTCGATGACATGAGAATCCGATGAAATCAACAATTCATTGATAACGGCGTTGGTCTCTTTACCATAGGTGCGCTCAATAATAGCCATCTTTTCGGCTCCTTTGTATTGTGAAATTTGCGCGAGCTGGCTGTCGTGCGGATTTCTGAAAAATCGCTCACAGTCATACAGATGGAAATAACCCAGGCGGGGGTCAAGGTGCAAGCGAAGGGTCGTGGACGATATCGAGTGTTCAAATCGTTCAAAACGGTCAACCGCTTCGCTCCGTTCAAGCCGTTGAATCCATCCGGTTCCAACCGTTCAAGTCGTTCAATCGCTGGCCTTTAAGGTAATCACCCCACCCGCATCTTGAGCAGCGTCGGAATATCCACTGTTTCCTGTTACAGACGCAGCTCTTTTTCTTTACGCTGCACGCCGAGCATGGCCATGCGGAGTTGGGAATTGTCCCGAGGAATCGGTACGGCTTGTCTGGCGCTGCTCGCGTTGTGCTCTCGCGTGTCGACAATTTAATAAATATCATATATGATAATTATCGCGCAGCATGAAGTTATTGGTTGAAGAGTCTCGACGTTGGTGTCCAAGCACGTATTCAGGCAATAGTGTTGCGATTTGAAAACGGCAATTTAGGCGATCATAAAACTGTGGGTGGTGGAGTCTGGGAAGCACGCTTGGATTTCGGGCCGGGATACCGGTTATACTTTGGAAAAGACGGGGCTGCATTGATCTTGCTCCTTGCGGGCGGCGAAGGCGTCGCAGTCCAAGGATATCGCTGCGGCGAAACGTTACTGGGAAGACTTTAGGGAGGCGAAACATGGCAAGGCGCAGTAAGGATTGGAATGTCGGTTTGGCGCAAGACCTGCGTGATCCGGATTTTGCTCGTGAATTTCTTCTGGCGGCAATTGAGGAGGGGGTATCGATTCAGATCGCCCTGGGAAAAGTTATCCGAGCAATTGGGATAAAAGAGTTTTCGGCGAGAATAGGAATCGCGAGCCCAAACATCCTGCGCGCGATCAATGCACGCCATAATCCGACCCAGGAAACGCTAAACCGGCTCCTAAAGCCATTTAAGCTTAAACTTAGTCTCGCACCGATCGAACAACCGAAGCGTCGTCACGCGGCGTAAGGACTGCTGTGGCTTTGAGCACCTCGCGAACGATACCAGTGTTCAAATCGTTCAAAACGTTCAACCGCTTCGCTACGTTCAAGCCGTTTAAGAGTCCAGCGGTTCATTCGTTCAAACTGTTCAAGTCGTTCAATCGGTGGCTTTTAAGGTGATCACCCCGCCCTCATCTTGAGTAGCGTCGGAATATCGATTTTTTCCTGATAGAGACGTAGTTCTTTTTCTTTGCTCTGCGCGCCGAGCATGGCCATGCGGTCGGCGAGTTCGTTGCCTTCGGTGCCGACGTGGGCGGCGACGTGGATGAGCTTCAGTTCTTCTTCAATGCGTCGGTAGATCGCGTAACCAGTCCTGGATAATTTCCAGGTTCTTGATCTCGCCGCCAGGTTTTTTCCAGCCTTTCTTTTCCCAATTCGGTGCCCAACTGCGAATGCAATTGATGGAGTATGCCGAGTCGCTGCATATCTCGACTGTGTTGCCGTTCTTGATTTCTGTTTCGGCCATGCGCAATGCGTGATAGAGCGCGTTCAGTTCGGCGGTGTTGTTGGTTCCCATGGAGTCGTACAGGCCAAACCACAATTGCGCGAGTTTGCCGGCTCGATACACCACGATGCCGGAGCCGGCATTGCCGGGGTTGGGTTCACAGGCTGGGTTCACAGGCGCCATCGCAATAAATGCTGACATCGAACTGGAGAGAGGGATGGGCGGCACTGCGTTCGCTGTCCGGTGTGCCGGATTTTTGCCTGCTGGGCGTTGTGGGTGGAATGCTTGAGTAGCCGCCCCGACCAAATGCTTGCTCTGCTTCCGCACGGGTCGGGAAGGACTTGAATCGCGCCCCGGCATACTTGTCCACGGCCCGCTGAGTGATCGCCCAATCCGTGAATACACCGGTCTGCCGTCCTGACCATACCACGTAAAATTTTTGCGCCATGCTGAGTCGATCTGCCTCCTCTAGAAATTGGTTCTTCCGAGTTTCGGCTGAAGAAATTTTCACCACAGCGCAGCGCGGCAGAGCCGCAACCCAATCGGATTATCTCGCGCAAACACGCAAAGGCCGCAAAGGAAAACGGGTTGTCATTTCGACCAAGGGGAGAAATCTTTCTTAGATCCCTCGCGTGCGCTCGGGGTGACACGCCTCGGCGTGTCACTTGGCAACTTTGCGCCTTGGCGGGAGGAATTTCCGACTCCGAGTGCTTTCAGTTTCCAGATCATTGCGTAGGCCGCGCAAATTTTGAACTATAGTGATACAGAGTTCGCAGAGTTCGGGGAATGTTTATCAAAACCTCTTTACTCTGCGTACTCGACGCCTCTGCGGTGCAATCTCCGATTCCTGGTTCACGAGAAAGCCTGAAGCTGGTGGAAATATTGTGTCTCCCTGACTTGTCTCTCAGGTGCCGCAGAAGGTTCGGTAGCACCCTCGCCCGTCTGGTGCAGGTTCGGCAAAGGCGGCAAACTCGGGCTGATCGTCGAAAGGGCGCGCTAGGATATTCAGCAGCGTCGCGAAAGGTGCGTAATCGCCGCGTTCCACTGCGGCACTCAAGGCTTCCTCAACTCGATGATTGCGCGGAATGAATGCGGGATTAGCACGTCGCATCGCCTGCGCACGCACCAAAGGTGCCACCGCCTCGCGCGCAAGCCGCGCCCGCCAGTGTCCACTCCAGAGATCGTAGGCCGACGGATCGGCAAACAGCGCGCGAATCGGTTCCTCCCGGCTTAAGGCCGCATCGGCGAGGTAACGGAAAGCCAACGTGTAGTCAACTTTCTTGCTGTCGATCGCAGTGAGAAACCCGGTGGCGAGGTTGAGATCGGCCTCGTCTTCAGTGAACAGTCCGAGCTTCGCGCGCATGCCTTTTAACCAGTGGCGTTCGTATTGTTCTGGAAAGGCATGGACCACCTCAGTGGCGCGTGTGATGGCGCGTTTTCCATCAGCATCGATCAGGGATAGGAGTGTCTCCGCAAATCGTGCAAGGTTCCACTGCGCGATCTTTGGCTGATTGGCATAGGCATAGCGGCCCTGAGTGTCGATGGAGCTGAAGACTGTGGCTGGATCATAATGATCCATGAAGGCGCATGGGCCGTAGTCGATAGTCTCACCGGAGATCGCCATATTGTCGGTGTTCATCACGCCATGGATGAAGCCCACATGCATCCAGCTGGCAATGAGTGCCGCTTGGCTGTCGCACACGCGCTCAAGCAATGCCAGGTAGGGGTTCGCGTGCCCTTTCAGCTCCCGGTAGTGGCGATCGATTACGTAATCGGCGAGGCGACGCACCTTGGCCTGCTCACCGCGGCCGGCGAAGAATTGGAAGGTGCCCACACGGACGTGGCTGGCAGCAACGCGCGTCAAAACCGCGCCCGGTAGCGCACCCTCCTCGCGAAAGACGGGCTCGCCCGTAACAACTGCGGCAAGCGCCCGGGTTGTCGGGATACCAAGCGCGTGCATCGCTTCGCCGATCAGGTATTCACGCAACACGGGCCCGAGTGCTGCCCGCCCGTCGCCGGCGCGCGAAAAGGGAGTGGGACCCGAGCCTTTGAGCTGAATGTCACGACGCCGTCCGTTGCGGTCGATCACCTCGCCCAGGAGCAGCGCCCGCCCGTCGCCAAGTTGGGGCACGAAACCCCCGAACTGATGGCCGGCGTACGCTTGAGCCAGCGGCGCCGCTCCCTCGGGTATCTCATTGCCCGCAAAGATCCTCGCGCCTTCCTCGGAATCGAGAGCACCGGCATCCAGTCCCAATTCTTCAGCCAACTCACGGTTGAGCTTGACCAATCTGGGCTGCGCCACTTGTGCCGCCTTCCAGGTTACGTAGAAGCCCTCGAGTTCGCGCGCATAGGTATTGTCGAAGACGAATCGCGCGGCGGCCGGCTTGTTAGGGACGTGTGTCATCGTGTGGCTTCCTCGGTAAGGGAGAATAGTGCGCGGGATAAAGGGGATTTGATTTATTGATAGGGTCCGATCTCGTCTTTAGCGTCTTGAGCAAAGTGATCGTGAATTTCGACGACGAGGGCCGAGGATCGGAGTCAAAACGATCGGTCACGTCTTGTATCTTATTAGGTTGAGGATTCTTATCTTTTGCTGTTTGTCTGGTCAAGTTCTTCAATAGCCTGTTTTATTTGCCGTTGATGCTCTCGCACTTTGGTGAAGTATTCTACTCCTGTCGTAATTTGTTGGTCGCGCGGTTGGTCGGCCGTGCCAAAAGCTAAGGAGCCGGATAGCGACACAAGTCCTTTTGACCTTCCGTCCGCCCCCTCATACAGTTTAAGTCGCTCGTCAACCTCCTGCTCAACATACAGTCTGATTTCTGTGTCCGTTCTTTCGGCATACTTAAAATCAATCCCTGGGAAGCGGCGAATAACCTCCCAAACGTGAATGGGAATCGGCACCATGACTCGATTGTAGCTCGCCTCAAACTTAGTTCCCTCGAGTTCGAGATAGACGTAATCTTCGTCAAGTGCCTCGTGGTAAAGATGGAAATTACGGCCGTGCGCAATACTAAGCACTGCGAAAATAGCTGGGGAGGAATTGTTTCGGTGTTAAAGAGCGTTGGCCGATTCTCTCGCAGTTGAGAACTCTTTAACTAACTCACCGTCGCATAACCGACGCCAAGATGCACGTCGATCTCACCGCGGAACAAGCTTCATCTATCCCTAACCACCTGGCTTCGGCCGATAAAACTCAATGGCGTTTTTGTAGAAAACATTCGCCGCCTTTTCTTCTCCCAATGTTTCCAGAACCAACGTGTAATCGTCATCTTGATAGGGCCTTGGCGCGCGAGTGGACGGCAGGTCGGTGCCGAACATGAGCGCCCGCGGATTGGCCGCGTAGAGATCAGTGAGCGCGGGGCGCACGTCGAAGTCTACTCGTCCGAAGCCCGTGGCCTTCACCCGCACACCTTTTTCCGCGAGTTTGAGCAGTGTCGGGAAACCCGCTTTAGAGAGACCGAGATGGTCGATGCTGACCGCCGGCAATGAAACAAGAGTCTCAAACAGATCGGCAAGGTCGGTGGAATCGACATACAACTCGGTGTGCCAGCCGACGAGTCGGTGAACCCGCCGCGCAAAGTTTTCCAGGTGATGGATTTCTTCCGACCCGCCGCGCTTGACGTTGAAACGAACGGCTCGAACCCCTGCGCTATTGAGTTCCTGCAACTCTTGATCCGATACGGTCTGCGGCACTTGCGTGACTCCGACAAAGGTCGGGCCAAGGACCTTCAAAGCATGGAATAGATACGATTGATCGAAAGCCTGGAAAGAACCGGACACCACCGCGCCGCCGCAGAGGTCAATCGCTTTCAAGCGGTCTAAATAATCCTCGCTGGTAAACGCGTCGGGCATGAATCCTTGATTGGGCACGACGGGAAAGTTTTTGTCGATGATATGAAAATGGCAATCAAAATACTTTGCGCTTGAGTTCAACGAATTTCTCCTCTCAAGTTGCGGCTAACCGTTATTGCTAAATCGAACGGCGCTGCCAGTCCCCTATTTGAAAAAAATTCACTGCTTTTGCAAACCTACCAACTAATTCTGCCCGGGTGGCGCCATCCGGAGAATCTGAGTTTCTAAGGTTTCCAGCCTGCTTGGGTCAGCTCCCTGTCCGCTTTCTTGGCAAAGCTGAAATCGTAGGCGCGCTCGATGGGAACTTCCTTTGTGACGTTGAGGACCTCGCGAACGATGTCGAGATCGTTTTTCTGCGTTTCCTCGTCGACCACGCCGTTGGTCGTAAAAGTTCCAATCATGCCGTCGTAAGTGCGCGCGGCCAATTCCCTGTCCAACTCGGAAAATTTCATCATCGTATCCATCGCGGCCCCGCGGTTCTGCTTGACCAGGCGCAGGGCCTTGAGCAGGGCACGCATGAATCCATGCATCAACTTGGGTTTCGCCTTGATGAATTGGTCGTTGGTGGCCACCGTGCCCCAGGAATTTTTCACTTCTTTGCCCAGATACAAGATCTCCTTCATACCTTGATCGAGGGCGGCAAAGCGTTCCTCCGAACTCAATAGCCCCGCATCCACGACCCCTGTCTGTAGCGCCGCAAGGCGCTGGCCCGGTGGCAGCGCGAAAAACGTCAAATCCTTGTTGGCGTCCAGGCCATACTTTGGTGCAACTTTTTTCAACATAAACGTCGCCACCGCGGCGATGCCGGTCACGGCGATCTTTTTATTCTTCAGCTCTTTGAAAGCGCTGTACTGGGGCCGAACCATCAGCCACTGCAGCACCTGATCATTGACGGCCAGCACGGTTTTGAGCGGAGCATTGCCTTGAGTGACGGCGACCAGGGCGCTGCTCCCGGAACCGGTGAAATCCATTTCTCCGGCGAGCACGGCTTGAAGGCCGGGGGTGGAGGCCATGACGACGATATTGAGATCGATCCCTTCCTCTTTCATATACCCCCGCTCCTTGGCGAGCGGAAAGATGATGAACTGAAACGATTTGGATGGCAGGGTGACGTTGATTTTATCGAGGGCCAATGCCGACTTGTCGGGAGGCAACAACACGCCGATCAGTAGCGGCAAGATCATCGACGGGATGATTGTTTTCATTGTTCAGTCCCTCCTGAAAATAATAGATACCGAGCAGCCACCGAAACCGATCACGGCCCACATTATAAAAGCCAACTTTCTAAGTCGAGGGAAAATTAAGGGTTGAAGGAGACAGGCTTGTATCTTGACGTTGTCGCTTTGGGATTGCAGATTGCGCCACAATCCGGACTCACCGGCTATCCGCGGGCTTTTCCTATTTCAAAGCGGCAAGCAGCTGAGTCATTTCCTCGAACCGGAGGCGCGAGAAGATTATTACGATTTAAGCCGTGGTAGTATCTTCTCGCCGAAGACATCCAGCTGCCGCGGATCGGGATCAGCCACGCCGATGATCAGTGTGTCGAGACCGCGCGATAGAAAAGCTTCGGTCCGGTCGAGGACGGCAGCAGGCGAACCGACCAACGATGTGTTGGCGACATCGGAACGCAGGCGGCCGTAGTAGCGCATCACGTAGTCTTCGACCCTCTTCACGGCCTTGGCTTGATCGTCGTCGATCGCCATGAACGTGAGGCCGGCTTTCTCTATGTCGTTGGGATTTCTTCCGGCTGCCCGGGCGTGTGCGGAGACTTTTTCCCACGTGGTTGGAAAGTCCGGAATGGCGGAGCTGCCGCAGATAAAGCCGTTGGCCCAAGTGCCGGCACGTTTAAGAGCGGCGTCGGCGCTACCGCCGGTCCAGATTGGCGGGTGTGGTTTTTGAATCGGGCGAGGGCCGACCGTCAGATTCTCGACATTGAAAAACTTGCCTTTGTGCGTGACGTTTTCTTCGGTCCAGAGGCGCTTCATCAATTGCACTTGCTCAACGGCCCTGCTGCCCCGGTGTTCATACGGAATCTCGACCGCTTTGTAATCGTTTTCGCGACTGCCGAAACCGAGACCAAGCGTGATGCGGCCATTGGAAATGAAATCGAGAGTGGCGATGATCTTGGCGAGATGCGCCGGATGGCGCGTGTTGCCGAGCAACACCGATGTGCCGAGTCGAATCCTTTGAGTCACCGCGGCGGCGGCGGCGAGGATCGTCAAGGATTCGAGGTTGTCGTAAACGATGCGGTCGATGGTCCACATGGAATGGCAACCCATCGCCTCGCATTTCTTGGCAAAGTTGACGACATTTTCTGGTTTCGTTAACGGGGCTGGATTAACCCAGGCGAGACCGATGTTGGCCATTTTTTCTCCTTAGCTTGCGCTGTAGGGCAGTTCAAATCGTTCAAAACGTTCAATCAGTTCAAGACGTCCGGTCCAGAGCAAAATAGACCAGCCATCGGCCCCTTTTCAAGTTTCGGCCGCTGCGATATACCGAAGTCGACAAAGGAGGATTGGAAAAATGGACGCATCGACATTCAAACTCAAGACCCCGCATATCACCGAAGGGCGAAGTCATATTCCTCTAGCCCGGACAGAGCATATGACGATTGGGCTCAACTACTACATCCCTGGGCGGAAAAATAAGCTGCACACCCACCCCGGCGAAGATCATACCTTCGTGGTGATGGATGGCCAGGCGACTTTCTACAACAAAGAGCATCAGCCGACGGTGCTTAATAAAGGCGAAGGGATCATGTTGCCGGAGAATTATTACTATTACTTTCAGAGCACAGGCGATAAGCCGTTGGCGCTGTTTCGCGTCAGCGCGAAGAAAGGCAACAAGCCGAAGGTCGTGCGGGTCGATGCGGAGGGCAATCGACGAACCGATGAAGAGGTCGATTTCGTCGTCGTAGACGGGCAAGTAGTAGAAGGGCAATACTGGGAGTTTAAGTAAACGCGGATGAAGATCACCGACGTCAGGACGATTCGCCTGCGTGCCGAGATTCCCAGTGAGGGACAGGTATTCAGTCGTTCCGGGATTCGAAATTCGCGATCTGCGACCCTGGTTCAGGTCGAAACTGATAAAGCTATCACGGGTCTTGGCTCCTGCTCCGGCAATGGTGAGCTTATCGAGTTCATCGTTGCGAACGTCCTCAAGCCTTTGCTTATCGGTATGGACCCGACGGAGATCGACGCGATCTGGGACAAAGCCTACGTCCGAGGCGGTCATAAGGAATTCGGCACGCGCGGCATCGGCGTTGTCGCGCTGAGCGGAGTTGATATCGCGCTGTGGGATATTCTCGGCAAGGTGCGTGGCGTGCCGCTTTACCAGCTGCTGGGCGGCAAATGCCGCGACAAAGTTCCGGTTTATGCAACTGCGCTCTATCCTGAAGAGCCGTCGCACGTGGCAAAGCGAGCGCGCGGATTTGCCGAGCAGGGCTTTCACGGCGTCAAGATCAAAGTCGGGTTCGATCTTGAACAAGATATTCGGATCGTGCGCGCGGTGCGCGAGGAATTAGGAAAAGATTTTGTCGTCATGACCGACGCCAACCAGGGATACACCCTCGATGTCGCGCTTAAAGCCGCCGATGCTTTTGCCGAGTGTGGTGCGTACTGGCTCGAGGAACCGCTGTTCGTCGAAGACATCGAGGGCCACGCAATGCTCCGGGAGAAAGGCAAGACACCGATTGCCGTCGGTGAAAACTTGCACATGTGCTATGCGTTCGAAAATTTCATTGCGCGCGGGGCAGTGGATTTTATCCAACCGGATGTCGCGCGCGCCGGTGGCATCACTGAAATCAGAAAGATCACCGCGATGGCGACAAAGCATAAGGTGCCAGTCTCGTTTCATACCTGGGGCGACGGCGTAGCACTCGCCGCCAGCGTTCATCTCGCCGCCGCGCTGCAAGATTGCATCGTGATGGAGCTCGACTACACTTACAACCCACTCCGCGAGGAGTTGTTGGACGAGCCGTTCACAGTTGAAAACGGCTACTTGATCCCACCGGAAAAGCCAGGCTTGGGAATTGAGCTCAACGAGGAAGCGCTTGAAAGATTTGCCTTCTCGGGCGCCGAAGAGCTGGCGGTTCGACAGAAAACGTTGGTCTAATAACCACCTCGTTTGCGCGTAGTTTTTCAGTTACGCGCGTTCAGCAATCTCAGCGCAATTCGTTCAACTATTCGGCACTGTACTAATTCTGTCATGGCGCGGTCGTGCGCTTGCTTTGCATGAGAGAAAGATTTCTTAGTGCCCGGTCTTGCGGGAATTTTCGGTAATCCACGCGCGAGTTTTAGTCATTTATTTTCTGGCATAGCGCTTGCGCCGTTTTCCCCGGATTGAATTTACATTTGGGGAGGCGGACATGATTAGACGCTATTTTCCTTTTTAGGCTAGACGGGCTCCAGCCGTCGTTGCTTTAATGACTTTGTTCTCGTTTCTGTCAATCTCGATCGTTCCGGCATGGGCGATGAATTCCACACGCGGCGGTGTCCTGCCGCAACCGTTGCCGCTTTTTCCAGCCGACAATTGGTGGAACTTGGATATCAGCAATTGGCCGGTGGATGCGAATTCCGGAAGCTATGTAGCCTTTATTAACAACGGTGGAACGCGGCGGCTGCACCCGGACTTTGGTGGCAATGCCGGGTCGGGGTTTTCAATTTATGGTATGCCGTACGCGGTCGTTACCGGTGTCACGAACGCGGATCTGAAGGCGGTGCAGTTTCAGTACTCAAGCGAAAGTGACGGCGTTGATCATCCGACCAATACGAGTTTTCCGTTTTATCCCATCCCGCCGGAAGCGATTACCCAGCCCTACTGGGTGGAAGGTGGCGATCCAGGCAACGTGGATTTGCGGAGCAGCCAAGACCGTCATCTCTTGATCGTCGATCGAGACCGAAATTATCTCTACGAGCTTTACAATGTTTTTTACAATACGACGCAAGGGAAATGGTTCGCTGGCTCTGGGGCGTTTTTCGACATGAACACGAATATAATCGCCGGCCGGATACATGGACATCGGCGGATGCAGCGGGTTTGGCAATTCTTCCCGGACTTGTGCGTTACGATGAAGTTAACGATCCAACCGTTAGCGAAATTCGCCATGCCTTCCGCGTGACCGTGCGCGCCACCAACGGCTATGTCTATCCGGCATCGCATCGCGCCGGGTCAACGTCGGGAGCGTTGCCGATGGGCGCGCGCTTGCGTTTAAAAGCGAGCGGCGATGTGACCCAACGCACCAGCGATCCGAATATGCAGAAAATTTTTCGCGCGATGCAAAAGTACGGAGTGATCGTGGCCGACAATGGTTCCGACATGTATATCACGGGGACCTACGACACGCGTTGGAACAACGATATTCTCAATCCGGCGTTCAGTAACTTGACGGCGAGCGATTTTGAAGTGATCCAGCTCGGTTACAATCCGCCTCCAGCTGGTCCCGCTGTCTTGAATTCGTTGAGTGTTACGCCTTCAACCGGAAATCCGCAGTAAAGATTTATGATATAAGAGAGGGAGAGAAAAAGTGTAGCGGGGGTGAATGGTTAGGATGAGCAAGGCAAAACGAGAGAGGTCACCGTTGTATCCGAAGATATTGTTTGGGTTTACCGATCATCCGATTACGGTTTGGGCTGGGGTGATATTGCTGCGGGTTTATTTTGAATGGATCCAACTGCGAGAGGAGCTAAACGCAGCATTAGTCAATTTTAGCAAGCGGTCGAACAACCAGATATCGTCGGTGGAGGTGATGCTGAGTTGGTTTTACGGGTTAGCGTTGGGAGCCGAACGGTTTGAGCATTTCACGCGGTATCGGCGGGATCGGCTGTTGGGAGAGCTGTTAGGGATCAAGCGGTATGGGTCGCCGGACACGATGAGGCGGCTGTTTTTAAGGTTCAATTATCAAAAGGTGACCGAGGTCTCGGAGCGGCTGATGGGATTTAGTTTAACGCGGAGCCGTCCGATATTGTTGGGCCACACGTTGGATTTGGATTCCACGGTATTTTGCCGATACGGCGAGCAGGAGGGGAGTTTAAAGGGGTACAATCCGAGCAAGCCTGGGCGGCCGTCGCATCATCCGTTGATGGCGTTTTTGGCCGAGGCGAGAAGGTTATTATGGGCGACGTTACGCAGTGGGAATAGTGGGAGCGCTAACGGGTGTGTGGAGTTCATGAAGCAGGCGCTGAGCGTGGTTCCCATGGGGCATCGGATTGGCTTGGTGCGAGCCGATGCGGGATTTTTCGAGAAACGATTCTTGGAGTATTTAGAGAGCCAAGAGTTGCCCTACATCATCGTGGCCCGGTTAACGGCAGTGGTACGAAAGCTCGTGATTCATCGGATACCGTCCACCACGTGGCGGGTAGTGGCACGGGGAGTGGAGGTGGCGGACTTAGAAATCAGTCTGCCCAACTGGCGAGGCGTGAAGCGGCGCTTTGTCTGCCTGCGTCAGGAGACTTCGGAACGGCCCGAGGCCCGAGGAAGACGGTTGGTGGATTGTCCGGGATATACTTATCGGGTGATGGTAACGAGCGTACCGTATGCGGCCGAAGTGGTTACCCGGATGTATGCGGGGAGAGCTGACAGTGAGAACCGCATTAAGGAATTAAAAGAAGACTTAAGCTTGGACACCTTTTGTCTTAAATCTTTTGATGCCACCGATGCCGCGTTTCGCATGGGCTGTGTGCTTTACAATCTATTGGCGGACTTTCGTGAAACGGTGTTGCCGCGCTCGTGGTTTGAGCGACGGCTCAGGGCGGTCAGAGACTTCGTATTTCTGGTGGGAGCTGATTTGATTTCTCAAGGGCGCCGAGTGCAGAGTTGGAATGGACTGTTAGCTACCAAACCCCAAACCATCCCGACCAAATCATCACCCCCATCCCACTTCTCAACTCCGTACCGTCCCAAGTTTCTTCCCCCTGATTTCTCTACTGCGGAATTCGGGTTCAAGCGTGACCGGCGGCCAGTCAGCAACCGGGACCATTAGTCTGACAGGCCCGGCGCCTGCCAACGGCGCCGTGGTAACGCTGTCAAGCGCTAATCCTGCTGCAACGGTACCTAGCTCGGTTACGGTTCCGGCCAATGCGACCTCTGCAAATTTCACCGTGAGCACGACGACAGTTGGCTCGACTACAGTCGGGAACATCACGGCGGTTTATTCCGGGGTGACCAAATCAGCAACGCTGACGGTAAACCCAGCCTCACCTGCTGCGCTCTCTTCACTGACGTTGAGTCCAACAACGGTTGTCGGCGGGTCAAACTCGGTTGGAACCGTAACTTTGACCCAGGCAGCACCGACGGGAGGCTTGGTGGTTACACTTACCAGTAACAAACCGACGAAGGCGATCGTGCCGGCGAACGTAAGCGTTCCGGCCGGTGCCAGTTCAGCGACGTTTAACGTTGCGACAACTGCGGTGAACAAGAAGACCATCGTCAGCATCAGCGCGTCGTACATTGGTGTGACCAAGAGCGCGACATTGACGGTCCTCAGAAGATAGATTTAAGCGATAGTTTGTTTCAGTGAAGCCCGTCCGGCTCGATCGACAAGCCGGGCGGGCTTTTTTATTTACGGTGTCGCAGTCGTCCTGACCAACATTTATTCCGATCAATTTTTCGGCGGCAAGAATTCGGCTGTGCCGCTCGGCTGTTATTGCCTTAAACCTCCAGCTTGTTAAGATGATGCGGCATTTTTATGTACGAAGAAGACACGATAGCCGCGATCGCGACTCCGCCCGGCGAAGGCGGGATCGCCATCATCAGAATTAGCGGCGCAGATGCGGAAAACATCGCGACGAAAATTTTTGCTCGCGCTCAGGGTAAAAATGGCAAGCTCACGTCTCACCGGCTTTACCATGGTGAGATTCACGATCCAAAATCTAATTGCATGTTTGACGACGTGTTACTGACGGTCATGCGGAAGCCGCGCAGCTATACGGGCGAGGACGTGGTCGAGATTCACTGTCACGGCGGTGCTTTTCTGTCACGCAAAATTTTAGGATTAGCGCTATCACAAGGCGCGCGCCAAGCCGAACCGGGAGAGTTCACCAAGCGAGCTTTTCTCAACGGCAAAATGGATCTATCTCAAGCGGAAGCCGTGCTCGATCTGATCCGCGCGCGAACTGACAAGGCCAGCGAACTAGCTCTAACTCAGGCCCGCGGTGAGTTGTCAAAATGGGTTCACGGTCTGCGCGAAGAACTACTCGATATTATGGTTCAGGTTGAGGCCGCGATCGATTTTCCCGAGGAAGAAATTGAGCTTCTCAAACGTTCGGATGTGATTCGAAAAATTAGCGGTTTACGAAGCGAAATAGTCGATATCATAAGAACTTATGAATGGGGAAGGCTTTTTCGAGAAGGCGCCAAAGTGTGTATTTGTGGCCGGCCGAACGTCGGCAAATCGAGTTTGCTGAATGCTCTGCTTGGTCAAGAGCGCGTGATCGTGACACCGGTGCCGGGCACCACTCGAGATGTGATTGAAGAAGCGATCAACCTGGATGGCTTACCCGTCGTGTTGTGGGACACGGCCGGATTGCGCGAGACCGACGATCAGATAGAACAAATGGGGGTAAATCTATCTCGCCAGTATCTGGAAAAAGCTGATGCCCTGATCGTTGTGCTGGACGGGTCGACGAGACTTACCCAGGATGACGAAGTTCTCTTGCGCAATGTCGAGGCAAGGAAAGTCTTAATCGCCGTAAACAAAGACGATTTGCCACAAACGCTGTCACCTGAAGATCTTTCGCGATTTAGTGATTCAAGGACAATCGTCAGGGTATCAGCGAAGTCGGGTGAAGGAATCAACGTTCTCCAAAAAAAATTAAGAGATCTTGTAATCGACTGTGAGAGGGAGCCAGCGATGGTGTTGACCAACCTGCGGCATAGGAATGCTCTGCTCCGCGGTGAGGCAGCACTCAGGCATGCCGAGACGACACTGGGAGAAGGCTACGGTGCTGAATTTGTCGCTGTCGATCTAAATGAAACCCGCGACGCAATCGGAGAAATCATCGGGACCGTCAGCAATGAGGATATTTTAGAACGTATTTTCAATAATTTTTGCATTGGTAAATAAAATCTTTAGGTTAATTCAAGCTTCTATATTTGAAACCGAGAGGTAAATTTCGCCAATTGTTTCACGTGAAACGGTAAGTATGGCAAACAACCAAGTTTTCGATGTCATCGTAGTTGGAGCCGGTCACGCAGGAATCGAGGCCTCCCTCGCAGCGGCGCGTATGGGTTGCAGCACGTTGATGCTGACATTAAACCTCGACCATATTGGCCAGATGTCTTGCAACCCCGCCATCGGCGGAATCGGTAAGGGTCACCTCGTCAAGGAAATCGATGCGCTCGGCGGCGAGATGAGCCGGGCAATTGACGAGACCGGGATCCAATTCCGTGTGCTGAATACTAAGAAAGGGCCTGCCGTGCGCGCCTCCAGAGCCCAAGCCGACAAGGCGCTTTATCGGCAGCGAATGAAGCGAGTCTTGGAGACTTGTCCAAGGCTGACGGTTCGTCAAGCCAGCGTCGAGGGGCTGGTTGTCGAAAGTGATAAGGTTAAAGGTGTCGAAACACAGATCGGCGAGAAGTTTTACGGCCGTCGAGTCATTTTGACGACGGGGACTTTTCTAAAGGGACTGATCCATGTAGGCGATAAGAACTATTCGGCTGGCAGAGCGGGTGACTTCGCGGTTCAGGGACTGAGTGAATCGCTGGTAAATTATGGTTTCAAAGTCGGTCGATTGAAAACCGGTACCTGTCCGCGATTGGATAGCCGAACTATAGATTATGCCAAACTCGCTGTGCAGCATGGCGATGAGAATCCAACTCCATTTTCCTTCTTGAGCGAGGCAATTACCCAGCGCCAGGTACCCTGCCATATAACCTATACGAACGGCCGGACACACGAGATTATTCGGTCGGCGATGCATCGCTCGCCGATGTATTCCGGAGTTATCAAGAGCCGCGGCCCGCGCTACTGCCCGTCGATCGAAGATAAGATTCATCGTTTTGCTGATAAAGAACGACATCAAATATTTCTCGAGCCGGAAGGCTTGGATACCGTCGAGGTTTATCCCAACGGCCTTTCGACTAGCCTGCCTTTGGATGTACAGATCGATATGGTGCGTTCGATCGAGGGACTAGAACGGGCTGAAATTATGCGGCCCGGCTATGCCATTGAATACGACTACTTCGAACCCACACAACTCAATTCGACTCTAGAAACAAAGTTGATTGGCGGGCTGTATCACGCCGGACAGATTAACGGGACGACTGGATACGAAGAAGCTGCGGCGCAGGGCATCATGGCCGGGATCAATGCCGTTCTTAGTCTGCGTGGCGATGAGCCGTTAGTTTTCTCGCGCGATCAAGCCTATATTGGCGTGCTCATCGATGATTTAGTCACAAAGGGCACGGATAACGAACCGTATCGGATGTTTACATCCCGCGCCGAATACCGGCTGCTGCTCCGTGAGGATAACGCAGATCTTCGACTGACGGAGATTGGCCATAGAATTGGTCTAGCGAGTCCTGCGGCGTATCAAAGAGTCGATGGTAAAAAGCGGGCTATAACTGAGTTGATCGCCTACTTGGAAAATAAGAGCGCGACCCCGAGCGCCGAGATCAACTCTAATTTGCAATCGGCCGGATTTTCACCCCTGCGCAATCAAGCGACTTTGGCTCAAATCCTCCGTCGACCCGAGATGGGTTTTGATCAGCTCCGAAGGGTGAGACCCGACATACCTAACTTTAAATTGGACGTCGATGCTCAGGTGGAGATCCAGATTAAATACCAGGGCTACGTCAATCGCCAGCTCGAAATCGTCGAGCGCTTTCAGAGGATGGAGCACGTGCGATTGCCGAATGATATTGACTATTCTCTGATCAACGGGTTGTCGCGCGAAGTATGCGAGAAGCTATCGCGGGTTAGGCCTCGATC
>WNGF01009046.1_pt1 | contig 18929 bp, 16 predicted proteins | sample 5400641 | NCBI WGS metagenome assembly WNGF01 (sample SAMN13153371, study PRJNA577476) | soil metagenome | isolation source: 80 cm soil or saprolite under grassland replicate 2 | place: USA:California | collected 2016-06-15
GGCACGCGGCCGGTGAGCAGGTAAAACAGTGTCACGCCCACCGAATAGACGTCCGACCGCGCATTCAACTCCTCGCCGCGGAGTTGTTCCGGCGAGCAATACGCCGGCGTTCCGATCATCGCGCCCGCCGCCGTCACGTTGGTCTCGGCTCGCGCCGTGGTGGAAATCGAAAGGCCGAAGTCACCGATCTTGATCGTGCCGTCGGCGTCCTCGAAACAATTTCCGGGCTTGATGTCGCGATGCAGAATTCCGATCGCCTGCGCCGCTTCAAGGCCGGCGATGATTTGCAGAATCGCGTCCACGGCGGCGGGCACGGACATCGGGCCGCCCTGATGCACACGTTCCTGCAACGTGCCGCCCGCCACCAGTTCCATGGCGATCGTCGGCGTGCCGTCAATTTCGTCCGTGCCATAGACGTAAACGCTGTTCGGATGATTGATCGAGGCGGCGAGCCGTCCCTCGCGCAGGAAGCGGGCGCGGTGTTCCGGCGAATCAAGCTGCCGGCCGAGCACTTTGAGCGCGACGCGCCGGCCAGTGTCCTGTTCCTCGGCTTCATAAACCACGCCCATGCCGCCGTGGCCCAGGGCTCGCACGATTTGGTAGCGCCCAAAGGGCTTGCCCGGCTCCGGCAACGGACGGCGAGCTGCAATGGCCTCTTCGACGACCACGGTGGCTCCCGGCTCGGGTTGTGTACCGAGGCCGCTTTTCAGCAGGCAACGGGGGCACAGACCGCGCGCGTCATCCGAGGCGAGTTCTGTGCCGCATTCCGGGCAAAGGCGTTTGGTGTTCATGCCGGGTTCCGCGTTTGTTCATTCACTTCACCCCTGAATGAAGAGGTTCGCCGCAAAGGTTACATACATTCTCACCAGCCAGCGGGTCATCGTGCGGTCTTTGCCGTCACTTTCGCGTGCAGAGTCCCCATTTCGGGCGGCAAGATGCCGCCCTCTACGGCAGCCAAGATGGCTGCCGCTACAGCCGCAAACCGACGCTAAACGCCCCAGGTGCAGGTGCGAGGAGAAGCATCGCCGAGCGCCAACGGCGCGATTCAGCGGTTCACCGCCACGAGCCACCTGCGTGCCCCGACCGCGTTGGTCAGTCCCGCTGGCTCAATGGCAAGTGTGGCCTGCCGCTAGGGCGCAAGCACGTCGAACAAATGCCGGATTTCGTCCTCAACTTCCTCCGGGCTGGAGACGGTGTTGGCGATTTCCGCCCGCAACAACTCGCGATAACGCCTGCGCAGCCGATGCACCGCCACTTTGACGGCGGCTTCGCTCATGCCCAGGCGGGCTGCCAGTTCGGCGTAGGGCAGTTTCGAACGTTCGCCGGTGAGGCAAAAACGGAGCTCATCGAACAGTTCCCTTTTCCCGGTCAACTCGTGTTCGCGCTCCAGTGTCCGTAGCACCTGGTCAAGCAAGGTCAGCGCCCAGCGTCGTTCATAAATCCGCTCCGCGGTCAATGTGTCCGCAGGTTCCAGCGTGTAGCGGGATTCAGCGGCCTCGGCGTTGAGAGAGATGGCCGCCTTGCCGCCGCCGCGTTTTTTTGCCCGCGCGCGGTCCCATTCGTTGGCGAGAAAGTGTTTCAACGCCGACAACAAAAACCAGCGGAACCGGCCCTTCTCACGCTGGGCGTTGCCAAGATAATTGGCCCGCAGCAGCCGCGCGAAGAATTCCTGGGTCAAATCCTCGGCGTCGTGGGGCGAGGAGCCGCGCCGCCGCACGTAGGCGTAAAGAGGATACCAATAGGTCTGGCAGAGCCTGGCCAGCGCATCCTGCGCCCGCGTGCTGTCGCTGCGGCCGGCCGTCAGAACCACGGACCAATGCGTCGTAACAAAGGCGGGCCAACGCCGCGATTCATTCCCGCTGAAAGCCGTACCCGGCGAGTCGGCTTGGGTCGGAATGTTCACCGGGTCGCAGCCTAGCCCGATCGTGCGAAACCGCAAGAGCCGTTAGAACACTTCCGCCTTTAAGCCCGTGGCCTCTCGCACGCGGCGGGCGATGAGGGAGAGGCTGCCCAGCGACAGATGACCACATTCAGAATTAGGTGTCGGCCGGGTGGCCGAGTAAACCTGGATCAGCGGTATTTGAGCGCCGCCGGCCTTCAGCTCCTTCAGCCGCTCGACGTAGGCTTCGATTTGCGAGTCATGCGGCTCGGCGCCGTTGAGCGAAGGGAAGAGACTTTGAATGATCACCGGACGCTGACGCGCCAGACGAAGGATGTTGGCGACGACCTGTTCAATGGTGCATTCAGCCTTGTTGACGCAATCCATGTATTCCTGTGTGCCGGCGTCGAGCTTGGCCCAAATCTCGTCGCGTGGAGTGAACGAACGCAAACCTTCTTCCACTGCCGAAAGATTCAAGCCGCTGGCGTTGGTGATCAGGACCATCTTGAAAAACGGAAACTTCCCCAGCGCGCGAACATGAATGACCGCGTGGATGGCCTCGACAAAATTCGGGCAAAGCGTCGGTTCGCCGTCGCCGCTGAGCGCGACGTGGCGCGGCTTGAGCAATTCGTCCGGCAGGTTGCGATAGCAGGGCAGGCTGCGGAGCTGGCCGGAATGCGCCAGCGTCAGCACCTCCTGCAGTTCGGCCGCCATGCGATCCGCATCTAATGACCGCTCGCGCGACGGCGAACTGCGGTCCACTTCGCAGTAGGGGCAGTCGAAGTTGCAGCGCTTGTCGGGATTCATGTTCACGCCGATGGACAACCCGCGCGCTCGCGACGAGATGACAACGTAAACGAAGCGGTTGTTAAGAAATTCCCGCGGGCAGCCGAAGGCCGTCGTGAAGCTTGAGTCCGTGATGCACTTCGGTGCCGGCGGGGAGTGGACGCTGCCGGAAAACGGCTCTGCTTTGCTCGATGCCGGTGCAAACAGTTTTTGCATTCGTCAAAAACTAGGCTCATCCGCCTGACAAGGCTCCACCGCTCTTGGCAACTGCTTTGCAGTTTTTGCTGTCGGCGAACTCGTGCGCGGGACGCTGGAAGGGAAAGGGCAACGCCTTTTCTCCCCCCTCCAAGGCGGCCATTGTCATGCGGCCCGCAAAGCGGCAAAGTGAGAATCCGGAACCGGCCTGGACTCATGCCGCAGCAAGCCAAAATGCGCTTACCAAAAGCCAATAAATGTGGTGGGATTCTTTGCTTCGCGACGCGCAAAGGAACGCATATAGTGCCGACCGCTCTTTCGAGAGCTCGAATAATGCCTGACAAAACACTCAATCAGAAATTCGCGCGGCGAAGTTTTTTGGACTTTCTCCTGGGCGCGAGCAGCGTGGCGTGGCTGGGAAGCATTTTGTATCCCGTGATTCGTTATCTCAAACCCCTCCCTCGCGCCGGCCCAAGCGGTCCCACTCACCTGACCCGAGAGGAACTGGCCAAGCTCGAGAAGGAACATTTTGTGATTGTCCCGGTGAGTGGCAAGCGGGTTCTGGTTCTCCAGAATGCCGCTCAGCAGATCCTGGCCCTTGACGCGAAATGCACCCATGAAGGTTGCACGGTTCAGTATTTGCCCGGTGAATCCGCGATCTGGTGCGCCTGTCACAATGCCCGCTTTGACCTCGACGGCCGGGTGGTGTCCGGACCACCGCCACGACCCCTCCCGAAGTACGTCGCGGAGCGCCAGGAAGACGGGGGGATTTTGATTGTCGCGGAGAGGAGGCCGAGTGAGTGAACCCGCCCACGGGCGCGGATGGCGTGGCTGGCTTGATAGCCGCTACCAGATTGCGTCTCTCATCGAATTCCTGCGTCACAAGGAAGTGCCCGGGGGGCCGCACTCGATGGTTTGGTATTACCTTGGCGGGACGACCATGTTCTTTTTCGTGGTCCAGGTTGTCACCGGGGCGCTCCTCTTGATGTACTACCAACCGGGCGAGGCCACGGCCTATGAAAGCATTCGTTACCTCACGACCAAGGTGCCTTTTGGTTGGTTGATGCGTTCCGTCCACTGCTGGAGCGCGCATCTCATGATCATCTCACTGGTGACGCACATGTTCAGCACGATGATGCTGAAAGCTTACCGACCGCCCCGGGAATTGACTTGGGTTACCGGCTACATCCTTTTTGCGCTCACTCTGGGCTTCGGTTTTTCCGGCTATTTGCTGCCCTGGAACAAACTGGCTTTCTTCGCCACGTCGGTCGGGACTGACCTGGTGAAATCGGTGCCGCTGATCGGGAACTGGATGCTGCAGGTGTTGCGGGGTGGCCCGGATGTAACCATCAACACGTTGTATCGCTTCTTCGCTTTGCACGTTGTGATCCTCCCGCTGGCGTTCGTGGCGCTCATTGGCGTTCACCTCCTGTTTGTTCAACGCCAGGGGATGGCCCCGCCACTGGGCGCCAAGGTCGCGCCTCGGGGAATGAAATTCTTCCCCAGCTTCGCCCTGCGTGACCTGCTGTTGTGGCTGGTCTGTTTCATGGTTTTGCTGGTCCTGGCGGTGTTCGTCCCTTACGGTCCGGGAATTCCAGGCATGGACTGGGAATTGGGCGAAAAAGCGGATCCGCTGGCGCCGGCCTATCCCGGCATCAAACCGGAGTGGTATTTCTTGTGGGAGTACCAATTGCTGAAGGAATTTCCCCCGCACCTCTTTGGCATGGAAGGGCCGCAGTTGTGTTTGCTGATCGTCAGTTTTCTGTTGGGCGTCTGGGCCCTCATCCCGTGGCTGGATCGCCGGGCGCAACGCGAGCAGCCATCGCCCGGCTTCAGTGACTTCGGTTGGGGCGCAATTCTGTTTTTGACGTTCCTGACGCTAAAGGCCTGGGACATTGGCTCCACCGAGCGCGCCGCTTCCCCGGCTTCGTTGAAAGCCATTTCCTGGACCTGCGCCTGGTGGACCGTGGGGGCGGGCGCTGCCATCGTTGGCGTCCGTTTCCTGGTTCATCGCCATCGTTGGTTCTTCTTCACGGGCGCAGCGTTGCTCCACGTCGTCTTGCATGGCTTGCTGGGCCTCTCTTACCTCGCCGCAGGCGTCCTCGCGGCGGTCCTCGCGGCAGTCAGTGTCACGACGATCGTTTTCCGGAGCGGCGGAGCCGGAGTCGCTCCGGGAGGTTCACAGTGAGAACCTTTTTACCAATAGTGTGCTCGCTCGTGTGGGTCGTCGCGGCGGTCCTCGCGGCGGACGAAAAGCCCGCTGTCAATCCCCCCAAACTGGCGGGCTTGCTCGCCGAGCAGGGCAAGGATGGCAAACCTGTCATCACTGCGGAACAACGAGCCTACTTTGACAGCCTGAACGACCACATCAAAGCACTCCTCATCAAGGCGGTCGAGGCGGAGATCATCACGCGGGCCGAGCACCTGGGGGTTATCCTGGCGCTGGGATTGCGTCCGCAAAAGATGGAGATTCTCTTGCAAGACAATTGCGTCCTCTGCCACACCGACTCCGAAGTCCAGAAGCCCGAGATGCTGTTTTCCCTTTCTCCGGGATCAGACAAATCTCCCGTTCACAGGAACCTGCGCGATTTGGTTGAGGACGTTCATTTTCGTCGCGGGCTGTCATGCGCCGGCTGCCACGGTGGCGATCCCACCAACGACCAGCCTGACCATATCTTTGTCAAGGAATGGCCCGGCACCGGCCGCAGCAAGGATCGCAGTTGGATTCTCTCTTTCTGCGCGCGCTGCCATTCCGACCCGACGTTCATGAACCGGTTCAATCCCTCTTTGCCGACCGATCAATTGGCCAAGTACAAGGACAGCCCGCACGGCAAGCTGCTGCTTGTGACCAAAGACGCGCGTGCCCCTGATTGCGTGAGTTGTCATGGCCTCCACGGCATTCGTGGCGCCAAAAACCCGCTCTCGAAGGTTTACCGCAAGCGTGTCCCCGAAACCTGCGGCGCCTGCCACGCCGACCCCACAAGGATGGCCGGCCTGACCCTCCCCGACGGTTCGCGCATGCCCACCAATCAACTGGCGGAATATCGCACCAGCGTTCATGGCCGCGCGCTGCTGGAGCGTGGCGATTTGGGCGCGCCGGCGTGCAACAACTGTCACGGCAATCACGCCGCCATGCCGATCGGCCTGTCGAGCGTGAGCCAGAGCTGCGGTCTTTGTCACGCGGGCAATGCCAGCCTGTTTGACGGCAGCAAACACAAGCAGGCTTTCGAGGAGCACCAATGGCCCCAGTGCGGGCAGTGCCACGGAAACCATGGCATCGTCAAAACGCGGGATTCGATGTTGGGCGCCGGCCCGGAAGCGTTGTGCACCCAGTGTCATCAGCAATACGCAAAGGACCATCCCGAGTGCAGCGCAACCGCCGCTTACTTTTACGCCTCGATAACGCAGATGGAGCAGGCCTGGAATGTCTTTGGCGTCACCGCCGAGCAATTGGCCGCCCGAGGCCTGGACGTGGACCCGATCCACGACAAGCTGAACGAGTTGGCCGACAGCTTGAAACAGGCTCGTTCTCACATTCATTCATTCAGCAAAAACGGCTTCCAGCGAGTCGCCGCTCCGGGAGAGAAAGCGGTTCAGAGCATTTCCCTGTTGGTTGACGAAGCGAAGTCGGAGTATCGGCTCCGCCAACTCGGTTTGGTCGCGAGCATCGCGCTTATTGGATTGGTGATGCTGGCTCTCTATCTTAAGCTTCGCCGTCTGGAACGTTAAGATGACACCCCGTCAATTGACGCCTTCGGAGAAGCGAACATTGCTTGCCCTCTTTGCCCAACACTGGGAAAACGCGCGCCACATCAAGAACGAGCGGCTTTCGTTCACCAACATCTACGCCATCGTCTCCGCCGGCATTCTCTCCTTGCTTCATGCCGTCCGCGGCGAAGTCACCCTCGAAACCTCGTTGTTGGTCTTTCTCCTGGCCTTCTCGCTCATCGGCCTCTTGACCAGTCTGCGCTTGAAGGCCGAGCTCGAAGAGTGCCTGCACAGCATCGAGCGAATCGTCGCTCAAACGGGCCTGGAGGAATTCATGCCCGTCGTTGACTCACGCGGTTCTCTGACCCGGTATCCAAAGTTCCGCTGGCTCTTTCCCGTGTTTTATTCGATTTGCACCGTTGGCTTTCTCATCCTGCTCTTGTTCCGTTTGACCGAAGGCCGGGGACCTTGAACGCGCCCTTGCTTTCGTCTCAACCTGCTGTACGAACTGCCGAGCGACAGCTTGCGCGCCGTCGGAAAGCGGAATTCCATTCACTCGGGGGACGACTTCTCCCGGTTGCCACCCATTAGCCAGGCTTTTTTTCTTCATCGCTCACCCTTGTAGCTTTCGAGAAATGCGCTTCCTTCGAGGGATTGCGGACACCACGGCGTAACCAAGGATGGAACAAACGGCGGCACCAAGTCGCCGGCAACCAAGAAAGAAAGAAAGATCATGAAAACCACACTCTTACTGGCAATCGCAGCCGCGGCCGGGTTGAGCTTTGTCACCGGTGTTAATGCGGGTGACTTGTTTACCTCGTCCAAAGGCGCCCAACTCCAATACGATTTGCGCAAGGTCCCGGGGACAACGCCCGACATATTGGACCGCTCCGTCAAAGCCGGTTCGCCGAAGGCCCTTGACTTCGCTTACAGCCTGCGCAAGGTGCCCGGCAGCACGCCAGACGTGCTCGTGCGGAACCTGCCGGCCGCCCCACCAAGGCTCCTGGCCAATGAACCCTGGCGGCTTCAGCAATGAAAGGAACCAACATGAGAACAGTCAAGACAGTCTCAATAGCCACAGTCAGCGCGGGTGTGGCGATCGCATTTGCCATGCTCGCCGCCGCGCCGGTTACAGCCCGCGCGGCCGAGCCAATGAAGCCGATGAAAGGCGGCGAGCACCTGCTCATGCTCCAGGGAATCCACACCAAGCAGGAAGTGGATGCGCTCAAAACTGACGACACCGTCGCGATGGTGTGCGCTAAATGCAAGACGGTGTGGGTCACCCGCGTGATGCAAGGTGCGAAAGGTTCGCAAATCCTGAACGAACACGGGCAGCCGACCGAACTCATCGGCACCCATGCGTGCGCCGGTTGCAAATCGACCTTGACCGTCGTTGGCCACGCCAAGGGCGACATCATCGAACTCCAGCACAGTTGCAAGGCATGCGGAGACGACTCGGCCTTCTGCTGCGCCACCAAGCGGGGCAGCGGCGCGACCAAGGGAATGGAGAAGGAGAAAAAGTAAACAGGCTCCGAGCCGAGGCGATGCCCCGTCCTGGGACGCGTTCATCGCCTCGGCCGGGAAAAGGATCATCAAAGCACAGGTTCATCGGAGGACCGCGTCTCCGTTTTGTCTCATTCAGGAGTTCCCCAAATCCGACAACCTAAGCCGAGCAAAAAATGGTGAGCCTGCCGGTCGCGGAGTCGGCCTGGGAGCCAGTCTCACCAAACAACGAAGAGAGAAAGGAAATCGTATGAGCCTTGAAGACACCATCGGTTATCAACATGAGGTGGAAGCGTGTGCGGTGTGCGGCAAAAACGTCGAGCACGGAGGTGGTTTTACCCGCATCAAGCACGGGGAACACATGGTTTCCCTGTGTTGTCCGGGGTGCCTGGAGACGTTTCAAAAGGATCCAACACCTTACGTCGCCCGGTTCGAAAAGGTGCTTCGCTACCGCGCGCTGCGGGACATCACTCAATCCAATTCGACGACTCAACAGACGTGAAAACACAACGCGTCGCATAGATCCGAGCGGTTCAAAGGCTTGAAGTCGGGCGTACCCGCGAAGCTTGCGGGAGCGACTCCGTGTTTTGCGTTGTGACCAGACGCGGGGCGTCCTCGACCGAAGGCTTGACCCTGAAATAGCGACGGCGGAACATCAGCCGACGGAAGTCAAAACCATGAAAGCCCCGCTCGACGAGCCGATAACCCCACAACGACTCCAGCCAACACAGCGAGCCAACTCGCCGGCTCCGGGTTGCGGCTGCGGCACGGCGGACCGGCTCATGCTCCAAGGGCCACGTTCGCGGACGAGTGAATTCGTGCAACTGTTGCGGGTCATGCGGGATTTCCTCCGCGGGTTCCGCGTCCTCCACTTTGTCGGGCCCTGCGTCACCGTGTTCGGTTCGGCCCGGACGCGGGAGGACGACCCGAATTACCGCCTTGCCCGTCAGATGGGCGCGGCGATTGCGCGGCTTGGCTTCACCGTGATGACGGGCGGCGGGCCGGGCATCATGGAAGCCGCCAATCGTGGGGCGAAGGACGCGGGTGGACGCTCCGTCGGGTGCAACATCGAGCTGCCGTTCGAGCAGAAGCCCAATCCCTACCTCGACCGTTGCGTGACGATGCACTATTTCTTTGTCCGCAAAACGCTGCTCGTAAAATACTCCTACGCCTTCGTCGTTTTCCCCGGCGGCGCGGGCACCGTGGATGAATTGTTCGAGGCCTTGACGCTGATTCAGACCGGGAAGATCGAACACTTTCCCATCGTCGTGATGGGCACCGACTATTGGCGCGAGTTGCTCGGATTCATCGACAAAATGGCGCGGGCGGGCACGATCAGTCCCCAGGACGTGCGGCTCATTTACCCGACCGATTCCGTGGAGGACGCTCTGGTTCACATCCGCCAGCACGCCATCGAGCCGTTCGGCCTGAAACCGGTGGTGCGCCGGCATCTCCCCTGGCTGGGCGAGCGTGGGTTGTGCGACAGCGGCCAAAGCGCGCAGTGACACGGCGACCAGGAACCGATCGCCACCATGGTCACTTTTGTCTTCGTGGTCACCCGCCGGTCAGCTCCCAGCCTTTCCGATATTCACGAGTCAAGAACTTGTTCGCTTCCGGGATATTGATGACCTTCGCATTCGCGGCATCAAAAAGCAGCCTGCGACCACCGAGGCGTAACGAGACGGCGCCGAGATTAAACGCATCCGAGATGGGGCCGGCGAGCAGGAAATCGCCCTGCGTGGGTTTGCCGCCTTTACACGCCGCTATCCACGCCGCGACACCCTCACCGCGTCCTCCAGCCGGCGTTCCAGGCGCGGGGTCCGCATGCGCCTTCATCTTTTTCTCTGGAATGAGTTGCGGGTTCTCTCCGTGGAAACGCGCGAGGATTTTTCCTTTGTCGCCGACAAACATCATTCCTTCGGCCTCCAATTCCTTGTCATCCGCGCCCCACTCATCCGGCGTGGGCGGTTTGATGGAACCGTCGTACCAGAAGAGGTCCAAAGGCGGGCGGGAGCCCCTGGCGGCGAATTTGAAGCGAATGGTGCAGGCCGCCGGGAAGGAGTAATCGTTCTTTATCCGAACGGCGACGTTGCCGGACCGGGTGCAGAGATGGCTGGGCCGCGATTCCACCGCGATGGGAGCGTCCAGTTCGAACAGTTGGAAGACGGGCCAGAGGCTGTAATGGCCCATGTCGGCCAGTGAACCGCCGCCGAACTCATACCAGCCGCGGAACACCGCATGGGTGTAGTTTGGATGATAGGGCCTCTCCAAGGACGGCCCCAGCCATAGTTGCCAGTCAAAGCCCTCCGGGACGGGAGGTGTATCGGTCGGGAGCGTCGGGTATTGAGGCCACATCGGACGATTCGACCAGTTATGGATTTCGCGCAGCGTGCCGATCGCGCCGTCGTCAATCCAGGCCTTGATCGCGCGAATATTGGCGCCGTTACTGGCCGGCAAAAAATGTGTGGCGACCTTTGTCCTGCGCGCCGTCTCGATGACCAATCGGGCCTCGTGCAGCCGATTGGCCAGCGGCTTGTGCATGAGGACGTGCTTGCCCTTGTTCATCGCGGCGACGGCAATGGTCGCGTGAAGATGATCGGGCGTCATCACTTTGACGGCATTCAGGTCATTTTCCTTTTCGAGCAGCTCGCGAAAATCAACATAGGCGGCGCAGCCGTTGAATTTTTTCGACTGCCGCTGGTTTGCGTACGAGGTCTCGACAATTTCCTTTGCGACCTCCCGTCCTCCGGGAATTCCCGGCGCGCCGCGGCGCCAATCCGGTTTCCCCAGCGCGCCGGCGATGGCGGCGCGCAACCCGTCTTTGGACCAGTCCACATAATCGTGGCCATCCTTGACGGGATCGCACACGGCGACGATCTGCACCTCTGGCATCGCGAGCATGGGCAGCATCTCCCGGAGTCCCTGCGTGCCGCACCCGATGTACGCCAGGGTAATCTTCCCGCTGGGCGCAACAAATCCCGGTCCGCCCAGCACGTGCCGCGGCACAATGGTGAAGGCCGCGGCCGCCGCGCCGCCCGCAAGCAAAAACTTGCGCCGGGAAAGCCTTTTGTGACGGGGTTGTGTTTTGGTTGGGTTTGTTTTCATGGCTCGAGCCTTTCGAATAAATAGGTCTGTAAGTTGGGCCACACTTTGTTCCCCCGCACCCCGGCCCTCTCCCGGGGGAGAGGGAGAATTATTCTTCGGTTTTTGTGAAATCCGGGAGCGGCGTTGGCTGCACCTGCGTCGAACAAGACGAACCGCCGGAAGCTTTTCCCGCTCCCTGAGGGAGAGGGTAAGGGTGAGGGGAAAGCACTCGTCCGATTGCCACGTAACATAGCATATCCAATGCGCTGCCTGGTAAAATTGGGAGAGGTTGGATTTTTTTTCCGGAACTGCCCTCACTTTCCGAGGCGGTGCAGTTTTTCCAAGGCTTGGCGTGGCACCTCGAAGCCGTTTCCTTCCGGACCGCCCATTTCGACGATATACCATTGGGTGCCGGAACTCGTTTCGCAGAGGTGAAATACTTCCTTGTAAAAGTCGCTCTCGAAGGTTTTGTCCTGATGTTCCTTGATGTGAATCGTCCGGGTGCGTCCGGGGAATTTCTTGAGCATGGCGACAGGATCGCCGTTCCCACCCAGACAGTTGCCGACATCCATCTGCATATTCACTTCGGGTTCTGTGCGGCTGAAAAGAATTTCCCAGGCAAAACGGCCATCGATCTTTTCGAAATCAAACGGGTGCGCATGATAGCCGACGCTCATTTTGTGCGACCGGCATTCGACAGCCGTTCGATTGAGCAAAGCGGCCAGTTCGGCGATCCCTTTCTCGGAGCCCATTTTTTCCTTGGCCGCCGCCACATTGAGGTACTCACTGCCGAGCGCCTGATTATTTTCGATGGTTCGTTGGAGATTATCCAGCGCTTTCAAATCCAGGTGCATGCCACAGCATTTGAGGCCGCGGTCGTCGAGCAACTTCCGCAAATCGGAGCCGGAGTATCCTTGATAAACGTTCGGCGTGCCGCCATAACCCCAAAACTCGACTGCTTTGTATCCGATTTGGCTCAGCGTCTTGAGCGTTTCCGGCACAGTGCGGGCGAATTCGCCGCGGACGCTGTAAAGTTGAAATCCAATCGGAATCGTTTTGGCTTGGGCAGCGGCCATGGGCAGTGCGCGGCTGAGAGTCATACCGACAGCACCGCTGAAGCCCGTTTTGATAAACCGGCGACGTGTCGTTTGCATAAGGAATTAAGTTTCGAGGTTGTTACATGCATGATGACCTGGCAATCGAAAAATCCACCGGGTCACCCTGCGCTTCCAAACCGCCGTGAGGGCACGACCGGCACAGTATGAGCGCCGTCCGCAAAGTCAAAATCAATCCGTCCGCTTCGATGGAACGTTTTACCCGTCCGGTGATGTCCCACCGGATTCCAAGCGACATGGATTGGAGCGAATCCTGTGGACGATTTGAATCGTGTGGGGAGACCTCCGCGACCAGGATTTATGGCAAGAATTTCCCACGGGATTCAAAGCGACATGGATTGGAGCGAACCCTGTGGACGATTTGAATCGTGTGCGGAATTGCCTTACCGAAAGCGATTGGCGTTTTTAACAAATTGGCAGTCGAGTCCGATTTTGCCGAAATTGACATGCAATCCCCATGGGAGGTCCAGGTGCCGAAGGTAAGTTTGCAATACAGCACGGTCTGCTGCTTGATGGGTATCCCGCAGAGCTGTAATCAATAGGGCGCACTGGCCGGGCAGCACTAGGCAACCGAGTCTGGCTTCGCCTAGGTAACCGTCAGTACCCCGAACGGCCGTCACGGGATCGCGGACACATTCGATGCCGCGATATGTGAGCTCCGCGCAGAGGAGACCGCGATAAGTCGTGTCCCGGTACCCCAAGCCATGTTCAGCCAGTAGAACCCGAAAACTTTCCGTCAGAACTTTCATGACCGATACTGTCTCAGCCGGCAACTGCGCCATGCCCGGATAGGCCCAAGCGTCGCCCTGGAGTGTTCGGTCCACGAAAGGCACGCGCTTATGAACAAGGCTCTCTTTCCCGAAATCGAAGAGCAGCCCCGCGGAGAGGTGCCAGAATTTCAAATAGCAGATGACCTGCAGCAGATGTTCGGGGTCAAAATTGCCCCACAAGACCTTGAACTCGGCAATCAGCGCTTGCTCCACAATGAGATCGGCCTCGAATTCATCGGCCACTATTCCGCGGTGGATAAGTTGTCCCCGTCGTTTCATCTCATGAGCGATGCCACCCGTTGTGAGCTTGCGCGTCATCAACTCGTGGTAGAACGCCTCGTCCAATCCGGGTCCGAGCTCTCGATGAACTGCCATGGCCGCGCCGATCACCGAGTAACTCCGCTTGTCCTCAATTGGCATAACTCCGGATTCAATGCGATTAGAGCCGAAAAAGAAATTCAAATCCGGTGGCCGTTTCGAATCATGTGGGAAGACCTCGGCGGCCCGGATTTATGGTGAAGATGTCCCAGCGGATTCAAAGCGACATGGATTAGAGCCAATCCGGTGGCCGTTTGGAATCCTGTGGGAAGACCTCGGCGGCCCGGATTTATGGTGAAGATGTCCCAGCGGATTCAAAGCGACATGGATTGATTTCAGTTTTTTGTTGCGCGCCTTGGTTACCACCGCGTGAGAGAAACGCAGTCGCGTCGAACGTCACGCCACCTGAAGTTCCCGCCGGCCTGCCTTCCTCTCTCCTGGAGTTCCACGATGTCGCCCTTCTTCTCCAGAAAAATCTGCTCAAACCGGATTTTGGATTGATAGGGTTGGCCTGACAGCGGACAGGAAGGGCAAGCTTGGACCTCACTGTTTCACGAGCGCGTTTGCGGCAGCCTGCTGGAAATTGCGGCGGACGTCGCTGGCGTCGCTGTTCGGGAAATTCGAGCGCTGCACCATCAGGACATAGGCGACGCCCTTCACCGGATCGATCCACGCCTGCGTGCCCCAGGCGCCCCCGTGGCCGTAGGAGCCGGGCGAGAGCATGGCGGCCACCCCTTCGTGCGGCGTGCGCACGATGCACGTGGCAATGCCCCAGCCGTAATTTGCGCCATGATTGCCGAAGGTGTTGTTCTGGAAAAATCCGGTCGGCAGGTCGCCAGTTTGCGGAGTCGTCAGGAATTTCATCGCCGCGGGGGACAAGTAGCGGTGGCCTTTGAACCGGCCGCCGTTGAGCAGCATCTGGCAAAAGCGCGCGTAATCGGGCGCCGTTGAATAGAGTCCCCCGTTGCCCTGCGGTGGACGGTCGCGCGGGCCGAACTCGGGGCGCGGTGGCACCGGTTCGAGCAAACCGGTGTCTTTGTTTTTTGCATAGGCGGTGACCAGTCGGGAACGCAGTTCGGGCGTGAGGTAAAAGGTCGTGTGCTTCATGCCCAGTGGATCGAAGAGCCGTTTCTGGAGAAACGCGTCAAAGCTCATGCCGCTCACGACCTCAACGATGCGCGCGGCGGCGTTGATGCCGCTTTGCGTGTATTTCCACTTTTCGCCGGGCTCGTATTGCATCGGAACCGCGAGCCAGAGCGGGACGAGATCGGCGAGCGTCTTTGCCTTTTGCGCTTCCGGACCGCTCGCTTCACCGAGCCCGGAAGTGTGGGTGAGGATTTGCGCGATCGTCAGATGGGCGCGCTTGCCGGAAGGGGTCTTCAGATTGGCAAATTCGGGCAGATATTTCGCAACGGGATCGGCGACGTTAAGCTTGCCCTCATCTTGCAACATGAGAATCGCCGTGCCGGTGATCGGCTTCGTCATCGAGGCGATCCAGAAAAGCGTATCGGGTGTCATCGGCCTTTTCGCGGCGACGTCGGCGAAGCCGGTGCTTTCAAGGTGGAGGACTTTGTCCTTCTTGACGACAACGGTGACGGCGCCGGCAATTTCGTTTTTTGCGATCATCTCCTGCATCGCATCGCCGATACCGGGAAGCTTCGGCCCGTCGGCGAACGCGGGCAGCGCGGCGCACAGAGCGGCGGAGAACGCAGGGTTGGCGAGGAGGCGGCAGCAGTGTTTCATAGGTGTGTTCATATTGGAATGGGATGAGTTAATGGGTCGATGAAAATCCCTTGTCGAAAACGCCCAGCACAGTTCCGCGGCAATTTTCGACTTGCTGCACGCACAGCAACCCTACACCGTCCCACGCATGCTGAGACCGGACAAGAAATACTCCGTTTACGACCTGCGACAACTCAAGGGAAAACGCTGCTTGACTCATGTTCATGTCAAATCCCCGGAAGAAGCGGCCGCAGCGGAAGCGGCCGGGATTGACTTGCTGAGTTGCAGTTTCGACTCAGCGGCGGCGCAGGCCCGATTGCCCCTTCTCGTGGCGGCGGCCCCAAAGAGTTTCATCTCGGGATCAACCCCGCACGGGATGGCGTCGCCGCAAGAGGCGATCCGCATCGGATTCCAGGCGCTGGAACTGGGCGCCAGCTCGGTCTATTGCTCCGCCAGCCCCTGGATGGTTGAGGCTATGGCGCGGGAGGGAATCCCGGTGGTCGGCCACCTGGGAATGGTTCCACGTCACGCGACCTGGACGAACCTTCGCCCGATCGGCAAAACCGCCGCCGAAGCCAGGCAACTCTACCAGCAAATGAAGCGGCTGGAAAATGCCGGCGCCTATGCGGCGGAACTTGAATTGGTGCCACACCAGCTTGCGTCGTATCTCTGCAGGAAAACTTCCCTGCTTCTGATGTCCTTGGGTTCCGGCAGCGGCTGTGACTCGCAGTTCCTGTTTTCCGATGACATCCTCGGAGACTACAACGAGCGCATTCCCCGCCATGCCAAGGCATACAGGAACTTCCTCAAAGAATACAAACGCCTGCAGGACGAGCGTGTCGCTGCATTCAAAGAATACGCCGAGGACGTAAAGAGCGGGCGTTTTCCGGACGCGGGTCACCTGGTGGCTATGGATGAGGCCGTGTTCGAGGAAGCCGTCGAAGCGATCGAGGGGAACGGCAAGGCGTGATCCCTGGCGAGGCGGGACCTCCGACCGGCGGGAGGCGTCTGACAAAATGGAGAGTCGTTCAAATCCAAGCCCGCCGAACGAAAGCCGCCTCGCTCAAGGCCCGCTCCGCGTGTCTGCAGACCCCAAGATTTGCTAAATTTAGCCTGAAGCCGCTTTTGCAAAAGCAGCAAAACTTGGACTGATCACAGCGAGTTCTAAAGGTCAAGGAGCCGGTGCTGAGGTTCGCCTGATCGGAGTGGTTCAAAATGGCCGTATTCATTGGGCATTTCAATTGAGGTGCAGGGCGTTTCCTGCACTACTTGCACTAAAAACAATTGAATGAGTTATGGCCTGTCTTTACCGCAAGCACCGCTCGCCGTACTGGTAATTGCAGCATCGAGCGTCGTTGGTGGAAAAAAGGGTAAAGTGGCGACTCACAAATTTGCGTCAAGTAATCGGCACCATTCGGGCCGGCGCGCTTCACACGTCGAAAAACTTTTTCCAGGCCAGCCAGGCATCCTCCCACGCTCCAATCTTCATGGCGAGTCTGGCCTGCAAGTAGAAAAAGTACTTCGGGCAATTGGGCGCCGCCGTCAGCTTCCGCACCGTGTCCAGCGCATCGTTTGTCTCGCTGGCCGCCACCTGGGCTCGATACAAGGCAAATCCGGTGACGAAGTCGTTCGTGGTTAACAACAGGCCGTGTCGCAGCTCGGCCATCGGCTTCTGCATGGCAAACGCCGGCAGCGTCGGCGCTTCCACGCAGCGAGCGATCAGCTCGCAGGCCTCTTGAAGGCTGCCTTGCCCTGCCAGTACAAATGCGTACGCCAGCCAGCCCGTCTCGACCCACGCCGGATTGGCTTTGAACGATTCCTGCAACAGCTCCTGGTTGCCGTGTTTGGCCCAGAGCAGGAAAAACATTTTCCGCTGTTCGGGCGAGAGCGTCTTGAGCGCCGGGTCCTCGGCGAGCACCCGGTCCACTTCCACCGCCGCCTCTTCCGGCGTCGCCTGCGCCAGGAACACCAGCAACAACTCCGGCTCATCCAGCGCCAGCGCGCGCAGATCGTCGCGAAATTCCGGAGTGCCGGCCGCATCTGCGAGCATTTGGCGGTAGATCCCCGCTTTGCCCGGCCCGGCCCGGCGCAGCGCCGCATTCCACGCGCCGAGCGCCAGGCGCGGTTCGCACGCCAACCACACCAGGCCTTCCTCGAACGGCACCGCCACCATGTTCGGCTCCAAAAATCGCGCGCGACGGAAATCCATCAGCATATCGTCCAGGCGCGGCGAGAGGCGTGCCTCCGCCAGCGCCCGATGAAAATAAAGTTCCCAGTTCAGAGGCGCGAAACGCAGGCCGTCGTTGGCCAACCGTATTACAGAATCGAAACTGCGCCAGTCTTGCGCGCGCACGAGGTCCCGGCGCACGCGCTCGAGGGACGCCGAGGTTGGGAAGGGCATTGCTCCGAGCGCCGAGAGCAGCCACGCGCCGGCGGCCACCGCCAACGGCGCCGCGGCCAGGCGATAGGCGCGCATCACTCCGCTGCGTTGCTCGGCGTCTTTTCTTGAATCCCGCAACAAGCTCCCCAGAAAAATCATCGGCCACAGCGTGCCGAGCCGATGCCCGGACACATCCACCAACCCGTGCGCGAGAAACAGGATGACGCCGAGGGCGATCGCCGAGAGGAGGTAAAAGCTCGGGCCGCTGCGCTCCGGCCAGTGCCGGACCAGCCAATAGATGGCCCCGGCCAGGACCAATACCGGCGTCACCCAGCCCAGTTCGATGGCCATCCAAAACCAATCGCTCTCAGGATGCACGAGCCGGTTGTTGCCCGCCGATTTCACGCGGTGGAGTGCGAACACCGGCTCGAAGTTCCCCAAACCCACACCATGCCAGGACACTTGCGGGAGCAACTTGAGCGCGTCAGCGTGAATCTTGAAGCGCAAGTCGGCGGTGAGGTTCACTGGCCGGTCCGGCCGGCCGGTGAACCGTTCCAGCGTGCGACCGCCGAAGAGCAGAAACGCGGTGAACAACAGGAGCACGGCCGAGAGCCCCATGCCCAGTTTGCGCTTCTCCGGGCTGCGCCCGCTGACCCACAACACCCACACCAGTGAGCCGAGAAAAAAGATTCCAACACCCGCCCGCGAGCGATTCACCACCACCGCGACCATGCTCACGGCATAGCCGGCGGCCCAGAAATAGCCTGCTTTATTCTTACGGCCGAACATCAGGAAGGCCAGGGCCAACATGCACAGCCCACCCAGCGCGATTAAATTGCTTGTCTGATTGCGATTTGGGAAAAAGCCGAACGTGGCGCCCACCGGTTGCCAAATGCCAATCCGAAACCCGGCGACCTCGGCCACCAGCGCCAGCCCGATCAGGCCGAGCAATCCCGCGCAATAAACCGCCAACAGAGTCCGCCGCCGGCTCTCCCATCGCCGCGTGCACAGGTAACCGCCCCACATCACCGTCGCAAAAAGGAGCAACAGATTTTCCAGCGTCAGCCAGGGCTGCGGCGACAACGTATTAGTCAGGGGAAGCTGATAATCGGTTTGCAACGTGTGGCGCCAGGGCGGTGTTGCAAACCACGTTGCCGGCAGGAAACCTGCGCAGGCCAACACGAGCAATCCGGCGAAAACCAGCCGGAGCGGCCACGGCAAACGCGCGCCCGGGGGCGCGACCAGAACGACCAGCGCGCACCCGAGCACCACCAGCGCCTGGGCCCACAGCTTTGTCGAGCCGCCCAACGCCGGCGCCAGCAAGGTCAGCCCCACAATTATCAAATCAATGTGCGCGGTCGTCGAGGGCTGCGGAAGGCGTCTGGCCTGCGTTGAGGGTTGCATCGAAGCGGGTATTTCACTGTGTCAGGCGCAGTTTTGGAAGGGGAAAGTGGAAGGTGGGGACCACG
>WNGF01006281.1_pt1 | contig 18927 bp, 19 predicted proteins | sample 5400641 | NCBI WGS metagenome assembly WNGF01 (sample SAMN13153371, study PRJNA577476) | soil metagenome | isolation source: 80 cm soil or saprolite under grassland replicate 2 | place: USA:California | collected 2016-06-15
GCACGAGCACGGTGAGGGCGACAGCGACGTGCAGCAGACCCAGCAGGGCGCCCAGCCACCAGGTCGCGATGCCGAGCAGCGCGAAGGTGGCGGCGTAGCCGAGAGCGAAGCCCTGCCCCACGGCGAGGTGGATGACAACCCAGCGACCCGTGCCCGGTCGGGGTCTTCGGCGACCAGGGTGCCGAGGATGAGGGGCAGGTCGAGGCGGCTGAGGCCGCCGAGCTGCGCGGCGATCATGACGACGGTCAGCAGGGCGGTGGCCACCAGCCCGAACAACGCCCAGCCTGCCCAGTCCTTCGCGGCTCAGCCTCATAAGAGCTCAGCGGGAGGCCAACTCGTCCGCCTTGGCCTCCAGCGCGTCGAGCACCCCCGCGAAGGACTCGTGGAAGCTGGCCACGCCGGCCGCCTCCAGCGTGCGGCCGACATCGTCCATGTCGACCCCGACCGCGGCCAGACGGCGTAGCGTCTCGGCCGCCTCGTCGGTGCCGGTGTCGATGGTGCGGGCGAGACGTCCGTGGTCCTCGAACGCGGCGATGGTCGCCTCGGGCAGGGTGTTGACGGTGTCGGGCCCGATCAGGCCGTCAACATACAGCGTGTCCGGGTAGGCGGCGTTCTTGGTCGAGGTCGACGCCCACAGCGGCCGCTGGAGCTGGGCGCCCAGGCTGGCCAGGCGCGCCCACCGCTCTCCGGCGAACCGCTCGCGGAACAGCTGGTAGGCGAGCTTGGCCTGGGCGACCGCGGCGCGGCCACACAGCGAGCGCGCCTCGGCGGTGCCGACCGCGTCAAGGCGGCGGTCGACCTCGTTGTCGACCCGGCTGACGAAAAACGACGCCACGCTGTGGACGGCGGCCAGGTCGCTGCCCTGATCGGCGAGCGCCTCCAGGCCCGACAGGTAGGCCTCGATCACCTCGGCGTAGCGGCCAAGGGAGAAGATCAGGGTGATGTTGATGCTGCGGCCCTCGGCGGTCATCGCCTGGATCGCCGGGACACCCTCTGGCGTGGCCGGGATCTTGACCAGCAGGTTGGGCTGGGCGATACGCTGGTGCAGGTCGCGGGCGGCCGCGATCGTCGCCGTGGTATCGCGGGCGAGCTCGGGAGCGACCTCCACCGACACCAACCCGTCGGTCCCGCCGCTGGCGTCAAACGTGGGGCGCAGCACGGCCAGGGCACGGGCGATGTCCTCGACCACCAGGTCCCAGTAGGCGTCAGCCACCGGGCGGCCGGCGGCGATGAGCGCGCCGAACTGCTCGTCGTAGGCGGCCGACCCCTGGATGGCCTTGGCGAAGATCGTGGGGTTGGCGGTGACGCCACGGATGCCGCCGGCCACCAACCGGGCCAGCGTCCCGTCGCGCAGGTCGGGACGGGTGAGGTTGTCCAGCCAGGGGCTCTGCCCGTAGTCGTCGTACAGCCGCTGCAGCTTGGTCACAATGACTCCTTCCGGGTCGGTGGCCGTCGGCGCACGGTGACGCAGCATCTGCCGGGCGCGGGGTCGAGCCGGGCCTCCAGATTGGCCGGCCCGAGCCCAGCCAGCAGCCCATCGACGAGGTCGAGGTTCATGCCGCAGACAAGATCGGTATAGTCCTGGGCCAGCGCGTGGAACGGGCAGTTCGCCAAGGTCAGGCCGCCGGGGTCGGCGCGCGGCTCGTAGCCGTGCTCCTCGAGCACCCCGCGAGCAGCGGCTTGCAGGGCGGCCTGACCCGCACCGGACCCGGCGCGACGGCGGGCCTGCGCTCCCAGCGCGCGGCCGGTGCCCTTGGCTGCCCGGCTGAGCGCCGTGGCGATCGGAACACCGTCGTGCTCTGCGTCGACGATCGCCTGGGCCATCAGGTGCCCGGCGAGCTCGTAGCGGCGCTCGGGCAGGCTCACCGCCAGCTCCCACGAGGAGCGGCGGTACAGTTTCGCGGGGCGGCCAGCGCCTGGTCCCCGCCGGCCGGGAGGGCGGCGGAACTCGACCTCCAGCAGCCCGTCGGCCGCCAGCTTGTCGAGGTGGAACTTGACCACGTGACGCGGCACGCCGACGGCCGCCGCCTGGTCCCGGCTCACCGCGCCCGGTTGGGCCACGACGTACTGATACAGGACACGCCGCACCGGCTCGGCCAAGGCGGCGACGCCGGTCACCTGGGCGGCGAAGTCGTCGCTGCTCACCAGCGGCGCACCCGGTGGGATGGCACTGCGGGACGGCGCATGTGGAGCCTCGCCTTCTAAAAGAGCATGAGGTTGACGGAATGAAGGAAGTCTCTCTAAAGTATAGTCTAGTTTCTGTTACAGAGGGAGGCAACCCACATGGCGACCATCCCCGCACCGCGGGCCCACGCCACCAGCGGCTCGCTGGCGACCCGCCTCAAGGACAACCCCTGGGTGGCTACCTGGTCGCCGCCTGGCTTGCCGGGATCATCGTCAACCTGCTGCTCATCCCCGGCTCCTACGACATCGCCCTGCGCGACTTCGGGCTGCTGCTCGCCGCGCTCACCCTGGCCCGGCTCGCCACCGCATTCCCCACACAACGAGCCTGAGCGCCACAGCCGCGATGCCTCCGCGACTGTGATTCGTCAAGGCTTCTGCCTGGGCGGAGCACGGGGGCACCGTTGCAGCTGCTGTGATCGGACCCGGGCAGGCAGACTGTCGCGATGCGACCTCGCCGCTCATCGGCCTCGTTTCGCACGCTGGACACGAAACGGGCCTTAATGGACCCGACCGCTACCGCGTCCTCGACCCGTTGTAGCTCAGGCGATATTCGTGTGGCGGGACACCGTAGGTAGCGCGGAACACGCGGCTGAAATGGATCGCGCTGCTGAACCCCCAGCGTGCCGCCACCGCGGCGACCGGGCGCGCGGCCTGCGCCGGGTCGACCAGATCCCGCCGGCAGCCCTCCACCCGCCGCGCCCGAATCCAACCCGACACGGTCTCACCTTGCTCCTGAAACAGCTTCTGCAGCAGGCGCAGGGAGATGTGGTGGGCTGCGGCGATCTCCCCGGGACAGGTCAGGGTCGCTCAGGTGCTGCTGGATGAAGGCGTGGATGCGCGCCGGTGGATCTTGGCGGCACCCACCGGTCGCCGTCCAGCTCGTGGGCCAGCCGGGTGACCAGCCCTTCGAGCGCCGTGGTGGACAACCGCGCGGCCTCGGCCGGGCTGTAGTGGTCCATGCCAGCGCCCCGATCCCCTGGCTCGCGGGCACCGTCACCACGGTGAGGTGCTTGACCTGGCTGGGTGGCAGCGGGAGCAGCGCGCGGGGGAAGTGCAGCATATGCCCCCGAACGGCGCCAGCACTGTCGGTGGTGCCCATTCGTATGCTCCGGAAGAGCCACTCGAGCGGGTCGGGTCCGGATCTTGCCGCTCGCGAGACTGCCACCAGCTGCGGCCGCCCTGCCCCAGATCTCGCAGCGTATCCGGCTGCCCAACGGCACGACGGTGGAGGTCCACCGGATGGTCTGGCGGGATGGCGGGCCGCGCATCGCGGGCCCGGACGTCCAGTCTTGGCCCGCCCGGTCCCCACGGCCCGGTTCACGCCGTCGGCCGGCCAGCCCGTTCGGCACGATCCCTGATCCCGCGGAGCATCCGTTGCGTCATCACGAAAGCGACCACCAGCAACGGGCTCGACAAGCAGCGGTGCCCACCGCTGGGTGTACGCGTAGCGCTCGCGCACCAGCAGCCGCGTCGTCCCGTCCGGCTGCTCCCCAAGGACAAAGGCCCAGGTCGTGTCGTAGGGGGGCGGCACGGCGCCCATCGGCACGCCACCGCGCAGCACCAGCGCCCGGCCCTGCTCCACAACCGTGATGCCCAGCCCAACCTCCGGGTGGAGCTTGACCTGGTCGCCGACTTTGATGTCCTGCCACTCGGGCACGAGCCGGTCGGCGCTGTGGATGTCGCAGCCGACCAGGTTCTCCAGCGCGTCGTAGCTGTAGAAGCCGCCCCGCCCCTGCCCGAGCTGGGCGATCCAGGGCCAGACCTGGTCTGCCGTGGCGTGAACGGTGATGGCGCGGGTTGCGATGAGGTCGGGGTTGGGGATGAGGTCGTCGCCGGCGAGGGTGGCGTCGCGTTCCTCGTCGGTTGCACCCCATCGGAGCTGCCACGGCCTGACCGCGAGGAGGTAGGCCGCCGCGCTGCGATATCGGCAGCGCCCGCAGCAGCTGCTCGACGCTTCATCCGATCCCTCCTCACGGTCGCCCATCATCCTCCTCCCCTCCCTCGTGAGTTCACCACCGCCCTGGTGTTCGCCGTGGCAGGCGTCCACGATCGGAAGTGCGGTCGCTGCCGCCGAGACGCCGATCTCGCGGGGCGTGCGGGCCGGGTGGTGTCGGGACGCCGGTGAGCCGCGCAAGGAGTTGGTCGAGGGGGCAGCGCAGGCTGGTTCCGCCTACGATGAGGCCTCAGGGAAGGAGCGGCGCATGTCGACCAGGAACGTGCTGGTGCTCGGGGGGAACTTCGCCGGCCTGACGGCCGCGCTCAGCCTCAAGCACGACCTGCAGGACGGCGTGGATGTCACCGTGGTGGCCAAGTCGGACCGGTTCCAGTTCAACCCGTCCTTCATCTGGATCCCGTTCGGCAAGCGCAAGGTCAAGGACGTGGTGTTCCCCGTGGCCAAGACCTTCACCTCCCACGGGGTCAGGTTCGTGCACGGCGAGGCCACCAAGATCGACCCCGCGGCCCAACAGGTCCAGACCACCCAGGGGGTGCTGGGATTCGACTACCTGGTGATCGCCACCGGCTACCGCAATGATTTCGACGTGGTCCCCGGGCTGGGACCGGGCGGCCACGCCTACTCCATCACCTCCCTGGAGGGGGCGGTCGACGCCGCCGAGGGCTGGGCGCGGCTGGTCAACGACCCCGGTCCGGTGGTGGTCGCCGCCACCCAGGGTGCGGCCTGTTTCGGCGCCGCCTACGAGTTCGTCTTCAACGCCGCCTACCACCTGCGGAAGCAGAAGCTGAAGGTGCCGGTCGCCTACGTGAGCGCCGAGCCGTTCCCCGGGCACTTCGGGATCGGGGGGCTGCCCGGCGGCGAGAAGCTGCTCGGGATGTTCTTCAAGCACCAGGGCATCCAGGGCATCTTCGACGTCGCGATGGAGGAGGTCGCCCCGGGCGAGATCCGCCTGGCCGATGGGCGCAAGGTGCCGTTCAAGTATGCGATGGTCGTCCCGCCGTTCGTCGGCGCCGAGGTGGTGAACGCCTCGGGCCTGGGCAACGCCAAGGGGTTCATCGAGGTCAAGGACACCTACCAGACGCTGCAGTATCCCAACGTCTACGCGGTCGGCATCGCGGCCGCGGTGAACGCGCCCTGGACCACCGCCAACGCCGTGGGCGTGCCCAAGACCGGGTTCCCCGCCGAGACCATGGCCCATGTGGCGGCGGAGAACATCGCCGCACAGATCCGCGGTGAGGAGCCGACCAAGCAGGAGAACTTCGGTGACATCCCGGCGGTCTGCATCATGGACGCCGGCAACAACGGGGTGGTGATCCTCGCCGACCGGATGCTGCCGCCCCGCAAGCACGGGGTGATGATCCCGGGCCCGCAGTCCCACGCCGCCAAGATCGCCTTCGAGAAGTACTTCCTGTGGAAGATGCGGCACGGGTACGTGAAGCTGCCGTAACGCTCCGGTCGACCCGATCGGCAACCGCCCCGCTCAGCACGGCAAACAGCAGCCACGGGAGTCGAGTCGATCGACACCGGCCGTTGGAGCCGCCTGGCCCTGTTGCCCGCGACCAGCCGCAGGACGCTGACCCGAGCCACAGATGACTGGGACTGGGTGGCGAGGCAAGGAGGTCAGGTGATGGGCGTGCGCCGCCGGCAGCGTGCTCCCGAGGAGCCGCGGGTCGTCTACCAGCAGTGCCCTGGGCGCGCCTACGACTTCGTGGCTGGGACGGGCACGAGGTCGTGCGGCTGGTACGACTGCCCGTTTCTCTGCCAGGAGCTGAAGGTCAACTGTCCCGAATGCAACCACGCCTTCGCCGGTGGCGAAGGCGCGCCGTGGTGCGGCGAACCGCCGAGCTGCCAGTGGCGGCCGAGGGCCGGCGGCATGCCGAGACCGTCCTTCGGTTCCGGGCGCAGGGGCGCTGACAGCTTCGCGGGCGCTGTGGGCGATCGCCCTGCTCACCCGACCGCTGCCCGGCGTATGTCGTCGTGGTCAGCGGCGGGTGGGACTGGCGTTTGGCCGGGGGGCTGCAGCAGTCGGTTCACGGCCGCAAGCACCGCAGCCGGGTCCGCGAACGTCCCCACGACCTCGGTCGGCCCCGGTCCCTGCAGGTCCTGTGGGGGCGCGACGGCCACGAGGACGAGGGGAAGCCGTCCGTGGTCGGGGTGGGCGCGGTAGGCATGGAGCAGGTGGATGCCGCGGTAGGAGCGGCCGGGTAGGGGCAGGTTCAGCGTGCAGGCGAACACCAGGAGCTGGGCGGCGTCGGGCAGCGGGCACCTGCCCTGGCGCAGCAGCAAGCAGGCGCCAAGCGGCGTCGGCCCGCCGCCGCACCGCACGACCCGGTGCCCGGCCGCCGCAAGCAGGCCGGGCAGCTCGCGCCCGACGCCGGGTCCATCCTCCACGAGCAAGATGATGGCCATGGCCGCCTCCTGTCTCGAACACCGTGGAGCGACGCACCGTGGACCGCAGCGTTCGGCTTCCTCCAGGAGAGCCCAAGTGTCACCCGGGTCCCAGGGCCCCAAGACCCATCATGCCCGGGCCATGCGGCCCAATGAGGTGATTCTGGGCGGCTTCGGCGAGCGACTCGGTGAGCGGGAGGACCTCGTCAATGACTACACACTCGTGCAGGTGCATACGATCTGGGGTGATCCGCCTGGCATGCCTGGCCGGGCGCCGGGGACGGCCGCCCAGGGTGGCGGCTCAATGGATTTCCGTCTGGGGTCGACGGTGAGGAGATAGCACTCCGCCGGCCGAGCGGTTATCTGCGGTCGCGGTCGGACCGGCGAGGCTGTCGCGGTCGCCGCGCGCCTGCTTTGTGGGAGGATCGTCGGCCGACGGAGCGGGGGAGATCTGGGCGCACCGGTCAGCGGTGGCCCACCAGGTGGCCGGGCGGGGTGTCCATGCGCATCGCCTCCTTGCCGGTCGGTCCTGATACGTGCAGGTCGGATGCTGCCTGCGCTCGTCGCTCTGAGCTCGCACCTCCTCGCCGCTGGACGATGCGGCAAATCTGCCGGGCGAGCGCGCTTGCGCCAAGGGCTGTTGGACCCAAGATCCGCCCGTCCTTCGGCCCGTGACCAGCCGCCGCACCGCAACGCGACCCTCGGCTGGACCCGATCAGGGGGCGGGTGCCTTGCGCTCTGCCGAGGGGGCGGAGCGGCGCTGGGCGGCCGGTCGGATGGGTCGATCGGCTGGCAAGGCAGGCACCTTGTCGTGCAACCGGCTGCCGGCACGGCCGATCTTTGCTAGCAAGGCCGTTCATCGTGTCCGGTGTGGAAGGAGAGGACCCGTGCTTGCGTGCCTACGGGTATGGCAACGACGTCGAGTGCCTGTCCGACGAGACCTTCAGCCCGCTGCGGTGCGACTTCTGCGGCGAGGATATCGACGCCGCCGGCCTGCTGCCGCGGGACACGGTCGACCGCATCACCACGCGTTGCTGGTCGCGTCCTCGGCGGAGCTGCTCCCACCCTGGAAGCGGAGTTCGTCTGAACCCGCTCACCCAGGACCTCTTGTCTTTCGGTAACGCCTGCCAGCAGACAGAGGGCGAGGATTAGCCCGCCCCGACCTTGTGGCGCCCGAGTTGGCTTATCGGCCGGCGGGCTGCCCTACCGGGCGCTCAACAGGGGCGGCGGCCGCGCCGGCCGGATGGCCCACAGCGGGCCGGACGTTCGCCCCTACGCCAGCGGGCTCGGGGAAGCCAGCCTGGGTCGGATGGCCAGGCCGCCCCTGGCGGCGCACGTCGCGCTCGAAGAGGTGAGGACTTATGCAGGAGGTCCGCTGGCAGGAGCTGACCAAGGATGAGTGCTTTCGGCTGCTGGCCGGGCAGCACCTGGGTCGCCTCGTGCTGGTCGACGACCGCGGACCGATCGCGCTGCCTGTCAACTTCGTCTTCGACCAGCACACCGTGCTGTTCCGTACCGACGAGGGGACCAAGCTCGACGTGGCCAGCCGCGGTGCGCGGGTCGCGTTCGAGGTCGACGGGGTCGACGAGGCGACCCGCACGGGCTGGAGCGTCCTGGTTCGGGGGGAGGCTACGGAGGTCACCGATCCGGTGGAGCTGAGTCGGGTCCGTGCGCTGCCGCTGTACCCCTGGGCGCCGGGCGCCAAGGGTCACTACGTCCGGATCCTGCCCACGCTGCTCACCGGGCGGAGGATCGCGCTGCCCGACGACGCGCCGTGGAACTGGTGGGGCTAGGGGTGGGCTAGGGGGTTCCTGCCGTGGGGAAGGGCATCGACCGAGAGACGTTCGACCAGCTCGACTACGCCCGCTTCCAGCAGCGGCTGGAGCAATGCCTGTCGACCCTCGGGCGGCTGCTCCAGCGGCCTGGCTTCGGGGTGGGCCCTGCCACGCTTGGTGCCGAGCTGGAGCTGTTCCTGGTCGACGATGCGGCCAGGCCGCGCCTGCGGAACCAGGCGGTCCGCGCCGCCGCGGCCGATCCCCGCGTCAACCTGGAGCTCGACCGGTTCAACCTGGAGCTGAACGCGACCCCGACGCCGCTGGCCGGCTGGCCGTTTGCGGTGCTCGGAGAGGAGCTGCGCCTGCTGCTGGAGCACGTCGCTGCGGCGGCCAGGGCGCACGGGGGCCGGCTGGCGCTGATCGGCATCCTGCCCACGCTGGGCCACGCCGACCTCCACCCTGGCGTCATCAGCGACGTGGCGCGCTACCGGGCGCTCAACAGCGGCCTGCAACGGCTGCGCAACGACCCCTTCCACCTCCGCATCGCCGGCGCCGACCCGCTCGAGCTGGCCAGCGACGACGTGAGCCTGGAGGGCGCCGCCACCTCCTTCCAGGTGCACCTGCGGGTCGACCCGGCCGCCTTCACGCGCACCTACAACGCGGTCCAGGCGGCCACCGCGCCGGTGTTGGCGGTGGCCGGCAACTCGCCCACCTTCCTTGGCCACCGGCTGTGGGAGGAGACCCGGATCGCCCTGTGCAAGCAGTCGCTCGACGAACGTGACAGGCGTGGTCTGCGCCGGCGGCCCGCCCGGGTGGCGTTTGGGACCGGGTGGCTGCGGGGCGGAGCCCTGGAGTTGTTCGCCCAGGGCGTGCGACTGCACCAGCCGCTGCTGCCGGTCCTCGGCGACCACGACCCGTCCGATGGCGGCGACCAGTGGCGCGCGCCGCCGCTGGAGGAGCTGCGACTGCACCAGGGCACGGTGTGGCGCTGGAACCGGGCAGTCTACGACCCGGCCTCGGGGGGTCACCTGCGCATCGAGATGCGGGCCCTGCCCGCCGGTCCCACCGTGGTCGACATGCTGGCCAACGCCGCCTTGCTGGTTGGGCTGTCGCTGTGGCTGGCCGGGCAGGACCGGCGATGGACCTACACGTTGTCGTTTGAGCGCGCCGAGCACAGTTTCTACCGGGCCGCTCAGCACGGCTTGGCCGCCGAGCTCAGCTGGCCCTTTGGGGACGATGGCCGGCTGACGACACTCCCCGCCGCCGAGCTGGTGCCACAGCTGCTGCCGGCCGCCCACGAGGGGCTGGTGGGGGCCGGGGTTGCGGCGGCGGAGGCCGACCGCCTGCTCGGGGTGATCGCGACACGGGTGGCCAGCGGGCAGACCGGCGCGGTGTGGCAGCGCAGGGTGCTGGCCGCGCTGGAGCCGCGGATGGGCCGTGAGGGCGCGCTGGCGGCGATGCTGGAGCGCTACCTGGAGTGCGCCGCCAGCGGCCAGCCGGTCCATACCTGGCGCCTCCCGGCAAGGCTGACGGCCGCAGGGCAGTCGCTGCCGGGGTAACCCGGACCGCCCGCTGATCCCAGCGTCAGCAAGCAGCGATGAGCTACCCGGAGGCGCTCGGGCCGAGCCGCAGCAGGGACGCGAGCTGGCCGAGCAGGTCGAGCGTGCCCGGTCCCGCGGCTATCCGATCGCGCCGGTCGACCAGACGGACCTGCGCCAGCTGCTGCCGGCCGCCGAGCCAGGCCCGGTCGCGGCTGCCTGCCACGCCCCATGGGACGGGCAGGTCGACCCCGACCTGGTCGTGGCCGCCACCCAGGCCGCCATGGTGGCGACCGGCGGGCGCCTGCTCCTCGTCGAGCCGGCCCGAGTGCGGCTGGACGACGACGGCATCCTGGTCGAGCTCGGCGACCGCATGCTGCGGCCGGCCATCATCGTGCTCGCCGCCGGGGCCGGGTCGGTGGCGGTCGCCCGCGCCGTCGGCCTCGACGTCGCCACTCTGGTCAGCCCTGGCCTGCTGGTCCAGACCGAGCCGCTGCCCGCCTTCACCGACAAGGTGGTCTACTTGCCCGGCGGTCCCGGGCCGCAGGTGCATCTGCGGCAGCGGCCGGACGGCTCGGTCCTGCTCGGCGAGGGCTCCCAGGAGATGGTCACCCACGACCCCAGCGGGCGGCACGCCCGGGCGCTGCTCGGCCAGGCTGCCCGCTTCCTGCCCGTCCTCTACGGCGCCCGGATCGCCCGCACGCTGCTGGCCTGGCGGTCGATGCCCGCCGACCGGCTCCCGATCGTCGGTCCCGTGCCCGGCCTGGACAGCCTCTACCTGGCCGTGACCCACAAGGGGGTGACGCTGGCCCCGGTGCCTGGGCGGCTGGTCGCCGACGAGATCGCCACCGGGGAGCCGGAGTGGCTGCTGGCGCCGTTTCGTCCCGGCCGCTTCAACGAGCGGGCGACCCGGGTCATGCTCGACGTCGAGGAGCTGTTCCGCTGACACTCCGGAATCGTGGCGACCGCTGGTAAGAGCTGACCGAGCGTTTGGCGGTCTCAAGGTGCCCGCGGTGAGGCCATGTGTTCCCCCTCGTCCGCCTGGCGGCGGCACGACTGATACAAGGCGGACAGGCCAACTATACCGCGCTTAAGGAACGTAGCATTTACCGGTGGTTTGTTGAGGCCGGGGCACTGATATGCACTTCCCTCGCTTCCACCTGCGCAAATGCTCTGCCTCCGCCACGGACCGACGAGGCCCTGACCTGCACCTTTCCCGATTCCAACAAGGCAGCGTTACAAGAGGCTCGCCCGTTCCGGTGACAGGCATAGCCGCTGCCCCGCAGCTCACTGGGCTGCACGACGTCGACGCTGTCGCCCGAGAGCGCGAGTCTCTTGTAGGAATACCCGTGAGCTGCGTGAATGCAATACGCGCTCTGTGCCTCGGTGACCTGACGGCTTTCGGTGCGTGCGGCAGCATGCGGCGTCGATGCCGCCGAAACGTGACCCGCAGGAATGGCAGGCCGAGCCAGTTCGGCACCCGGCCGGGTGCCGATGACGGCGGGAAGGGTGACAAGGATCACGGTGGCGGGGTGATGATCGTCACCGTGCGGCGGCCCGCTGGGGCGCATGCTTCGGAACGAGCTCGGTATGAGTTGTCAGCTCGAAGGGCGGCCACCGATGGCCATGCAACAAGAGTCCACCCCAATTGGCCAGCGACCAACTGAACGCCTCCTGCAGTGGACGCTGCTGCTCGGCGTCGTGCTCCTCACGATCGTGCCGACGGTCGTCCTTGAGCAGCGCAGCCGAATCTTCATGCTCAAGCTGGTCATCGCGGCGATCCTCGCCTTCCTGCCAGGCTGGCTGTACATGCAGTTCATCAGGTTCAAGGGGCGAAGCCTCTACGATGAATTCGTCATCAACCTGTTTCGTCTACGCATCGACCAGGACTGCAACCTACCGGCGCCTCCCCAGCATACGAGCTACTATCCCCGCTGGAAGGTGGCGCATGATGAACTTCAGGCCGAGTCGAAGGTCAAGACCAAGGACAACCTCTACCGTAGGAAATTCGAAGCAGTCTACGGTAGAAGCTCGGTCAGCACGTCGAGCCTGATCTACCAGGACCAGGGTCAGGATCGGTCAACCCTACGCGATCGAACCGAGACGTTCTCGCCGGTCCTCGTCACGACCCTGCTGCTGGGCATCGGGTGGGCACTCGTCGTGCAGCCCGAGTTCCTGCGCAACTTCGAGCTCATTCATCGGTTGTCAGGCCAGCCCCAGGTGCCCTATAAGGCGCTTCAGTTTGGCTTCCTCGGCGCCTACTGGTTCATCTTGCAGGACCTGATCCGTCGTTACTACCGGGACGATCTCAAGACGGGCGCATACATCAGCGCCGTAGCCAGAATCGTCATCGTCACACTCGTGGTGACCACCGTGGGACTGATCCCCTTTGGGTCGAGCCGCCAGCAGCAGATTTTCGCTTTCTTCATCGGCATTTTCCCGCAGATCGGGATCCAGGCGTTGAAGGCTGCACTGACGAAGTCGTTCGGCGGGCTCGTCCCAACCATCAAGACCGATTACCCTCTCAGCGACCTGGATGGCCTCAGCATCTGGGATCAGGCGCGGCTCCTCGAGGAAGGTATCGAGGACATGCAGAACCTCGCCACCGCCAACCTGGTCGACGTGATGCTACGAACCCGGGTCCCGATCAGCAGGTTGGTCGACTGGCTCGACCAGGCCTTCCTTTGCCTGCATATGCCGAATACACCCAAGGATCCATATTCCGCACGACGGGCGCGACTTCGTCAGCTAGGCATCAGGACGGCCACCGATCTCCAACTGGCCTGGCAGCGGTTCCAGGATGACGAGGCGCTACGGCTGGCACTCTTCCGTGCTGTCGCCAATGACAAGAACACAGGACCGGCGGTCGTCGGCGGAGTCCTCGCGACATTCGATAGCGAGGTTAACCTCACCCATGTGAAAGCATTCAAGTGCCATGACTGGCTGAAGGACGACGCCCTCTGGAGAGGAAACCGCGCGACGAACGGTGACCAGCGGCAGCGGACAACGGGCTTGTCGAGCGCGCTCTAGTGTTCCGTACCCGCAGGGCTCCGGCGTTCTGTGAGTCTGTCCCGTTCGTGACGTGATGCCGGATAGTGAAGCGCAGGCACGAACGCCCAAGATCATGCGGTTTCCACGTAGCTATTCAGCGAGGGTGAACGCGGTCGTGGTGACCCTGGCAGGACGACCGGATGTCGTGAGCTGACCGAGTTGACCTTCGGCTGGTGGCGTGGCGATCATGTCGGCCATGTCGGAGCCGCCGCGCGAACTGGCCGCCTTGTCGGTCGAGGAGTTGCGCGCGGCGCTGGGGCGGCAGCGTGCGGTCAACACCGAGCTGCGGGGGGTGATCGCTACCCAGGCCGAGCTGCACCAGGCCGAGCTGGCGGCACGGGACGCGCTGATCGCGGGACTGCGGTCGCAGGTGGCGGTAACCGACGTGCAGATCGTGGAGCTGCGGTCGCAGGTGGCGGTCCTGGGCGAGCGGGTGGCGCAGCTGGAGCGGCAGGCGGGCCGGGACTCGTCGAACTCCAACCGGCCGCCCAGCTCCGACAGTCCCTACACCAAGACGCCGCGCAAGCCGAAGGGCCGGTCACTGCGTGGCAGGTCGGGGCGCAAGCCCGGCAAGCAGCCTGGCGATCCGGGGACCACGCTGGCGCAGGTGCCCGACCCGGACCACATTGTGGTGTGCGCACCCGACCGGTGCGCCGGGTGTGGGCACGACCTTGCCGACGCGCCGGCCGCTGCCGAGCACAAGCGGCAGGTGTTGGAGGCGCCCCCGCCGCCGCCGCGGCCGGTGGTGACCGAGTACCGGGTGCAGGCGCGGGTCTGCGGGGTGTGCGGGGTGACCAGCGTGGGGCAGGCGCCGGGGTTTGCGTCCGGGCGGGCGCAGTACGGCCCGGGGGTGTGCGCTCATGCCGCCAACCTGACGGTGGCCAACCACGTGCCGGTGGGGCGGGCGGCGGGGCTGCTGGGTGACCTGCTGGGCGTGGGCTGCTCGGTGGGGTTTGTGGCCGGGGTGCGGGGCCGGGCTGCGGGGCTGCTGGAGCCGTTCATGGCGCGGGTCCGGGAGCTGCTTGGGCAGGCAGGGGTCCTGTATGTGGACGAGACGCCAGGGCGGGCCGGGGGCGGGTTGGTGTACGTGCACGTGGCCTGCACCGAGTTCTTGACGCACCTGCACACCGGCGGGCGGTCCGCCGACGATATCGACGCTGGTGGGGTGCTGGGCGGCTACAGCGGCACGATCGTGCGGGACGGCTACGCCGGGTACGGGCATCTGACCGACGCGCTGCATGCCTGGTGCGGCGCGCATCTGCTCCGCGACCTGCGCGAGGTGTGGGAGTTCGACCCGAGCGGGCAGGCGTGGGCGAGCTCGATGGCCGACCTGCTGGTGCACGCCAACAAGGCCGCCGGGGCCGCGCGGGCGGTCGGGGCCGCGGCGCTGGAGCAGGCGACGCTGGCGGAGATCGTGGCCTGGTATCGGGGGGCGGTCACGACCGGGATCGTCGCCAACCAGGGCAAGCGGACCAGGACGGCCACCGACGGGCTGCGGTTGGCGCGCCGCTTCCAGCAGCACGAGGCGATGATCCTGCGGTTTGCGACCGACCTTTCGGTGGCGTTCACCAACAATCAGGCGGAACGGGACGTTCGGCCGGTGAAGGTGCAGCAGCGGAGTTCGGGTGGGTGCTGGCGCACCCTGCAAGGGCTGGCCGACTTCGCGGTGGTCCAGTCCTACCTGGCCACCGCCGCCAAGTGGGGCGTGGACAAGCTCGAGGCGCTGCGGCAGTTGTTTGCGACCGGGCCGTGGCTGCCGCCCGCGCTCAGCCCTGGCTGACGCCGACGGTGTGCCATCGACCTCGGCACGGGCCACGCGGTCGCGTGAACGTTCCCGCTGACCTGCGACAACACCATTCCGCTCTCGCTGAATAGCTACGAGCTACGACCAGCCGCCGGTTCTGGATGTCCCGGAGGCGAACGGGGATGGGGCGCTCGCACTCAGGGCAGGGGACATCCATCTTCATATCGGTGACGTTGGTCATCTCCGCCCCTTCCGCTTCGGCTTCGGGGCCCGCTGACTGAGCGCCGATCCGGCGGCGGTCTTGGACGCCTTGCTGTTCCGACCGTCGCGCAGCACCTTGGACGCCGCCTTCGCGGCTTTGGCGCTGGTCTTGCGACCCTTGGCCATGTCGGCCTCCTCGTGTCGGCATCCCTCTCCGAGGGAGTGCGTGTCACTGTGCGATGGCATGATAGCACGGTGCGTGCAACATGAAGCTCTGCATCAAGGTGCATAGCACCTTGATATTCTAGCATCGTGATGGTTTGATGGTTAGTCCGGCAGGAGGAAGGAGGAAGCTGAGGTGGATAAGAAGGCACTCACGATTCGCTTGTCCGAAGACCAAGCCGCCGAGCTGGAGGCGGTCGCCCGGGTCGACAACGTGCCTGTTGCCGAGGAGATCCGGGAGGCGATCAACGCCCACCTGCAGGCCCGGCGTAAGGACGCCGAGTTCCAGCAGCGGCTGCGCACCTCGCTGGAGAGGCAGCAGAAACTCCTAGAGAAGCTAACGTGGACGCAGTAGACAGCAGTCCCAGACGTCGATGCTGTATCGTCCCCTCGCTGCGGCGCGATGCCTCGGGCCACGCTTTCGCCTTCTTGGAACCGGTCCTCTGCCAGCAGAGATAACGACCATGGCAGTGCATTTGCACTGCCACCGCCCGGAGGCGATACGATGCAGGATCCAGACATCAAGGAGAGGCTGGCCGAAGAGCTTGAAGAGATCCGAGAGCGCCACCTATCACTAGATGAGCAACTCGACGACTACCGCCGCCGCCGCCGCGAATACGAGGAACAGCGTGGAAGCAGGCCCCGTGAACCCGCAGAACAGCGGGCAGTCAGAGCCAGGCCCCGCTACAACGTCTGACGCCGCTGCGATCCCTGTGCCGGCCCAAACGCCCCTGTACAGCGCCCTTGAGCAGGCGCGCTACACCCGACAGGACCGGATCAGACAGATCGAGCAGCGAAGTGGGCGCCGTCTCGTCTGCTATGTCGCTGGCCCTGCAGCATCGATCAATTCAGGCGATATCCCACCGTTCGTTGACCTTCTCGACGATGTGACCGAGGGTGAAGACCTTGATCTGCTCCTCCACAGCAACGGCGGAGATATCGATCAGGCCGAACGCATCATCATGATGTGCCGCAAGAAGATCGGGGCTGCCGCCGCGTTCCGGGTGATCGTGCCTGACAGCGCCAAGAGCGCCGCCACCCTCATCGCCATCGGCGCCGACGAGATCGTGATGGGCTACTGCTCCGAGCTTGGCCCCATCGACCCACAGGTCGAGATCACCACGGCAAGCGGTGAGCGCATGGGGCGTCCAGCCCAATCGTTTCTCGACGGGCTCGAGGAGATCGTGAACTCGGTCGGTGGAGGAGCGCTATCTCCCGCCTACTTCCCACTGCTGGACAAACTCGACCCAGCCCTCATCGACTTCTGCAAGAAGGCTCTGAAGCGCTCTCAGGACATGGCTTCTTACTTCTTGCAGCAGTATTCGCTCAAGGATGATCCCGACAAGGCCGAAGAGATCGCCAAGGAACTGAACAACGTCGAACAGTACCTTTCCCATGGCGCTGTCATCGACGCCCAGCGGGCAATCGACCTGGGACTCAACGTTCGCTACCTTGAGCCACAGGATGATCTTTGGCAGGCGTTCTGGCGTCTGTACTGCCTGGATCGCCTCGCGCTGGAATCACCGACCCAGAGGATCTACGAAGGGCGACGGGCCTCGCTTCAAGTTCCCTAGAATCCGATCAGCATTCCATGACGCCCGGCAGCCGAAATACGCCGGGCGTCTTTCTTACGCCCGGTGCGGGCGACTCGAGTCAGGGCGCTCGACGCGCAGCCCTCGGGCAGGTGACCCGTCCGCGTCCAATTCCGGTGTAGGTGTTTTCTGTAGCTCTTTAGCGCCGATTTTCATGCAGCGAATCGGACCCCGATGGTCGCCGTCGGTTTGCGATTCTCCTGCTGCTGCATCCCATTGCTGGCAACGGATCCGACTCCGGCAGACCTGCTGGCCGCCCGGGGCGGTCGCTGACTGCTTCGAGGTCACGGCGACGGTGATGGCGCGCGCGCTGACCTCGTCGTCCCCTGACACCGCTGACGCGATGGGCTCAAGCCGGGGTGAATCCGGGATGCACGATGTGGCGCACGATCCCCGAGCAGGCAGCGAGATCGCCCTCACGTTCCGATCGTCGCGGTGGCCTGCCGGCTTGCCAGCAAAGGGATTGACGCTCGCATGCCAGCCGGCACTGGGGTAGGTGATCACGACGCGAAGATCGGCGTTAGCGAGGGTGAACGCCGATCTGGGGCGCTGCCTCAGCGGGATTCGTGCAGAACCAGGCCAGGGCTCATGGGTCGATGCCGAGCCCACCCTCCAGGTCGCGCCCGTGGGACAGCTCGGGCGCCGACCGTGCCGACACGAACTCGTCCGGCTCGGGTGGCGCCACGACCAGGTCGTCGTCGACCCTCGACCGCCCCGGTGGGCCGCCGGGCTCCGCCCGGTCGAGGTGGCTGGTGGCGGCGCGCTTTCCAGCGTCATGGGTCCACCGCTGGCCGAGCGCCCAGACCGGGTCGGCATCGCGGTAGAGGCCGCTCTGCTGGGTCGCCGTGTCAAGATAGACGTGCAGCTCCTGGACGCAGCGGGTGGCCATCGAGTAGGCCGACTGCCGCGAGGTCTGCCACGATCCCGGCAGCACCAGCACCACCTCGGCTTGGCCGCCCTGGAGCTTGAGGGCGTGGCCGGCGTAGCCCAGCCGCAGCGGCTGCGCCTCCTCGTGCACGGCAGGCGTGAGGGTGACGGTGCGCCGGTCGTCGCAGGCGACGGTGACCACCCCATGGTCGGGGTCGACGGCCAGGACCTGGCCGCCGGTGCCGTTGGCGACGTAGACCGGGACCACAACGCGTTGAGGGTGTCGACCGTCGCGTTGTCGGTGTCGGTGACGATCGCCACGCCCGCAAGCCCGCAGGCGGCACGGTGGCGGTCCCAGGCGTGCACTACTTCCTTAACCGTACAGGAGCGGTTGGGCGCCAGGTGCAGCCGGCCGCGGGCTTGCAGGTCGGCGAGCGCCTGGGGGGCGTGGCCGTCGCGGATCGCCTTACAGACTTGCCGATCAGCGCGGTGGCGCTGGCGGACGACGGTTGTCAGCCCTGCTCGGGGTCGCCGAGGGTGCGGATGCTGGCCGGCTCGGCGGCTTGCAGGAGGGTGGCCATGCGGGGGGTGTCCACCATGGCGGCCTCCTCGACCAGCACCAGCCAGTCGTCCCGCGGGCGGAGCTGGCCATGCTGGACGGCGCCACAGAACGCCTCGACGGTCCAGCCGCGGTCCAGGCCCAGCTCGCAGGCGGTCCGCCGGGCGGTCTCCGCGGCGGTCGCGACCACGACGACGGGCTGGCCGTCGGCTTGGTACGCCCGCACGAGGGGGCGCAGCAGGGTAGTCTTGCCAGTTCCGGCCAAGCCTTCCAGCGACGCCCACCCGACCGGCCGAGCCAGCCACGCCAGGGCGGCCTGCTGCTCGGTGGACAGCCGCGGCCCCGAATACTCGGCAAGCTCGACCATCCGCGCGAGCAGGTCGGGCCGTGGCGCCAGCATGCGCGTGTGCGCCTTGGCGCGGGCGACCTGCACGATCCGCTGCTCCTGCTCAAGCAGCCTGACGGTGGTGAGCCTGGGGCCCTGGGGGGTGGCGACCGGGACCAGGTCCGCGCCGATGGTGAACCGTTCCAGGAACCCGCGGGCCTCGGCGGCGTCCAGCAGCCCGGCGGCGGCCTGGAAGGTGGCCTTGGCGAGATGCGCGGTGTCGAAGGTCGCGTCTTGGCGGGTGAGCCCGTCGGGGCCGAGCAGCCGCGCCCGCACCGCCGCCTCCCGCGCTGCCAGTGGCCTCCGCACCGTCCGGTTCCGCTGCACGCCGGGCGGGTGCAGGCCGTGGCGTTGGAGGACGGCGTGGTAGGCGGGCCAGTGCGGCGCCCGGCACGCCGGCGTCTTCGGGGCGCGGCCGGCGGCGGCGAGCTGGCCGCGCTCCCGCAGCGTCGGCGGCCGGCCCCGCC
>WNGF01005227.1_pt1 | contig 18925 bp, 13 predicted proteins | sample 5400641 | NCBI WGS metagenome assembly WNGF01 (sample SAMN13153371, study PRJNA577476) | soil metagenome | isolation source: 80 cm soil or saprolite under grassland replicate 2 | place: USA:California | collected 2016-06-15
GACTACCAGCGAATGCCCGGGAATTGGCGCTGTTCCGGTTTGTTCTTCGCGCGCACTTTGAAGATTGCGAGTGCGCACATTACCGAGTTTGGTGCGCAACTTTTGAAAAGTCGCTTTCGATTCGTCTAGGGTGGCGTCGTTCCGCCATTCGTCCGCAGCTTCGTGATAAAGCTTCTCGTAGCGTCCGGCGTCAATATCTTCAATGGCTGTATCGAGCACTGCTTGTGCGCCGGATGGAATTCCGTTGCGGCGGATGCTCTGGCTGCAGGCGAGGCAAAAGAGCGACAGAGCAAAGGCTACAGTGCCCGCAAGAGCCATGCGGCTCTGCCGCCGTACAGTGCGGTAAGGCTTTGCCTTACCGAAGACTCGGAACGTTATCAAATCTGAGAGGCTTTGCCTCCGCTCGCTTTGGTCGAGGCATAGCCTCTCTAGTGACCTCATCTGCATCTCGTTCGGAAAGGCAGAGCCTTTCCGCACTGTGCGGCGGCATAGCCGCGTCGCCGGTCGTTCTACGTCACACTTCGATCCACGCACTCGGCTCTTTCGGGAAAGAAAGTGTGACCTGCGTGTCGTTAGAGAAAAGCGGCGCCCGCTCATGCAGCGCCGTCTCGGCAGTGATCTTCGCCAAATAAGGGTTATTCGCGCGTTGCGACAGATGCGCCAGCACGATGTGACTTGCCTGGCCATCAAAACCATCCGTGATCCACTCTGCGACATCTTCATTCGACAAGTGACCGAGCCGGGAAAGAATTCGTTGCTTCAATTCCCATGGATAGACATCAACCGTCTTAAGCATGTCCCGACTGTGATTTGATTCAATCACGATTGCGGCGCAGCCTTTAAGCTGTTCGGTAATTAGAGTCGTGATGTGTCCAAAGTCCATTACGGTCGCGACCTTGACACCGGCGTGGATTGCAGTGAAACCAAAATTATCGACAGCATCGTGGGGCACAGTGAAAGGATGAAAATCGATCTCGCCGATGCGAAAGTCACAGCCTGAGTCGATCTCGATCGCGCGCTCGCGCAGCGCCTCGGCGCGACGACGCGGCTCGTCACTGACAAGGTTTCGTCGCTCGGAAATGTAGGCCTCCTGGGTCTTCGCCGACATATAAACCGGGCAGTCAAGATCCTTCATTAAGACGCGCAAGCCGCCGGCGTGATCGCCGTGCTCATGCGTAATCAGAATCCCATCGAGCGAGTTGAGATCCTCGCCGACCTGATTCATCCGGCGCGCGATCTCGCGGCTGCTCAGTCCGGTGTCGACCAAAACCCGCGTGCCGTTAGCGACAAACAGGACTGCATTGCCGGTCGAGCCGCTGCCGAGAACAGTTAGTTTCATCTCGCAGGAATTCTACAACAGAAACATGACCATGAGGCCGAATGAATTGCCGGTCGCCGATTTTCAATAGCCCGTTCTAAATAAAATAACTTTGGTTAGATCCAATCGACAATTCGCAATCGGCAATGCCATTAGATCTCCAAACGTGAACGATCGACAGAAAAGCCATTCAGGTTTCCCAGCGCGCCTAAGGCTAATGATGTTGTCGTAAAGCAAGTCTGCGCGACGCGCAGAGAATCTTCCGGCGTGACTTCTTCAATTCGCTTAATAATCTCGTCGGGTGAAATTCGGCGTCCGTGAACGATTTCCTGACGCGCCAATGCGCCACAACGCGCGCTGGAGGATTCCAGGCTCAGCAAGACCGAGGAAGTTGCCTGCTCTTTAGCAAGTTGCATTTCGTCTGCTGAGACTGGCTCGCGCACTATCCGGCGCAGTTCCTTCAACGATAGATCCAGAACCTGATCGATGTGCGCCGGTGATGCTCCGGCGTAGATCGTAAACATGCCGATGTCGGTGAAGGTATTGCCACCGGCGCCAATCGAGTATGCCAGGCCGCGCTCTTCGCGAATAGCTTGCCACAGGCGACTCGAGGTGCCGCCACCAAGAACGGTTCCCAGCATGCTCGCCGCATAGCGATCATCGCTTTTTGCTGAAGGCCAGGGCGCAGCAACGATCAAATGCGCCTGTTCCAACTCGCTCTTGCGTTCAATCAAAATCGGCGCCGCCGGCGCGGGTGAAGCCGAGCTGTCAGGGTGACGCACATTTCCGTCACTGTTGCCAAATGTTTGGGCTGCCAGGTCGATCAATTGAGCATGCACAACGTTCCCGGCGGCGGCGATAACAAGATTGCCCGGACCGTAGGCTGTGGAATGAAAATCTGCAGTCGTCGAGTGATCGAACGACGAGACAGTTTGTTCTGTACCTTCGATCGGGCGGCCCAACGAATGATCAGGAAAATAAGCGGCATTAAAGAGCTCGCTCAAGAGTTCATCGGGCGTGTCTTCGATCATCTTCATCTCCTCGATGATCACTTTCTGCTCGCGCTTCAGATCCTCTTCGGCAAAACGAGGATTAGCCACCAGATCGGCCAGCAGATCGAAGGCTTGTGGTAACGCCTGGTCGACAACCTTCACGGAAAAGCCGGTAATTTCATGGGCCGTGTAGGCGTCAAGATGTCCGCCCAGGCGGTCAGATTCAGCAGCAATCTCCCGCGCTGTGCGTCGGTTCGAACCTTTGAACAAAGCATGCTCGATAAAGTGACAGATGCCGTTCAAGGCCGGCGATTCGTGACGTGAGCCGCGACGCACCCAAATGCCCAGACTGATGGAGCGCAGTCCCGGCATATGTTCGGTCAGGATCGTTAGACCATTCGCCAGTCGGGTTATTTGAACCTGATCTATCATCCTGCTTTCCGAAGGAATCCAGGCGGCTTACATATCAGAAAGTCCATCCTAACACGAGCAAAAGATGCGGCAAAATAGCCACAAGTTCCAGGCTGCTCTAGCCGTGATCACCTGCTAAAAACGCACGGGCCCTGCTTGACACCGGTCACGTGCGTAAACGAAAATTAAGACCGTCAAATGGGGTGGTCTCCCTGGCCGAGTGGATAGATTGGGCGAAAAACGGATCATCCCGAGTACCGCTCGGGCATCTGAAGGAACAAGGCGGAGAATCGAAGCAACGTGAGATTGATGATTTGGTCTCATGCTAACACAGGCGTTGCTAATTCGCTTGAGTTGTGCCCGGAGGTCCTGCAGCGATGAAAAAAATATTTCGGTGTACTTTACCGCTGGTCGCCCTCGCCCTTTCATTCACTACAATCGTTACGCCGGTCGCGGCTAAGGGCCCTCGCGGGCTGGCAACAATCACCGGAACCGTTCGCGACAACAAAGGAATCCCGCTGGCCGGGGCTCTGATTCAGTTGATTCGCGAAGGCGCAAATCAAATCGTCAAGGAAACGCACACTGCCGCCGATGGCAGCTTCTCCGCAAAAATTCCGGCTGGCCGCTATTCCCTGAAGGCAATCGCGGCGGGATTCAGCGAAGTCCTGTTCTCTTCAGTTCAGGTTAGTCCGTCAGCGGAAATTGCCTATCGCTTCAATCTTGAGCCCGCAGGTTCCAGCAGAACGCTCGTCAATCAACGTTCTGATCGCGACAACGTTAAGTGGACGCTGCGCGCAGCGCAGAGCCGCCGTTCGATCTTTCAAGCGAACCAGGGCGACGATCCAACCATCGCCGCAGTTGAAGAGGCGGAACAAGCGGCTAATCAAGATGGTGATGATGCTGAACCGTTAAAGACCGATAGCAAAGGAAGAATACGCACCCAGGGCATCGTAGAGACGTACTTTGCCAGCTCGGCAGCTCCATTCGCATCCAGGTACGAAGGGATGAATTTTGCGGTTGCATTGCCAATGTCCGAGCGCATTGACTTGATTTTCGCAGGCCAGACAGGCGCCGGTGATGCGCCGCAGCGATTTGAAAGCTCTGCGCGATTTCGCGTCAATAATCGACATCGTATGGATTTGACTACGGGAGCGGCGCGCCTTTCGACCTTCGCGCCTGCGCAGAAGTCAGGTAGAACACGCGCTCTTACTCAAGGGTCCGTTCGCGCAGTTGACGAGTGGATTGTGCGGGATGGCGTCGTAGTTGTGCTTGGTGTCGACTACGCACGTTTCTTCGGTGCTGGGAACGATGCATCCGTTACACCGCGCCTGGGAATTCAGTTTGACGCCAACGCGCGTACCCGTGTGAAAGCAGCATACGCCCCTGGAAGCAACGAAGCCGAACAGCAAAGCACGGCGAGGTTCGAAGAAGGTGATGTGATCTTCAAACAAGCGCTCGTCCAGCCAGTCGCGTTTGTGGGTGGTCGCGCAGTCATGGGCCGCAGTCGGCGCCTGGAGTTCGGAGTTCAACGCGTACTCGACAATCATTCCAACATTGAAGCCACCGCTTTTCTGGATACGACCAGTGGGCGAGGTGTCGGCTTGATGGCTGCACCGCTTTCAGCTTTTTCCGGCGACAACAGTGCCGCGATACTGAGTGTTGCCAATCAGGAAGGATCGGCGCGAGGGATGCGCGTAGTCTATTCAAGACGGCTGAACCGGGTGTGGAGCGCTTCCGCTGGTTATTCTTTTGGTCGTGGACAGAGGCTTTCGCCCACTGGCATCACTAATCCAGCTGATTTGTTTGAAAACGGATTCTTTCAAACTGCTGCTATGCAGATTGCCGGCGACTGGTCAACTGGCATGCATGTGCAGACCGTATTTCGCTTCTCGCCACAGGCAACCGTGTTCGCGATCGATCCATTTGCAGGCCGACTGGCAGTTTACGATCCTTCTCTGAGTGTTCAGGTGACACAGGATCTACCCAGGTTCGGTTTGCCGGTTCGCGCCCAGGCGATCATCGACGCGCGCAATCTGTTTGACTTCCAACCCCGAACTACCAACGGTGAAACGGTGCTCGAAATTGGCACCAACGGTCGCTCGCTGCGCGGCGGAATCTCGGTCAGATTCTGAGGCAGAAGGCGGCGCCAACGTTCAGCCCGTCGTTCTCGCCATTCTCCAGTAAGCGGCTTCCTGTATCTCCAAATTCTCGGAGGAGTACAAAATCTTGGATGCCCGGCTGGACTCGAAATCGATTTCAAGCTTCCGAGGCACTTCTGAAAGTGGCGTTCAGATCGAAATACCTCAAATGGCCGAGGCTAATCGACTGAAGTGCGGCCGGCTTTTTACGGTTGGAACATAGGTTGCCTAAATGTGGCTGAAGTTGTGTGTTTGGACGGACGCGAAACTGAATGTTAACCATTTGATATGAAAGGTTCAGTGCTAACTGGTAAAACCTGGTGGTTGCTGGTAGCGGCGGCGCTGTTGATTGCTGCCGGGGCACTGAACTTTTATCAGCGATTGCGTCATCAGCCACCTCCCTGGGATGGCGTAACCTGGGTTGATACGTCGCAGGGGGTTATTGCCAAAGCGGTTGAGGCCGGTTCAGCTGCGGCTAGAGCACGCCTGATTCCCGGTGATCACCTAATCGCCATTAGTCCGAGCGGGCGCAGATGCGAAGGAATCGTTCGCGGTCCAAAGTGCGAACAGATTGCCGAAGCCAAAGACATTCAAATTTACCTGGATCAAGCCAAGGTTGGTGGGGAGATCCATTACTTTATCGAGCGGCCCTCTTATCCGGCAGAGACGCGGAACTACTACGCCGATCTTGATAATCTGGACGCGATCCCGAACTGGACCGCCCGCGATCTTTACATCAATCTGATCGGAGTTGTATTTCTCTTCGTCGGATTGTTCGTGGTTTTCAAACAGGGCGGCCGCGCGCCTTTCGTAATACACTTTGCCACTCTTTGTTTGGCGGCCTTCGTGTTTTGTTTCTACACCCCCATTGGAAGCTATAAAGATCTGGACTTGGCGATTGCTTTTCTCCGCAGTGCCGGCCTGATTATGTTTGCGCCGCTGTTCCTGCACTTCAGCGCGATCTATCCGATTCGTAATCACCTTTTCGAGGAAAGCCGCTGGCGCGCCGTGCTGCTGTACCTGCCCGCGATGCTATTGATGGGAATCGCGACGGTCGTTTTCTTGCATGATGAATTGATTAAGATCGTTCCGACCAGGCTGCTTGATTATTCACCAAACTTCGCGGTTCGATTTTACAAAGCCGCTTTCATTCAATTCACAGTTGCCCTGCTCGTTAGTCTTGGTTTAATCATGCGCCGTTTCGCGATCAGCAAGAGTACGGTCGCGCGTCAACAGTTGAAATGGGTCGTCTGGGGATTAGCGCTGGCGATTGCGCCGCTCACCTTCCTATACGCAATCGGATACATCCTGGGAGCGGAGACCGCAAGCTCGTTGATTGACGCGGCGGTGTTGCCGTTGATTCTGATTCCGCTGGCGTTGGGTTATTCCGTAGTGCGTTATCGCTTGATGGACGTCGAGTTGGTCGTGCGACGGGCGGCTGTTTACGCCTTTACAACGCTGGCCATTGCGGTGGCACTGGGCACGATCGTTTATTTTGCCGGACTTTACGCATTCAGCGGCGAAGTTGCTTCCACAGGCGAGATTACTTTGCGGTTGATTCTTTCGGTTGCGGCAATGGCTTGTATCGTCATGATCGCCGCGCCGGTAAAGAATTTCCTGCAAGAACGTGTTGATAGAATCTTTTATGGGCAGCGGTACGACCTACGTCGCAGTCTTTTGGATTTTGGCCGCACCATCGCCGCGACCACGGCCTTCGATCCACTGCTCGATTCGTTGATCACACATCTGCGCGATGTCATGAACGTCGAGCGTCTGGCGATCTTCATCGAAGATGAGGGTGCGCCGTCCGGTTACCGCGTGGCGCGCACCGAAGGGCTGTCATCTCCGATTAACGTGCCTGCCGATTTTCGCGAGATGATCCGCACACGTTCGGCCGGGACGGGCGTGGTGCGTGCGGATGATTTAGAGCAGTCTCCGGAAGGCAACGGCTTCGTGCGCCGCGTTTTGCACTATTACGTTCCTTGCGTTGTGCGCGGACGCATGGTGGCGGTTATCGGTTTGGGCCGCTCGGCCGATGGCGCCCTGCTTTCTTCGGAAGACGTCGAGATTTTGCGCACTGTTTCAGGCTATATTGCAGTCGCGATCGAAAACAGCCTGCTTTATCAAGAGCAACAACAGCGGGCCGCCGAACTCGAACTCTTAAAAGAATTCAATGAATCAATTGTCGAATCAATCAATGTCGGGTTGCTGGCCGTCGATCTTGATGGGCGCATCACCCGTTTGAACTCCGCGCTCGAACAGATCTTTTCGCTGGCCCGCGATGAAGCTGTGGGCCAAAAAGTTGAAGGTCTTTTCGCGGAAGACTTCGCGGACACGCTGCATCAAGTGCTGGGATCGGACGGGTGGCAATTGCGCCAAACGCGCCAGATCTACAAACTGCATACCGCGACGCGCGCGGGACGTTCGCTGGTGCTCAACATCGCGCTGGCGCCGCTGTGTGCTGATTCGAACGAACAGACCGGAGCGCTGGTGGTTTTTGAAGATGTCACGCAGCGCTTGCACCTGGAAGAGCAACTGCAACAGCGCGAAAAGCTGTCATCGATCGGCTTGCTGGCCGCCGGCGTCGCGCACGAAGTCAACACGCCGCTGACTGGGGTTTCCTCGTACACGCAGATGCTGCTCAACATGTTGCCGGAAAACGATCCCAAGCATGCTTTGCTGGAAAAAGTGAGGCGCCAGGCAGATCGAGCCACTGATATCGTCAATAACCTTTTGAACTTCTCGCGTACCGGCAGTGCTGCTGAATTCACTAGCGTGGATATTCATCGGGTGCTCGATGACACGCTGCAATTGCTCGAGCCGCAGTTGCGCCGCAGTCAGATCGAAATCATCCGAGAATATGCCAAAGAGCTGCCGCAGGTTCATGGCAACTCCGTCAAGTTGCAGCAGGTATTTACAAATCTCATTCTGAATGCGCGCGATTCAATCGCCAATGGCCATGGACGGATTACTCTGTCGACGCAAAATGGTGATGACGATTTAGTCACAATCGAAGTTGCCGACAACGGGGTCGGCATCGCCGCCGAAGATGTGGCCAAGATTTACGATCCATTCTTCACCACCAAAGGCGTTGGCCGCGGCACAGGACTCGGGCTCGCGGTGACCTACGGCATCGTTCAGGAACATTCCGGACACATCGGTGTCGCAAGCACGCCTGGCCTCGGAACAACATTTAGCATTACGCTTCCAATCACGGATCCGCGCGCGCGACTTCAGGCGGCTGCCCGTTAGTTCATAAAACCTTTCGGACTTTTCACAATTAGCTTTTTGCTGTTCGTTTCGGTAATAATCTCGCCTCCGTTAGAGATCTGGTACGGAACCGCTCGCCCAGGGCGCGGTAAGCGGCTGAGATGGCGGCGAACTGCAGGCAAGAATGCCTGGGCTCGATTATGGCTAGAAAAGGTTCGGTGCTCGTCGTTGATGACGAGGAAATCATGCGAGATGTCCTCGAGACGGTGCTTTCGTCCGAGGGCTATCGCGTTGACCTCGCCAAGACCGGCGAAGAGGGCTTGGACGCGTACACGAAGCGTCCCTACGATGCGGTCTTGCTCGACGTCTCCATGCCGGGCATCGGCGGCTTGCGCGCACTGGAAGAATTTCTCAAGCTCGACGCTGAGGCAGTTGTGGTAATGATCACTGCGTACGCAACCTTCGACACAGCCATCGCGGCCTGGGAAAAAGGCGCATTTGGTTGCATTCGCAAGCCCTTTCAGAACGAACACATCACCGCCAGGGTGGCCGCGGGCGTTAAGCGGCGCCGAAAAGAAGAAGAGCGGCGCTCACTGCGGCAGGCGATGAGCCGCGAAGTCGATCGCGGAGCGATTGTTGGGCGCTCAGATATCATGCAGGAGGTTTTTCGCGTCGTCGAACAGGTCGCGCCTGCGCGTTCCACGATTCTGATCACCGGCGAGAGCGGCACCGGGAAGGAATTAATTGCAAAAGCAATTCACGAAGCCAGCCCGCGCGCGAACAAACCATTCGTGACCGTGAACAGCTCGAACATTCCCACCGAGCTGTTGGAATCCGAACTTTTCGGACACACCCGCGGCGCATTCACGGGGGCAGTTGCTGCCAAGAAAGGTCTATTCGAAGTTGCCGATGGCGGCTCGATCTTTCTCGACGAGATTGGAGATATTCCACCAGAGACCCAAGTGCGTTTGCTGCGTGTGATTCAGGAACGCGAGTTCACACCGCTCGGCGACACCAGCCCGCGACGCGTAGACGTGCGCATCATCGCCGCGACGAATATAGATTTGAAAGAGGCTGTGCGCGGGGGAATGTTTCGCGAAGATCTGTATTACCGGCTCTCAGTCGTGCCGATTGAATTACCGCCATTGCGTGATCGGCGCGAGGACGTGTTGCCTTTGGCGCAACATTTCATACGCAAATACAATGAAGAAAACGGACGGCAAGTCTCTGAACAAATCGCGCCTGAAGTGCTGTCGCTGCTTGAGAGTTATTCCTGGCCCGGTAATGTGCGCGAGTTGGAAAATACAATTGAGAGAGCAGTAGTAATCGCGCCCAGCGACGAGATTTCACGCGAATGCCTGCGGCCGGAAATTGCCGATCCTCAAACTGCGCGTGCAGTTGTGCGCGAAGGCGCAGGGTCTTCCGCCGGGGTGGACGTGGGACGAGGGGTTAATTTCTATGATGAAGTGCGCCGTTTTGAAATCGATCTGATTCGCCGCGCGCTCGATCAAACCGGCGGCCACCAGTCGCGCGCCGCGCGCCTGCTGGGGATGAACCCGACCACGCTGAATTCGAAGATTAAGACCTATAACATCAATCTCCGGCCATAGCGGCGTGCGGTCACAACTGTCGGATTTAGCGTCTAAGGGAGGCGGCAACCCCAGTTCCTCGGGTAGCGGCACATAGTGCTCCCGAGCCTCACTTCCCAAGCGCGCCTTTCAAACCCAAATTTCTAATCAACCGATGAAGATTATTGGGATGGATGCCCAATAGGTTTGCGGCTTCTGTGTAGTTTCCGTCTGCTTCCTCAATTGCCTTGGTAATGACCCGCCGTTTAGCTTCTTTCAGCGCTTCGTGATATCGGGTAGGGGGAAGACTTCCGGCGTCGCCGGCTTCGCAGACAGCATCCGGCAGATCCTCAGGTGTAATCAACTCGGTTGAGCCGAGGACGACCGCGTGCTCGATCGCGTTTTCCAGTTCGCGCACATTGCCGGGCCAATCATAAGAGTGCAGTAATGCGCGCGCCTCGGGAGAAATTCCCTTCAATCGCCGTTTGCACTTCTTGGCATAAACTGAGGCGAAGTAATTTGCGAGCAACGGAATATCTTCGCGCCGCTCTCGGAGCGATGGGACCGTCAGCGACACGACATTGAAACGATAATAAAGATCCTGGCGGAAAGTCTTCGCCTTCAGAGCCTGTTCCAGATCGCGATTCGTGGCTGCAATTATTCGCACATCAACTTTGATGGGCCGTGTGCCGCCAACGCGTTCGAACTCCTGCTCCTGAAGCACGCGCAACAACTTCGCCTGAATCGGTGGCGTCAGCTCTCCTACTTCGTCAAGGAATAACGTCCCACCATCCGCAACCTCAAACTTGCCCCGCTTCTGCGCGATTGCTCCGGTGAAGGCGCCTTTTTCATGGCCGAACAATTCGCTTTCCAACAAGGTTTCGCTGAGTGTCGCGCAATTGATCGCAACAAATGGCTTTTGCGCGCGCGGACTGTTCGAATGAATAGCCCGGGCGGCCAACTCTTTGCCGGTTCCGCTTTCGCCGCGGATCAGCACCGTCGAACCAGATGGCGCTATCTTACCGATCATTTCGTAGACCTTCTGTATCGGCCGGCTTTCGCCAATCATTCGGTGTTCAATTTGGATCGCCTGATGCAATCGCTGATTTTGATCTTCCAGCCACTCCAGGTGGCGCGCGTTCTCAAAAGCCACCGACGCGATACCGGCAATCCCCGTGAGTAATTGCAGATGTTCCTCGTCAAAGGGAGTCGTTTGATCGGTCGTGTCCAGATAAATTACGCCCAGCACTTTTTCGAAAGAGAGCAATGGCACACACAGCACAGAGCCAACGTTGGACGCGATCAGACTGGCAGCTTCTGCCATACTTTCGTTTTCGAAGACATTATTACTCAAGACGGCGACGCGTTCATGCAAGACCTGGTCTGTGATGGTTCGACTGACTTTCATCGAGCTGTCCATCCCCGTGAGACGATTCCATCCGCAAATCGAAGTGAACTCATCTTCGTCTTCAGCGTAAAGCAGAATGGCGCCGCGCTCTGCCGGAATAACTTCGAGAATCAGCTCGAGCAGTCGCCTTTGCAGCTCGGAAAGCCCTCGCAGAGAATTAATCGTAGCGCTGATTTTCAGAAGCGTATTCAGATCGCGTATGACGCGCGAGGTTGGGCTAAGACCGGAAACTATCTCCGGGTGCAGATATCGCGCATGCTCCTGTGACAGTCTGACTGTCGATCCGCCACTCGGCACAGCATCATCCAGTTGCACGGGTCTGGTGACTTCTGCCTCAGCTTCATGAATGAGGAAAAGAAACATTACCCGGCCCACGGCAATTTGGTCGCCATGTGAAAGCGTCTGTTCTTTTACCGGGATCCCATTGACGAATGTGCCGTTGAAACTGTCCAGGTCAACAATTCTGAACTGGCCTTCGACTCCTTCGATAACGCAATGACGTCGCGAAATCGAAGCCTCGTTCAGGGAAACCGAATTGGCTGACTCGCGCCCGAGTGAGACCTGGCCGCGTACAGCGAATGAAGTCCCCTTCATCGATCCACTCAGGGCGACGAGGCGAGGATTAATATCTGGGGCGTTAGCTGAACTGTCTGACATTTACAGCGTGATGGAAGCGACCTGGTCGTATCGCGCCTGAGTGAATCTGTTTCCGAGCTCCGTCTTGCGCCGAATAGCATATCAGAACTGATAGAGCCAATCATTCCTGATATGGCGGACAACGGCGGTGGCAGTCTCTCTGTACTTCCGCCTGTGCATCCTGCCAACCTGAATACCGCCCAAATGCGCTGATTTCTGCTTTATCGATTCGCTTTCAATACTTATTGCCGGCGCAAAAACCTACGGCACGACAATCGCACAGGCAGCGGTTTACCGATTGAGTCCAGAACGCGGCAAACGGCCGATAACATAAAGGCCAAAGAGGACTGCGACCGACTCTTCGCGGTAACCAAAGGAGAATGTCATGAGAAAGCGAGTTTACATTTCTGTAGTTGTAGTGGCGCTGATTGGCTTGTTCGCAGCATCGACGGCCAAAGCTCAGATGAGCCGTCCCTTGATTGCCAACATCCCGTTCGAGTTCCAAGTCGGCAATATCACTTTACCCGCGGGCGAGTACACCGTCAGCCAAGTGTTTCCGTATTCTGGTCAAGCGGTGTTACGCCTTCGCAGCGAAGACGGCCGTGCCGTTGCGGTGGTCAACATGATTACCATGCGTAGCAAGGCGCCGGATCGCGCCAAGTTGATTTTCCATCGCTACGGCAGCGAATACTTCTTTGCAGAGGCATGGAGCGGGGGCGAGAGCACCGGCTTGCTGGCGCCGAAGTCACGCGCGGAGCGGGCTACTCAGCGCGAGCTGGCGGGGCTGAAACCACAGATGCAGGAAGTGGTGCTTAATATTGTCGAGAAATAACAATGCAGGTGACCCGCAATGAAATCCCCACGTAGACCGAAGACACATCAGCAGCAGAGCAACACTCCGCAAATCAATGCTAGCTGAGACCACACGGCAACCCGGAGCTCCACCCTCCGGGTTGCGCTTTCGAGTTGAAGCAGGTGGCCATGCCTGAGAATGCTTTACAGAGGTAATGGTTTTGAATAGGCTAGCGCCGCTTCTTCAATGAATAAGCTCGCGTCGCTATAGAAAATAGCGACAACATCCGACCTCTTGAATGAAAGGAGAAACCGACATGGCTGAGAGCGGATCGCCCATCACTGTCGATGGTGGTGGTTCTGTGAAGATACACTTTGACCACGCACATTACGATCCAACCGGCAATGAGCATAAGCATAAAAACGATAATGCTGAGATTGCTCGGGTGCTGGTAGACGGGGTTGATACACCTTGCCGGCCCAACGGTAAAATCGAAATACATTTGCGGAAGACAAATTCTTAGCGTCGCTGGAACGCTTGCTATTGCGGATTCTTCAATAAGTGCTAGTGAGCTGACGTTTAGGATTCTCAACGCTCAGCGAACATTCCTAACTGCCTGCGGAGTTCTTGGATTTCCGAACGGCTGAGATACGACTTGTAGTTGTCGCTTCCCCACTCCTGCTCCAGCGCGGCGAGAATGCTAGATGCTTGCGACGCCAGTTGGCGGGCACGCGCTTTGTCGCCCGTGTTTTCGCTCGCGCGTGCTTCGAGTAGCAAGGCGCGCCACTCTGATTCGTGCTGCCTGGCCGCCGCGAATCGTTGTTGGGCTTCGGCGGCGCCGGTCATTGCTGCTCGGTTGTCCCCGGCAGCCAGCTCAATTTCAGCGGATGTCAGCAATGCTTCTGAAAGTGGCAGTGGATCACGCATGCTTCGCGCCAATTTCACGGCTTCTTCACCCCGCTTGCGCGCGGCGGCCACTTGTCCTGACCGTGCCTGAGCAAGGCTTAACGTACAGTTAGCACGAACTGCAACAGACTTGAATTCTGAGCCGGAGAGATCGATTGCCTTCTGCGCCTTGGTCGAGGCTTCTTTAAGGTTGCCCATGCTTAGCGCCAAAGCCGCTTCCGAAGCGGTTGCATCAGCCAGCAATTCCTTGTATGGGTCGCTGCCTGGTGGTGGAGCGGCTATGCTTAATGCCTCAGCCAAAGCCGCCCGCGCTTTTTCATACTGTCCCAACTTCCAGAGCACGGTCCCGCGGTAATTTGCCGCATAACCAGCGATCGATTTGGCGTTGAGCGAATTTGCAATTCTATAGTCCTCATCAAAGTGAGACAGAGCATTCGAAAAACTCTGAGTGTGCAAAAATACAACTCCAAGCCCTTCGTGTGAAAGGGCGGCTGATCGCTGATCGCCGACCGCCTGGGCTAACTGAAACTGCTGTTCAAAAGCGTGTTGTGCCGCTTCATAATCTCCGACCTCGTCGTAAGAGTAGCCAACTATAGCGTAGGCTATCGAGGTTTGCTTCCCGTATCCTCCCTGCTGGTAGAACGGTAGGGCGCGCTGCGCAAAGGCGCGGGCTGCATCAGGGTCTTCTTGTTGTTTTCGCAGACTGGCAAGCGATAAAAGCGCTCGAGCCTCGTTGTACCTTTCTTTGTAAAGTTGTGCCAGACGAAGCGCCTCGCTAAAATTCTTATCTGCTTCGGGGAAGTTCGTCTTCGCAAGATAAGCGGAACCAATCTCAATTAGACCTGCGGTCGTCAGGTTCTCCATGCCGTTGGCTTGCGCTAGCTCCATAGCTTGCTTCGAGTACTGCTGCGCTTTACCAGCCTCGCCGACTATGACTAACATGTAACTGAATTGCTGGAGAGTTTTGATGTGTTGGTCTTTGTTCTCTAAAGCGACGGACCGTTCCAGAGCTCGTTGGAGTTGAGCCTGCGCTTCGTCGAGCTTGCCTTGTTCCCTAAGGAGAACTCCTCGCTGATAGAGCACCTCGGCTATCCCCTCAATCTCGTTTGAGATATCGAATAATCTTTGAGCCTGATCAAAGGCAGCCATGGCGTCCGCATATTTCTGACTGCGGCGGAGAGCAACCCCAAGCCGCAAGAACGCGGCCGCGTAACGCGCATTACGCTTAGTCGCTTCCTGATAGCTCTCGATGGCCTTGTCCATTTGTTCGTTCTTCTCGTAAGCCCGGCCAAGATCGACCAAAGCAAAGGCTTTCTCAGCATCAGGTACGCCGGAAGTGAGGGCGCGATAATCTTCCACAGCTTTCCCAAAGTCACGCTTGACTGTATCAGTGATCGCTTGCAACCGAAGCGCATCGAGTCTCGGCAAAATTGAAGAGTCTGGAACCAAGTCGCGGGCGCGAATCAATTCGTCCTTCGCTTTGTCGGAAAAATCCAGTTCGGTCCATGCTTCCGCCAGACGAGCGTGCGCCAGTGCAAAGCGATCATCTTCCTGAATTGTTTGTTGTAGTATCTTGCTGGATTTGAAAAAGGCGGCTTCCCGCAACGCGTCAACGGCCAGATTGTACAGACGCTGCGCTTCCGGAGGAGGCTGATGAGCCCGCGGCCGTGTGAAATACCACAGCGCCAGGCCGAGAATCACTACTGCGAGCACGCCAATCGACAGATAGCCGACGGAAAGGCGGGGGCGCCTGAAGATATCGGAGAGCGTAGCCAGGGTACCCATCGGCCGCGTACCGCGGACCGGTCTGATGATGCGTGTGATGACGCGATCTTGTCCTTGCGGCAGTAAATCCGCCCGCGCCGTTTGCAATTCCGCAATCAATTCATCCGCGCTCTGATAGCGTGCCTCAGGTCTCTTGGCCAGAGCCTTTAGGGCGATGTGATCGAGTCCTTCCGAAACATCTGAATTGTAGCGGGATGGCGGCGGAGGATCGTCGCGAATCACCTGGGCGCAGATTTCGATGCGAGTTGCTCCGTGAAAGGGCGGGCGCCCGGCGATGCATTCGTAAAGCAGCGCTCCCAGCGAGAAAAGATCGCTGCGCGCATCAACGTCCGCGCCCATCGCTTGTTCAGGCGAGAGATACATCGGAGTGCCGACAATAGTGCCTTCCTGGGTTTGGGTGTTGAGTAGAGTTTGTCTATCAGGGTCGGTTGAGCTAAGCGAACCGAGATTAATCTGTTTCGCCAACCCGAAGTCGAGTACTTTTACCTCACCGCGTTGATTAATTGCCACGTTCGATGGCTTGATATCGCGATGGACGACCCCATAGCGATGAGCTTCGCCAAGAGCTGCCGCGACTTGCTCGATAATCTCAACGGCGCGCGCAATCGTTAGCGACTCTTTCACCATCAAATCGCCGAGCGTTTCGCCCTTGACCAGTTCCATAACTATATAAGGCTGACCGTCTTCGGTCTCGCCATAGTCGTGAACGGCTGCGATGTTGGGATGGGAAAGGGCAGACACGGCGCGCGCTTCGCGCAAAAAGCGGCTACGGAAATGCCGCTCGTCACGATCGGGCATAAGCATCTTGAAGGCTACGCGTCGTCCAAGCAAAGTATCCTCCGCTATGTAGACGACGCCCATGCCGCCCTCGCCGAGCTTTTCGACGATTCGGTAATGGGAAATAGTTTTCCCGATCATTGCCTGTGTACTCATACCGTTAGAGAAATGAAAAGCCGGGAAGTAGCGCCTCCGCCCCACTAGCTGGACGCCGAAGAAAAGGTAAACTGAACGCCGGTATTCTGCGGCAAAGGGAAAACGATTTCAAGGTAAATCTAGATAAGCCTTAGGAAAAGCCTCGCTTGATAAGTGTGTTGCTTGTACGCGTGCTCGCGGGCCGGTAATTTCTTGCCAGACACGAGGATAAGCGAGTAATCTCTGGCTGCTCTTCACCTTGTAACGCGGAGAAACAGCCATGGCAAAGATCAAAAGCCTCACGGCCAAAGCTGACGCAGATTCCAAATATAAAGTTCCGCATCGAATCTATGACATTGAAACAAAGCCGAGCAAGAAGAGTCCGCGAAAAATCGCCGAAGCAATCCTCAAGAAAATCGCGGGCGATCTGAAAATAAGACCCGATCTATCGCAGCTAAGATTCGACAAGGTCAAGGAAAGCATTCTTGGCACGCATGTTCTTTATCAGCAATGTCACGCGGGGAAGCCGATCTCCGGCGCCTGGATCAGAGTGGACATCGATCAAGAAGGCCGAGTCTATAACATTCATAATGATCTAGTTCCCGAATCGGACAACGATGAGGTTTACTATCCGAAAGACGGCGTGCCGGTGCTGACATGGAAAGTGATTGTCAAAACGACGCCTCAGAAATCCAGGACCACAAACAGACGACCCGCTGAATGGAAGATTTATGTTGACGCTCAAACGGGGGCCATCCTGGAAAAACGGAACATGCTTCGCTTTATCGATGGCAAAGGCCGAGTCTTCGATCCCAATCCGGTCGTTACTTTGAACAATACATCGCTCTGGGACCGTTCAAAGATTTCCGACAAGGCTTATACGGAGGTTGTTTTAAGAGATCTAAAGAGAAGTGGATTCCTCGAAGGGCCGTATGTGACGACCAGGACCACAAAAAAGCGAATCCAAAGAAAGAATCATGATTTTCGCTTCAAGCGAGCCGATCGCGCTTTTAAAGAGGTGATGGTTTACTTTCACATCGATCGAATTCAGCGCCACCTGCAAGAATTGGGGTTCAAGAACGTGCTCAATCATCCGATTCCGGTAAACATCGACGGGCAGCGTGACGACAATTCTCATTACAGCCCATCGGACAAAGATCTAACGTTCGGCACAGGTGGCGTTGATGACGCCGAGGACGCCGAAATTATCCTTCATGAATACGGCCACGCGATTCAGGACAATCAGATACCGGGGTTCGGCGCCAGCGATGAAGGCGGCGCAATGGGTGAAGGCTTTGGCGATTTCCTGGCGGCCAGCTTTTTCTCGGACGTCAAACCGAAAGAAATGAAACCGACGCTCGGCAATTGGGACGCGACGGCGTACAGTGGTGACGAGCCGCCCTATCTGCGTCGGCTGGATAGCAACAAGAAATATCCGAAGGACCTGGACGGCGAGGTGCACGACGATGGCGAGATATGGTCTGCTTGCTTGTGGGAGTTGCGCGCCGCGCTCGGCCGCAAAACTGCCGAACGCATAGTGATCGCTCACCATTTTTTGCTGGCGCGCGATTCCGGTTTCGAAGATGGAGCGAATGCTTTGATCACCGTCGACAAGAAATTGAACAAAGGTGCGAACGAAAATACTATTCGCGACGTGTTCGTGCGGCGTGGTATTTTGCCGAACCCGAAGCGAAAGAATCGCCGAGCCGGTACGCCCTTTGAGGATATTCCCCGAAGCAGAAAAGATAACGAGAGCTGGCAGTAAAGGATTGCCCGCAGCAGTTGGCTGCGGGCGCGAGCTGCCGGCATCTTTATCGAACCAACCGCATCAGTACCCGACCGTTACGAATGGCTTAGTATAGAAATCCAGCGTTGAAAGAGAGAACTTTTGCCACGAAGAAAGATTGATGGATGTCCGATAGCAGGCGCCCTCCAGCTACTGGGCGATAAGTGGACGATGCTGGTTGTGCGAGATCTCTTTGCTGGCCCAAAGCGGACTACGGAACTGTTGGAAGATTTGCACCCGATCAGCAGTCGTACCTTGATGGGCCGATTGAAAGAGATGGAAAAAGACAAACTGCTTCTCCGAAACAACTATGGAGGTTTGCCTCGGCGCGTCGAATACGAGTTAACCGAACGCGGACGCCGGCTGATTCCGCTGCTTGAAGCGCTGATGAAGGCGGGCCAGGATGAAGGCGGGCCAGGCACTGGATTGCAATGATTGCGAAGATCGCAAACAGCAGTTGGGTTACTACTGTGACTTTTGTCCGTTGGTGCGCGGTGAAGACAGTTATCGCGAACAACATTTCCTCGAAGAACATACGCCGATCCGTGAACCGGAACGGGCGCCTGCTCGGCGCGAAAAAGATGATTCGATAGTGCTGCTGTGAATTTGTGCGCGTCGATGGCTGCCTAAACACGACGGCCCATCGCGCAGTTTCATTTGCAGTACAATGCCGGACAATTCAGCGAAATCTACAGTCAGGCTGATGACCAGTTTAAGCAGGCGACCACCGAAGCGGACTTCACGGCGTTACTCGATGCTTTGCACCGAAAGCTTGGTACCGTGAAACAGTCCAGCCAAACAAGTTGGAATGTAAACGCGACACTCATGGGAACGATGGCGACTCTCAACTTCGACGTTGACTTTAGCGAGGGCAAAGGGACCGAGCAATTCGTTTTCACATCAGCGCGAACAAGGCCATGCTCGTCGGCTACCATGTTAATTCCCCTCTTCTGATCACGAAGTAAGCTCTGAGAAGGGGTGGAACCCTAGTCCTCGCCTGACAGCGCTTCTTCCGGCTCGTTCAGAATAACCTCCCCGGTTGGCAGGATTATCTCCTGATGG
>WNGF01005359.1_pt1 | contig 18925 bp, 14 predicted proteins | sample 5400641 | NCBI WGS metagenome assembly WNGF01 (sample SAMN13153371, study PRJNA577476) | soil metagenome | isolation source: 80 cm soil or saprolite under grassland replicate 2 | place: USA:California | collected 2016-06-15
AGCGCAGAAGAAAGAAGCGATCAGCGTTGAAGAGGGGAATCTGCAAGTCGGACCGACAAAATTTCTTGGATACGATTTTCTCGAGACGGAAGCGGTTGTTGAAACGGTGCTGCCAGGCAAGAAACCGGATGAGATCAATGTCGTTCTCGATCAAACGCCGTGTTACGCCGAAATGGGGGGACAGGTCGGCGATCGGGGTTTGCTCCACGTTCCGGGGCATGATCGGACAGAAGTCGGTCAGCTGCGTGTAATAGACACTCAAAAGCGTGGCGATGTCTTCATTCACCGCGCGGCGCTCACAGAAGGTCGTGCTCCAGAACCTGGCGAAGCGGTTCGTGTTTCGGTTGATGTCGAGAGACGCCGTGCGATTCAGGGACATCACACGGTGACCCATTTGCTACATTGGGCGCTGCACGAAGTTGTCTCGCGCGAGGCGTCACAAAAGGGGAGCTACGTTGGACCGGACAAATTGACGTTCGATTTTTCGAGCGCTGCATTGACGAAGCAGCAAGTTCGCGACGTAGAAAAATTGGTGAACGAAAAGATTGCGGAAAATGCGCCGGTGTCGTGGGCAGAAATTCCGTATGCTGAGGTAAGGAAGCGAAAAGACATCATCCAGTTCTTCGGAGAAAAATACGGCGACAAGGTGCGCGTTTTGCAAATCGGCGGAGCGCCAAATGCGCTCAACGGGTACTCGATGGAGCTCTGCGGTGGCACGCATGTAAGATCGACAAGCGAGATCGGGCCGTTCCGCATCGTGAAGGAAGAAGCAATCGCGGCGGGAATCCGGCGGATTGAAGCGGTGGCGGGGGATGCGGCGCGAAAATGGGCGGAGCAGGAAGCGGCGCGGCAACAGGAGAAGTTTGCAACGCTCGCGCGCAAAAAATCTGATATCGCGGACCTACCCCTTTTTGAAAGCAACGCTGACACAGCTGAAATGCTGAAACAGATTGATGCTCGCGCGGCGCATCTCGAAAAAGTGGACACCGAGGTTCGCGAATGGGAAAAGAAAAGTTCCAAAGCTGCCGAGGCAGAGTTAAAAAGCCGGGCTGCTCAAATCGCCAATGAACTGGCGGCGTCGCACGCGGGAAAAAACTTCTGCGTGGCCGAAGTGAGAGACGCGGATGGAAAACTGCTTCAAGCAAGCGTGGACGCGCTCAAACCAAAATTTAAGGGCCCCATTTTCCTGGTGAGCGCAGCGAACGGATCTGTCGCATTCATCGCATCCGTCCCGAAAGAAATGACATCGAAATTTCAGGCGAACAAAATCATTCAGGAAATCGCGCCCATCGTTGGCGGGAAAGGCGGCGGCCGGCCGGAAAGCGCGCAAGGGGGCGGAACGGACCCGAGCAAGGTCGGGGAAGCGCTTGCGAAAGCGAAAGAGCTTTTGCGCTAATCGCGCGGCAAAATTACGGCGCGCTTACGCTCGGCATGCGTGCGCCCTTGATCAGGCGCTTCAAATTTTTTCCGTCGGTCGACATCCGATAAATGGAGGCTTCTTTCTCGCCAGTTGGCTGACTGAGGAAGAGAATGTTGTCATTATCAATCCAGCAGCCGTCCCACCCGAAAAGTTTCCCAGGGGTGAGTCTAAGTGACCGTTGTGAATCGAGGTCGAACGACCATAAGGCTGGGAGAGGGCCATCCCAATCCTTGCGGCCGGATTCTTCGCCCATATCGATGCTGAGAAGCAATCGCTTTCCATCGGGCGAGACATCGATGCGGCCATCGCCGCTCATGTCGCCGTTCGGAATGATCTTATTGATGGTCCATTGGGCGATGACCGTGCCGTCTAGGCCGAGGCGGTAAATGGTCGTCATGTCCTCGCAAAAAATCGATTGCCCATCGCGCGTCCAGATTGGTGAATAGCGGGTGACCTCCTTGGGATCGCCTTTTTTCAGGACGCGAAAACCGGTTCCATCTGCATTGATGAGCCCAAGGTCCTAAATCTCGTTTTGGCGCAGCGTAAAGAGAATGCGCTTCCCGTCTGCCGACCACGTCGGGTAATAGCTATTGTCGCTCGGCACATCTTTGAAGACCGTGATCTTGCCGGTCTCAATTTCCACGACTGCGACGTGGCGCACATAAGTCGTGCCACTCTTTTCCACAGTGTTAAACGCGACACGCGTTCCATCTGGCGAAATCGCAGGAAAAATCCCATCGGCAATTTTTTTCTCCGCCGTGCCATCAAGATTGGCGATGTAAGCCGCGCCGTTGCGTTCGAAGGCGATTTGCCGATCCGCGGGAAATGCGGTGGCAGAAAGGCTGGCTAACGCGAAAGCGAAGAAGACCATTTTTCTCATGGTAATACTACTGTAACGAAAAAGGTCGCGGCGAGCGCGAATACGAGCACGATCAGATATACGAATCCGCCGAGAAAGAATTTGAATACGGTAAAGAACCAGCCCTGCCGGTAAACGCGACGGATCGACAAGAAAATTTGCACTACGAACGCGATCCAGAGCAGCGCGATAATCCAGCCCGCGATCGGCCCTGGGATGACGCGGTTGAGTCCGATTGTCGCGAGCACGATCAGCATAATGGCGGTGTAAGCAAATGTGTGGATGTGAAGCGCGTAAATTAGATGATCGATATAGAAAATGTGCCGCCGGATATAGAGGATTTTCAGGACGAAGGCGAACAGAGGAATGCAGCAAAGCATCATGTAAGGCAGGTTGCTGAAGAGCGTCGCGATAAACAGCCCCATCTTTGTTCCATGCTCACCCATCTTTTCCTTGGCTCGCGCTTCGATCCAGCGCTCGAAGGGAGTTGAAGATTTCTTGTCCGAATCAAAAACCACAAACGGTCGCTCGCCTATTTTTCCATATTCCCGCCTCTGCTTACCGGTTCCGGGCGCGGGTGGAGGCGTAGGCGCGTTCGTTAAAGGCGAGGGAGCGGGCGGAGGCGGAGACTCCCGTAATAATGCCTGCAATTCCTCCCGCGCTGCGGGCGGCAGATCTTCTTTCTTCAAATCCGCTTCGAGTTCCGCGCGATCTTTTGGACCGAGTTTGCCCGGTTCGAGATGAAGTCCTTTAACCCCGTAATTCACAGCGAAGAAGAAGAGAATGCTGGCGAGCAAATAAAGCCGGAGCGGGTGCACATAACGCACGCGACGTCCTGCGATAAATTCATTTGTCAGACGCCACGGTTTCACGATCAGCAGCGCGATCGTTGCAAAAAACTTCGAGTCCCAATTCAGAAATTCATTTAGAACATCGACAAGCACATGCCCGAAGGAACGGCGATAATCGATGGCCGGTTGGCCGCACTGCGCGCAGTAAGGTCCACTCAATGGGGCGCCGCAATTTTCGCAATGCGTCAGGGGCGGCCGCTGCTTTTTTCGCCGACCGAAAAAGCGGCGTCGACGCGGAGGCGCTTGTTCGATTGCCGATATCGCCGTATCGCCCAAAATAAGTTTTGTTACTTCATCGGCCACTCCGGGAGATTAGGAAAACGGGAAAGGAACGTCCATTCGGAATATGGTGGATCGACCGCTTCGCGGACGATTCGCCTGCCCACACGTTGGATGAAGAGACTGCCATTATCTTCGCCGCAAAGTTTGAATTGACCTGAGAAATGGCCGGATGACACCATCTCGCCCAACATGGCCTCACATCTGTTTAAGACCAAAAGCCCAGATCACTTGATGGCCGAGGCGGCTGCGCCCGAGCGCCAGCTCAAGCGTGCGCTGTCCGCGTTTGATCTTACTTGCATCGGCATCGGTGCGATTATCGGGGCCGGAATCTTCGCGCTCGCAGGAACCGCGGCGGCTGGTGAGCAAATCGAGGCATCAATCTGGAAAACGCCGGTCCTCAACTTCATCATATCGCATCTCACGCATGCGGAACTGGTATTTGGACGGCCGGGCGCAGGGCCGGCCGTCATGCTTTCCTTTATTGTGGCCGCGGTCGCGTGCGGATTCGCCGCACTTTGCTATGCGGAGCTGGCGTCGATGATTCCTGTTTCAGGCTCCGCCTACACGTATTCCTATGCGACCCTCGGCGAGATCATTGCATGGGTCATCGGGTGGGATCTCATTCTCGAATACGCGGTCGGCAACATGGCGGTAGCGGTCGGGTGGTCGGGTTATTTCGTGCAACTTTGCGGGAGCCTTTTCCACCTTAAGTTTCCGCTCTGGTTGGTGAATGATTATACAACGGCAACGGCAATCATCGCTAAAGGCGGCGACAGTCTTGCGAATTATTCTTCGACTACTCTTCCGATCATCGCCGGGCATACAATCGCGGTGAATCTCCCCGCGCTCTTCGTTGTCGCGGCGGTGACCGTACTCTTGATTTACGGAATCCGCGAAAGCGCGCGCACGAACACGGCGATCGTCATTATCAAGGTCGCCGTCGTCGTTTTCGTGATTGCGTTCGGAGCCTTCATGGTGCATCCGACGAATTGGCAGCCGTTTTTGCCGAACGGAGTCGGGGGGATGATGAGCGGGGCCGCCATTGTCTTCTTTGCGTTTATCGGATTCGATGCGGTTTCGACTACGGCCGAGGAGACAAAAAATCCGCAGCGCGACATGCCGATCGGAATCATCGCGAGCCTGATCATTTGCACTCTGCTCTATGTCTTAATGGCTGCGGTCCTCACTGGCATGAGAAAATACACAACCTATTTCGGCGATTCGGCTGCGGTGGCGACCGCGTTCGCTGGCCGGCCGTGGGCGCAAGCGCTCATCAGTGCCGGGGCGCTCGCTGGACTTACTTCGGTGCTACTCGTTTTCCAATTGGGCCAGCCTCGGATTTTCATGGCCATGGCGCGCGATGGACTGCTTCCCGCCTACTTCGCGAAAATTCATCCCCGATTTCGCACCCCGTATAGAACGACCATCTGGACCGGTATCGCCGTTGGCGGCGTCGCCATGCTTACCGACATCGGGTCGCTTGCCGATCTCACAAATATCGGAACGCTGTTTGCCTTCGTTCTGGTTTGTCTCGGCGTGATTGTATTGCGGCGCAAAGACGCCAATCGTCCTCGCCCATTTCGGGTCCCCCTGGTGCCGTTGTTCCCGCTTCTTGGTGTATTCCTTTGCATTCTGCTAATGGTCAGTTTGCCGATTGAAACGTGGGGCCGCTTCTTTGTCTGGCTCGCGATTGGCCTGGTGATTTATTTCTTCTACAGCGTTCGCCACAGTAAGCTACGCCACGGAATCGACGTCGGTCCGACCGAAGATGTTCCCCCGCCGCTGATCAAGACATAGCTCGGCAACGTGTTGTTCTCAACGCGTGGCAAAAAGTGACGCCAAGCTTTCTGGCTTCAAAACGCGGGCGAAATCCACGCCGCTTGCGGGTTGTCGGTTGTGGCGCAATCTGCTCGGGGCGCGAAACCTCAATTTAGGGAGAAGCGCCCTACAGCATAGCCGGGTTTGCTCTGAAAGAAGTAGGGGTGAATGGCCCATTCGACTGTGCGTGCGCGCAACTCTTGCCATTAGTGGCTGGTTTCGGGTATTGTTTGTCTGTGAAAGGGATTCCTGGCACACTCCAGGATAGCGGGGCAATCTTTGCCACAACCCACTGGAGCGTTGTCGCTGCCTGCACGTATGGCAGCGAGATGGCCGACGTAGCCTTGGCGCGGCTTTGCCGCGATTACTGGCCGCCTCTTTACAGTTTCGTGCGCCGGCGCGGCTATAGTCCAGCCGACGCGCAGGATCTCGTCCAAGGTTTCTTCGCCTATCTCCTGCAGAGCAAGGCTTATGCGCACACAAACCGCAGGAAGGGCAAATTCCGCTCGTTTTTGCTTGCCTCGCTCAAGCACTACATCGCCGACGTATTGGACCGGGCGCGAGCACTCAAGCGTGGCGGCGATTATGAGTTCGTGCTCTTGGATGAAAAAATTCACGCGGTTGAGACGCTCTACGCGCGCGAATATCGATGCGGCGGGATCATGTTGGACGAGGAGCAACAGTACGAACAAACCTGGGCAACGGCGCTGGTCGCCCGCGCGCTGGAACGTATCGAGGCGGAGTTCGGCAACGGGCAGAAGAAGCGCCTCTTCAGCGCACTGAAGCCATTTCTTATCGGCGGTGTAGCGTTGCCCAGCCAAGGGGAAGTTGCCAGGCGGCTCGATATGCCGGTCGAGACGTTGCGCAGCCACCTTTCGCGGCTACGTGCACGTTATCGCGAGCTGCTGCGCGAAGAAGTCGCCCGCACTATTGGCGTGGGCGAGGATGTGGATGAGGAGCTGCACTATCTCTGCAGAATACTGACTACTAGCTGCTAATTATTGAGGTTTTCAATGTCGCTTGCCGAAAAAGAGGTTTTGCACTGCGAACAATGCGGCGCGCCGCTTGCCAGTGAAGTGACCGCGCTCGGTTGCTTAAACTGTCTCTTACTCGGCGGCTTGAGTGAAAGCGGGGGCGGAAACCGTCGCTTCCAGCACTATGAAGTTTGCTTGTCTGCGGACGGTGCCACTCTCCAGGAGCTTGGGCGTGGTGCCATGGGGACAACGTACCGTGCGGTCGACATCAACTTGGGTTCTCCGGTCGCGCTCAAGGTCATCAGCGCCCGGTACTCTGGAAATTCCAACGCGCGTGAGCGTTTTCGCCGGGAAGCGCGAGCGGCTGCGCAACTGCGGCACCCAAATGTGGCCAGCGTGTTTCACTTCGGCGAGACCCCGGTCGGGCAGTGTTTCTACGCAAGGGAGCTGGTCGAAGGGGAGACGCTCGAAGCGCGTGTGCGTCGTGACGGGTCGCTGCCAGTGTCGCTGGCGCTGGACGTCGGTGAACAGGTTGCGCGCGCGCTAATGGCTGCCGAGGCACATGGGCTGGTGCATCGCGACCTCAAACCGAGCAACCTCATGATTGTCCCCGCCTGTGGGGATTCAGGTGATCCGGCAGCTGCCGGATTCGTTGTGAAAGTTATCGATTTCGGACTGGCCAAACCCACTGCCACGACCCCGGACACACTAGACGAAGACGGCGCCGGTTTTTCCGGTACGCCAGCGTTTGCTAGCCCGGAGCAACTCGCCACGGATCAAGCAACTGCCAGACTGGACGCGCGGTCCGATATCTACTCGTTAGGCGTCACACTGTGGTATTTGCTCTGTGGACAAACGCCTTTCAGTGGCCGAACGCCGAAAGACCTTCGCGAAGAGCAATTCCATGAGCTGCCCAGAAAGTTTTCGGAGCTGGCCGCCGCGAAAGTGCCACCGCCAGTAATCAGGCTTCTCCGTTCGATGCTGGCAGCCGACCCGGCTGAACGACCGCACTCTGCTCGGGAACTCCACGCTGAATTACGACGGTGTCGCGAAGCGATAGAGGCGAAACCCCCCCGCTGCAGACTTCTTCAACTGGCAGTGCTTGCGCTTCTTGTTAGCAGCGGTGTTGGCCTAATGAGTTATTTCTGGTACCGCCAGTACATCCAGCAACGCGCCTTAACAGCCACGCCAGCGGCGCCAGAAAAAAGCATCGCCGTGCTACCGTTTGAGAACCTCAGTAATGACAGAGAGGACGCGTTTTTTGCCGATGGTGTCCAGGACGACGTTTTGACCAAGCTGGCGAAAATTGCCGACCTCAGGGTGATCAGTCGCACCAGCGTGATGCAATATCGCGGCAAGCGGAATTTGCGCCAGATCGGTGACGACCTTCAGGTCTCTCACGTGCTGGAGGGCAGTGTACGCAAGACCGGCGCTTGGCTTCATATAAACGCCCAGTTGATCGATGCGCGGACCGATACTCACGTCTGGGCGGAGCAATACGATCGCGATTTGAAAGAGGTGTTCGCAATCCAGAGCGAGATTGCGCGACACGTTGCTGAGCAACTTCACGCCAAAATCTCAGCGACTGAGAAACTGGCCATTGAGCGGCCACCAACCGCCGATCTCACTGCCTTCGATCTTTACAGCCGCGCCAAAAATCTGGTTTTGGAGTGGAGCTATCGCATGAGCGGCAAAGACAATTTACCGCGAGCGGCTGATCTGCTGAACCAAGCTCTCGCGCATGATCCAACATTTTTCCAGGGGTACTGCCAACTTGCTTGGATTCACGACCAGCTTTACGCGCTCGGGTTCGATCGCACGCCTGGGCGCCTGGAATTAGCAGACGCAGCCATCCAGGCGGCATTTCGCATCCGTCCCGATGCAGGCGAAGCACACCTCGCGCGTGCGGGACATCTTTATCGTGGGTATCGTGATTTTGACGGCGCATTAACTGAATTGGAAACTGCTGGCAAGACCCTTCCCAACGACGCTCGGTTATTCGAGCTCAAAGGATACATCGAGCGACGCCGTCCTGGTGGTAATGAAGAAAAGGCGTTACGCGATTTCGAGCGCGCGATCAACCTCGACCCACGGAACTTCTTAATCCTGCAGCAAATCTCTCTTAGTTACGACCATCTGCGGCGCTATCGCGAGGAAGAGTTAGTCTATGACCGGATGCTTGCCATCAAGCCGAACGACGCCGAGACGAAAGTCGACCGGGCGTTCGTGGAGTTGGACTGGAAAGCTGATACGCGACCGTTGCATCAAATGATCGATTTAATGCGGGTGACAAACCCGTCTACGATGGCGAGTATTGCTGGTAGTCGGCTTCTTTGCGCATTAGCCGAGCGCGATCCTGCTGCTGCAAAAGACGCCTTGATCGCGCTAGGTGACACGCCCTTAAACGATGATGTTGTTCAATTCAATCATCCTTTCTTACAAGGCCTCATCGCTCGTATGATCAATGATAATGAACAGGCACGGTCCTCTTTCAGTGCTGCGCGCGCCGACCAGGAAAAAACCGTCCAGGCTCAGCCAAATTTCGGCCCGCCCCTGTGCGTGCTCGGCTTAATCGACGCTGCTCTAGGGCGGAAAGAGGAAGCGTTGCGCGAAGGCAAGCGTGCAGTTGACCTTCTTCCGGTGGAAAAAGATGCACTCAGTGGCATCGCCATGATCAGGTATCTGGCGATGATTGCTGCATGGGCGGGTGACAAGGACCTCGCCTGTGAACAGCTTGCGACCACGAGCACTCGCCCAGCCCCGGCCAGTTACGGCGAGTTGAAACTCATGCCGTTCTGGGACCCCTTGCGCGGCGATCCACGCTTCGAAAAAATCGTGGCATCCCTCGCACCAAAGTAATTTCTGGGAAGTGCGCGCGGACGCCCGACAGAGCCTCACTCGAAAGCTGATCGAGAGCGCTCGCGCGTGCAAGGATGAGACCGTTCACAGGTTTTTCGGGGTGCACCGCATTTTTTTTGCAATGCCGCACCATTTTTTCCTTTGGAATAAAGTGAGCAGACATCGCACTACATTAGTGCGGCCGGAAGGCATGCCTGCGCGTTCTTAAAGACAATTGGCGTTCCACCTCGAAAACCAACTCCACAACCAAAAAAACAAAGAATAACCAAAATGAAAAAACAAGTTAAGCGTATCGTTAATGCGCGTCTCTTTCAGGGCGCGCTTTTGAAAACGCTTCGAGCCCTCAACGCAACGCGAATCCTGGCAGGTATTGCCCTGATCGTTTCGCCTATTGCTTTCGCGGGCCAGTTCGAGCCTGCTGTTAATTATTTCCTGAACCGCTCGCTTAACGGAATCGCGAGCGGCGACTTCAACCGTGATGGCAACGCTGACCTGGCGGTGACCGGATGTGGCAACCCAGCCTGCAGCACTACTGGGTCAGTCTTTGTTTTGCGGGGCTCACGCAACGGCACTTTCAGCCGAGGCGGAAACTTCGTGGCAGGCCCAGCGGGCACGGACGCCATCGCTGTGTCTACGGGTGATTTTAATCGCGACGGAACGCCCGATCTGGTCGTGATAAACAATGCCCTCAATCAGTTTGGCACTGTGAGTGTGCTGCTGGCCGATGGGAGCGGTGGTTTCCTGCCACCGGTCAGCTACGGGGTCGGTGGCGCGGTGCCGATTTGGCCCGCGGTAGCCGATTTCAATCGGGACGGCAATCGTGACCTCGCCATTTCGGTCACAACGACTGATTCCGTGGCGGTATTGTTAGGCAATGGAGACGGCACGTTCCAGACCGCAGTCAATTATACGGTAGGCGGCGGTCCCCAAGGCATTGCAACCGGTGATGTCAACAGCGACGGCTTCCCTGACATTGTTTCCGCTGATCAATGCGGGGATGACCCGGAGTGCCGCGACGGGACCGTGTCGGTTCTCCTCGGCAATGGCAACGGCACTTTCCAGCCGCGCCTGGTGTTTGCCGAGGGGATATTCCCTCTTTCAATCTCAGTTGCCGATTTCGACGGTGACAATCACCCCGATCTGGCGATCGCCAATCCTTGTGGCACTGACGAGGCCTGCGCTACGGTAGGCAGTGTCGGAATCATGTTAGGCAATGGCGACGGGACATTCCAGCCGGTCGTGAACTATCCGACAACCGGCCATCTCCCCGTTCGCGTCGACGTCGGCAAATTCAACCACGACGATCATCCCGACGTGGTCGCGCTAAATGTGCAGGATTCCAATATTACCGTGCTCACAGGTAACGGCGACGGCACGTTCCAGCCCGGCGATGATTATCTTGTCGGCTTAACTCCGATTGCGGTCGCGGTCGGGCAATTAAACAAAGATAGCGCTATGGATCTCGCAGTCGCAGACGAGAATTCGTTGGAGGTGAGCGTGCTATTGAACAACCGCAGCGGCAACTTTCATGGGTCGCAACGGTAGCGTGCAGAGCGCTCTGAACTCTCCTTGCCGGAGATGGGGAACCACTTTTGCAACGCCGGAGAAAATTTTCCGTACGAAGAGGTAAAATATTATGAAAACGAAAACTTCACACATAAGAAATTCAACGAAGCGATCGTTTCGCCGTTGTGGGACCGCCGCGGGACTTCCCATTCCGCGTTCTTCTAAATTTCGGTCTACTTCTCGCTCGGCAAAGGAAGGTGTTGTGAAAGTTGGAATCTCTCTCGTCATTTTGCTTGCTCCCGCAGCTGCTTTCGCGCAGACCTATCCGCCCCCGATTCGGACGCCAGAGGGCCAAATGCTGTTTGGTCCTCTCACCCTTCCCGCGGGTGGAGCGAGCGATTCGACCAAAGCGCAGAGCTTTCAGATCGTCGATCGACTCAATCATCAGGATGACTTTTGGTCGAACATGCTGGTCGGCGACGCCAACCACAATCACCGGCAAGAGATCGTGCTTCGCTCGACGCCCGTAAACGGCGGCCGGAGTAAGTTCATCTTCTACGAGGACGATGGAACCGGCCATTTCGATCCGGTTTGGTCGATCGACGAGCCAGACGGCGGCCTGCTCGCCATGGGCGACATCGACGGCGACGGCCTGACCGATCTCTTCATTGAAAGGGACACTGGCGTCGTCTGCAATGATGAATTCGTGCGGTATGAAGCGTCCTCACCTTCGGGCTTTCCCGATCACATCGTTTGGACGGGACAGAAAGAAGGCAACGTCATCGACTTCAACGCGACGATCGCCGACGTCGACGGCGACGGAATTCTCGAGTTCGTGACGAGCGACAACAACCTCAGCTGCCTTCCTACGACGTTGAAAGTTTTCGAATCCGCGCCGAACGATCAGATGAATTTGATTTTCAATTACGTAATTGGGGAGGACCTCCTTAATCTGGGTAATCCCGTAGTCGCCGATTTCGATCTCGACGGACGCAACGAGATCGTCGTCAGCGAGGCCCTTGGGGCGAACCTCCTCGTCTTCGAAGGCGTGGGCAACGACTCGATTATTTTTTCGGGCATGCTTTTTTATAAGCTTTTCAACGCCTATCAAGTCGCTCTTGTCGATGTGCAGACCCCCGACGAGCGACCAATAGTCGTACTCGCAGGCCAGTTCGGCCCCCGCGACTATCGCGCGCGCTCCTACGAGATGCTTTCCGACAATGTCCTCACGCAAACGAGCGAAACGCTCGTTCCGAACAATTGCGGCGGCTCGATTCCACAGATTGCCGCCGCAGATCTCTTCGGCACGAGGAGACAGGAGATCATTCTCGACCGGCTCTGCGACCCAGTGCCGATCTACACCGTTGGCTCGGGCGGCGCGCTGACGCTTTACGCGAGACCATCGGTCGTCGAGAGCATCGAAGTCATCGCCACTCGCAAGACGCCGGTTCACTCGGGCGCCATCGCCATAGGGACCGTTCCTACTTCGTCAAATCCAAAAGGAAAAACTCCCGTTCTCGAGCTCCAGTAAACAGAAAGGAACTCGCCTTGTGGGGGCCTCTTGATCTCGATGGGAGGACGGCGAAGGGCAGCTCGCCCGTTATCGTGTGGCCAGACGTCATGCCTGCGTGTTTTAAAGACAATGGGCGTTCCTCCGAACAACAGATGGAGGGATTAGGTGGGTTCACCAGGCGAGCGGGATAACCAACTTTCTTTATGGCGTCCCTTTTTCCGATGCAAATAACGGAATCGCTGTCGGCGCAGAAGGCACCGTTCTCCGAACAACAGATGGAGGTCGCCACTGGATCGTCCAGCCGAGCGGAACAACCAATTGGCTTTATGGAGTTTCATTTGTCGATGCAAACAACGGAACAGCTGTGGGTAGCAATGGAACCATCCTCAGAACAACTGATGGAGGGAACAACTGGGTGAACCAGACCAGTGGAACAACTAACGCGCTTTTTGGCGTTTCCTTTACCGACATTAATCATGGAACCGGCGTTGGCGACTATGGGACGATTCTCAGAACAACCGACGGCGGAGCGAACTGGGTAAGCCAGACGAGCGGAACCACGAACGCGCTTAATTCGGTTTCATTTACTGATGCAAATAATGGAACGGCTGTCAGTTGGTATGGGGTCATTATCAGAACAACAGATGGTGGAGCCAACTGGGTTCTTCAGAGAAGTGGGACCGGCGAGTTTCTTTATGGCGTTTCATTTACCGATGCAAATAACGGGACGGCTGTGGGTGAAGATGGCACCATTCTCCGAACAACAAATGGGGGGATTAGGTGGTTTCACCAGGCAAGTGGGACAACCAACTTTCTTTGGGGCGTTTCCTTTGCCGATGCAAATAACGGAATAGCTGTTGGTGCAGAAGGCACCATTCTCCGAACAACAGATGGGGGAAACACTTGGGTCAGCCAGATAAGCGGAACGACCCAGTCGCTTATAGGCGCTTCCCTTATCGGTGCGAATGCTGGTGCGACGGTTGGTTTCCTTGGCACAATCCTTCATACAGCCAACGGAGGCACCACCTGGGTTAGTCAATCAAGCGCAGTTACGATCCTTTCGCTGGAGGACGTTTCCTTTAGTGATGCAAACAACGGAACGGCTGTTGGCGACTTTGGAACCATCGTCCGCACAACAAATGCTGGCCGCACGTGGGTTAGTCAGACAAGCGGAACGAGCAACGCGTTCCTGGGTGTCTCCTTTACCGATGCAAGTAACGGCACAGCTGTGGGTGAGTTTGGCACAATCCTAAGAACAACCGATGGAGGAAACAATTGGTTCCCGCAGGCAAGCGGAACAGGAGCTGACCTCTGGGGCGTGTCCTTTGCCGACGCGGATCATGGGACGGCTATGGGTTATGGTGGCACGATCCTTACTACCACGGATGGAGGCAGCAACTGGGTAAGTCAATCAAGCGGGACTTACGTTCCTCTAACCGGGGTTTCTCGGACGGATGCCAATACTGGAACAGTTACGGGCGGGGCCGGCATAATCCTCAGAACAATCCATGGAGGTAACAACTGGGTCCCGCAGACGAGTGGAACAGTGGTTGACCTCCCACGAGTCTCCTTTACCGACGCGAATAATGGGACGGCCGTCGGCCTTCTTGGCACGATCCTTAGAACTACGGACGGAGGCACTCATTGGGTACCGCAGTCGAGTGGAATAAGCAATGGGCTTTTCGGCGTCTCATTTACCGACGCAAACCACGGCATGATTTGCGGCGGTTTCGGTATCATCCTCCGCACAACGGACGGAGGAGAACATTGGATCCCTGAGACGAGTGGAACCGACTACGATCTTTCAAGAATCTCCTGCACTGGTGCCCGCAATGGAACGGCTGTGGGTTACGGTGGCAGCATTTTCAGGAGAGAAGCGGTCAGGTGAGTTCAATTACCCGTACCGTAACTCCTTACTTCAGACAGCGGCAGCCCAACGGGCTCGGGTCCCCGAGTGGGGCCGCTCTTGCTCTGCCGCCGGTATTCGGGTTCTGATTATTTCCCTCGTAACGTGGCTCTCAGCACGATTGTGCGCGCTTCGTTCATCTCTACGAATCGGCGCAGCACATTCGGATCGGCATTCAAGCCTTGGGCCAGCAGCTCTTCGTCTCCAGCCTCAGCTTTTCGCATTTTAAGCCATTCCTGCTGTTGCTGCTTCAATTGCTCTTGCCGGGCAGTCGGCACCCGTGAGATGAGAGAGTTGTAGACGGCCGTAACCGCGTGATTTGAACGCTTCGCACGGTTCAGCAAAGCCTGATTTTGCGTCAACGTGTCGGGAGCCGACGTATAAGATGCTTCAGACGTCGGGACACTCGGTTGACGGTTGAGCGTTTCGTCAGATAAAGGGGCTGGAGTGGGAGTCGCAGTTTCTTTAGGGCCGCTGCTCGGAGTACCGGTCGAGGTCGCGCACGGATTGCTCTGCGTCAACCAATCAGTCCAAGCATCTTCGAAGGTCTCTTTATCGTCGCCAGTAATATGCCACCTTACTGACACCGATTTGCCTTCGCTCCCAGGCTTCCACTGAAACGTAGCTTTGGCTTCATTCTGGTAGATCGTATCGACTTTAAACGTGCCTAGTGCTTGCCAGTCCTTAGGCTCGAGTTCCGGTTCGTACCTGTAATGATCATCTCTCTTGGGCTTCCAAGTCTTGCCCTCCTTTTGCGACAGGATGCCGAAAAAGCTAGCACATTCACGACTGGAATCGGCTTGCACACCTCCGCCCACCCCGCTAGTTCGTCCAACCGTCGTCGTCGTCAGTCTGACATCGATGCGATAGGCCCATGTACGCGATGAAGTAGCATCACGCATGTCTTGAAAAACATAAGGTCGCCGAAGCGTTACGAATAGCTTGCCAGATGTCTTGTCATATTCGGCTGTGCAGCCCTTTTTCGCATCTTTCACTTTGGCAGGATTGATCTGCTCCAAATCTGCGTCCTTGTGCGCACCCGCGGGCACCAGGGGGACAACTGACACGGTGATGTCGCTATCGGGGGCAACTGGAGTTTTCAGTTGTTCGTCCTGGAACATTTTCAGTTCGAAACGCGTAACTGATTTCGTCTGGTTCTTTGCAATTTCGTCTAACTCGTGACTCAATTGTGAGGAGTCAAAAAACACTCCATCTTGTTTGGCGTGTAGCGCATTGGCGCCGAGTGCAAATACGGCGAGGCCGATTACGAGAAAAGAGATGAATCGCTTCATAGGGGCTATGCTACCTAAGAAGTGCGCTGATGGGCAAGGATTAAACGTATTCATAGTTTTGCTCATTTACTTTAATTGGATTCGGTAATGGAGCCGGGCTGCCGTATTCGCGTCAAATGTTAGTAACAAGTTCGTTACTTTCCGATGAGTTCGCGAACGAGACATGCGCTACCTTGTGCTGCGTGCGATCTACGCCGCTTGCTGCGCATGAGAGACTCTATCGTCGATTTCAAGCCACTCGAACGTTGTTATCTTTGCCGGATCGAGCCCGAGTTTTTTGACCTCTTCGCTGAAGAACTCGCGCTTTTCCGGATGTTGGTAGAGGCTGCTGACCTCAACGTCTTCGGCCCAACGTTTGATTTCTTCTGGTGTTTTCTTCTCGCCGCTCTGATTGAGCCATTCGACCATCTCCTGGTCGCCTGCTCCCTGCTCGATTTGCGCTTTGAAATCATCTCCCCTTACGCCTTTGAATCCGAAAAGCGTGTTGTCGAGGGGGCAATCGAAATGGTATTCGCCGATCTTCCCCGCCACCAGTGCCCGGCATTTGTCGATCGTGCGGCCAAGAATCGCGTAGCCCCCGACGCGAATGCGCGGGCTGCGCGGCGCCTCTTTTCTTAAATCTTTTCCAGTAACCTTTTTCTTCATACTTCGCTGTTTCGAATGAGCGCCATGATCCGGCCGCAAAGGATGCGGACAAAATTCAGGAAACGCGGATTGCCACTGATGACCGCAAATGAACATACATTTCCGATTTCTGAATCTGTGAAAATCTGTGCTAATCTGTGGCTAGATTCATGGTCAATATCTCGATCAAATACACTGGCGATCTGCACTGCGACGCGACGCACGGCCCGTCGGAATCGATACTCTCCACCGACGCGCCGACCGACAACAAAGGTAAGGGCGAAGCATTTTCGCCCACAGACCTCGTGGCCACGGCCCTTGGCACTTGCATGAGTACAACGATGGGAATCAAGGCGCAGGAGCTTGGTGTTGATCTGCGCGGAATGACCGTGTCAGTGCAAAAGAAAATGTCGAAGGATGCGCCGCGCCGGATCGTTGCACTCCCGTCAGAGGTTCACGTCCCGTTACCGCCCGATTCGCCGCATCGCGAAGTGATCGAGCAAACCGCGCTCAACTGTCCGGTGCACAAGAGATCGCCCGACAAAATTTTTCTGGGAAGGGTAGCTTTGGAGTGCGCGGACACGTCCGCGCTTTGAAAGCGGCGACATGTTGCCGCACTCCAAAAATCTGCACGCTATTTTTACAGCACTGCATGTGATCGGCCACGCGCGATCGAGCGAGAATAATGCGCTTGCGTAAGGAAGATAGGCTCCCAGCCTGTCTCGGCGGGCGGGCTTCCCAGCCTGCCAGGACTTTCGCGTGCAAATCCGACAGGCTCGCCGCAGCGAGTCCGTCCGGTGGCGGACAAGATGTCCGTCGGCCGAGTCAGGCTAGGAAGCCTGACCTCCGTACAACCACTGCATGTAATCGCGCACGCGTTCTTCGAGCGGAAAACGTGGCTCGTAGCCAAGCGCACTGCGCGCTCTCGTGAGATCGGCCTGGGTGAAGTTTTGATAATGCGCGTGCGGATTATCGATGTAATCGGGCTGGAAATTTGTGGCAAGGCATTTGTTTAGAACGTCCACCAGTTCATTAAACGAGCGCGCCTGTCCCGACCCCAGGTTGTAGATTCCGCTCGTTTGCGCATCGAGCGCGCCAATGCTGCCTTCGACCGCGTCCTTCACATAAACAAAATCGCGTTTTTGCTCGCCATGTTTGAAAATTCGCGGTCGTTGTCCCGCTTTCATCTGTTTCGAGAGATGATAAATCATGCTTGCCGGGATGCCCTTGTGCGCCTCGCGCGGTCCGTAAACGTTGAAGTAACGCAGTCCGATGATGATCCAGTCGGGCGACTCGTTCGCTTCGCGCATCGCGATATTGTCCATGATCACTTTTGAAAACGAGTAAATGTTCGCGGGCGCGGCGCCGTTTGATTCCATACTTGCTTTAGCGGCGGCGCCATAGATCGATGCAGACGACGCGTAGATGATCCTCGTCTTCGTCGGGCGCGCAAAGTTTAAAAGTCGCCGAAAACTTTCGATGTTGTCGTGAACCTGTTCGAACTGGTCGTGGTTGGTCGTGTCAGTAATGGATGCCAGATGAAAAATCGCGTCGAACTTTTCGTCGCCGAATTGATCGTGCCAGTCGAGCGTTGCCAGATTCTGCGCGACAAAGTCTCCGCGATAGCCGGCGAGATTCTTGAAATCTCCGGAACGAAAATCGTCGATCACCGTGAGACGCGCGTCCGGAAATTTCTCCTGCAACGCGAGCGTGAGATTGGAGCCGATGAAGCCGGCTCCACCGGTGATGACCAAGTTGGCAGGAGGGTTAGTCGAAGGCACAGGAAATTTGTTGCGCGTTGATTAAATAATCTTGACGCTCGAAGCGCAAGCCGCTAGTTCTGGAATCAGTTCTTTGCGAGCTTGAAAAAGTGGATCGGCGCAAGAAATCTCGTGCAAATCGGGAGCAGTTGCGCTGCTGTAACTGGATACGACTTCCCATGGCCAATCCCCGAAAACTTTCGGGGGTGAAGGCGGGAAGAAGGTGAAGGCCAGTTGAGTGTTGAGATCTGAGAGGGGCGGAAATGCCTGGCTCTCATCTCTCAACTAAAGACTCTCAACTTCTTCGAATGCCAGGAGCCAGAATATTTGTCCGGTCCACCTCATTCGTGCCCGCGTGTGCGGGGCGCGAAAAAACTTCTTCGCAAAAAGAAGAATGAGAGCTGGGCGATGCGGCCTCGGCCATACAAGTCCGACTCTCGGAGTTGGAGGAAACTTGTATGCGAAATCGCCTATTATGTTTTTGTTTTCGGGGTAGCGCACGCGTCTCGCGTGTTGGTTTCGGCGTCGCGCCGAAACAGTCTTTCCTAAAAACGTGGACCGAGGATCCCGGCATCGCGCAAGAGAAGTTCGCGACGGCGGGACACCGTCGCCAGCACGCGAGACGCGTGCGCTACCCAAGCGGACTCGCTGCGTTGCTCGTCTTCGCGCCGATCGTTTGCTTGGGGCAGGAAGCCTCGCCGACTCCTTCACCAAGCGAAGCGGAGTCCGAGGCAGTCGTTGTTTCCGCAACGCGTTTCGACATACCGCTCGATCAATCGCCCGCGAGCGTGAGCGTGATCAGCTCGGAAGATCTCGAGCAAAAGATGGCGTTCCTATCAATCAAGGTTTGCAAGGAGCATTTAATTTCGCCGATCTGACCACTGACGACATCGGCAGGATCGAAGTCGTGCGTGGGCCGCAGAGCACTTTGTATGGGCCGCGCGCGTTGGCCGGCGTCATCCAAATTTTTACTAAACAGGGCGAAAATTCTCCCGGTATCCAGTCGAGCGCCGAGGGCGGCTCCTACGACACCTTTCGCGAATCGCTCCAGAGTGACGGAAAGATCGGTCAGTTTGATTATTCAGTCAGTGCAAGCCGGATCGATACCGATAACGCGCGACCAAACAATCAATATCGAAACAGCGCGGCGATTGCGAACCTCGGCTGGTCGCCAAACGACCAACTGCGCATTAGCGGTTTGTTCACGTATTCGCTCAGCGATATTGGCATTCCGAACACGATTTTCGATCCGCGGCCGATC
>WNGF01004236.1_pt1 | contig 18922 bp, 18 predicted proteins | sample 5400641 | NCBI WGS metagenome assembly WNGF01 (sample SAMN13153371, study PRJNA577476) | soil metagenome | isolation source: 80 cm soil or saprolite under grassland replicate 2 | place: USA:California | collected 2016-06-15
ATGGCAGTGGGAGTCGATGAGACCGGGAAGGACCGTCGTCCCCCGACAGTCGACGACGACGTCGGCGCCGCGTGCGTCCGCTCGCGCCCCCGAGCCGATCGCCGAGATCCGGCCGTCCGCCACGAGGATCGCCTCCGCCTCGAGCCGCGGCGCAGAGAGAATCCCGGTGGCCAGGGCGTCGATGTTGATGAGCCCCAGCGTCGGCATCAGTACTCGCCCAGGCAGCGATCGACCATCGCCTTGGCGGCCTCCCAATCGTAGGAGCGGAACATGCGGCCGTTCACCACCGGCTGCGAGGCGGAGTAGAACATCTCGTACTGGAGCTGCCGCCCGGCGAACTCCGTGCCGACGAAGTCCCAGATGAGCTTGAGGAGCTTGACGCGCTCCCGCGCGCCGGCGACCCCCGAGCGATAGTACCGCTCGGTGTCCGCCCGGCTCTCCCCGCCCGTGAAGCTCGCCTCCGAGCTGGGCACCGCCTGGAAGGCGCCGCCCGCCAGCTCGCGGATCGCGCGCATCAGGTCCACGATCAGCCGGCGCTGCAGGCTCATGCCCGCGTAGATGTACTGCGGATGCGGACGGGCCACGCCGTCCTTGACCAGCGGGAAGCGCTGCGCCGCATGCACCAGCGCGTCGAAGGCCGCGCACTGGGCCGCGATCTCGCCGCCGAGCTGGGCCTGCACGGGCGCCTGGCCCTGCACGCTGTGCAGCTCGACGAGCTTCATGGCGAGGCCGGCCAGGAACTCGAGCTTCACGCCGAACCGGACGAGGGACTGGAAGTTCGCGAGCGTGTGGGAGGGCGTGTCGTGGAACTGGCCATTGACCAGGTCCACGTTGCGGTCGATGAACACCTGCTCCCACGGCACGAACACGTCGTCGAGGACCACCGTCGCGTCCACCTCGTCGAAGCGAGAGGACAGCGGATAGTCGTAGACGCTGGTGGCCATCGTCCCGAACGGCCGGCGCGGATAGAGCCGCAACCCTTCGGCGCCCGTGGGGATGACGACGGAGATCGCGTAGTCGTCGTCCCCCTTCGCGAGCGGGGTGATGTAGGAGAGGAAGAGCCAGTCGGACATGGCCGCCGAGGTGGCGATCGCCTGGCAGCCCCGGATGACCACCCCGCCGTCGCGCTCGCGGACGACACCGGGATAGAGGAAGGGCTCGGGCTGGCGATGGGCCGGCTGCGAGCGGTCGATCTGCGGCGGGACGATGGCGTACGAGACGTACAGATCGTCGGCGCGCGCCTTCTCGTAGAAGCGCCGCACGTTGTCACCGAACCGCTCCCCGCCCCGCGCGAAGAACTCCGGCACGCTCGCGAACGCGGTGATCACGCAGGCGACGTGATCCGGCGTCCGCCCCATGAGCCCGTACGACGCCTCCGCCCAGAAGCGGTGGACGCGACGGCGCGCCTCGAGATCCTCGGCGGTCCGGGGAATGAGCCACATCGTGCCGTGCCGCTCTCCCGTGGCGGGATCGACATACGTGGTGACGGGCTGCGCCCCCTCGGCGCGCGCGGCGTCGTAGCGGTCGGCGATCCGCCGGATCGGCTCGGCAAACGCCGGATGCTTGGTGACGTCGCCGACCCGTTCGCCGTCGAGATACACGGCCCGCCCGTCCCGAAGACTCTCGATGTACTCGTCGCCGCGGCGCATGGCAGGCTACGCGTTCCGGCCGGTCAAAACGGAACTTCGGTCCGCTCGTCCTTGACGCGCTTGGCCTTGTGATCCCAGCGCGGCAGCTCACCGGGCTCCGTCAGCTCGACGCCGGCGCGAATGCCGAGTCCGAGACGGAGCGTGTCCTCCAGCGTCTGCCGCATTCCCCGACATTCCTCCGGCCCCAGCCGCGGCGAGGGGTCGACACGGACCACGATCTCGTCCAGCCCCTCCACACGGCGGAAGACGATCTGGAACTCATCCACGCCGGCATGGCCGCGGATCAGCTCCTCGATCCGCCGCGGGTAGACGATGATGCCCCGCACCTTCTTCATGTCGTCCAGCCGGGCCAGCACGCCGCCCTCGAGGCCGACGAGGGTCCGGCCGCACGGACAGGTCCGGTCGGCGAGCTGGACCACGTCGCGGGTCCGATAGCGGAGCAGCGGCATCGCCTTGCGATAGAGGCTCGTGAACACGAGCTCGCCGCGCTCGCCCGGCGCCACCGGCCGGTCGTGCTCGTCGAGAACTTCCGGATAGCAGTAGTCCTCGTGGACGTGCGTGATTCCGGAGCGCGCCTCGCACTCGAAGCCCCACGCGGCGATCTCGGTGAGGCCGGGCAGGTCGAAGGCCTTGGCGCCGAACGCGGTCTCGATCCGCTCGCGCGTCGCGGGAATGGAAGCCCCCGGCTCGCCCGTGTGCCAGGTGATGCGGATGCGCGTCTCCTTGGCGAGATCGATCCCCTTGCGTGCCGCCTGCTCGGCGAGAAAGAGCGCGTAGGACGGCGTGCAGCCCAGCACGGTGATCGGATACGTCCGGAGCGCGTCGATCCGCTGCTCGGTCGAGAGCCCGCCGGCGGGAAAGACGAGACAGCCGAGGTCCTGCGCGGCGTAGAACCCCGACCAGTAGCCGATCCAGGGCCCATAGGAGAAGGCCGCCATCACCATGTCGTGCCGGCGGACGCCGAAGGCGTGGAGCGAGCGCGCGTAGGAGTGGTAGAAGCCGTACCAGTCGTCCTCGGTGTCGAGGAACGCCAGCGGACGACCCGTCGTCGCGGAGGTCATGTGCACGCGCAGGCACTGCTCGACGGGCACGGCCAGCAGTGTGCCCCAGAGCGGATGGTCGGCCTGATCCTGCTTCAGCTCGTCCTTGGTCGTGAACGGAAGATGCCGGAGATCGTCGAGTCGCGCGATCCGCGCGGGCGTGATCCCGGCGTCGTCGAGCTTCCTGCGGTAGAACGGGCTCGCGGCGTACGCGTGCTGGACCTGCTCGCGCAGCTTCCGCTCCTGCAACGCGGTGAGATCGGCACGCGACGCCGTCTCGAACTCGGGCTCGAGGTAAAGGCTCACGTTTTCTTCAAGACGGGTGCCGCCGCCGCCACGGCCTTGATGATGCCGTGGTAGCCGGTGCAGCGGCACAGCACGGCCGAGATGCCCTCGCGAATCTCCTGCTCGCTGGGCTGCGGGTTCACGCGCAAGAAGTCCAGCGCGGTGAGCAGCATGCCGGGCGTGCAGAAGCCGCATTGCAGGCCGTGGTGCTCCCGGAACGCCTCCTGCAGCGGATGCAGCGTACCGCCCTGGGCGAGGCCCTCCACCGTCGTCAGCTCCGCCCCGTCGGCCTGCACCGCCAGCATCAGGCACGAGCGGGCCGCCTCGCCGTCGACCAGGATCGTACAGGCCCCGCAGATGCCGTGCTCACACCCGACGTGCGTCCCGGTGAGGCCGAGATCTTCTCTCACGAAGTCCACCAGCAGCTTGCGCGGCACGCACCGCCCCTCGCGCGGCGTGCCGTTGACGGTGAGCCGGACGTGCGCGAGCTCGCCGCTATCCACGACTGGCCTTCGCCAGCGCGCGCTTGACCGCGCGCTGGGTGAGGACCCCGGCGAGATGGCGCCGGTAGTCGGCGGAGGCGTGGATGTCCGAGTCGGGGTCGACGAGCTCGGAGGCCCGCCGCGCCGCGGCGTCGATCGCCGCATCGGCGAGCCCGTCGCGCTCGAGAATCTCCTCGGCGGCCCGGAGCCGCAGCGGCACCGGCCCCGCGCCCGAGGTGGCCAGGCGCGCCATGACGCACCGGTCACCCTGACGCGCGATCATGGCCGCGATCCCGACCAGCGCGAAGTCGCCGTGGCGCCGTGCCAGCTCCTCGAAGGCGTAACCGGTCCCGGCGGGCGGCGCGGGCAGGCGAACCTCCACGAGGATCTCGTCGGCCCCGAGGCTCGTCGTCAGATAGCTCTGGAACAGCTCCGAGGCGGCGATCACCCGCTCGCCCTTGGGCCCGCGCGCGACGACGGAGCCGCCGACCGCCGCCAGGACCGCCGGGTACTCGGCGGACGGGTCGGCGTGGGCGAGGCTGCCGCCGATGGTCCCGCGCGAGCGGATCGGCAGATGGCCGACCCAGCGGGTGGCCTCGGTGAGCAGCGGAATGCGCTCGGCGATCTCCGGCGAGAACTCGATCGTCCGCTGTCGCGTCATCGCGCCGACCCGTACCTCGCCGTCGTGCGCGCGGATGTACGCGAGCGCGGGAATCCGGTTGAGGTCGATCAGCGCCGCGGGCCGGCTCAGGCGGAAGTTCAAGAGCGGGACCAGGCTCTGGCCGCCGGCCAGGAGCTTGGCCTCGCCGCCGTAGCGGCTGAGCAGCGCGAGGGCCTCGTCGACGCTCCCCGGCGCGTGGTAGTCGAACTTGGCTGGTTTCACGACGTTCTCGCCTCGCGGATCAAGTGCCAGAGTCGGGTCGGGGTGATCGGAAGCTCCGTGATGCGGATCCCGAGCGGAGACAGCGCGTCGCTCACGGCGCTGGCCAGCACGGCGGGGACCGTCATCGAGCTGGACTCGCCCAGGCCCTTGGAGCCGAGGGTCGTCAGCGGAGAGGGAGAGACGACGTGGGCGATGTCGATCTCGGGCGCCTCGCTCGCGGTGGGGACCAGGTAGTCCATGAAGGTCCCGCTCAGGAGCTGACCGTCCTCGTCGTACGCGAGCTCCTCGTACAGGGCGCCCCCCAGGCCGTGCAAGGCGCCGCCGTAGATCTGCCCCTCGGCGATCATCGGGTTGATGATCGTGCCGGCGTCGTGGACGGTGACGTAGCGCAGGATCCGGATCTGGGCCGTGGCCGGATCGACCTCGACGGCCATGACCTCGGCGATGAAGCCGTAGGTGTTCGACGAGTTGACCCGGTCCTCGGCGTCGACGGCCTGGGAGCCGGTGAAGCCGAAGACCGCCGTCGCCTGGAGTCCGGGCTCCATGCCGTCAGGCAGCGACTGCGTGTGCCAGTGCGCGCGACCCGCGAGATCCTTGATCGAGTACGACGCGCCCTTGCCCGTCCGGAGACGGACGGCGCCGCCGCGGAACTCGAGCGCCGCCGCGGGCGTCTCCATCAGGTGCGCGGCGTACTCCACCAGCTTGGCCTTGAGCTTGCGCGCCGCGAGCGCGGCCGCGCTCGTGCCGACGGAGCCGAAGCGGCTCGAGTACGTGCCCGACGAGATCGACCACACCCGCGTGAACGTGTCCATCTCGTCCACGACCGTCACGTCGCGTGGTGTCACGCCCAGCTCGTCGGCGATGATCTGCGACACGACCGTCTGATGGCCCTGCCCCTGCGGCGTGGTTCCCATGATGACGGTGACGCGGCCGAGCGGATCGATCTTGACGGTCGCCGAGTCGACCGCGCCCGACTTCGGCAGATACTCGGGCTTGGCGCGGAACTGCGGATCGAGCGCGGTGGCGACGTAGCCCATGTTCGAGACGGAGGGATCGACGGCCAGCGCGAGCCCGATGCCGACGTAGCGCCCGGCCGCCCGCGCCCGCTCACGCTGGCCCTTGAGCTCGTCGTAGCGGGCGATCTCGAGCGCCTTGTCGAAGGCCGCGGCGTAGTCGCCACTGTCGTAGAGCCCACCGGTCGGCGTGCGGTACGGAAACGCGTCGGCCTGGATCAAGTTCCGCCGGCGCACCTCGGCGGGGTCGAGGCCGAGCTTCTCGGCCAGCCGGTCCATCATGCCCTCGGTCTCGAAGTAGAGATGGCCGCACGCGTATCCCCGGTTGGGGCCGGTCAGGCTCTTGTTGGTCATGACGACGGACGCGTCGACCTCGAGGTGCTGGAACCGGTACGGGCCGACGAAGTTGCCCGTCGGACGGAAGCTGCACCCCGGCTCCGGGCTCCGGATGTAGCCGCCGACGTTGTCGAGCCAGCGATAGCGCATGCCGAGCACGGTCCCGTCACGGCGCGCGGCCAGCTCGCGATCGGCGATCCGGTCGGTGCCGCTGGAGGACGCCAGCAGGTGCTCGCGGCGATCCTCGATCCACTTCACGGCGCTGACCCCCGTCTTCATCGCCGCCAGCCCGATGAGCGCGATGTACGGATAGATGCTCGACTTGATCCCGAAGCTGCCGCCGATGTCGGGCGGCACGATGAAGCGCAGGCGGTTCTCGGGCAGGCCGAGGACGCGGGCCGTCAGCGGATGCATGATGAACGGCCCCATGAAGTTCGACCAGACGGTGAGGACGCCGTCCAGCGGATCCCAGCGCGCGATGATGCCGTACGTCTCGATCGGCGTCGAGCCGTATTTGGGAAACCGGAAGCGCTCGCGGATCACGACGTCGGCCTCGGCGAAGGCACGGTCGGGATCACCGTAGACGAGCCGACGGTGGCCCGCCAGGTTCGATCCCACCGCCTCGTGCAGGACGGGCGCACCGGGCGCGAGCGCCCGCTCGGGATCGATGACGACGGGCAGCGGCTCGTAACGGACCGTGACCGCGTCGGCGGCGTCCTCGGCGAGATAGCGGTCGCGCGCGACCACGACGGCCACCGGCTCGCCGACGAAGCGCGCCTTGTCCGTGGCCGTGCAGTAGTAATGCACGGGCGCGGTGACACCGACGGAGAATGGCTTGGTCGCCCTGGCCACGTCCTCGCCCGTGATGATGCCGACGACGCCGGGCTGGGCGAGCGCCTCGGCGATGTCGTAGCCGAGGATGCGGGCGTGCGCGTGCGGCGAGCGCACGATCGCGGCGTGACAGGCATTCGCGACGGGCGGGTGATCGTCGATGAACGTCCCGCGTCCCGTCAGGAGCCGCGCGTCCTCGACGCGCTTGATCGGCTGGCCGATCCAGTTCGTGACGGGAGCGGAATTTCCTGGCAAAGTGCGGACAATCTCACCACCCACCCCACGGGTTGTCAAGACGTCCGGACGTCGCGCGTGTAGGGCGGGGCTCGTCCCCCGCCGGACGTCTACCCGAATCCCATCACCGGGTCCCATGACAGCGGCGTGACGCGATACTTCGGCGCCTTCTCGTTCACGGGGACCTCGAAATAGACGTGCGACCCGGGATTGACGTAGCCGGTGACGAACCCGATGTAGCTGGCCGTCACACCGCCGGCCGCATCGAGCGCTTCGACACGGAGCCTGAGGTTCCGCACGGCATAGCCCCACTGATTGGTGACGTATCCGCTCACGATCGGCTTGCCGCGTCGCTCGTCCGGCTGCCATTCGAGCTTGAAGTAGCTGTCGACGCCGTAGGTGCCATAGCTCACGGTGCTCTGGGTCCCCGTCGGCTCCGGGGCGCTCTGCAACACGTCACCCGAGGCGCAGGCCTGCGCCAGCACCAGCACCACGGCGAGACCCCCCGTCCACCCCAACGCTCCGCCCATCGCCCCCTCCTCGTGTCCCCGGCATTCTAATGGGGTCAGGCTTTGACTTCTTAACACTTCGAGAGGTCGGAGAACGCATCCCCCCGAAGTGTTAAGAAGTCAAAGCCTGACCCCGCTTCCCGCACTCGCCCGCGTGACAGAAAACGTGTAGTAATCGGGACGCCGCCCGCGTATACTGACGGCGTCTGGTTCGACCGAGGGATCACTCGCGACCCTCCCGCTTCGCAGACCGCGTTTCCCGGCCACTTCCGCTTCGTGGGGCGTGTCGTGCAATGAATGCGCGGAAGACTGATCGGGCCCAGAAGCGCCCTCATGAGGAAGTGGCTCCATGTCCTTTGCTACGTTCAACCTCCACCCGGATCTGCTCCGTGCCCTCGAGGCGCTGAGCTTCACCGCCCCCACACCCATCCAGACGGACGCGATCCCGCCGGCGTGCGGAGGCCGCGACGTCCTCGCCTGCGCCATGACGGGCAGCGGCAAGACCGCCGCGTTCCTGCTTCCCATCCTGCAGCGTCTCGTCGGCAAACCGCGCGGCGTGACGCGAGCGCTCGTGCTCGCGCCGACGCGTGAGCTGGCGGCCCAGATCGACGAGCACCGCCAGCAGCTCGCACGCTTCACGCGCGCCAGCGGCGGCGCCGTGTTCGGAGGCGTCGCCATGGCGCCGCAGGAAACGGCATTCCGCCGCGGCGTCGACATCGTCGTCGCCACGCCGGGTCGGCTCCTGGACCATTTCCAGTATCCCTACGCGCGGCTCGCCGGGCTCGAGGTCCTGGTGCTCGACGAGGCCGACCGCATGCTCGACATGGGCTTCCTGCCCGACATCCGGCGGATCCTGCGCGCGCTGCCCGCGTCGCGGCGTCAGACGCTGCTCTTCTCGGCGACGCTGCCGTCGGCCATCACCGCGCTCGCCCGCGAGATGCTCCACGATCCCGCGATGATCAACGTCGAGCGACCGAGCGCGCCGGCCGTCGGCATCAGCCACACGGCCTATCCGGTGGCCTCGGAGGGCAAGCTCCCGCTGCTCCTCGAGCTCTTGCGCCAGCCCGGCGTGCGGAACGCGCTCGTCTTCACCCGCACGAAGCATCGGGCCAATCGCCTCGCCGACGGCCTCGGTCGGCGCGGGGTGACGGCCGAGCGCATCCACGGCAACCGCACGCAAGCCCAGCGCACCCGCGCGCTGGACGACTTCAAGACGGGCAAGGTGCGGATCCTCGTCGCCACCGACATCGCCGCCCGCGGCATCGACGTCACGGCGCTCAGCCACGTGGTCAACTTCGACGTGCCGAAGGTCCCCGACGACTACATCCACCGCTCGGGACGGACGGCGCGGGCCGAGGCCATCGGCGACGCGGTCACGTTCGTGTCGCCGGAGGAGGAAGGTGATTTTCGCGCGATCGAGCGGGCGGTGGGCCGGCGAATCGAGCGGGTCACGCTGCCCGACTTCGACTACACGGCGCGCCCACCGGAGCGCCTGGAGGTGCCGCTCGCCCAGCGGATCGCCGAGATCCGCGCCCGCCGGGCCGACGACCGCGGGCGGGCGCGCCAGAACGCCGCCCGGCATCACGACTCGACGCGGAGCTATCGCCCGCTGGCCTGAGCGCTCGACGTCAGGCGTTCGCCGACAGGAGGGACGCCAGGATCTTCTCGTCCGCGGGATCCACCGCGGTGAGACGGATGCACGCGACCGTCGGCGCCGCGGATGCGGCGCCGACGACCTTGCCGTACACGTCGCTGGAGTCGTGACCGAGCGCCGGGTAGGTCAGCCGGAACCGGATGTTGGTCAGCGGAGCCAGCGCCGCGCTCAGCCGGACCTCGAGCTCGCGGCGGCCCAGCCGCTGGACGACGCCCCTGATCTCGTCCGGCCGCACGAGCTTCCCCTCGATGACCCAGCACACGAAGGGTAACGTCACCGCGGTGCTCGGCCCGTCGTCGGTCTCCGCGGCCAGACGCTGGGCGAACCGCCCGCCGATGCCCCGAAGCTCATAGACCACGAGCGGCTCGGACAGGCCCTTCACCTCGATCGACAGCGGCGGGGCGACCTCGGCGATCGTCGCGATGGCCTCGCAGGTGGACGCCGTCATGAAGATCTGACCACCGACGGTCGCGCCCTCGACGCGGGCGGCCACGTTCACCGCGCTGCCCACGACGGCGTACTTCGCCCGCTGCTCGGAGCCGATGTTGCCGACGACGGCCTCGCCGGTGTTGAGACCGATCCCCATCTCGAAGCGCGGCAGGCCGCGCGCCACGTGATCGGCGTTGATCTCGTCCATGGCCAGCTGCATGGCCAGGGCGGCCGCCGCCCCTCGCTCGGCGTGGTCGGCATGCGGGAGCGGCGCGCCGAAGATCGCGAAGATCGCGTCGCCGATGAACTCGTTGATGGTGCCGCCGTGCGCGATGACGATCTCGGTCATGCGGGCGAGGTAACCGTTGAGGACCTCCATGACGTGGGCGGGATCGCCGTGCTCGGCGAACCGGGTATAGCCACGCAGGTCCGACATCAGGATTGTCACCACGCGCTTCTCTCCACCGAAGCGCAGCCCCTCGGGCGACTCCAGGAGCGTCTTCACGACCTCGGGAGAAACGTAACGGCCGAACGTGCTGCGGATGAAATCGCGCTGACGCAGGCCCTCGACCATCCCGTTGAACGCGCGCGTGAGCTGACCGATCTCGTCGCCCGATCGCACGGGCAGCGACTGCGAGAGGTCGCCGCCGGCCACGCGGGCCACGCCGCCCGTCAGCGCGCTGATGGGGCGCGTGATGCCCCGCGCGAAGAGCAGCCCGAGCACCAGCGCGGCCAGGGCGCCGGCCAGCGAGGCCTGCAGGATGGCCACGGCCAGCTCGCGGGAGCGGTCGAGAAAGATCTCGACCGGATAGTCCACCACGAGCACCGCGATGTTCTTGCCGTCGTGGACGATCGGCGCCACGGCGGTGATCCACATCCCCTTGCCGTTGTCGTAGACCCCGGTGTAGCGGGCGACCCCGTCCTGCAGGGTCCACGCCAGCGGGTCCGCCAGCTCGGCCGCCACGGAGTAGGCCTGGCCGGCGCGCTGATCGTCGTCGCTGCTCACGACGACACGGGCCCGACGGCGCGCGCGATCGTAATCGGTCACCGTGTAGATGGGCGTGGTGAGCACGACCTCCGACTGCACGCTGGCGAGCCGCTGCTTCAGACCGGCGTACGCCGGCGCGTCGACCGGCCCCGCGCGCTGCAGCCGCTCGTGGACCGCCGGGTCGACGAGGAGCGCCGCCGTCCGCGCGATGTTGAGCAGCTGGGTCCCGACCATGTCCTCGACCTCGCGCTTCTGACGCTGATAGGCGAAGGTCCCGACGAGGCCGACGGCGAGAAGGGTTACGATGGCGAAGAGGACGGCGAGGCGGACGCTGAGGCGACGCCAGATCCTGGGTCGCTGCCACGACATCTCCTGCTGCACGGTCATTGCCGCCGGTCCCTCCCGCGTTGCCGCGTCCCGCCGGCCGAAGAGTTGACACGACCGTGACATATGGCCGTCGGGCTTGCCCTATGGTCGGATGCGGTGAACAACGTACCAGAAGGAGGCTTCGATGAAGAGCAATACCAGCGTGCGACTGGCATCCGCGATGGCCGTCGCGCTGTCAGTGGCCCTCCACTCCGCGGCGCAGGCCGGGCCCGCGCCGGTGCCGAAGTTCGAGCACGAGAAGTGCTACGGCATCGCCAAGGCGGGCCAGAACGACTGCCAGACGGCCAACTCCTCGTGCGCGGGCACCTCCAAGCGCAACAGTCAGGGGGACGCCTGGCTCTACGTTCCCAAGGGCAGCTGCGACAAGGTCGTCGGCGGCAGCACGAAGCCCAGGCAGAGCTGAGCCGGCCGTGGGGCGGGACGTGACGATCGGCGCGTGTCCGGACGGCGCGCTCGGGGGCGCGGGGATCGGCCTGCGCGCGCCACACGTCGCCGACGTCATCACGACCCGCCCCCACGTCGCGTGGCTCGAGGTCCACGCGGAGAACTACATGGGTGGCGGCGCCGCCCGTCACGCGCTGACACGGATCCGCGCGGATTACCCCATCGCGCTGCACGGGGTCGGCCTGTCGCTGGGCGGCGCCGACGATTTGGACGCGGGGCATCTGCGGCGCCTTCGTCGTCTCGTCGACGAGATCCAGCCCGTCCTCGTCTCGGAGCACCTGGCGTGGAGCGTCGCCGGCGGGAGCTATCTGAACCATCTGCTGCCCCTGCCCTACACCGAGGAATCGCTCGACGTCGTCTGCGCCCACGTGACGCGCGCGCAGGAGGTGCTCGGCCGCTACCTCCTGATGGAGAATCCCTCGGCGTACCTGCGCTTCGAGCACTCGCCGATCCCGGAGCCGGACTTCCTCGGCGAGATCGCGCGGCGGACGGGCTGCGGGCTCCTGTGCGACGTGAACAACATCCACGTCAGCGCCCACAACCTCGGCTTCGATCCCGTGGCCTACCTCGACGCGCTCCCGGCACGGGCGATCGGGGAGATCCACCTCGCGGGACACAGCGCCAACGACGCCGACGGCCAGACGGTGCTCATCGACGACCACGGCTCACGCGTCGCGCCGGAGGTCTGGCGGCTCTACGCGCACGCGATCGCGGCCTTCGGCGGCCGCCCGACCCTGGTCGAGTGGGACACGGACATCCCCGCCCTCGACGTCCTGCTCGACGAAGCCCGTCACGCCGAGCGCGTGGCGAGCCATGCGTGCCGGGGGGCTGCCTCTGCGCTCGCTCGGTGATCTACAAGATCTCGTTCGGCGCGCCCTGCTCGGCGGCCCGGCGCAGGGCGTCGTGTCGTTGATCGCCGCGGACGGCATCGCCCCCGAGGCCCGGCTCGACATCTATCGCCATCACGTCGTCGCGTCGTTGACCGCGGCGCTGGAGACGACCTATCCGGTGGTCTGCCGGCTCATCGACCGGCGGTTCTTCACGTACGCGGCCGACGCGTTCATCCGCAGCCATCCCCCGACGGGGCCGTGCCTGTTCGAGTACGGCGCCGAGCTCGCCGGGTTCCTGGCGGACTTCCCGCCATGCCGGCATCTGGAGTATCTGCCCGACGTGGCCCGCCTCGAGTGGGCCCTGAACGTCGCCGCCCACGCCGACGACGCGGCACCGATCTCTCCGTCCGCGCTCGAGAGCGTCGCCCCGGCGCGGGTCGGCGAGTTACGATTCGCCTTCGATCCCTCGCTGTCGTTGCTGAGATCGGCGTGGCCGATCGACCGGATCTGGCGCGCGAACCAGGCCGAGGTCGGCGCCGAGCCCATCGTGAATCTCAGGGCCGGCGGCGTGTGCCTCGAGATACGTCGTCGGGACGACGTCGTGGGCTTCCACGAGCTCACCGAGGCGGACTACACCCTCAGGCGTGCGCTGCTCGATGACGAGCGCCTGGACACCGCCGCGGAGGCGGCGCGCGGAGTCGATCCGGCCCTGGATCTGGCGGGGTTGCTCGGAGCGCTGCTTCAGGACAACGTGCTCATCGGCTTCAGCCTCGCGCCCGGGCGCGCGGCGCCTGCATGATGCGCCGGCGTCTCGTCGCGCTGTTCGATCGGCTCGGCCGCGTCCCGCTGGCGTTCCACCAGTTCCTCTTTCGCCTCGCCGTGGCCGCCCTCTTCCTCCGCGCCGGGCTCACGAAGCTGGCCAGCTGGGAACCGACCGTCGCCCTCTTCCGCGACGAGTACAAGGTGCCGGTCCTGTCGCCGGAGGTCGCCGCGATCATGGCGTCCGCGTTCGAGGTCGGCTGCTCGGTGCTGCTCATCGCCGGCCTCGCCACCCGACTCGCGACGCTGCCGCTCCTGGGCATGATCCTGACCATCCAGCTCTTCGTCTATCCGCAGGCCTGGTCCGAGCACCTCATCTGGGGCTCGATCCTCCTCTTCCTCCTCACGCGAGGCCCCGGCGCGCTCTCGCTGGATCACCTGCTCGCGCCCGGGCGGTAATCGTGGCGGATGATACACTCCCGCCCATCGACCGAAGGACCGAAGGAGGAAACCCCGTGCCCCGTATCGTCTTCTCTCCGCAGTTCCTGCCCAAGACCGTCGTCGACCTCGCCAAGAGCATGGCCCCCGACGGCTTCGAGCTGGTCATCACCGATCCCGGAACGCCGACCTTCACCGAGGCCATCCGCGAGGCCGAGTACTTCCTCGGCTTCGTCCGTGGCGGCATGGACGACGCCTTCTTCAAGGGCGCGCCCAGGATGAAGATGCTCCAGCTCATCAGCGCCGGGTACGACCGCGTGGACATCGAGGCCTGCCGACGCGCCAAGGTGCTCGTCGCCAACAACGGCGGCGCCAATTCCGTGGCGGTCGCCGAGCACACCATGATGCTCATGCTCGCGGTGATGAAGCAGCTGGCGGTCCAGCACGCGAATGTCATGAAGGGCAAGTGGCGCGTGAACTTCGGCGACACCCGCACGTTCGACCTCGAGGGCAAGACCCTCGGCCTCGTCGGCCTCGGCAACATCGGCAAGAAGGTGGCCCGGCGCGCGCGGGCCTTCGACATGACGATCCTCTACTACGACATCATCCGGCTCACCGAGGACCAGGAGGACGCGCTCGGCGTCCGCTTCGCGCTCCTCGACGAGCTGCTGGAGGCCTCGGACGTCGTGAGCGTCCACGTGCCGCTCACGTCGCTGACCCGCGGCATGATGACCGGGCGGACGTTCGCCAAGATGCGGGAGCACGCGATCTTCATCAACACCTGCCGCGGCCCCGTCGTCGACGAGGAGGCGCTCTTCCAGGCGCTGACCACCAAGCAGATCGCCGCCGCCGGGCTCGACGTGATGGAGCAGGAGCCGCCGCCCGCCGATCACAAGTTCTTCAACCTGCCCAACATCACGATCACTCCGCACATGGCGGGCCCCACCGTCGATAACTGGCCCAAGGCGTTCCGCAATGGCTATGACAATATTCAGAGAATGCACGCGGGGCGCAGGCCTTACTGGGTGATCCCCGAGTTGCGGGATTGACCGGATGGGGGGCCCCGACATGGCCCCCATACCCCCCACACCGGGCTCGGAGCGCCTGCGGCGCTCCTCGGAAATCGAATGATGGGGCCGTTGGCGGGGCGCGTCGCGTTCATCACCGGCGGCACGCGAGGGATCGGGCGCGGCATCGCTGATCGCGGCGATGGGGTCCCGGGCGATGGCGCTGCCTCTCGCGCTCGACGAGCCCTCGCAGGTTCCGGGTGTGATCGCGAGCGCCGCCGAGAAGCTGGGAGGGCTCGATATCCTCGTGGCCAACGCGGAGGCGACCGCCTTTCGTCCGATCCTCGAGCAAAAGCCACATAACGTATGGAAAACCTTCGCAATCTCCGTCGAGTCCTTCGTCGCCTCGGTGCAGGCGGCGGCGCCGCTCATGAAGGACGGTGGTCTCGGTGTCCCCTGGCAGGATGCCGGCGCTGCCACACCGGTCCGCCGGCTCGGCTCCGTCGACGACGTCGCCTCGCTCGTGGCCTATCTCGTCAGCGACGCCGCCGCCTTTCTGACCGGGCAGACCATCCTGCTCGACGGCGGCCTCACCATCGTCTCGCCGCTCCAGCGGCTCGTGGAGGGCTCATGACCACCGTTCGCTTCGAGCGCGATGGCTCGGTCGCGCGCGTCGTCCTCGACCGTCCCGCCCAGCTCAACGCGATCAGCCCGGAGCTGCTCAACGACCTCGACGCGGCGTGCGCGGCGGTCGAGGCCGACACCACCGTGGGCGCGGTCGCGCTGACCGGCTCCGGCCGCGCCTTCTGCGCGGGGGCGGATCTGCGGGTGGTGCAGGAGCTCGCGCCCGATCCCGATCGCTGGCGCGTCTTCATGGACCTCTGGCACCGCGTCTTCGACCGGATCGAGCGCCTGCCCGTGCCCGTCGTCGCCGGTGTGCACGGGCTCGCGCTCGCGGGCGGGCTCGAGCTGACGCTCGTCTGCGATCTCGTCGTGGCGGACGAGGACGCGCGCCTCGGCGACCAGCATGTGAACTTCGCGCTGGTGGCGGGCGGCGGCGGCAGTCAGCGCCTGCCGCGCTTGATCGGCGCGCGACGGGCCAAGGAGCTGATGCTGATCGGCGGCTGGATCGACGCCCGTCAGGCCCTCGCCTGGGGCCTCGTCACCCGTGTCGCTCCTGCGGGCACCGTGGCCGAGACGACGCTGGCGCTCGCGCGAGAGGTGGCGGCGAAGAGCAAGGCGGCGAATCGCACCGCCAAGCTCCTGGTCGATCGCGGCCTCGACGTCGATCTCCGCACCGGGCTGGAGCTCGAGAAGCGTGTGGTCGCCGAGCACATGCGCGGCGACGACGCGCAGGCCGGACTGCGCGCCTTCGCCGAGCGGCGCCGCAAGGATCGTTCGTAGGCGTCCCGCTCGGCCTCGACGCCTCGAACGAGGCGCGAGGGCGCGGTTGTGTCGCTCGTCGCTCGTACGCTATGCTGTCGCGGCTCAGATCGCGCACGACGAAGGAGAGCGCATGAACATCGTCCGTCTGATCCCGCTCATCACGGCCTCCGCACTCGCCATCGCTGTCGGCGCCGCCGGCGCCGAGCCCCTGTGCTTCACGGCAAGGTTCGGCTCGGGACTCGGAGCGGCCAGGATCGATCTGAAGGTGATCGTGGACTCGCAAGCGCCGTTCGCCGAGATCGCGGGCGAGGCGCGGTTCTCCCAGCCCGTCTCACCGCCGGGAAGCCTCATCGTCTACGCCGTCAGCGGCGTCGCGATTCCGAATGCCGACGGGTTTTGGGTCTCGCTCGCGGGTACCGGCTACGATCTGGCAAAGACGATCTATCGCGGCACGATCGCCGTCCAGCTGAGCCTGGATCCCGCCAAGCACACGCTCTCCTACACGAGGCAGAACCTGGACGGCTCGTCATCGAGCACATCGACCGGTGTGCCCGAGTTCGTCCTCTGTCCCCAGTGACCATGACGTCCCCCGCCGTGACGTGGCTCGACGGCCGCGAAGCGGAGGCGATCCGCTTCCTGGAAGCGCTCGTGAACCAGGATAGCGGCACGTACGACCGCGCGGACGTCAACGCGCTCGCCGACATGCTGGCCGGGCCGCTGGGTGACCTGGGCTTCGCGCCCACGCGCTTTCCGCAGTCGATTTACGGCGATCACTGGCTCTGGGAGCGCCGGGGCCGCGGTCCCAAGCGATTGCTCTGCGTGAGCCACCTCGACACCGTGTTCGCTCGAGGCACGGCCCGGGCGCGGCCATTCTCGGTCGTGGGGGCGCGCGCGATGGGCCCCGGCGTGCTCGACATGAAGGGCGGGATCACGAGCCTGCTCTTCGCCTTCCGGGCCCTCGCGGCCACGGCCAGCCCGGCCTGGCGCGAGACCACCATCGCGTGGTTCCTCAACAGCGACGAGGAAGTCCTCTCGCCCACGTCGCGACCGCTGATCCGCGCGGAGGCCGAGCGCTCGACGAGCGTCGCCGTCACCGAGCCGGCGCGTCCGGGCGGTGAGTACGTGATCGCGCGCAAGGGAGCGGCCAAGTTCTTCCTCGAGGTGACCGGTCGCGCGGCCCACGCCGGCAATCAGCCCGAGATCGGTCGCAGCGCCGTCCTGGCGATGGCGCAAAAGATCTGCGACCTTCACGCCATGACGGATCTCGCCGGGGGTACGACTGTCAACGTCGGCGTCGTGCGCGGCGGCGAGCGCTCGAACGTCGTGGCCGACCGCTGCTACGCGGAGATCGATCTGCGCGCCTGGAGCCCGGCCGCGGCCGAGAAGGCCATCGCCCACTTCCGCGAGATCGCGGAGCATCCGCACGTGGATGGCACGACGGCCAGACTGTGGGGCGACATGAACTTCCCCCCGTGGCCCGAGGGCCTGCCGGGCACGATGACGCTGCTCGCACTGATGCAGGAGGCGGGACGCGAGCTGGGCCTCAGCCTGCGCGGCATCCCGACCGGCGGCGGCTCGGACGGCAATCACGCCTCGGGCGTGGCGCCGACCATCGACGGCCTCGGTCCCCAGGGCTCGCTGGCTCACAACCCCGACGAGTACATCGAGCTGCCCACGCTGATCGAGCGCGCCCGCGTCGACGCGCGCTTCATCGAGCTGTGGACCGAGCGCTTCACCGGCCTCCGCGCCGGATGACGCGAGGCGGGGCGACGATCTCTCCCGCCACCGCGGCCGACGTGCCCGCGATCGTCGGCCTCATCGGCCGCGTCTACGCCGAGTACGGGTTCGTGTACGATCCGGCGATCGAGATCCCCGATCTCCTGGACTTCGAGGCCCACTACGCGCCGCCGCGCGGCGCTTTTTTCGTGGTCCAGGAGGGTGGCGCGATCGTGGGCTCGGTGGGCGTGGAGCGCATCGACCCGGACACCGCCGAGCTACATCGCCTGTATCTCGACGCCGAGTTACGCGGGCGCGGCACCGGACGCGCGCTCATCGAGACCGTCCTCGCCTGGTGCCGCGCCCGAGACATCGGCCGGCTGATTCTGTGGTCCGATACGCGGTTCGATCTGGCCCACCGCCTCTACCGGCGGATGAGCTTCACCCAGGCAGGCGAGCGCACGCTGCCCGGCGACGTCAACAACACCCGCGAGTACGGCTTCGCGCGCTCGGTCTAGTCAGAGCTCGTAGTACATGAGCAGGACGAGCCCGAACAGGAGCAGGAACGCCGGCCAGAACCACCGGAAGACCCGCGCGTGCCTCCCCTGCCGCCGCCCCGCGATCAGCAGCACCGCGCCAAGGCTCACCGCCGCGGTGCCCATCACCGCGTGCTGCAGGTAGATGGCGTCGAGGTGGAAGCGGCCCTCGTGGAAGTGGAAGAAGAGCGAGACGCCGCCGAGTACCGCGAGGACCGGAATCACGTACGTCCAGCTCGGCCGCCGGAACCGGCCGCGCGCCCGGAGAAGGCCGATGACCCCGAAGGTGATCGGGATGAGGGCGAGGAGCTTGTGCTGGAGCACGACGGGATCGGCGAAGATCTCCGTGAATCGCTGCGGCCCCCATGGCCAGGATTCCGGATCCGACGTCGGGATCAGATACAGGCCGAAGGTGATCCACACGAACGACGACATCGCCGACCAGGGCCAGGGGCGCGGTCGCCAAGACTCCCACGCGATCAGGGCGGCGAGCGTCAGCAACACCACGCCGGCGATGCGGTGGGTGTACTGCGAGTAGATGGCCTCGGCGGGATTCCGGGCATGTCGATGGCCGGCCGCGGTCGCCGGCGCGCCGCCGTACGCCGCCAGGTAGGCGTTCTCCGGAGCGAACGGCCCATCCGGATTCGGATACCACGCCCAGACGTGGACGACGGCAAAGGTCGGGTGCCAGAGCACGAACGGCTCACCGCTCACCGGATGCCGCGCGGGGCAGTCGCCGGCGCGCGCCCCCGGCAGCTCGCGGAAGTCGCGGTAGTGGCAGGACGCCTCGTGCTCGTGCCACTCGGCACCGGGAAAGGGATTCGTGGCCGGGCGCGCGGGCAGCGCGTACTCCACCCCGGCGAGCTGCCAGACCCCGCCGCGCTCCACGTAGAGCAGCATCGGCGGCCGCGTGAGGTCGAGCTGACTGCCCGCCAGCGCCGTGACGACGGCCGCGCCGGCATCGACGCGGGCGAGGTGATAGCCGTGTCGCGGCTCCATCCCCGAGATCTGCGCGAAGCCGTCCGCGCGGGCGCGCTCGATGTCGAGGTAGCGCACGGTGGCCTGGCGCACCTCGGCGAGGATCGC
>WNGF01004238.1_pt1 | contig 18921 bp, 18 predicted proteins | sample 5400641 | NCBI WGS metagenome assembly WNGF01 (sample SAMN13153371, study PRJNA577476) | soil metagenome | isolation source: 80 cm soil or saprolite under grassland replicate 2 | place: USA:California | collected 2016-06-15
GTCCCGAGCCGCACTCTCGCTCCCGCAGCGCGAGGCTCCTCCCCTCTGGGAGACTCCTCGCGCTGCGCGCCGGGGCCGAGATGGAACCGCTCTCCTCCGATCTGTAGACCTCTCTCTGACATGACTATTACTCGGACAGCTCCTAGCGCCGCCTCGACAGGCCGAAGAAGCGCGAGATGCGCAGGGAGAGCGGCTCCTGCTCCTCGGGCTGGGACGGACCTTCGGGGGCGGCCTCCAGGAGGTCGGCCGCCTGGCGTCGGCGCACGGACATCACCGTCTCGAGCTTTTCGGCGAGAGCCGGATTCGCTTCGAGAATCGGCGCGAGCGTCTGCCGATCGATCTCGACGAGGGTGGCTTCCGTCAGGGTGCGCACCGTTGCGCTGCGGGCCTCGCCGGTCAGCAGCGCGATCTCGCCGAAGGTCATGCCGGGCTCGAGCACGGCGAGCCGCTGGCTCTCACCGATCGAGCTCTTCTGGGTGACGCCGCAGCGGCCCGACTCGACGACGAACATGGATGAGCCGTCGTCTCCCTGGCGCACGATCGTCTCGCCGGGCGCGTATCGTCGCTCCTGTGCGCCCGCGGCGACGCGCTCGCGCTCCGCTTCGGAGAGCGGCGTGAAGAGATCGGTCTTAACGATCGACTCCCGGATCGCATCGGACCGCGTCGGATGCGTCAACGCGCCTGCCGCATACTGATGCTGTCGGATGAGCGGATAGGCGATCGGCAGATGAGCCCGCTCGAGCGCGTACCACATCCGTTCGCGAACCTGCGAGTCGATCTCCAGCAGTTGGGCGTAGTCCGCGAGCCAGTAGCGCAGCTCGTAGTGAACGGCGTACTCGTCGAGCCCCTTGACGTAGGCGCGGGGCGCCGGCTGGGCCGCGAGGCCGGGCAGGTGCCGCAGCGCGCCTTCCAGAACCTCGCGCGCCTTTGCCGGCGGCGCTTCGTAATCGAGGCCCACGCGCGCCGCGCGGGCGACCGGCGGGCCGGGCCGCCGGTAGATCTCCAGACGCTCCCGGCCGGCGACGCTGTTGGGGATCAGAAGCAGGTTGCCGTCGAGCGTGCGCAGCTTGATGGCCCGCCAGGAGAGCTGCTCCACGGTTCCGACCGTCTCCCCCGAGCGAACCATGTCGCCGACCTGCACGGTCTTCTCGACCGCCAGAGCGAGGCCGGCGAAGAGATTGCCGAGCGTGTCCTGGAGCGCCAGTCCGATGACCGCGGTGATAATCGCCGAGGTGGCCAGAAGCGCGCCCAGGTCGGCGGCCATTGCGCGCTTGAAGACGATGGCGAGGCCGAAGCCGAAAACGAGAATGCTGACGAGCTGACGCAACAGGGCGGGCGCGCGGCCGCGGCCGGACAGCCGCGCTCCGATGTCGAAGATTGCCACGTCGAACAGCCGCGTGGCGAGCAGCGCAATGGCAATCCCGAGCGCGAGCTGGCCGTAGTCGTAGTGCCGTTTTGGGTCGGTCGTGTCGACACCGAGCGCCGCGAGTCCGAAGACGAGTCCGCCCACGGCGAGAAGGATCGCGAAGGGCGCGGCGAGGCGGCGCCCGGCGGTGAACTTTCCGGCATCCCGAGTCACAGTCTCGAGATCCTTTCGACGACCGCGCGCGGATCGGCCGCTTCCTGGAAGAGGCGGATCGCGGCGGCGCCGGAAACGCGTGCTTTGCGGCGAGCGAGCTCGGCGAGGTTCTCCTCCGCGATGCCGCCGATGGCGTAGACCTCCGCCGCGTGCTCGGAGAGCTTCGGCAGCGCGTCGAGGGCTTCCGGTCCGAGCGGAGGCCCGAAGACGCGCTTCTCCGGGGTATCGAAGATCGGGCCGAGCACGACGAGATCTGCGCCCGCTTCGATGGCGCGTGCCGCTTCCTCTGGGGAGTGTGTCGAGACGCCCACGCGGAATCCCCGCGGCGTGTTCGCGCGAACACGGGAGATGGGCAGGCCGTCGGCCGGCAAGTGCACGCCGTCGGCATCGGACGCCAGGGCGATGTCGAAACGGCGGTTGACGGTGAGGACCACGGCAGGACCCAGCGCCGCACGGACGCGGCGCGCCAGCTCGAGACAGGAGAGGTCGGATGCCGTCTTCTCGCGCAGCTCAACGGTGAAATCGGCCGCGCCGGCGAGCGCGTCGAGCAACGCATCGAAGCGCGAATCGCCGCAGGCGGCTCGGTCGGTGACCCAGAGCGCCTTCACGGGGTGGGGATCTCCGCCGGAGGCTCCTCCGAGATGGTGCGGGACAGGACCTTCAGGTCCGCGACCGCCGCGGCGAGGTGGACCAGGCCGAGTCCCGACACGAAACCGCGAAAAAACGGCGAGGTGCCGAGGCCGAACGTGGGCCGGGCCGGCGACCAGGGGCGCAGGATCAGGTACACGCCGACGGCCGTGCAGTAGAAGACGAACAACGCGGAGCCGGCGAGCGGCCAGAAGCGGATGCGGCTCAATCTCGCCGGATTGTAGTGGCTTTCTGCCGCTGCAGCGGTTAGCGGCGGCGAACCCGGCGGTGAGCGGCGGGCGAACCGCCGCTTGTCGCTCCCTCCGGTCGCTCGGAGCGTCGGGCTCTTCGAGCGCTCGGTGCGCGACCGGCGACCGAGAGGTCGAGACCGGAGCGATTTACAATCCGCCACCCGTGGACATCGAGCGCTTCGATTTGGTGGTGGTGGGCTCGGGGCCCGGCGGCGAGAAGGGCGCCGCTCAAGCCGCGTATTTCGGCAAGCGCGTCGCTTTGGTCGAGCGCGGCCCGGAGGTGGGGGGCGCCTCGGTTCACACGGGCACCCTCCCGTCCAAGACGCTGCGCGAGACGGCTCTGTACCTGACCGGTTTCCGCCGTCGGGCTCTTTACGGCATGAGCGTTCGGCTCGATCGCAAGAAGAGCCTGCGCCAGCTCGTCGGTCGCCTGCAGGAAGTCACCGAGCGGCAGACCCGGCAGATCCGGCGCAACCTCGATCGCCATTCGGTCGCGCTCGTCTTTGGCGAGGCTGTCTTCGAGGACGCGCGGACCGTCGCCGTGCGCGACGCTCGCGGCGAGGTGATCCGGAGACTGCAGGCCGAGATCCTGCTCATCGCGACGGGCTCGTCTCCGTCGGCTCCGCGCGGCATCGCGTCGAACGACCGGGACGTTGTGGACAGCGACAGCATCCTGAACCTGGACCGTGTGCCGACCTCGATGACCGTCGTGGGCGGAGGCGTCATCGGCACGGAATACGCGTGCCTCTTCGCGGCGCTTGGAACGCGCATCACGCTCGTGGAAGGGCGCGATCGGATGCTCGGCGGGACCGACGAGGAGCTTTCGAGCTCCATCCAGCTCTCGCTCGAGCGCATGGGCGCGGAGATCATCCTCGGCGACGCGGTCGAGACCATCGAGCGCGACCCGCAGGCGAAGTCGGACGCGCTGCGGCTGCGCTTGAAGTCCGGCCGCAAGATCCGCGCGGACAAGCTGCTTTTTTCCGCAGGCCGCCGGGGAAACACCGGAGGCATGAACCTCGAGGGCGTGGGGGTTCGGCTGACTGACCGCGGCCACATCCAGGTCAACGAGCACTTTCAGACCGACGTGCCAAACATCTACGCGGTCGGGGACGTGGTCGGCTTCCCTGCGCTCGCCGCGACCTCCATGGAGCAAGGCCGCGTGGCGATGTGCCACGCCTTCGGCATCGCCTACAAGACGGCGATGTCGCCGTACGTCCCCTATGGCATTTACTCGATCCCGGAGATCTCGACGATCGGGCCGTCCGAGCAGGAGCTGCAGGCTAAGGGCCTGCCCTACGAAGTCGGCCGCGCCCGCTTCGAGAACAACGCACGCGGTCAGATCACCGGAGACACCGACGGGATGGTCAAAATCCTCTTCGACCCGGTCACGAAGAAGCTGCTCGGCGCGCACATCATCGGAGACAACGCGACGGAGCTCATTCACGTGCCGATGTTCGTGATGGCCTCGGGCGGCACGATCGACGCCTTCATCGACGCGGTCTTCAACTTTCCCACACTCTCGGAGAGCTTCAAGTACGCGGCGTACGACGGCCTCCAGCGCCTGGCGGCGCGGCGCGAGGCGCCGGCGGGTGAGCCGGCGCGCCCGATGAAGCACTCGCCGGCGACGCGGAAGTGGTTCGTGGGCGCAGCGTTGCGCGGTGCCCCGCCGGCCGCGGGCGGGCCCATAACGCTGTGCGTCATGGACCGCTGGCGGCGCTGCCGCTTCGAGACCTGGGCCTACGACGCCGGCGGCGAAGGGCTGCGCGCCGAGAGCGCGGACGACGAGGGCTACCTCGTCGCTTTGGGTGGAGAGCCGTCGAGCTCCTCCGAGCTGTTGGCCGGGCTCAAGAGGCGCGGATGCGGCGTGGCGGGAGAAGTTGCAGACGTCGAGACCGACGTCGTGCTCGTGCGCCCGGAAGTCCTCTGGGGCGCGAAAACCACCGCGAGGAAGCTGCGCGGGCGGGGCGACGCCGCGCGCCGCAGGCAGCGCTACGAGATGCTGCGCTCGCAGGGCCTGGAGCTTCCCTCCGGCGCCGCCGCGGTCACCGACGAACAGCTCGATGCCGCTCTTTCGGCGCTGGCCGCCTATCTGTGGGCGACCGGCCAGGCCGGGCTGGTGGAAGCGACCGTCACCGTCTGAGGCCGGGCTCTCCTACCGCTCCTTGCGGCCCCGTTCGGGCGGGGGAGCCGAATGGGGCGCGGAGTGCGGCGCGGAGTGGACTGCGGGAGGCGGCGCGGGGCGCGACTCGACGTGCGGCGGCGGAGCGGACCTCGGCTCCATCCGCTGGGGCGAGCCCTCGTTGCGCGGGACCGTTCGCGGCGCGTCGGTCTCGCGGCTGCGCCGGTATTCCCGGTATTCACGCGGCGCGGCCGAGCCGTCATCGCGGCTGCGGCGGTAGGCGCGCGGAGCCGTCCAGCTGTCGCCACGGTTCTCGGGGCGGCGGCCGGGCACCGCGCCCTCGATGACGCGGCGGGCCGGCGGCAGATCGCCCGAACGGGCGCGCCAGTCCTCGCCGGGCCGTTCTCCGTGCGCGACGGGGACGCGGCTCTCGCTCGGGACCGCAGCCGGGTCCGTCACGCGCGTCCGCCCGCGGCCGCGCCAGTCCTCGGACGGCGGGGAGGACGGAACGGAGAAGTCCTCTCGGCGCCGGTCCGCGCGGGGACGGGGCGCGTCCACGCTGCGGCTGCGGAAGTCCTCGTTGCCGCCGGGGCGGACCGCCGGGCGGGAGCTCGGCTCCGGCGCCGCGCGACCGCGCTCGACTCCGCCCGTCTCGCGTCCCTTGACGTCCGCGATCGTGCGAGACCGGTCGACCATTGCTCCGCGGGGCGCGAGGTCGTCGACGCCGGGGCCCTCGAGGCGTCCTCGCGACGGCACCACGATGCGGTCGCGCAGCGCGTCGGCCGAGGCCGCGGGCAGCTCGCGCTGCCGCCCCAGAATGGGCGCCATCTGGCCGGCATCCGAGTTGGCGGTCCGCTCGATGACGCGCGGCGCCTCTCGGACGAAGCCCTGGACCGCTTCGCGCGCGCCGCCCTCCCGCGCGTGAACCACGATGCTGCGCGACGTGATGGCGACGGTGTGCCCGACGCGGTCCCCGATGCGGGAGCCTGGAATCACGTCCAGACGCGACGTGCCCGTTCCGAATCCGCCAGCTCCGACGAAGTTCCAGCCGCGCCAGTCAACCGTGCGCGTCGGGAAAGAGCCGTGCATCGAAAAGTAGATGTTGCCGCGGCCGGCGAGGTTCCATCTGCGGTAGTAGGTGTCCCACCACGGCGAGTAGAACGAGTACCAGCCGATCGGGCACCAGCCGACGTAGTTGCCCGTGAAGCCCCAGTACACCCACGCCGGCGAGTACACCGACGCAGGCGCCCAGCACCATCGGCTCCATCCCGTGTCCCAGAACCAGCTGCCGTAGTGATGGGGAAACCATCCCCAGGGATCGTACGACCACCACGTCAGGCCGGCCGGTGTGTAGTACCAGGATCCGGACGAGTAGGGGCTCCAACCGGCCGCGACGCGGGGAGACCAGACGTAGCTCGAATACGTGTTGTTGTAGTTCCAGTCGCCGTAGGCGTCCAGCGCCACGACGTCGGAGTCGTAGGTCTCGTCGACATAGCGCGACGAGGCGGTGTGCGCCTCGGCGACCGCGTCGAAGCGGTCGGCCGACCAGACGTCGAACCGATCGCGCGAGAAGCTGCCGCGCGCGATCTCCGGCTCCTGGTCGCCGGCCACAGTGAGATACGAGCCGGCCTTGACCGTGTAGGTGCCCGTGCGGCTGCGCACTTCTGCGGCGCCGGCTCGCGTGACGACGACGGTGCCGCGCCGCGAATCGGCGTTGATGCGGGCGCGAGAGCCGGCGGAGAGATAGATGGTCGCGTCATCCGTGTCGACGCGGGGGATGGACCCTTCGTTGGTGCCGGTCGCCGCCAGAACCACGGACCCGGCCTTCATGTCGATCGCCGAGAACTCGTCTTCTTCGCCCTGCTGATCGTGGAGGCGGACGAAGCGGACGCGCGTGCCGCCGCCCACGTGGAGCACGTTGCCATCGGCCAGCGCGATCTCGGCCCGGCCGCGTTCGTCGGTCGAGAGCTCGTCGCCGGCCGAGATGGGCATGTTGCGGCGGGCCTCGATCTGGCCGTTCCATCGGGAGTCCACCGTCACGTCCCCCGACAACTCCCGCACATAGGAGTAGCCGCTGCGCTTGGGCGACTGGCCGAAGGCCGTCCCGGCGGCGACAAGCGCCAGGGCGCCGATCAGAAGCCCGATGCGTTTGACGTTCATTGCGGACCCTCCGGACACCAGAGAATTGCGATCTCTGTGCCAGAGTGTCGCTTGCCCTCGGCTGAAGAATATGCTCTCAATAAAGGACTTATGAAACCGGTCACCCGACTGCATCTCCCGCCGAGTCCCCTCCGGGAGACAGGTCGACGAAGGGCGAGGACAGCGGGGCCGCCGGCCCGATGAGCGAGCACCAGGAGGTCCTCCGCCAGGCGCGCGAGCGCTGGATGGAGGGCGAGGCCGACGCGCTGCCCGAGTTCGAGCGGGGCATCGGCCTGGCTCTGGCGGCGGGCGACATCCCCGCGGCGCTGGCCGCTCATCAAAAGCTTCTCGTCTGGCGGCCCGACGACGCCGCGATGCACGAGAGGGTCGCCCGGGCGATCGCGGCCGCCCGGGACCGGGACGAGCTCGCCTCCGTCTTGGCCAGGTCGCTCGACACCATTCCCCTCTTCTCCGGCATCCCGCGCGAGGAGCTGGTCTCCGTGTTGACGGCCGTCCGCCCCAGGAAGGTCTCCGCGGGAGAAGTTGTCGTGCGCGAAGGGGAGCCGGGCGACACGCTGTACCTCATCGTGCAGGGGACTCTTCGGGTCTCGACGAAAGGGCTGGGCGGAGAGGAGGTGGCCCTGGCCGCCCTCGGAGCCGGCGATTTCTTCGGCGAGGTCGCGCTCTTGACCGGCCGCGCGCGGACGGCCACCGTCTCCGCGCTCACGGAAGCGGACCTCCTGGTTCTCGATCGCTCGACCGTCGACCTTCTGCGGGCCCGGCACCCCGAGATCGAGGTGTCGCTGAAGGAATTCCACCGCCGGCGCGCCGAGCGCACGGTGGAGGCCCTGGTCGACCGCCTTTTGAGCCGCGGGCCCGAGCTGCTCGGCTTGGACGAGTGAGCGCCGGCCTCATCCGCCCCGCGGCCGTGCGCGATCTCGTGCGCTACGGGGATCCGCGCCTGCTCGCCGAGAACGTGGAAGTGGATCCCGCCGATCCGGAGCTGCCCGCGCTGGTGGCCGACATGGTCGCGACCTGCCACGCGGCACCGGGCATCGGGCTGGCCGCGCCGCAAATCGGTGTCAACAAGCGCGTTGCGATCATCGACCTCTCGATCGGCGCCGACCCCGAGGCTCTGGTCGTCCTCGTGAACCCCGTCGTGCTGGAGGCCTCGGGCGAGCAGCGCGAGGAAGAGGGGTGCCTCTCAGTGCCGGATGTCTGCGAGCGCGTGAACCGGTCCGAGCGCGTGCTCGTCCGCGCGGCGGATACGTCGGGAGCCGTGCGCGAGATCGTGGGCACGGGTCTGCTCGCCCGCGCTTTGAGCCACGAGACCGACCACTTGAACGGGATTCTCTTTCTGCACCGCTTGCGCGGCTTGAAGCGCGAGATGGTCTTCCGGCGCGTCGAGAAAGCGAAGGCACGGGGGCTCTGGTAAGGTGAAGCTCTTCAACACGCTGGGCCGCCGCCTCCTGGATTTCGCCCCGATCGACGCCGGGCACGTGCGGTTCTACACGTGCGGGCCGACCGTTTACAACGTGGCCCACATCGGCAACCTGCGCACGTTCGTGTTCGAGGACGTGCTGCGGCGCCACATCAAGGCCAGGAGTTGGCGGCCGACGCAGATCATGAACATCACCGACATCGACGACAAGACGATCAAGGGCGCGGCGAAGGAAGGGCTGTCGCTCGCGGAGTTCACGTCCCGCTACACGGAGCTCTTCTTCAAGGACCTCGACCGCTTGAACGTCGAAAGGGCAGAACGGTATCCGAAGGCGACCGACCACATTGCCGAAATGATCGCCTTGATCCAGAGACTCAAGGAGAGCGGCCACACGTACGAATCGGAGGGCTCCGTCTGGTACAAGATTTCGACCTTCCGCGACTACGGCAAGCTTTCGCAGATCGACCTGACGCAGACGCGCCGCGGCGAGCGCGTGGCCGACGACGAGTACGAGAAGGAGGATGTGCGGGACTTCGCTCTCTGGAAGGCCGGCAAGCCCGGCGAGCCGGCCTGGAAGTCGCCGTGGGGCGAGGGCCGGCCGGGCTGGCACATCGAGTGCTCGGCCATGAGCATGAAGTACCTGGGCGAGCACTTCGACATCCACACCGGCGCCGTGGACAACATCTTTCCGCACCACGAGAACGAGATCGCGCAGAGCGAAGGCGCCACCGGCCAGACCTTCGTCGAGACGTGGCTTCACGCCGAGCACCTGGTCGTGGACGGCGAGAAGATGGCCAAGTCGAAAAACAACTTCTACACGCTCGATGATGTGCTCGCGCGCCGCGACGATCCGGCTGCCATGCGCTACCTGTTTCTCTCCGTGCCGTACCGCAAAAAGCTGAACTTCACGTGGGACGCGCTCGCCGGCGCCGCGTCGGCCGTCAATCACATCTTCTCGACGTGGAGCCGATTGACCGATTTCGGCGCATCTCTCGGGGACAAGCCGGCTCCTTACCCGGCAACCGAGCGGTCGGAAGCGTTTCTTCGAGACTTCCTCGCGGCAATGGACGACGACTTGAACACGGCCGCGGCGCTGGGCGCCGTCTTTCCGTATCTGACGGACATCAACAGGGCCTTCGACGATCGGAGCCTCGACGCCAGGGGTGCCGAGACGGCGCGACTCGCAATCGAGAAGGCCGACGAAGTCATCGGCGTGATCCCGTTCCACAAAGGTCGCCGGTCGGAGCCTCTGCCGGCCGAGATCGAGGCCCAGATCGAAGCGCGCAACGCCGCGCGCATTCGCCGCGACTTCGCCGAAGCCGACCGCATCCGCCAGGACCTCGCCGCCAAAGGCATCCTCCTGGAGGACGGGCCTGCCGGCACGCGTTGGAAGAAGGGTTGAGAGCCACGCTCGCGGCCCTGCTCCTCTCTCTTTCGGCTTTCTCAAGCGCCGGGGCGCAGGAGAGCCCGGCGAAGTGGTTCGAGGATTTCGAGAAGAAGTTTCCTCCTGTCGGAAAGAACGCTGCGGCCGAAGAGCTGGAGCGGCTGAGCCTCGCACTCGGCGTCGACAGCTACGGCGAGTCCGGAAATGAGCATCCGACGAAAGAGGATCTGGACGGTTTCCAAAACGCCGGGTTTGGCTCGTGGTTCGACGCGCAGATCAAGACCTCCGACGACTCGGTCGGGGCGCCGCCTCCAAGGCTCTCGGCGTTCCTCGAGAAGCGTCAGGCAACGATCGGGCTCGGTGGCCGAGCCCGAAACGCCTCTCGTCCTGCCTCTCTCTTTCGAGGCCCGAGTTCCTCGTCCCACGCCGACACCCACACCGGCGCGGCGCCCGACTGCAGCCCCGCGCCCATCCTTGACACCCCGCCGAGCCGGGGCGTAGGCTCGCTGGCCGTATGAGACACGTCCTTCGCTCGGCTGCGGACTGGTTGTGGCGGGAGGAAGACCGGTAGGGCAAGAAGCCCTGCCGAATCCATTCGGGCGGGGCAAGTCACAAAGACGGAGAATAGGACCCCCGGCCCGAGCGGGCCGGGGGTTTTGTTTTGAGCGAGCGGATTCTTCCACGGCCGGCCTTTGTGGCGTCCATCGCACCGCGCGATCTCGAGGACGCGCGTCGTCTGGCCGCCGGCGTGCCGGAGGCCGCCTCGGCGATCGAGTACCGTTTGGACCTCGCGGAGGCTCCGATCCCGCCGTCTCGCCTGTTAGAGCGCGACCCGCGGCCCGTCCTGGCGACCTGGCGCACCACAGCCGAGGGCGGCGCGTTCTCCGGCTCGCCCGAGGAGTACCGGCGTCTGACTCGCGAGGCCTACGCAGCCGGCGCCACCGTCGACGTCGAATACGCGAGCGGTCTTCTTTCGGAGCGCGGCGAGTTCGAGGATCGCCGCCGCGTCGTCGCGTCCTTCCATTCGACGTTTGCCTTGCCCGAGGACTGGGAGGATCGCCTCGCGGCGATGCTCGCCACACAAGCGCGCGCGGTGAAGTTCGTCGCGGGCGCCGCGGAGCTGTCCACCGCCCTGAAGCTCGCCGAGATCCAAAGGCGCCAGGACGGCGGCCCGGTCGCGGCCTTCGCGATGGGTCCGGCCAGTCCGCCGGGGCGCGTGCTCTCGGCCTTGTTCGGGGCCTCGCTCGTCTACGGCCCGGTCGAGCGGCAGACGGCGGTGGGGCAGATCCCTCTCGCCGAGCTCCTCGACGTCTACGGAGTGAACCGGCCGCGCCGTATCGAGGCTCTTTTCGGGATCGTCGGAGCGGACGTCTCCGGCTCGCTCTCACCGGCGCTGCACAACGCCCTGTTTTTCGCCCGCGGCCTGCCGTGGCTCTACCTGCCTCTGCCCGTGTCGGACTTCCAGCGCGTGAAACCGCAGGAAATCACGTTCGACCCGCCCTTCCGGGGTTTCTCGGTCACGCAGCCCTGGAAGCTCCAGGCCGCTGCCGCCGGCAGACCTTCCGGGGACGTTTCCGCGACGGGCGCGGCGAACACTCTGGTGCGAGAGCGCTCCGTTTGGCGCGCGGAAAACACGGATGTCGACGGCGTGTTTGATCCCCTGGCCGATCACGACACGGGCGAAGGCCGAACGGCCGTTGTGCTGGGCGCGGGAGGAGTGGCGCGCGCGGCGGTCGTGGCCGCGCGCAAGCTCGGGTACGAAGTCCTCGTCGCGAGCCGCCGCGACGACCGGGCCGACGCGCTCGCCGGGGAGCTCGGCATCGATTCGCTCGCCTTCGAGGACGTCGCCGCAAGCGAAGCGGATCTCTACGTCAACGCGACGCCGATGGGCACGCGCGACGAGAACGGGTCGGCCATTCCCGCAGCCGTCCTGGCGAATCGACCGTTAGTCTTCGATTGCGTCTACCGCCGGGACGGCTCTCCCACGCCGACGGTCGCCGCAGCGAGAGCGGCGCGCTGCGCGGTCGTCGAAGGCATCCAGATGTTCGCGGCTCAGGCCGTGCGCCAGGCGCGCCTCTTCGGCGTCGAGGGCGTCACGCCGGAGGAGGTCACGGAAATCCTGCGCCACTTTGCGAGGACTCCGTGACGGACCGCGCTTCGGAGCATGGGGAGTTTTCCGCCCGGGCCAAACCCGGCCGCGTCGTGCCGGTGTCGCGCGCGTTCCCATCGGACGAGCTGACGCCGGTGACGCTCTTCAAGCGGATGCGCGCGTCCGGACAGGAATGCTTTCTGCTCGAGAGCGTCGAGGGCGGCGAGACCATCGCGCGCTACACCTTCCTCGGCTGCGGGCCGGTGGCGCGCCTGTCCATCCGAGGGCGCGACATCGAGGAGGAGCGCGCCGGGATGCGCCGCCTCCTCGCAAAGTCTGCGCTCGAGGAGCTCGGTCGCCTGGCGGCGCGTCCGGGATTCGAGGCAGACCCGGAGCTGCCGCCGCTCTCGGGCGGCGCCGTCGGCTATCTCGGCTACGACGCGGTGAGGCTCTTCGAGGCGATCCCAGATCGGCACCCGCGCGAAGACGCGATGCCGGACGGCCTCTTTCTGCTCTTCGATGCCTGCGTGGCGTTCGACCATCCCCGCCAGCGCCTGCTCTTGCTCACGAACGTCGAGGACCGCGCCGTGGACGAGGCGATGACGCGACTGGACACCCTGGAGACATTCCTGAGACCGGACGACCGGGGACGGGCGGGGGCGAGCCCCGCCCCTGCGGCTCGCGCCCGGGCACCGAGTACGGGGCCTCCATCCGATGCGTTCGCGCCGCTCATGCCGAAGCAAGGGTTCCTCGACGCCGTCGCCGCCGCCAAAGAGCACATTCTGGCGGGCGACATCTATCAGGTCGTGCTCTCGCAGCGGTGGACGGGCCGTCTGGGGGTGGATCCGTTCGAGGTCTACCGCGCGCTGAGGATGCTGAACCCCTCGCCCTATCTCTTTTATCTCGAGACGCGAGAGGGCGCCGTCTTCGGCTCCTCGCCCGAGATGCTCGTGCGCTGCCGGGGCCGCTGCGTGGAGACGCGCCCGATCGCCGGGACGGTCCCGCGCGGCGCGACGCCCGACGAGGATGCGGCTCTCTCACGCCGGCTCCAGGCCGACCCGAAGGAGCGCGCTGAGCACGTCATGCTCGTCGACCTGGGACGCAACGACCTCGGACGCGTCTCGGCGCTGGGAAGCGTGCACGTCCCGCGATATGCCGCCGTCGAGAAGTACTCGCACGTTCAGCACCTCGTCTCGGAAGTGCGCGGCACGCTGGCGGAGGGCAAGACCTCGCTCGACGCGCTGGCGGCTTGTTTTCCGGCCGGGACGCTGACCGGCGCGCCGAAGATCCGTGCGATGGAGCTGATCGACGAGCTCGAAGCGGCCCGGCGCGGCGTTTACGGGGGCGCCGTCGGCTACGTCGACGCGGCCGGCAACCTCGACATGGCGATCGCAATCCGAACCGCCGTGGTCTCCAACGGCGTATGCCGCATCCAGGCGGGCGCCGGGATCGTGGCGGACTCCGTACCCGAGAACGAATACCGCGAGGCGGAATCGAAGGCCCAGGCCCTGTTCAAAGCCATCGAGACCGCCCGCACCTGGACGCACCCCAGATGATCTTCTTCGTCGACAACTACGACTCGTTCACCTACAACCTCGTCCAGGCCGTGGGCAAGCTCGACCCGGACGTGGTCGTGGCGCGAAACGACCGGTTCGACCCGGCCGAGGTGGTGAGGGCGCAACCGCGGGCCGTGATCATCTCTCCCGGTCCCGGCCGGCCGGAGGATGCCGGGCGCTCGATTGCCATGATCGGCGCCGCCGAGGAGGCGGGGCTGCCGCTGCTTGGCGTGTGCCTGGGCCACCAGGCCATCGCCGCCTTCCACGGCGGCGTGGTCGAGCGAGCGCCCGCGCCGCGTCACGGCAAGACTTCGTCCGTGAGCCACGACGGCTCCGGCCTCTTCGAGGGCGTTTCGAATCCCTTCGAGGCGGGGCGCTACCATTCGCTGGTGGTGCGCGAGGAGAGCCTTCCGGCGGAGCTCAGCGTCACCGCCCGAAGCGAGGACGGCCTCGTCATGGGCCTGGCTCACCGGACGAAGCCCGTCTTCGGCGTTCAGTTCCATCCGGAGTCGGTTCTGACGGCGGAGGGCGAGAAGCTTCTCGCCAACTTCTTGGCCGTGGAGGCGGCGCGATGACACCTCATGTTGCGGAGGCGCTTCGGAGCATCGTCGCGCGCAAGACCCTTTCGCGAGAGCTCGCAGAGGCCGCCTTCGGCGACCTGATGGACGGCAAGGCGACCGAAGCGCAGAAGGGCGCGATCCTGCTCGGCATCGCCACGCGCGGCGAGACGGCGGAGGAAATTGCGGGCGCCGTCGCGGCGCTGCGCGCCCGAATGCGCCGGGTCGCGACGAAACGAAGTCCGCTGCTCGACACGTGCGGCCCGGGCGGCCTCGGCCGAGACCTCTTCAATCTCTCGACGGCCACGGCCATCGTGGCCGCCGGCGCCGGCGCGAGCGTGGCCAAGCACGGCAACCGGTCCATCTCTTCGCGCGTCGGCTCGGCGGACGTGCTCTCGGCCGCGGGCGTCACGATCGATCTCGATGCCGAGACCGCGGGCCGCGTCCTCGATGACGTCGGTCTCGTTTTTCTCTTCGCGCCGATGTTCCACCCGGCGATGAAGGAGCTCGGGACGGTGCGGCGGGAATTGGGCGTCCGGACGATCTTCAACTCCTTGGGCCCGCTCGCCAATCCGGCCGGGGCCGCGCGCCAGATGATCGGCGTGGGGCGCCCCGAGCTCGTGCGCCTGCTCGCCGACGCGCTCGCCGCGCTCGGCGCCGAGCGGGCGGTTGTCTTCCATTCGGAGAACGGCCTGGACGAGCTGACGCCCGGCGTGCCCGCCTGGGGCGTCGAGGTCAACGACGGCTGGACGCGGCCGTGGAGATTCGATCCGGCCGCGCTCGCCCAGCGCCCGGTCTCGCTCGAGGAGCTGAGCGGGGGAGACGCGGCAGCCAACGCGGCGATGCTCATCCGGCTGCTCGAAGGCGAGGCGGGCCCGAGGCGCGAAGCCGTGCTCTTGAACGCCGGTCTCGGCCTCACCGTGGAGGGCCGGGCCCACGACGTCGCCGAGGGTTATGGGAGAGCGCGAGCGGCCGTGGACAGCGGGGCGGCGCGCGCGGTCTTCGAGCGTCTCAAGAAGACGGACGCGCTCCGCGCGGGTCCGACGGGCGAGGCGGGGTGAGCATTCTGGAGGAGATCCTCGCCGCCAAGCGCAAGCGCCTCGAACGCGGCGAGTACGGGCCCGTTTCGCCGTCCGCTCCGCCGGGCGACGGTTCCCTCTTTGTCGCTTCGCTCGTCGAGAAAGGCGTGCGCATCGTCGCCGAGATCAAGCATCGCTCGCCCTCCGCGGGACAGATCCTTCCGGGCGCCGACGGCAAGATCGAAACCATGGCTCTGGCGTACCGCCGCGGACACGCCGCCGCCCTTTCGGTCGTGACCGAAGAGGACTATTTCGGCGGCAGGCCCGACTGGCTTTCCCGGGCCAAACGCATGTCCGGCTTGCCGGCTTTGATGAAGGACTTCCTCCTGTCCGAACGCCAGCTCGACTTCGCGGTCTCGCTCGGGGCCGATGCCGTGCTGCTCATCGTGCGGGCCCTCTCGGACGCGGAGCTCTTGCGCTTGCGGCACGCGGCTCGGGATCGGCGGCTTGCGGCGGTGATCGAGGCGCACGACAGCGAAGAGGTCCGCCGCGCCGCGGCCTGCGACCCTGAGGTCCTGGGCGTCAACGCGCGCGATCTTTCGACGTTCGAGACGAGTCTCGCGGCGCTCGAAGCGATCGGACCGAGCCTTCCGCCCGGGCCTGTTCATCTCGCCGAAAGCGGCATCGGCACGAAGGCCGACGTCGCGCGCCTCGAGAAGGCCGGCTACAGCGCGTTCCTCGTGGGCGAAGCCCTGCTGCGCCACGAAGCACCCGAGGAGCTGCTGCGAGAGCTTCGCGGATGACCGAGGTGAAGGTCTGCGGCCTGACGCGCCGCGAGGACGTCGGCCTGGCCTGCGAGCTTGGCGCGGCCTACGTCGGCTTCAACTTCGCGGCAGTTTCCCAGCGCCGGGTGACGGTCGCCGAGGGACGTCGCCTTTCCGAAGCCGCGGGGCCGGGCGTCGCCCGTGTGGGCGTTTTCGTGGGAGAGAGCTACGAGATGATCGCCCAGGTCTGCGACGCGGCGCGGCTCGACCTCGTCCAGCTCCACCGCGCGCTGCTCGAAGAGGATTTGCGGCGCGTGCCCCGGCCCGTCATCGCGGTAGCGCGGATCGGCGGCACAGGCGTGCCCGTGCCGCCGCGGGCGCTGCTCGAGGGCTGCCGGGCGCTGCTCGTCGAAGCCGCCGTCCCGGGACTTCCCGGCGGAACCGGCGTCGCATTCGACTGGGATGCTCTCGACGGGCAGAGCTTTCCTGTGCCGTTCTTTCTCGCGGGCGGTTTGACGCCCGAAAACGTCGAAGAGGCCGTCTCGCGCCTGCGGCCCCCGGCGGTCGATGTGGCCTCAGGCGTGGAGAGCGCCGCGGGCGTCAAAGACCGGGACCGGATGACTCGCTTTTTCGAGGCGGTGCGGAGGTCCGATGGCGAGCGCCGGTAGGCGAAAGGCGAGAGGCGAACGGCGGAGGGCGGCAGGGAGCCGGAAGGGTTACTTCGGCGCGTACGGAGGGCGATTCGCTCCCGAGACGCTGATGGCGCCGCTCGAAGAGCTGGAAAAGGCGTTCGAGCGGTTCTGGAAGGACCGCCGTTTTCGCGACGAGCTGGACGAGCTGTTGCACTCGTACGCGGGACGGCCGACGCCGCTCTCCTTCGCGGCCGGTCTCACGGCTCGGGGCGGCGGAGCCAAGATCGCTTTGAAGCGCGAGGACCTGCTCCACACCGGCGCGCACAAGCTCAACAACTCGCTCGGCCAGGTGCTGCTCGCAAAGAGGATGGGCAAAACCCGGATCGTGGCCGAGACCGGCGCGGGGCAACACGGCGTGGCGACAGCGGCCGCGGCCGCCAAGCTCGGTCTGCCCTGCCGCGTGTACATGGGGACCGTGGACATGCTGCGCCAGGCGCCCAATGTTTCGCGCATGCGCCTGTTCGGGGCCGAAGTCGTCGGCGTGGAGGCCGGTTCGCGCACCCTGAAGGACGCGATCAACGAGGCGATGCGCGATTGGACGGAGAACGTCGGCTCGACACACTACGTCCTGGGCTCCGCGCTCGGACCTCACCCTTATCCTTCGATCGTGCGCGAGCTGCAGTCGGTCATCGGCCGCGAAGCGCGGGCTCAGTTCCGCAAGCTCGCCGGGGGCGACCCTCAGGTGGCGGTGGCGTGCGTGGGCGGCGGCTCGAACGCGATCGGCCTCTTTTCCGCCTACCTGGACCGCCGGTCGAAGACGAAGCTCTATGGAGTGGAAGCCGGGGGCCGGGGGACGGGACCCGGCGAGCACGCGGCCCGCTTCTTGAGCGGGTCGCTCGGCGTTCTGCACGGAACCCTCACGATGCTGCTCCAGGACGAAAACGGACAGGTGCTGCCGACACACTCCGTCTCGGCCGGCCTCGATTACCCGGCGGTGGGACCCGAGCATGCGCACTGGAAAGACCTGGGGCGGATCACGTACGTCTCGGTCTCCGACGAGCAAGCCCTCGAAGCTTTCGAGACGCTGTCGATCACAGAAGGGATCCTTCCCGCGCTCGAGAGCGCGCATGCCATCGCCTTCGCACAGACGCTCGCCGGGCAGATGCCGAAGTCGGCGTGGATCCTGGTGAATCTCTCCGGCCGGGGAGACAAGGATCTGGCGGAATACGAGAGGGTCAGGCAGGGATGAGCTGGATCGCCGAGGCCTTTCGCAAAGCCGAGGCGGACAACAGAGCCGCCTTCATCGCCTACCTGACCTGCGGCGATCCCTCTCCGGCGGCGACGGTCGGCCTGGCCCGGGCGCTCGATCGGGCGCGGGTCGACGTGCTCGAGCTCGGCGTCCCGTTCTCGGATCCCATCGCCGACGGGCCCGTCCTCCAGCGGGCCGCCGAGCGGGCGCTCTTGGCCGGCACGGACCTCGACGCGGTCTTTGCAGCCGCGCACGAGATCAAGCGGGAAACCTCGCTCGCCCTCGTCCTCTTTTCGTATCTGAACCCGCTGCTCCACAGGGGCGTGACGGCGACGGCGCGAGATGCTCGGGAGGCCGGCTTTGACGGCGCGCTCGTGACGGACCTGCCTCCCGAGGAGGCGGGATACGTGCAGCCCGCCTTTCGCGAGGCCGGGCTCGAGACGGTCTTCCTCGTCTCGCCGACCTCCGGGGCCGAGCGCATGGGTCAGGCGGCGCGCCTTTCCAGCGGCTTTCTCTACGTCGTTTCGAGGCCGGGCACGACCGGCGCGCGGGACCGGCTGCCGGCCGACCTCGAGGCGACCGTGCGCCGGGCGCGGAAGGCGGCGGGTAAGCTCCCGATCGCGATCGGCTTTGGGGTCTCGACGCCGGAGGCGGCCCGACACGCTGCGGCGCTGGCAGACGGCGTCGTGGTCGGCTCCGCGCTGGTCAAGACCGCCGCCGAGGCCGGAGCCGGACGCGAGGCCGCCGTCGAGTCGCTGGCGCGGAGCCTGGTGGAGGCCTGCAGGCGTTAATGCGTCCCGAGGGCCATTACCTGAAGCTCTTGAACCGGGGCGACTTGCCGCTCGAGACCTTTCAGGCCATCCTGGCCGACCGGGCGGCGCGCAAGTACCATGCCGTCCGCCGCACGCTCGCGGGCCATCCGCGCACGCCCCGCCGCGAGGCCCTGTCGCTGGTCTCGACGCTCTTCTGGCGCGATCTGGCCAACCTGTCGGCCGATTCGAGAGTCCATCCCGAGGTCCGTAGGGCGGCGGACCGGGATCTGCTGCGGCGGCTGCCCGAGATGGCGCTTGCCGAGAGAGTGGACCTCGCCAAGGCCGTTGGCCGAGGCACCCTGATGCTGCTTAGGCTGGATCCGGACCCCCGCGTCCTCTCGGCGGTCCTCGACAACCGGTTTGCCACGGAGCCCGACGTCGTTCAGGCCGCTGCCCGGCCCGAAGCCACCGCCGAGGTGCTGGCCGTCATCGCAACCCATCCTCGCTGGAGCCTCCGCCCGGGGGTCCGCGGTGCCCTGCTGCGCCACCCGAACCTGCCGGGCCCTCTCGCGCTGGGCCTCTTGACCCGGGCAAGCCGCGATGACCTCGAGGGTCTGCTCGCCGCGCCCGGCGTTTCGAGATTTTTGCGGCGCTGCGCGCAAAGGGTTCTTGCGGAACGGAGCCGCGAAGACTACGATCAAGACTCCGAAACCCGTTGGACCGAGGGAGAATGACGGAAGCTGCCGCCTTAAGCTTCGGCGAA